>Ga0208080_1000842_pt1 | contig 15424 bp, 18 predicted proteins | sample NGESurdeep092012_3_FD_184476 | JGI IMG/M metagenome (GOLD analysis project Ga0208080, IMG submission 184476) | Arctic peat soil microbial communities from Barrow, Alaska - NGEE Surface sample 210-3 deep-092012 (SPAdes) | ecosystem: Environmental > Terrestrial > Soil > Wetlands > Peat ...
CGCCTATCGGGGTGAAGAGCGCAGCATTCACCACCACATTGTCGAGCTTCAAAGTTCCAAGCGCGGCCGTTTCGGTGACAACATTCATATAGTCTAACGTGGTTCCAGCAAGACCGTGGACGCCAAAGGTCGCATCGGTCGTGCCCAGTTCCGCCGGCGTCACGATAACCATGCTGGGGTCCCCCTTCCCGGCAGCATCATCTGTATTACCGCGCATGAATTGAGCCATCAGCACCGGGTTGTTGGATACGAATTCGGCTGCACCCGTCAACACAACATCCGCGAATTGGCCGGCATTCAATTTCCCGGTAATCAGTCCTGTTGGCATCGTGGTGAAAGTGGTGAAAGTGGTGCCATTCTGTGATGCGATGACACGCACCGTATAGCGCGCACGTCCACTGAACAGCGAGGTGTGGAAAGTCTTGCCCCAAAGAGTCACATCGGGGAGCTGTTCGACGAGGTAGTCGCAGGAATCGATGCCGGACGGTATATCGGTACAACGGTGGCCGCTGAACACCGCAATGGGCTTGTTGGCGCTCACGAGTGTACCCGTCATGTCCGCGTTGGCCGGATTCTCCAGCTGGTAAGTTTCTCCGATGTTAAGCAAAACCTTAAACGCGACACCCGCCAGTTTGGTCGCACCGGCAGCGCTGGGAGTGATGGTGACGGTAGTGTTGTTCTGGGTGGCTACCATTGCGAATTCCGATCCGGTATTGCTGGTGCTGGCGTATGACATTACATAGTAATTTGTTCCAAGGCCGGGTGTCGGCAAGGCCAGATAACCGTCGGCAGATGTTGCGCTCTCGGAAACCACATCCACGGAAACGGGCGATAGTGCAGTCACGTGGATACCCTTGGCTTCGACCGTCTCGTTCGCGGTCAACACAACGGCAGGATCGAGCGTGATCACGGTTTCAGCACCAGCCGCAATGGAAAACGGTGTGATCACGCCATTAAATGTCACCTCACCCGTGGTCGCGGTTGCCGCAGCCACGATCATCTTGTTGCTAACTGGCGCGTAATTGCATTGTGATGGGTCGCTGACGCAAAGATGGTCGGGCAGCGTTAAATAGAAATCTGTTCCCGCTGACGTGATTACGGGAGCCGGTGCTGCAGCCAGGGCGGAGGCCGGTGCAGAGGCACCACCACATGCGTTCAAGCATGACGATGACAGTAGCAGCGTAATATGGATAAATTTCGCATTAACTGAACGCACTGAAACTCCTCTACCTCGTTTTCAATAACGGTAAGGAGAAAATATGGTTCATACACGACAGTTATGCACACGGACGAACATCCGTATCGCAGTCCCGCTACCATAGCTTCCCTTAGGCCGGTGACTTTGCGTCCTTACCTTTCGATAAGTTTGCCAAGTGAACTGATATTATTTGATGGTCGATACCGGAGTCAAACCTAACCGACGAGTGGCTGAAATTCCGGATGAGTGGCGAAGAGGGTTTCCGCCATCAGGTTAAATCAACCCCTTTTCCGCGAATGACAGCGTCTGCCCTACCGCCACGATGAAGTGATCCAGTACGCGCACGTCCACCATTGCCAACGCCTGTTTGAGCGCGCTGGTCAACAGTTGATCTGACTGACTGGGTTCAGCCACACCGGAGGGATGGTTATGCGCGAGGACCACCGCGGCCGCATTGTGCGCCAGTGCGCGTTTGACCACTTCGCGCGGATACACGCTGGTCTGACTGAGCGTGCCGTGAAATAACTCCTCCGAAGCGATCATGCGATGCTGTGTATCCAGGAACAACACCAGAAAAACCTCCTGCTGTCGCGCGCCCAGCAAAAGTTGCAAATAGTCGCGTACCGCACGCGGTGAATTGAGTGCGTCACCCCTTTGCAATTCTTCCCGCAACGCGCGCCGTGACATTTCCAGCACCGCTTGCAGTTGCACATACTTTGCCTGCCCGATACCTTTGGTTTCGCAAAAATCAGCCTCACTGGCGGCGACTAACTGAGTGAGATTACCAAACCGGGTGAGCAACTCGCGCGCCAGATCCACCGCGCTTTTGCCAGTCACACCGGTGCGCAAAAAGATCGCCAGCAACTCCGCATCGGACAGCGATGCAGCGCCACGGATTAACAGCTTCTCGCGCGGACGCTCTCCTTCCGGCCAGTCTGTGATTGCCATAACACCCCCCTCAGCCATTACGCAATGAAACTCCACGGATTTTCCAGACACTGTTGAGTCGTTCGAAATACCGTTTGTCGTACTCTACCGGAGAAAGCGGGTTGTCGTAACCATGCTTTCTCTTCGTGTTATAGAACCTCTCGATGTAATCGAGGACATCACGGAGTACAGCCTCGCATTCCCGATAGATTCTGCTCCTTGCATGCTCTCGCTCGGATCGAGCCGGTGGAGCCTAGTGGACATTGCAATAATAATTGCGTTATGCTCGCACCGGTACTATGTAAATATCACCAACCACAAGGAAGACTATCGTCATGAAGAAAAACTTATCATTGTTATGTGTCCTGGGCTGTTTTACTCAACCTGTCTGGGCGGCCAATAACATCAATCTTACAAATTTTTCGGGTGCGGCTGCGCAAGCCGACTTTAAAGCTTTCTCAGAAGATCTGGGTGCGGCGCTAAGTTATAAACCTATCACACCACCAACGCCTTTGGGTGTCACAGGTTTTGATATAGGCTTGGAAGTAACTTCGACTAAAATGAGAAACCTGGCCCAAGCCACCGGTAGCTCAATGACCAACTTGGTAGTTCCCAAGCTTCACGTTTACAAAGGGCTACCTCTTAACTTCGATATCGGAGCATTCTACTCCTCCGTACCAACCACCAATATCAAGCTTTATGGCGGGGAATTGCGTTATGCGATACTTGAGGGCGGCGTGGCCTTACCCGCAGTCGGCATCCGGGGCGCACTGACCAAACTGAGCGGTGTGAGTCAACTTGATTTGAGTACCAAAAGCCTGGACATTTCAATTTCCAAGGGCTTTGCCATGTTTACCCCCTATGCAGGGGTAGGAACTGTCTGGGTTGACAGCACTCCTAACGGGGTACCGCCGTTGGTGAAAGAATCTTTCCGGCAAAATAAAGTTTATGTGGGTGGCAACCTCAACTTTGGACTTGTGAATTTCGCCATGGAATATGACAAGACCGGATCTGCACCATCCTATAGTGCCAAAGTGGGCTTCCGTTTCTAACAGACTTTAATCTGGCAGATTCAAACGGGCGGTTAAGGTCAAGAGTTGACCTTAACCGCCCTTTTTTAATGGGGCCAGCGCGTCCTGTGACGGACTGGATACCGCTTCTGGAAAATCCAGCCGCCATGTTTGTTCGTCACAGCGCACATCCAGCCCATCGCAATCCAGTCCGACAGCTTGCACAACTGCAGCAGCAATACCATGTCGTTGTTGCAGCAGTTGTCGCAACACATCCCGCTGCTGTGCGTTCATTTCCGCGAGCAATGCTTCTTCCCGTTGTGCGAATATTTCTGCTTGCGCGACAGCGTAATTTTCCATATCGACCCAGTGGATTTTCCCGAATCCGCCTATGTAGCGGATCGCAACAGGGCGGATGCGATAGAAGGAAAAGTCATGCATCCCGAAGTAAGTTCGTGCCTCCGGAAAATGGCGCAGATAACGCAGTCCGGCTTGCTCGCGATTCGGCTCAGGTTGAGCCTTGCCAACCACAGTCACCCGCCCCTGGATCTGGATGCGCGGGTCGCGCTGATCGTGTGTGATCAGGCTGACGCGCGGGTCATGCCCGATGTTTTTGGTGTGTTCGGCGAGGGTGCTGACGAGAATCAGGAGGCTGCCATCGTGATCTACCAGATACGGCGTGATCGAACCGAACGGGTAGCCGTCGAATTTTTTCGACAGGGTGCTCAGCGCGCCGTAGCGATGAGCGCGCAGCATCAGGCGTGCTTCGCGGGCATTGCTCATGCGGAAAGCTTCAATGCGGTTTGTGCCAAGCGACGACCCAATGCCATGCACAGTTTCTTTTCGGTTTCGCTAATCGCCTGGTCGTTGGCGATTCCGGCCACATGGCTTGCACCATAGGGCGTACCGCCGCTTTGCGTGGTGGACAGTTCCGGTTCTGAATAGGGTAGCCCGACGATGACCATGCCGTGATGCAGCAAAGGCAACATCATCGACAGCAGCGTGCTTTCCTGTCCGCCGTGCATGGTGCCGGTGGAGGTGAACAGTACGGCGGGTTTTCCAACCAGCGTGTGTTTCATCCATACACCTCCGGTACCATCCCAGAAATATTTCATTGCGGATGACATGTTACCGAAGCGCGTCGGACTGCCTAATGCCAGGCCTATACATTCTTCGAGATCGATCAATTCAACATAAGGCGCACCGCTGTCAGGTATGCTCGGTTCGGTTGCTTCACTTAAGGCTGAAATTTTGGGTACAGTGCGCAATCGGGCGCGCACGCCGTCCGCTTGTTCCACGCCGCGCGCAATCAGCTGGGCCATTTGCCGGGTCGCACCATGTTGGCTGTAATACAGCACGAGGATTTCTTTGTCGGTTATCATTGGCTCATTATAGGGAAACGGTCAGGACATGCGAAATAATTTGCGCGATATACAAGCGTTGGTTCGTTTGATCGTAACGCGCTTTGTGACGGATCGGTGCGCTCAAACTGCCGCGAGCCTGACCTTTACCACATTGTTATCGCTGATTCCGATGATAACCATTGCATTGACCGTGTTCTCGGCATTTCCGGTGTTCGAGAATTTCTCGGCACAGATCAAAATCTATCTGCTGAACAATCTGATGCCGGAAAATTCCGGGATAATTATCACTCGGTATATGCAGCAATTTGCCGACAGTGCAACACGCCTCACTACAGTGGGCATTGTATTTCTGGCGGTTACCGCCATGTTGATGATGCTGACCATTGACAAAGCGTTTAACGTTATTTGGCAGGTATCGCGGCCACGTCCCTTGTTCAAACGGCTGGTGGCTTACTGGGCCGTCCTGACCCTTGCACCGTTGCTGATCGGGGCAAGTTTATCGCTGACATCATGGCTGGTCGGGTTGTCCATGGGGCACGGAAAATATGTTTCGCCATTAGGTATCGCGGTGCTTAAAACATTGCCGATATTATTTTCCACCCTGGCTTTTACTTTGCTATTTGAACTGGTACCAAATCGCCTTGTACCTCGTGCCCACGCGCTGATCGGCGCATTGGTGGCTGCGGTGGTGTTTGAAACCACAAGCAGGGTATTTGGCTATTTCATCAGCCATTTTCCCACCTATGAATTGGTGTATGGTGCGTTTGCCAGCGTGCCGATTTTCCTGATGTGGATCTACCTGTCCTGGCTGACTATTCTGTTCGGTGCTGTCATCGCCGCATCACTCTCGCATTGGCGCACTCCGGCAGTACAAAACTTTGGACCTGCCACCCGGTTGCTTGATGCCCTGCGTGTGTTGCAAATCATGGCGAGCGGTTTACAGAATGGAAGTGTGAGCACCTTGCCGGAATTGTCCAAGTCTTTGCGCTTCGGTTATGACACGCTGGAAAGCATACTGGAGGAATTGGCCGGCGTGGACATGGTGCGCAAAGTGGAGGGAAACGGCTGGGTGCTGATGCGCGATGCTGACCATATTCGCGTTAACGAATTGTTGCGCTTGTTCGTGCTGAACCGCGACTCATTGCCCACCGGGAAAAATGACGATCCGTTGCAACATTGGCTGGTGGAGTGTGCCGGTCAGCTTGAGCAAAGTACCGACATCACGTTGCATGAACTCTTTGCCCGGCAAGCTTCCGGAATGCTTGCCCAAGGTGATTAATTGCGTTCTAATGTTCGGCGATATTGATGCTGCAACTTGAGGAGAAATGATGAAGCTTTTGGAAACCATTTTTGAGGGCACGCTGTGGAATAGCCGCTTTGTGATCATCACTGCGGTGATAGGCAGCCTGCTGGCGGGTTTTGCGATTTTCTACATGGCTACTGTGGATGTGGTGAATTTGTTCCTGCATGCGTTGCATTATGCCGATTCCAGCCTGACTGACGAAGCGCGCAAGGCGCTGCATGACAGCACCGTTACGCATATCGTGGAAGTGGTGGATGGCTATTTGCTGGCGACCGTGATGTTGATATTTTCGCTGGGCCTGTATGAACTGTTCATCAGTGACATCGATCAGGCGCATGGCAGCAGGGCATCCAGCAAGATACTGGTGATCGGCAGTCTGGATGACTTGAAGTCCCGTTTGGCCAAAGTAATTTTGATGATTTTGATCGTTACCTTGTTTCAAGAGGCGATCAACATGAAGCTGACTACGCCGCTGGATCTGGTTTATCTGGGCGCGAGTATCGCGTTGATCGCGCTGGCACTGTATTTCAGCCATGCTGCCGAATCGGATCATGAAAAAAAGGAAGATAGCCCCGATGTACCCGAACATCACGATCACTGATCATTCGCCCTTGGATAACACAGGAGGGTTCGGGACCAGTCATTCGACTGAGCCTTGCGCAGGACTGTTTCGCATCGCGTTGTTTACGTTATTGCTGGTTTGCTCCTGGGTTGCCTGCGCTGCGGATTTTTCGCTGGAGGATTTGCAGGGCAAAACGCATCGCCTGGCCGATTATCGCGGCAAGTGGGTGCTGGTAAATTATTGGGCAACCTGGTGCCCGCCCTGTCTGGACGAAATCCCCGAGCTGATCAGCTTGCATAACGCGCATCATGACAAGGATCTGCTGGTGATCGGTATTGCGATGGATTCAGGTTCGAACAAAAAAGTCGCCGACTTCGCACAGGCGCATGGCATCAGCTATCCGGTGGTGATGGGTGATCGCAAGGTCACAGCCCAGATTGGCGCAGTAGAGGTTCTGCCGGTCAGCTATTTGTATAACCCCCAGGGTGAACAGGTGGGTTATCAGGCGGGTGGAGTGACACGCGCAAGTATCGAGGCTTATATCAAGAAGAAATAGATCAAATCGCCAAGTAAATCACTTGGCAGACGAATAGTAGTTGCTGATTGTGCGTTGCGGCAAAGCCCAGTGGTTGTGCCAGGCGGCACGCACCAGATTCGGATATTCCGGCTTGCCCAAAGTGCCGTTGTAACGTCCCAGGGCGCGATACAAATTGCCTTTCTCCATGTCCAGATAATGGCGCAGAATGGTGCAACCGTAACGCAGGTTGATGCGCAGATGAAATAAATCCTGTTCATTTGTGCCGAGTTCTTTTACCCAGAATGGCATCACCTGCATATAGCCGCGCGCGCCCACCTTGGATACAGCGTACTTCTTGAATCCACTTTCCACTTCGATCAAGCCCAACACCAATTCAGGATCAAGTCCGGCGCGTGTGGCTTCGTAATGCACGGTCTTGAGAAAATCCGTACGATATGTCGCATCCGGCAAGTTTTTTTGCAAACGACGCGACATTGTATTCAGCCAGAAGTCTGCTTCATACTGCGTGGCAAAGGCGAGTTTGGGCGAAGCCTGATCGGACACGCTACGCTGCAACACAGCGCGCACACTGGCGGAAAGCGGTGCATAGATTTGTCCGCCAGCTTGCGCGTTGCAGGCGAACAACATCCCTGCCGCAAGGAGCAAGGAGCAAGGAGCAAGGAGCAAGTTAAAGACGGAGCGGCGGTTTTCCCTTGCCCCTTGCTCCTTGCCCCTTGTATCTGACTTATTCATACCCTTGATTCTACAAACTCCAGCGCATTTTGCAAGGGGATGGCTTGTGCGGCGGCATCGCGCCGTCCCTGATATTCCAGCATGCCGTCCTTCAAGCCGCGCTCGCCGATGACCAGGCGGTGCGGAATGCCGATCAACTCCATGTCGGCAAACATCACGCCGGGACGCTCGTCGCGGTCATCCAGCAACACGTCGATTCCAGCGGCTTGCAGCGTGGCATACAATTTTTCCACGGCATTGCGTACCGCTTCGCTCTTGCCCATGCCGATCGGCACGATGGCGATTTGGAACGGCGCCATCGCAGCCGGCAGCATGATGCCGCGCTCGTCATAATTCTGCTCGATGGCGGCGGCGACGATGCGCGACACACCGATGCCGTAACAGCCCATCTCGATGATTTGCGCTTTGCCGTGCGCGTCCAGAAAAGTGGCCTTCATGGCTTCGGCATATTGGGTGCGCAACTGGAAAATATGGCCGACTTCGATGCCGCGGCAGATTTCCAGCGTGCCTTTTCCGTCCGGTGACGAGTCGCCCGTGACGACATTGCGAATGTCTGCCACCAAGTCGGGTTCGGGCAGATCGCGCCCCCAGTTCACTCCGGCGATATGAAACTTGGGTTTATTCGCACCCACAACAAAATCGCTCATCATGGACACGGTTCGGTCGGCGATGACGCGTGTCTTTGTACGATCGACGCCGACTGGGCCAAGGAAACCGGGGGGGCAATTAAAATGGGCCCGAATCTCATCTTCCGTGGCAAAACGGAAATCGGCAAGCCCCGGCAGCTTGGCGGCCTTGACTTCATTCAGGTTGTGATCACCGCGCAATAGCAGAATATGCAAGGTATCCGCAGCCACCAGTGCCAGCAGCTTCACCGTGTGTTGCAATGGTATAGCCAACAGTTCTGCCACCTGCTCACAGGTGGTTTGCCTGGGTGTTTCCACATCTCGCATCACTTCTGATGGTGCTGAACGTGTCCCAGCCGGAACGACCGCTTCCGCCAGTTCCACATTCGCCGCAAATTCAGAAGTCGGGCAGTAGGCCAGTGCATCCTCACCCGAATCCGCCAGCACATGAAACTCATGCGAACCGCTGCCGCCGATCGCGCCGGTATCCGCCGCGACGGCACGGAACTTCAGGCCAAGGCGGGTGAAGATGCGCGAGTAAGTGTCATACATGACGCGGTAAGTTTGCTCCAGACTCGCATAATCGGCATGGAAGGAATAAGCATCCTTCATCAGGAATTCGCGTGCGCGCATCACGCCGAAACGCGGGCGCACCTCGTCGCGAAACTTGGTTTGGATCTGATAGAAGTTGATCGGCAGTTGCCTGTAACTGCGGATTTCACGGCGTGCGATATCGGTGATCACTTCTTCGTGGGTGGGGCCGAAACAGAATTGGTTGTCGTGCCTATCCTTTATTTTAAGCATCTGCGGCCCGAACACTTCCCAGCGCCCGGTTTCCTGCCACAGTTCGGCGGGTTGTATGGCGGGCATCAGCAATTCGATCCCGCCGCTGCGATCCATTTCTTCGCGCACGATGTTTTCCACTTTGCGCAATATGCGCAATCCAAGCGGCATCCAGGTGTACAGGCCGCTGGCAAGTTTTCTGATATAACCCGCGCGCATCATCAGTTTGTGGCTGGCGAGTTCTGCTTCGGAGGGGGCCTCTTTAAGGGTGGAAATGAAAAATTGTGAAACGCGCATGTTGAATACGACCCGGTTATGGTTGTGAGTGTGAGATTTTACAGGGAATGCGAGTGATTCGGTATGTTAAGGAATTTCTAAACAGCTGATTCGCTTTTCATTGAAGAGGAAATGTGAAAGAATCGGCTCATTAAAATTAATTCAAGTAGAGTTTAAAATGATAGACCGAGACGGCTACCGCCCGAATGTCGGCATTATCATCACAAACAGCAGGAATCAGGTGCTTTGGGGCAAGCGAGTGAGACAACATGCATGGCAGTTTCCGCAAGGCGGGATTCAGCATGGCGAGACCCCGGAGCAGGCGATGTACCGCGAGTTGCACGAAGAGGTCGGCTTGATGCCGGAACATGTAAAAATACTCGGACGCACCCGGGAATGGATGCGTTATGAGGTTCCGCAAAGCTGGAGCAAGCGTGAATCGCGCGGTGGTTATCGCGGACAAAAGCAGATATGGTTTTTGTTGCTTCTGGTTGGTCGTGATTGTGATGTCTGTTTGCGCGCCAGTACGCATCCCGAGTTTGATGCCTGGCGCTGGAACAATTACTGGCTGGACATCAACGCAGTGATTGAATTCAAACGTGAAGTTTATACGCTGGCACTTAACGAGTTGGCCGGCTACCTTCCGGTGCCCAAGCATAACGCCGCCAATCTGCAACCTGCGCATAGGTAATTCCCGATAAATTTTCCAAGGAGTGCAGCATGATCAAAGAATACAACCCACTGCAAATATATTCTCTGAAAGCGGGTTCGTCATTTGTGCGCCCGGTTCAGATACTGCCGGAGCGCGTCAAGCTGAGCGATCCTGCAATCGGCGTCATGACCGATTTGAACAAGGTCTCGGTGGTGAGTGTGCGCGCCAAGACCTCGATGGACAAAGCCAATGCCAAAATGATCCGGTATGGGGTGCGCCTGCTGCTGGTGTTGGATGACAACGATCAGGTGGCAGGGTTGTTGAGTGCATCCGATGTGCTGGGGGAAAAACCGATGCGCTACCTGCAAAACATGGGTGGAACTCATGCCGATATCATGGTGCGTGACATCATGACGACACAGCGCGAGTTGGAAGCATTGAAAATCGAAGATGTAAAAAATGCCGAGGTCGGACAAATCGTCGCCAGCCTGAAAAAATCCCACCGGCAACACGCGCTGGTGGTAGCAGAAGGATCGGACGGCAAGCAAGCAGTGTGCGGCTTGTTCTCTATCACCCAAATCGCCCGTCAGCTGGGTGCCCAGGTACAGAGCTTCGAATTGGCGCGCACTTTTGCCGAAATCGAGGCAGTGATCGCACGCGGCTAAAAATCCAGATTTCATCCCAACTGCTGCGTTGCGTAAAAAATTTCTTCCTTACATATAACCCATATGCGGCGCGGCGAAATTTTTTCCGCGCCTTGCATTTGGGCGAACTCTGAATTTTCAGAAGTACCCTCAGTGTTTGCCGGTGCTGCCGAAACCGCCGCTGCCGCGTTCGCTCAGCGGAAATTCTTCCACGATATTGAACTTCGCCTGCATCACCGGCACGATCACCAATTGCGCCATGCGCTCCATCGGCATCAGCGTGAAGGGTATCTGGCTGCGGTTCCATAACGAAATGAAAATCTGTCCCTGATAATCCGAGTCGATAAGCCCGACCAGGTTACCCAGCACGATGCCGTGCTTATGCCCCAAACCGGAACGCGGCAAAATCATCGCGGCATAGCCCTGGTTGCTTAAATGAATGGCAATGCCGCTGGGGATGAGTTCGCATTGCTTGGGTTGTATCACCATGTTGTGTTCGATGCAGGCGCGCAAATCTATCCCTGCCGAACCGGCAGTCGCATAGCCGGGCATGTTTTCATGCAAGCGATGGTCGAGAATCTTGACATCGACGGGTATGTGTTCCGTTGGGGCGATGTGTTTCATTTCAGTACTCCTCACTTAATGCGTTGTGCAATGCGCTGCATCAATTGACGCGCCAGCGTCAGTTTGTCGGCGCGCGGCAGAGTTTGTCTGCCGCTGTCATCGAATAACACCAGTTCGTTGTCGTCGCTGCCGACAGCCTGCTGTACCAGATTGGCCACCAGCAAGGGCAACTTTTTCGCGCGGCGTTTTTGCTCGGCATATTCCACGAGATTCTCGCTCTCGGCAGCAAAACCCACGCAGAACGGCGGATTCGGCAGGTTGGCAACATACGCCAGTATGTCCGGGTTGGGGACGAGTTCCAGCGTGAGATTATCCGCGCTCTTCTTGATTTTTTGCGCGCTGGCTTGAGCAACGCGATAATCTGCCACCGCCGCCACGCCGATAAAGATATCGCAATCGGTCAGGTGTTGTTTGACCGCATCGAACATCTGCGCGGCACTTTGCACATCCACGCTTTGTATGCCTTGTGGTTTGGCGAGCGAGGTCGGACCGGACACCAGCACCACTTTCGCACCCAGCTCCAGCGCGGCCTGTGCGATGGCATAGCCCATCTTTCCGGAACTGCGATTGGTGATACCGCGCACCGTGTCTATGGCTTCGTAGGTCGGCCCGGCCGTGATCAGTATTTTTTTGCCGGATAATTTCCTGGGTAATAACTGGTTCGTTGACGACGAAATCATTTCCCTCGCACCGCTTGCGGGGCCAGCGAAGCGATGGGCTGAGACCGGGGAAAAGGGGGTGTCGAGCAGCAACGCTATAACATCCCGCGCCAATTCCACGGCCTCCAGCATCCGCCCCATTCCTTCCTCACCACAGGCCTGCACACCGCTGTCCGGACCCAGCACCTGCACGCCATCGGCAAGCAGTTGCTTGATGTTGCGTTGCGTCGCGGCATTCATCCACATCTCGCGATTCATCGCGGGCGCGATGATCAGCGGGCAATTGCGCGCCAGGCACAATGCGGAGAGCAAGTCATCCGCCAGGCCATGCACCAGCTTTGCAATGAAATCGGCACTCGCGGGCGCGATCAAAATCGCATCAGCGGCACGGCTCAGATTGATATGCGCCATATTATTCGGCACACTCGCATCCCACTGGTCGGTGAATACCGGCTTGCCGGACAGACCCTGCATCGTGGTCGGCGTGATGAAATGACAAGCCGCCTCGGTCATTGCAACCTGCACCTCTATGCCCTGCTTCATCAGCAGGCGCAACAACTCCGCCGCCTTATAGGCCGCGATACCGCCGGTGATTCCGAGCACAATGCGTTTTGTGGGTTCTTGTTTCATCATGCTGCGCATCTTACAAGAAAAGACCTCTGCACAACTACTGCGCTTTTACACTTTGTATTTGAAACCGCAAGGCATATGAACTGGTTGCCAAAATGAAAAAGGGTCGGCAATTGATGCCAACCCTTTGAAATGCCAGTCCACCAAACCGGACGAACGCGCGACTGGTCAAACAACGCGCAGTCAACCCAGAATATTCGGGATATTTGGTTCTGGCTTGGGAATCAGTACGCCCCATGAGCAACAGGACTTACACCAAGTCGATTATTTTTTCCTGTTCCATTCTTGATTATCAGTAACGATGATTATTCCGGTAAGAACAAACAGCCCAATAAAGAAGATCACTTCAACCATTTCAACTCTCCTTGGTAATTAATTAAGAAGAAACCGGGAAACGCAAAATCACGCCAACCTCCGTTACCCGAGAGAGACTCCCTGGTAGCCCAAGCCAAATGTGATGGATACACATATCCAGAAGGCATGAAGGCAACATAACCTTAAGAAACCCAAGGTCATTATAGGTCTTGCTAAAATTATTGGTAATATTCCTTCCCCCAATTGGCGGCCCATCTATTTAGCCGTTGAGCCTATTGTGTTCGACTGCAAAACTGGACACACTTCTTACCAAAGTCATGGCTGGGTACGTAACCTTCCGGAGCTGATATTTTGAATACCCCATCACTAAATAACGATACTTCTCGACCGACAGAATTGCGACTGGCATCCCTTTTCTGGCTTGCCGAACGCGATGCCGCCCGCAAGGCTGCAGGTGTGAGACTTCTGGCGCAAGCATGGTTGTCTGATGAAATCAAACTGGATACGCATACGGCTTTGGCTGCACAACAAACCATACCCGGCCATCCGCCCAAGCCCGAGCTGGTGGCACCGCGCCTGGTCAAACGCCGCTCGATGATCACGCCGGAAGGACGCGCCATCCTGATCCACGCCTTGGCGCATATCGAGTTCAATGCGATCAATCTGGCGCTGGATGCGATCTGGCGGTTCGCCGGCATGCCGCGTGAGTATTACGCCGACTGGTTGCATGTGGCGGATGAAGAGGCGCTGCACTTCTCCCTGTTGGCCGGACATCTGCAAGTCCAGGGTTACGCATATGGTGATTTCCCCGCGCACAGCAGCTTATGGGAGATGGCCGCAAAAACGCAGCACGACATCCTCGCGCGCATCGCGCTGGTGCCGCGCACGATGGAAGCGCGCGGACTGGATGCCACCCCGCAGGTGCGCGCCAAACTTGCGCAGGCTGGAGACATGGCCGCTGCCGCGATCCTGGATATCATCCTGCGCGATGAGATCGGCCATGTCGCGATCGGCAACCGCTGGTACAACTGGCTGTGCGAGCAGCGCGGCCTGGAACCGGTCGCCACCTGTGCCCGCCTGGCAGCCGAGTATCAAGCGCCGGTCATGCGCGGGCCATTCAATCTTGAAGCGCGACGGGCGGCGGGATTCAGTGAACTGGAGTTGGCTGAGTTAGCCAATATTTCTGGCGACTGAATGGGATCAAATCGGTAATCCACTCTGTATTTTTTGTAATAGCAGGATTAGAAACCTCAAATATTTCTTTTAGCGGATTGAAGGCAATGCGAATGCGCACTTGCTCGTAGTCCTTGGTAACCACCTGCTGCCCAAGCAACGCCGCCATCAGTGCCGTGACGCGCTGCTGTCCGTCGATCAATCACGCTTGCCAGCCGATGATGAACCGTCCTTAAGCTTCACCGTGGGGTTACGCCATGCAATAAGATAGCCCACTGGATACCCCCGATAGAGCGAGTCAAGCAGATTGCGCACCTTTGTCGCTTCCCACACGAATGGACGCTGAATCTCCGGTATGGCGATCTCGCCAGATTTGACCCATGTGAGCAGGGTTTCAATCGGATGCGGCGTAACCGTATAACGTTGCGTGGACATGCCTATAACTCCTTCTCAAAACAATAATGAATGTCTTACAGGCGCAATAACCAACGGATATTGCGCTAGGTCAGCGTAGATTTTTAATTACGCCGCCCGCCTATCCGGCAATTTCATATCCACCACGATCTCGGAATAGGGCGCGAAGACCAAACCGTTTTCGTCTTTCTCAATCGCCATCCATTCGATCAACCGTTCGCAATCGTTATGCACATTCTTGTAATCGCGTTTAAGTTGGCGAGCCAGTTCCGCGATGGTGGTCGCGCCGCTTTCCCGCAATGCGCCGATCAATTCCCAGCGCTTGGGGGTGAAGACTGCAAACATTTCGCCGACTTCATCGAAGCCAACGCCGAAATAAGGCTGTGCAGGTTTGCCTTGTTTGGCGGCCTTCATGGCAGCCGTGGCGCGTGCAAGGCTGGCTGCCATCGGTTCGCCAACGGTCACGTGTAACACTGCATTTTTGATTTTCATTTCGTTGCCTCCTTCACGTCTTGCCAGAAATCGGCCAGTAGTTGCGCTTCATCTACGAACCGGTAGGGCATTTCTTTTTTGCCCAGGTGTTTGTGATCGCCCTTGCCGCGCTCGTTGTCGTAGCCGACCACTCGTTTGCCGTCGCACACAAATGCCAGCCGATATTTGAAGGGATGCCCGGATGGCGATACAGGTGCAGGCACTTGCCAGACAACCATTTCGACAACGCCTCCGGCATAAGAACGTTTTTCCCGATAAAGCAGTTCGGCGTTTTTCTTCATGGGCGGATTATGAGCACTGCCGATATATGGTGTCAAGAACCATATTTTTAATTGCGGTTTGCTAGGCAGTCTCGCCTACCTATAATTCCATTTCAAAGGTAAAACAATCCGTAGGTCGGGCTTAACCAGCGGCTTATGTCACCGTTAACCAATGACTTATGTTGGCGTAGTTTGCCAACTTATAACCAACCACTTGGCAACCGTCTTATGGTTGCTTAGTG
>Ga0208080_1000847_pt1 | contig 15253 bp, 15 predicted proteins | sample NGESurdeep092012_3_FD_184476 | JGI IMG/M metagenome (GOLD analysis project Ga0208080, IMG submission 184476) | Arctic peat soil microbial communities from Barrow, Alaska - NGEE Surface sample 210-3 deep-092012 (SPAdes) | ecosystem: Environmental > Terrestrial > Soil > Wetlands > Peat ...
CAAATCGACAGATGTTGAAGGCGTCCCTGATGGCTGCGAGTTGGCGTCTCTAAGGTTGTATAACACAACTAATCGTTGCACTCGCAAAAAGCGCATATCTCAAAAAGACGCGATTTTGAAGGTATTTTTTGACCAAGACAGGGCGTTCGCGAGCGGCTGACGAAAATCGAGGCGGCGCTTGCCGCGCCGGCGGAGCACAAGCCGGCGCCGTTCGGCGTCAACCTGATTTGTCACCGTACCAATCGCCGGCTGGGCCTCGACACCGACATCGTGGTCGAGCATCGCGTCCCCGTCATCATCATCATCATCACCAGCGGCGGCGATCCGCGGCCAATCGTGGAGCGCGTGCATGGCTACGGCGGCATCGTCCTGTCGGACGTGACCGACCTCAGATGGGCACGCAAGGCGGCCGCTTCGGGGGTCGACGGACTGATCCTGGTGTGCGGTGGTGCCGGAGGACATGCCGGGCTGATGAACCCCTTCGCGCTGCTGCCGCAGGTCCGCGAGTTCTACGACGGCACCCTGATTCTTGCCGGTGCCATCTCGGACGGCCGCGCCATCCGCGCCGCCCGGGTGCTTGGCGCCGATCTGGTCTACATGGGCAACACGCTTCGTTGCGACGGTCGAGGCGAATGCTTCCGAACGCTACAAGTCGATGCTGATCGAGTCCGAGGCCAGCGACCTCGTCTATACCGACGTCTTCTCCGGAATCCCGGCGAACATGCTGAAACCGAGCATCCGCCAGCACGGCCTCGATCCGGACAACCTGCCGGCCAAGAACGCGCTGGACATCACCAAGGAGCTGAACCCCGACCTCAAGGCCTGGCGGGACATCTGGAGCGCCGGGCAGGGCGTCGGCAGCATCCATAGTGCACCGACGGTGGCCGAGCTGGTCGCACGTCTCGAGGCAGAATATGACGCCGCCCAGCGGTAGAAAACTTCCTTCTCCCCGATCCTGCCCTCGGTTTCCGCCTGCAATCGGCTCATGCGTTCGCTGTGCATGTAGAACAACAGCATGGTCAGCACGGCGAACAGCGGCGCCAATGCGGGATAGCCGAACCACCACTGAATGATTGCTCCCGTCCGCTTGCCCCATCCCTGCCCGGTCCGTAAAAGCGGTCCGGTCTCAGCAGGGAACGATGCCAATGATCTCGCTCGCCGAACTCCAGCGCCGTATCGATTCCGGCGATCTTTCGGCCGATGCGGCGATCACCCAGTCGCTTGAGGCGATCGGCGCGCATGACAAAACCATTGGCGCTTTCATCTGTCGTGCCGAGAACGTCCAAGCGGCAAGCGCCGGGCCCTTGCGCGGCATCGCCGTGGGCATCAAGGACATCATCGATACATCAGACCTTCCGACTGAAATGGGATCAAAGATCTACCGGGGCTGGCAGCCGCGCGCGGATGCGCCTGTCGTGGCTGTCCTGAAGCAGGCCGGAGCGACCATCGTCGGCAAGACCGCGACGACGGCGTTCGCATCGCTCGATCCGACGGCGACGCTCAATCCGCGCAACCCCGATCATACGCCGGGCGGATCGTCATCGGGCTCGGCTGCGGCCGTCGCGGCCGGAATGATTCCGCTCGCGCTGGGAACGCAAACTGGCGGTTCGGTGATCCGGCCGGCATCGTTCTGCGGGGTGGCCGCGATCAAGCCATCGTTCCGGCTGCTGCCGACGGTCGGCGTGAAGTGTTATTCGTGGACCCTGGACACGGTTGGGCTGTTCGCGGCCGGCGTCAAGGACCTGGCGCACGGACTTTCGGCCATGACCAACCGGCCCGAACTGCTGCCGGGCGCCGCGATGCTGACACCGCGTATCGGTGTCGTGACGCAGGATTTCGCGGGCGCTCCGGAGACAGCGGGCGCGGAGGCGCTGCGGATCGCAGCTGACGCGGCGGAACGCGCCGGCGCTTCCGTTCGCACGCTCGCGTTGCCGGAGATATCAGCGGAGGCGTGGCGGATACATCCGATTGTGCAGGAATTCGAGGCGCATCAGGCGCTGGCCTGGGAATACCTGACGCATCATGATGCCATGCCGCCGCTGCTGCGGGCGAAGCTCGACGAAACCAGGGGCATCCTGCCCGCCGCCTACGACGAGGCGCGCGGGATTGCGAACCGGGCCCGACGCTCACTCGCGAAGGTCTTCGAGGACGTTGACGTATTGCTAATGTTCTCAGCGCCTGGCGCTGCCCCGAAGGGGTTAGCCTCGACCGGCGATCCCCGTTTCAACCGGCTCTGGACACTGATGGGTGTCCCCTGCGTCAACGTTCCCGCCACCATCGCGGACGGTGGATTACCGGTGGGTGTGCAGGTGATCGCACGATTTGGCGACGACGCCGGAGCGCTGGCAGCCGCACGCTTCGTTGAAGAAGCGCTTGCTCGGTCATGAAGGATTGCCCGCGTGAGGCGCTGAATGATATGGCAGACTACTTCTTCTCCCCGATCCTGCCCTCGGTCCCCGCCTGCAACTGCTTGATGTTTTCGCGGTGCATGTAGAACAAGAGCATGGTCAGCACGGCGAACAACGAGGCCAGTGCGGGATGGCCGAACCACCACAGGAAAATCGGCGTGACAAAGCTCGCGACCAGCGCCGAAAGCGAGGAGTAGCGCGAGGTCGCCGCGGTCGCGACCCACAACACGCAAAAAACCACCGCAGCCGGCCAGAACAGCCCGATCAGCACGCCGATATAGACCGCGACGCCTTTGCCGCCCTTGAAACTGAGCCACACCGGAAACAAATGGCCGAGAAAGGCGCCGAGCGCCGCCAGCATCGCGGCGTTGGGCCCGCCATAATAGCCCGAGATCAGCACCGCGAGCATGCCTTTCAGCATGTCGCAGATCAGCGTCGCCGCGGCGAGGCCCTTGTGCCCGGTGCGCAGCACATTGGTGGCGCCGATATTGCCGGAGCCGATCGAACGAAGATCCTGGATTCCGGCCAGCTTTGTCAGGATCAGCCCGAACGGAATCGAGCCGAGCAGATAGCCGAGGACGAACGCCAGCGGCAGAAATGCTTCAGGTGACATCGCCGTTGCTCCCTTGATGGTTTATCCCGCACGCATCAGACATGCTCATAGACCGTTCGGCCGCCGACGACGGTGCGCACCACGCGGCCGGAGAACCGTGCTTCGTCGAACGGCGTGTTCTTGCATTGCGATTTGAGATCGGCGGGATCGAGCACCCACGGCGTGTCGGCATCGATCACGATGACGTCGGCGGGGGAGCCGGCGCGTAGCGATCCGCCCGGCAGGCCCAGCAGCTCGGCGGGGCGCGTCGACATCGCGCGGATCAGCGTCTTGAAATCCATCTCACCATTGTGGATCAGCCGCAGCGCCGCCGGCAGCATGGTCTGCAGGCCGATCGCGCCTGAGGCGGCTTCCGCGAACGGCAGCCGCTTAACCTCGACGTCCTGCGGATTGTGGTCGGACATCACCACGTCGATCAATCCGGAGGCGACCGCGGCGACCAGCGCGAGACGGTCATCCTCGGTGCGCAGCGGCGGCGACAGTTTCAGGAAGGTCCGGTACGGGCCGATGTCGTTTTCGTTCAGCGTCACATGATTGATCGAGACCGAGGCTGAGACCGCAAGCCCGGCATCGCGGGCGCGCTTGAGGATTTCCAGCGATTCAATGCAGCTCAGCGAGGCCGCGTGATAGCGCCCGCCGGTCAGCGCAACCAGGCGCATGTCGCGCTCCAGCATGACGGCCTCGGCGGCATTGGGGATGCCGACCAGCCCCAGCCGCGTGGCGAACTCGCCTTCGTTCATGACGCCTTCGCCGACCAGGTTGGGGTCTTCGGTGTGGTGCACGATCAGCGCGTCGAAATCGCGCGCATAGGTCAGCGTCCTGCGCATCACCTGCGCATTGGTGACGCTCCGGTCGCCGTCGGTGAAAGCCACGGCGCCCGCGGCTTTCAGCAGGCCGATCTCGGTCATCTCCTCGCCGCGCATGCCTTTTGTCAAAGCCGCCATCGGATGGATATTGACGATCGCGGTGTCGCGCGCGCGGCGTAAGACAAAATCCACCGTCGCCGAATTGTCGATCACGGGCGAGGTATCGGGCTGGCAGATGATGGTGGTGATGCCGCCGGTTGCCGCGGCCTGGCTTGCGGATGCAAAGGTTTCGCGGTGGCTGGCGCCGGGCTCGCCGACAAAGGCGCGCATGTCGATCAGCCCGGGAGCGACGATCTTGCCGGCGCAGTTGACGATGTCGGTGCCTTCGGGGACGCCGGCGGCGCCGATGCCGCGCCTGCTATCGCGGATCATGCCGTCGGCGATCAGCACGTCGCCGATACCGTCGAAATCGCGCGAGGGGTCGATCAGGCGGGCGTTGGCGAGCAGGATCGGGCGGCGATCGGTCAGCATGATGTCACGCATTCGGCAGGTTGCGGGCGAGCGCTTCGAGCACCGCCATCCGCACCGCCACTCCCATTTCCACCTGTTCGCGGATCAGCGATTGCGCGCCGTCGGCGACGATGGAGTCGATCTCGACGCCGCGATTCATTGGTCCTGGATGCATCACCAGCGCATCGGGCTTGGCGTAAGCCAGCTTCTTCTGGTCGAGCCCGAAATAATGGAAGTATTCCTGGCTCGACGGCACGAACGAGCCGTTCATGCGCTCGCGCTGGAGCCGCAGCATCATCACAATATCGGCACCGTTGAGCCCCTCGCGCATATCGCGGGCAACCTCGACGCCCATCCGCTCGATGCCGCGCGGCAGCAGCGTTGAGGGCGCGACCACGCGGACGCGGGCGCCCATGGTGTTGAGCAGCAGGATATTTGAGCGCGCCACGCGCGAATGCATCACGTCGCCGCAGATCGCGATGACCAGGCCTTCGAGCCGGCCCTTGTTGCGGCGGATGGTGAGGGCATCGAGCAGCGCTTGCGTGGGATGTTCGTGGGCGCCGTCGCCGGCGTTGATCACGGAGCCGTCGACCTTGCGCGCCAGCAATTCGACCCCGCCCGAGGCATGGTGCCTGACCACCAGAATGTCCGGGTGCATGGCGTTCAGCGTCACCGCGGTATCTATCAGGGTTTCCCCCTTGCGCATCGAGGAGGAGGACACGGACATGTTCATGACGTCGGCGCCGAGCCTTTTCCCGGCGATTTCGAACGAGGATTGGGTCCGGGTCGAGGCCTCGAAGAACAGATTGATCTGGGTGCGGCCGCGCAGGGAGGTGCGTTTCTTGTCGACCTGGCGGTTGAGCTCGACATATTCCTCGGAGAGGTCGAGCAGGCCGGTGATATCGGCAGCGGAAAGCCCCTCGATTCCCAGCAGGTGCCGGTGACCGAGGACGAAGGTCGATTTCGATGCAGGGGTCATTAAAACGAGAGCTATAGGCAGAGATGGAAGCGGGGGCAAGGGCGAATAGGGGCCCAGCGAGTTATCCCCTGGTCTCCCATCCTCGTCATGCCCGGCTTTATGCCGGGCATCCACGTCTTCCTTTTTTTGTTAACTGTAAGGAACAAGGCGAGGATGGCCGGAACAAGTCCGGCCATGACGATGTGGAACGGCTTTCGTGAAAGCAATTGTGATCGCTCTCTCTGTGGCGGCTTGCGTTGCGCCGGCTCGCGCGCAGACCTTGCCTGGCGGCTTCGTGTTCCTGCGCGACATCGATCCATCAATCATTCAGGACATCCGCTACGCCGGGTCGAATAATTTCGTCGGCCGGCCGCTCGCGGGCTATGACGCCGCCGAATGCGTGGTGAAGCGCGACGTCGGTTTGGCGCTGAAAAGCATCCAGCAAGAGCTCATGCCGCAAGAGCTGTCGCTGAAAATGCTGGATTGCTACCGGCCGGTACGCGCGGTGCACGACATGGTTGGTCGTGATGGAGCGCCCCCAGTTTGGTGGCGTCATCTCCCGCATGGTCTCCTTCAGCCGTTGTTCCGCTTTATGTGGGCGCAGAACGGCCGAGAGACGCCAGCCGAGCGGCAGTATAACCCGGCGTTCAGCAAGAAAGACCTGTTCCGGCTGGGTTATATCGCCGAGCATTCCGGCCATTCCACGGGCGCCGCCGTCGATCTGACCCTGGTCGATCTGATGGCCGATCATTCAGCCGTGTTCGATCTCAACAAGGAATACGCCGATTGCACCGCGGCTGCGAGCGCGCGCGCACCGGAAGCAAGCGTCGACATGGGCACCGGCTATGACTGCTCCGACCTGATGGCGCACACCGCGGCGAAGTCCGTCACGCCGGCCCAGCGGCGATGGCGGAATATGCTGGTTGCCGCGATGGCGCAGCAAGGCTTTGTCAACTATTCGAAGGAGTGGTGGCATTTTTCGCTGCCGGGCGCGGGTGGGCCCGCGTATGATTTCCCGATAACCCGGCGGATGAGATAGAATGAAGCGCGCGAGTTGAGTCACCTCTCCCTTTGGGAGAGGTCGGATCGGACAGGCCATGCGAAGCATCGTCGGGACGATTCGGGTGAGGGGTTACAGCCTATCGTTAGACCGTAACCCCTCACCCCAACCCTCTCCCAATGGGAGAGGGGCCGACTTCCGTCGTTGTAAGGACATGTTTTCAGCAAGGAATGTTCGATGACCCAGCCTTTATTCGCGACCCACGAAGTGCTCAACCAGTCGCCGCCGTTCGAAGGCGTCGATCTGTTTGCGCTGGACCGGCCGCTGGCGGATGCGGTGGCGGCCAACGGCGGCGCTTCGGCGAAAAAGGAATTGTCCGAGTTCGGGCAGCAGTGGGGTTCGGCTGTCATGGCGGCGCGGGGCCGCGTCGCCAACGAGAACACGCCCAAACTGAGGACGTTCGATGCCCGCGGCGTCAGGCGCGACGAAGTCGAGTTTCACCCGGCCTATCACGAGTTGATGGCACGCAGCGCCCACGCCGGCGTGCACAATTCGACCTGGACCGCCCTGGGCAAGCCGGCGGGAGGTGCCGCCGAAGTGGTGCGTGCCGCGAAGTTCTATATGGCCGCCCAGGTCGAGACCGGTCATTTGTGCCCGATCACCATGACGCGCGCGTCGGTGGCGGCATTGACGGCGCAGCCGGACCTGCTGGCGAAGGCGATGCCTGTGATCGCGACCCGCGCCTATGATCCCAGCTTCGCGCCGTGGTGGACCAAGCGGGGCATGACGCTTGGCATGGGCATGACCGAGAAGCAGGGCGGCACCGACGTACGCTCGAACTCCACGCGGGCGACGCGCGACGGCAACGCCTATCGCATCACCGGCCATAAATGGTTCATGTCGGCGCCGATGTGCGACGCCTTCCTGGTGCTGGCGCAGGCCGACGAAGGACTGACCTGTTTTTTCATGCCGCGCTTTAAGCCCGACGGATCGGTCAACGCGATTCAGTTCCAGCGTCTGAAGGACAAGCTCGGCAACCGCTCCAATGCATCCTCCGAGGTCGAATTCGCCGGCGCCTATGCCGAGCGCGTCGGCGACGAAGGCAAGGGCATCCGCACCATCATCCAGATGGTGCAGCTGACACGGCAGGATTGCGCGATTGCCTCGGCGGGCCTGATGCGGTCCGGGCTAGCGCACGCGCTGCATCACGCGAGGCATCGCAGCGTGTTCCAGAAACACCTTGCCGATCAGCCGCTGATGCAGGCGGTGCTTTCAGACATGGCGCTGCATGTCGAAGCCTCCATCGCGCTGGTGATGCGGCTGTGCCATTCGTTCGACCGGGCGCCTGATGACCCGAAGGAGGCGGCGTTCATGCGGCTTTTGACGCCGGCGATCAAATACTGGGTCTGCAAGAGCGCGCCGGGATTTCTCTACGAGGCGATGGAGTGCCTCGGCGGCAACGGTTATGTGGAGGAGGGCATCCTGGCGCGGCACTACCGGGAATCCCCTGTCAACGCGATCTGGGAAGGCTCGGGCAATGTGATGTGCCTGGACGTGCTGCGGGCGTTGTCGCGTGAGGCGGAAGCGGCGTCAGCGGTTTTGCGGGGTCTTGTTGAGGAAACCAGGGGATTGCCCGGCGCAGCCGACGCGGTGGCGTTCATCGGCAAGGCGTTCCGCAGGCCGGACAGCGAGCGCGTGGCACGGCTGGCGGTCGAGAAGCTGGCGCTGCTCGCAGCAGTGGCTGCTCTCAACAAGGTGTCGCCACGTCATGCGGAATTGTTCGCGGCGACGCGGCTTGCCGGGAATCACGCCAGCATGTACGGCGCCGTCGATCTCGCCAGCGACGATATTCGTGGTCTGCTGGATCGGGCGCTGCCTTGATGGCCAAAATCCAAGCCGCTAGTTGAAAGCCAGTTGATGGATTTCCTCGATCCCGAAGGTCCCGCCGCGCTCACTCCGGTAATCCCTACCCAACGCCATCAGCGAATCTGGAAATTCTGGGGCACTGCGCTATGGGGTCTGTTCGTCTTCGCTGCGTTGTTTGCGGGACAGATCGCGGTAGTGGCCTGGTTCGTGCTGCGGCGGGAAGGGCCGATTGATATGGCCGCCGCGATCCATGTCGTCGGCGGCGGCCTGACGATCTCGCTTTCCGTGATGATGGGGCTGCCGGCCGTGCTCGCGGCGCTGTGGATCGCGATACGCATCACGCGCACGCCATTTGCCGATTATCTCGCGCTGCGCGGAACCTCCTGGATCAATTTTATCATCGGCGCCATAGCCCTGGGCGTTTTGGTGATGGGATGGGACGCGTTGTCGCGCGCGGCGGGACGGGAGGTTACGCCGGGATTCATGGGGGAGGTGCTGCAATCGGCGCGCGGCGATGGCGCACTATGGCTGCTGGTGATCGCGTTCTGCGTCGCCGCTCCGGTCTCGGAGGAATTGTTCGCGCGCGGCTTTCTCTACCGCGGCTGGTCGGAGTCGTTTCTCAGGGCCCCCGGCGCCATCCTGCTGTCGTCGATGGTGTGGACGGCGCTGCATCTCCAATACGACTGGTTCTTCTTCGGCGAGGTGTTTTCGATCGGGCTCTTGCTCGGTTATCTCCGCTATCGCTTCAATTCGACCTGGCTGACGATATTCGTGCACGGCCTCAACAATCTGGCCGCGGTGGTGCAGACCATCTTGCTCGCCGGGCATAATTGAGCGTTTCCAGCGGCAAGGATGTCAGCGCGTCTCGCGAAGTCTTGCCAGCCGATCGAGTGCGCCCTGCAGGATGAAGATCGCGGCGTGTTCGTCGATTACCAGGGCGCGCCGGGCGCGGCTCATGTCCATGCCGATCAATTCGCGCTCGACCGCCGCGGTGGAGAGCCGCTCGTCCCACAGAGCGATGGCGAGATCGGTGAGTTTCGAGAAATTGCGGGCGAAGGCGCGGGTTGATTGCGCGCGCGGTCCCTCGCTGGCGTCCATGTTCACGGGCAGGCCGAGCACGAAACCCACGGCATTGCGCTCACCGGCGATGGCCAGCAGGCGCGCCGCATCGGCCTTAAAGGCCTTGCGCTGGATGGTCTCGACCCCGGTCGCGAGCCTGCGATCGGGATCCGACACCGCAACGCCGATGGTCTTGGTGCCCAGATCGAGCCCGACCAGCGCGCCGCGTTCAGGCCAGTGTGTGACAGCGTCGATTAGCGGTAGAATGAGAGCAGGCATTGGCACCGCATAACACGCGGGCGGCAATCCCTGCAAAGCGGGAAAGACAGGTGACGATTGACCGGCTGACATTATTCGGTTTGTTCGCGGTGTCAGCGATGCTGGTGTGCTACGCGCTGGGGGATCGCAGCCGCGGGTTCATCCTCGCGTTTGCGGTCGCTTGCGCGCTGGGTTCAATTTACGGATTTCTGCAGGGCGCCTGGCCGTTCGGGCTGGTCGAGGCCGTCTGGGCCGTTGTCGCGCTGCAGCGCTGGAGCGTCAGGCGGCGGTCGAATGCATAGCTCGTCCGCTTACGGGATGCTAATCTTGTTTAGGCGCCCGGCAACGACGCCCGCGCCAATCCCCTCATCACAGAACGAGCAGACCATGTGGCCGGACCGCCGACTTCTCGAGCTTTTCAAGACCGAATTTCCCATCGTTCTGGCGCCGATGGCGGGGATCATGGATGCGGAGCTCGTGATTGCGGCGGCGCAGGGCGGAGCACTGGGTTCATTGCCGTGTGCGATGCTGTCGGTGGAGAAGGCGCGCGAGCAAATCAACATCATCCGCCAGCGCGTGTCAGCGCCGGTCAGCATGAACTTCTTCTGTCACAAGTCGGTCGACGCCGATCCGCGGCGTCAGGCCGGATGGAAGCAGCGGCTTGCAGCTTATTATAATGAGTTGGGGCTCGACCCGGCGAAACCGATCAACGCCGCCAATCGCGCCCCGTTCGATGCGGCGATGTGCGCTCTGGTCGAGGAACTGAAGCCCGAAGTCGTCAGCTTCCATTTCGGCCTGCCGGATCAGGCGCTATTGAAGCGCGTCAAGGCCGCCGGATGTATCGTGATCTCGTCCGCGACCATCGTGAAGGAGGCAATCTGGCTTGAGGAGCACGGCGCCGACGCCATCATAGCGCAGGGTGCGGAAGCCGGCGGCCATCGCGGCATGTTCCTGACCGAAGACATCGCGCAGCAGCCCGGCACCTTCGCGCTGGTGCCGCAGGTGGTCGACGCGGTGAAAGTCCCGGTGATCGCGGCGGGCGGCATCGCGGATGGGCGAGGCATCGCCGCGGCGTTCGCGCTCGGCGCGGCCGGCGTCCAGATCGGCAGCGCCTATCTGCGCTGTCCGGAATCCAGGGTGGTTGCGCTGGCGCGTACGGCGCTGGCCCAGGCGCGGGATGATTCCACTGTCATCACCAACGTCATGACCGGCCGCCCGGCGCGGGGTATTGCCAACCGCGTGATGCGCGAACTCGGCCCGATCTCCCCGGATGCGCCTGAATTTCCGCATGCCGCGACCGGACTTGCGCCCTTGAAGGCAGCGGCGGAGAAGCTCGGCAAGGTCGATTTCACCAATCTCTGGGCCGGGCAGGCGATCCGGCTGGGCCGCGAGATGCCCGCGGAGGAGCTGACCCGGGCGCTGGCCGGCGCGGCGCTGGCGCGGCTGAGCCAAATGTCAGGCTGAGAAGGCTGGCGCTTGCGGTTGCGGTGCAAAAGCACCCTCTGCTATACGGCAGGCTTAGCCATTGGGCTGCCGCCGCAAAGGCCTTATATAATGTCCGTCGATGCCGCCACCGTTCGCCGTATCGCGCATCTTGCGCGGATCGCGGTCACTGACGAAGAGGTTCCCCATCTGCAGGGCGAGTTGAACGCGATGCTGGCCTTCGTCGAGCAGCTGGGCGAAGTGAATGTCGATGGCGTCGAACCGATGACCTCAGTGATGCCGATGGAAATGAAGAAGCGCCCCGACGTGGTCAACGATGGCGAGATCGCCGATGACGTGGTCAGGAACGCGCCGGAAACCCAAGACCATTTCTTTCTGGTGCCGAAGGTCGTCGAATAGGTCATAGCGTTTTCGCGCGAAGTGGGTACCGTTCGCGTGAAGAAAACGCGTTAAATAAAAGAGTCTTCGAAACGGGAAATCCGATGTGTCTGCTCTGCGACGATGAAAAGGCCTATCAGGCCTACATGAACTATCTCGACGCGATGGAGCGGCAGGGCAAGGTCGCCGATCCCGACAAGGCTGTCGACGCCGTGCTCGATCAGCTCGAAGCGGCCGACAAGGCAGGCAACAAGGTTTCGCGCGACGACCCGGCCAACGACAAGACCCTGTCTCCGTTCTTCTGCAGTCCGGTTAATAAATGACCGATTTGACATCGCTGACGCTCGCCGAGGCCAGAGCCGGCCTCGCGAGCAAGTCCTTTACGTCGCTTGAACTGACCGACGCGCACCTCAAAGCGATCGAGGCCGCGCGCGCGCTCAATGCCTTTGTGATGGAAACCCCGGAGCAGGCCCGCGTCATGGCGCGCGGGGCCGACGCCAGGATCGCAAAAGGCGAGGGCGGTCCGCTCGCCGGCATTCCGCTGGGGATCAAGGACCTGTTCGCGACCAAGGACGTGCGCACCACCGCGTGCTCGAAAATCCTCGGCAAGTTCGTGCCGACCTACGAATCCACCGTGACCTCGCAGCTGTGGCGCGACGGCGCGGTCATGCTCGGCAAGCTCAATAATGACGAGTTCGCCATGGGTTCGTCGAACGAGACCTCGTGCTTTGGTCCGGTGGTCAATCCGTGGCGGCGCGACGGCGCCAATACCACGCTGGTGCCCGGCGGTTCGTCCGGCGGCTCGGCGTCGGCGGTGGCGGCGCTGTTGTGCATGGGCGCGACCGCGACCGATACTGGCGGCTCGATCCGCCAGCCTGCGGCGTTCACCGCGACCGTCGGCATGAAGCCGACCTACGGGCGCTGTTCGCGCTGGGGCATCGTCGCATTCGCATCCTCGCTCGATCAGGCCGGGCCGATCGCGCGGACCGTGCGCGATGCTGCGATCCTGATGCGCTCGATGGCCGGTCACGACCCGAAGGACACCACGTCGGTCGATCGCGAGGTGCCGGACTACGAGGCCGCGATCGGCAAGTCGGTCAAGGGAATGAAGATCGGCATTCCCCGGGAATATCGCCTCGACGGCATGCCCGCGGAAATCGAAAAGCTCTGGACCGAGGGCGCGGCCTGGCTCAAGGCGGCCGGCGCCGAACTGGTCGAAGTGTCGCTGCCGCACACCAAATACGCCCTGCCGGCGTATTATATTGTCGCGCCGGCGGAGGCCTCCTCCAACCTCGCGCGCTATGACGGCGTGCGCTACGGCCTGCGCGTGCCAGGGCGCAGCATCGGCGAGATGTATGAGAACACCCGCGCCGAGGGTTTTGGCGCCGAAGTCCGCCGCCGCGTCATGATCGGCACCTACGTGCTTTCGGCCGGCTACTACGACGCCTATTATCTGCGCGCGCAAAAAGTCCGCACCCTGATCAAGAAGGATTTTGAGGACTGTTTCGCCAGCGGCGTTAACGCGATCCTGACGCCGGCGACGCCGTCGGCGGCGTTCGGCATCGGGGAGAAGGGCGCCGACCCCGTCGAGATGTATCTCAACGACATCTTCACGGTGACGGTGAACATGGCGGGGCTGCCCGGCATCGCCGTTCCCGCCGGCAAGGATGCGCAGGGGCTGCCGCTCGGCCTGCAACTGATCGGCCGGCCGTTCGACGAGGAGACGCTGTTCTCGCTCGGCGAGGTGATCGAGCAGGCGGCCGGCCGGTTCACGCCGCCGAAGTGGTGGTAATAAAGCGACTGCGACCAAGGTAACATCCGGCCATGAATGTGTCAGTCAAACCATCGAAGCTGATCAAGGGCGCCACCGGCGACTGGGAAATGGTGATCGGGCTCGAAGTCCATGCCCAGGTCACCTCGAAATCGAAGCTGTTCTCCGGGGCGTCCACGGAATTCGGCGGCGAGCCGAACACCCATGTCTCGCTGGTCGATGCGGCGATGCCGGGCATGCTGCCGGTGATCAACGAAGCCTGCATCAGGCAGGCGGTTCGCACCGGCCTCGGTCTGAACGCGCAGATCAATCTGCGTTCGGTGTTCGACCGCAAGAACTATTTCTATCCGGATTTGCCGCAGGGCTATCAGATCAGCCAGTACAAGTCGCCGATCGTGGGCGAGGGCGAGGTGGTCGTCGAACTGGCGGACGGCGAGAGCGTCACCGTGGGTGTCGAGCGGCTGCATCTGGAGCAGGACGCCGGCAAGTCGCTGCACGACCAGAGCGCGACCATGTCGTTCGTGGACCTCAACCGGTCCGGCGTCGCCCTGATGGAGATCGTTTCCAAGCCGGATATCCGCTCGTCCGAGCAGGCGAAAGCCTATGTGACGAAACTGCGTTCGATCCTGCGCTATCTCGGTACCTGCGATGGCGACATGGAGAAGGGCAGCCTGCGCGCCGACGTCAACGTCTCCGTGCGCAAGCCGGGCGGCCCGCTCGGCACCCGCTGCGAGATCAAGAACATGAACTCGATCAGCTTCATCGGTCAGGCCATTGAATATGAAGCGCGCCGCCAGATCGGCATTCTCGAGGACGGCGGCGCCATCGATCAGGAAACCCGGCTGTTCGACCCCAACAAGGGCGAGACCCGCTCGATGCGCTCCAAGGAAGAAGCGCACGACTACCGCTATTTCCCGGATCCCGATCTGCTGCCGCTGGAGTTCAGCGAAGCCTATGTCGCCGGTCTGAAGGCCGATCTGCCGGAATTGCCGGACCAGAAGAAGGTCCGCTTCATCGCCGACTTCGGCCTCTCGCCCTACGACGCCAGCGTGCTGGTGGCCGAACGCGAGAGCGCGGACTTCTACGAAACCGTGCTGGCGAAGCTCGCGGACAAGGTCCGCGACGGCAAGCTCGCCGCCAACTGGGTGATCAACGAGCTGTTCGGGCGGCTCAACAAGGAAGGCGGGGACATATCAGCATCGCCAGTCTCCGCGGCGCAGCTTGGGACAATCGTCGATCTGATCGGCGAGGGCACCATCTCCGGCAAGATCGCCAAGGACCTGTTCGAGTTCGTCTGGCAGGAGGGCGGCGACCCGCGCGCGCTGGTCGAAGCGCGCGGCATGAAGCAGGTCACCGACCTTGGCGCGATCGAGAAGGTGGTCGATGACATCATCGCTGCCAACCCCGACAAGGTCGCGCAGGCGAAAGCCAAGCCCGCGATGATCGGCTGGTTCGTCGGCCAGGTGATGAAGTCATCCGGCGGCAAGGCCAATCCGCAGTCGGTGAACGATCTGCTCAAGTCCAAACTCGGCGTCTGAACGTCGCGTGACGTGACGCCGGCGTCGCCGCCACCGCCGCGCTTGATGCGCACGCAAGCGTGCATCAATCGTTCACCATGAGCAGCGATACATCACGCAGACGAAAAATCGCATTGCGAATCAGCTGCAGCGATTCGCGCAAAAAACTGGTTTTGGCGAGCGGCGATGAGACGCGAAGCCGGTAGGCATGAAAATTTTTTTATTGCCAAAAACCGCGACTCAGAGTCCGCGCAATGCGCTTTCAGCCGGCATCGATGAGTCGCGACGACATCGAATGCACGCCGATCGTTAAACGTACTGATAACGAAAACACCTGCGGCACAAGCGCTTCCTGTGATATTGACAATCGCCTGCATCGCGTTTTCGCGCACTGCTCGCATCGTTGCGCGGATGCATTGTCGTGTTGCCGGTGAGCGTGCGCTGCGCGTTGTTATACATGCGCGGCAACACTTCCTTAAGCAGGACAGTGTTTTTTTCGATGCGTTGGTGTATTCGGGATGTAGTGCATCTCGATTCCCGAGTGCACGCAGCAATAAAGCCATCTCATACATCAGGAGGGCAACATGGCCAAGAAAGCTAAGAAGGCAAAGAAGGCGAAGAGCGCAGTGAAGAAGACTGCGAAGAAGACCCGCAAGGTCGCCAAGA
>Ga0208080_1000859_pt1 | contig 15196 bp, 13 predicted proteins | sample NGESurdeep092012_3_FD_184476 | JGI IMG/M metagenome (GOLD analysis project Ga0208080, IMG submission 184476) | Arctic peat soil microbial communities from Barrow, Alaska - NGEE Surface sample 210-3 deep-092012 (SPAdes) | ecosystem: Environmental > Terrestrial > Soil > Wetlands > Peat ...
TGTCGCCAAACCCTGTAGCCACCTGTCGCCAGTAGTCGGCTAAGTGCTTGATTATGCTAGTTGGTGACCCTGCTAACAGGGAAATTAACAGGGAATTTCGTCGAATCCGCCCGCTCTACAAGATTTTTAGGGCTAATAGCTGAGCAAATTCAAATGCTTTCAGCCGCATTCCCTACGAAACAGAACAGGGAATTATTTCGGCAGAACAGGGAATTCCAGCGCAGGAACAGGGAATTTTATCAATCAAAACCGAAATCATCGCCGGACGGGGTTTTCGGTACACACAAGTGCGCGATCACAGCCGCGCAGCCGAAGACGAGGTGGTGCCCGCCGCAAAGCAATATTGAGCTGATGACGGAGAAACAAATTCTCGGCTTCAAGCCGACACCGCGACTTGAACAGATCAGCGACGAACATTACGAACGCATGCAGGATCGCAAACATCGCTGTCAATGATGTGATGATTCTCCCTTACAATGCGAATCTAGGCCGGATAGAATTTTCGGAAGGGACAGGACTGCGAAATGAATTGCACTATGATCTTCGGAGGCGATATTGCGCCTTTGCGTGCTGAACCGATGGGCATGTTTGGAAACCTCGTGCCGGTCATCCAACAGGCCGATCTTGCCTTGGCTAATCTCGAGATTGCGCTATCGAAGCGGGGGCGGCCGATACGTGGCAAGCCGATAGCGCACACAGGGCCACCTGAGGCAATCGAGGGATTGCGCGAAGCTGGGTTCGACGCCTTCAATCTCGCAAACAATCACATCCTCGATTTTGGCGAGGAACCGCTGCTCGATACCCTAGAAACTTTACACGCAGCTGGGCTCGGCATGTTCGGCGCAGGCCGCAATGCGGCGGCAGCCGCTGCCCCTTATGTCACCGAACGAAAAGGTATAAAAATTGGACTGCTCGGCTACACACCGACGCTACCGCAAGGATTCGAAGCAGGCGTGAATTCGCCTGGTGTCAATCCATTGCGGGTACGCACGGCCTATCGCCCGCTGCGCAATCTCGATGAATATCCTGGGACGGAACCTATTATTGATACCTGGCCGGTCGAGGAAGATCTGCGCCGTATGTGCGAAGATGTAGCGTCGCTTAGAAAGCGGGTGAATATATTGCTCGTGTATCAGCACTGGGGTTCATCGATTACTGAACGCGTACATGAATTTCAGAAAGTCATCGGACGCACGGCAATAGATTGTGGCGCCGACGCCGTGTTTGGCGGACATCAGCATTTAATTTCCGCAATCGAATTCTACCGTGAAAAACCAATTATTTACGGGATGGGAAACCTGCTGTTCGACATAAAGGCACCGTTCCTCACCGAGATCACACACCGCACATTTCTGTTTGGTGCCACTATGGCCAGCGATGGCTTGTGTGACTACTACCTTCTGCCCTGCAAGACCGGTGTAGATGGGCCACCATGCCTACTGCATCCCGAGAGCAACGATGGCGCGCTAATCATTGCTGCTCTTAGACGACTGAGTGAGCCATTTGGGACCACCTTGCGTGTTGCAGGCGACCGTGTGCTTGTCGGCAGGTCCTCGTAATCGGCAGAAAGCGATCCCTAAAAAGGCATAGCCATGGATTTCTCATTGAATGAAGGACAGCGCGCTTGGCGAGAAAAATCTTGTAAATTTGCGCAGGAAGAAATCTGCCCGATTTCCTTGCGGTGCGATCAGATGACAGATCCTGCCAGTGCGCTCGACTGGGAGATCATCAAAAAGGGTTAGCGGCTCGGCTTCCGCACTGCCGTGGTTCCCAAGGAATATGGGACCACGGAATCGATTTTGTGACCCAAACGCTTGTGATGATAGAGCTTGCACGCGGCGACTGTGCAATCGTGAAGGCTTGCCGAACTCAACCTAGATATTCAAGCGTCGGCGAACGATGTCGTGGATGCGCAAGCTGAAAAACTCGTGTGCGATTTTTATTTGGACTCATATTGCTGGAGACCCGGTGCAACGCATGAAGGTCGTCCGGCGGCTGATGCGTTAGTCGGCAAGGCACCCTCCACGAGCGACAACTCGGCGCGATGACTTCATCTGCTGAGTGGCCAGACGTCGTTACATCGCGCCTCACGCGCCTTATCTCGTACACTTCAGCGAGATTTTCATTCTCTTGCATACGCCACGCAATCACGGGTTAAAGATTGATCGCCACTCCGAACGTGCTTTCTCCATGTCAGCTGGGGTCAGTTTCCTCCAGTCGATTTTTATTACGTTCAGGCTTTCAATCGGCGGCGCATAGACGGGATTTGGACTCACAAATCCGCTGCGGCCCGACATCAAAGCCTCGTTGTCCACCATGATTTTTTGGCCGACGTCCGAAAGCAAGAAATCGACCCATAGCTTCGCCGCGGCCGGATGTGGGGCGGCGGCAAGTATGAACATTGCTTGCGGCAGCAACACAACTCCTTCCTTTGGAAGCAGGAACTTGAGTTTCCCTCCGCGCTCGTTGACTTGAAACGCACGAGTTGGCATGCCCGAAAAGGACATCAAATCTTGCCCGGTGACGAGCTGCCGTGCCATCTGCTCTGAACGGACCAGAAGCACGGGTTTCATGTCCGCCAAGCGTTTGAAAACGTCCGGTTCGAACACCAACCTCAGCCCCATATAAGTCGCAAGGTAGGTCTCCGATTTTTCCGCATCGCCCATGATCATGCGACCATTGCCAACTGCACCGATCACGTCTTTCCAGGACGTGCCTTTGAAGTCCACCTTTTCGGAATTCCACATTGGTACAAAGACATAAGCGCCATTGAACGCGAAGTAGCCATCCTCGCCGAGGCCCTTGTCGAATATCGTGCGGTAGTAACGGTATTGTGGCGAGTCATAATGCATGATCTGGCTACTCTTGATCTTTGCATACACCCAAGGCAGCGACGCAACCGCAGCGACATCCATTTTTACTCGCTCGGCGGAGAGTTCTTGTTCAACTCGCGTCACCAAGCCACTTGTGCTGGCCAAACTATAGTTGACAGTAAAGTTGGATGGTAATCCGTAGTACTGGCGAAATGCCTCCACCAATTTGGCATTGGTGGGAGATTGAATAATCGTGTCCCAATAACTTAAGCTGCCCTCTTTTACAGCTGCCGAAATCAACGCCTGCAGTGCCTCCTTATGCGCTGCATCGACCTCCTGCAGCGCCTGCGGTTCGGCCATTGCGGGCATCGCCTGCGCGGCGATGACGAGCATGAGTGCCATCATCAATTTCGCGATCAACCTTGTCATGGCGTCCTCCTGTTGCAAGTTTCCCTGAACGTATTTTCTGATTTCTAGGCAACGCGAGTTCTAGGTATTGTTACGAGCGAAGATGAGGCATTCGTCTGGTCTAATGCTGATGGTGACGCGGTCACCCGGCTCGATCGCCGCATCGCCTGGCGCAAGCGCGTGCACGCGAAGAGATCCCGTCACCACCACGCAATCCAGATATTTTCCTAGATAGACGCACGCCTCGACGACGCCTTCGTATTGGTTGGTGTCGGAGCCGTTGCGGTCACCGGCAGGACGAATATGGACGCGCTCACTCCGGAATGCCAACGTCACCGGCATACCGAGCCGCGGCGGTGCACCGCCACGCCAGAAACTTCGCAGGCTTAGTCCGCCAACAGACACGGCGACGGGCTGCGCAGCACACTCCGTTGCTTCAGAACTTAGGCCGCACGCCGGGCCTACCCACTCGACTTCGCCTTCGTGCAGGTTGTCGAATCCGACAAAGTTAGCAACAAACGGCGTCCGCGGATTGGTAAAGAGCTCCCGCGGAGAAGCCATCGCTTCAACCCGTCCGTGATTCATCACGATAACGGTATCGGACAGCGCCAGTGCTTCTTCTTCGTCATGAGTCACGTAGATCGCGGTGAAGCCGAGCCGGTCTTGCAGCAACTTCAGTTCGGTGCGCATCTGCTCCCGGAGTTTCGCATCCAGATTAGATAATGGCTCATCGAACAGCACCAAGCGTGGCTCGTGCACGATTGCACGCGCGAGCGCAACGCGCTGTTGCTGTCCGCCGCTCAAATTTGTCGATGGACGCTCGCCATATCCATCTAGCCCCACCAGACTTAGAACATCACGAACCCGAGATTCGATCTCCCGTGCCGGAATGCGCCTGATCTTCAGCGGGAATCCGACGTTCTGCCCGACGGTCATGTGCGGCCACACCGCGTATGACTGGAACACCATCCCAATCTGGCGGCTTTCCGAAGGCAGGTTGATCTTGTGCTCGCTGTCAAAAACTACCGAATCACCGATACTGATGCGCCCCGTATTCGGGGTCTCAAGCCCGGCGATCGATCGCAACATGGTCGTTTTGCCGCAGCCGCTAGGGCCGAGGAGCGACACTGTGCTGCCGATAGGAACGTCGAAGTCGACGCCTTGCAGCGCTGGAACCGGCCCGAAAGTTTTGCGAATTGCGGTCACGCAAACAAACGGGGCGGCGCTCCCCTTTGGGCGCGTGGAATCGCGATTCGTTACGCCGATGTTCGTCATCTAATTTTCCACGAACGAGCTTTGCGTCAAGCGCGACAACAAAAACGCGGTACCGAGCATCACCGCTTGCACCACCGCAAGCGTGGCCACTAGCGCGAAATCCCTTTCTCCCAGCGTGATCATTGCTATGCTGATCGTCTCTGTGCCTTGGGCATATAGAAGGATCGTCGCTCCGAGCTCACGAATGAACACCACGAACAACATGAGCCAGGCGGCTACGAGCGCTGACTTCATTAAAGGCAGCAAGATAGCGGTCATAGTCTGCAACCAACTCGCTCCGCTAGCGCGCGCGCTTTCTTCTAGATCGGGGCTGATTGAAAGCAACATGGCGGAAATGCTGCGCATTGCGAATGGAAAAAATCTAGCCACGTAGGCTAACAGCATTATCCAAAGCGTAGCGTACAGCGGCGTGCGGATTAGCAGAATGAGAATGCCGAGCCCGAGGATGATTCCTGGGATGCCGAGTGGAAGCGATAACACTGCGTCCAACAGCGGCCGGAGTCTGCTTTTGCCTCGATGCAAATAGTACGATTGAAGAAAACTCAGTACCACACCGATTGTTGCGCCGAGCACCGAGATGACCAAGCTGTTTATGATCGCGCGCCGCGCTAGATCGTTGTGGAACAGAATTTCGTCGTAGTTGCTAAGCGTAAACTGCATCAGGTCCGGCCAACCGGTCCAAAGCCGGGAAACCGACACCAAAACTAGTGCGACCATTGGCAGCACAACACCGCTCGCTATGTAGAACAGCTCGAATGCTAGCGCGGCTATCCACCACCTTCCCAGACGGACAATCCGCGGACGATAGCCTTTGCCCGACACGGTAGCGAAGTTGCGGCGCCGCATGTAGCTGCGCTGTAGCATGCTAAATATAACCGTGATTGCCATCACGAAGACACCAACTGCTGCAGCTTTACCGTAGTCGGACGGATATTGCACAAGCGAAAATACTTCGGTTGGGATGGTATGGATGCTCCGCGGTGCCGCCAGTGCTAGCGGCACATCGAACAAGCCAGAGCTGGTCACGAAAACAATCAGAGCGCCGGATAGAAGCGCTGGCATCATCAGCGGGGCTGTGACATGACGGGTCGTCAACCAAAAGCCAGCACCGTGGACCCGCGCAGCATCCTCAAGTGCCGGATCCATGTGCCGCATCGGCCCAATCACGAAGAGATACACATACGGCGTGTAGAAGAGTGACAGCACCCAGGTAACGCCCCATAACGAGTAAATATTGAAAAAATCGTCTGGCCCGGAGAGGTACAGATTAACGGCGTGGTTGAGCAATCCCCCATTGGGCGCAGCGAGGCCGATCCAACTCATCGCCCCCACATAGGGCGATAAAAAGAATGGCACGACGTTAAGAGTGTCGAACCACTTCCTTCCGGGCGCATCTGTGCGCGCGACGATCCAAGCAAGGCCAAGCGCAAATACACAACTAAGGATCGTAGCGCCGGTCCCGGTGATCAGCGTATTGAGGACGGCCGCGCGAAACCTCTGATCGCTAAGTAGTCCAATGAAATTTTGCAGCGAGACAGAATCCGCTGGTCCGGCAAGCACGCTTCGCACGATCGTGGCCACAAACGGCCCAGCGACCAGTATTACGCCGATTAAAACGGCGAGACCGGGAAGCATCTGCAGCGTGAACATGACATGCCGGCTGCGCACAACTTGGTGTGAGCTAGGCATGCATAGGCCCGCCGCGCGAGTGTTAGAATTCCGCGTTTCCACTCGCCATTGTCTCCAATTGGCCGAACCTAAACACTGGCGTCAACGGTCGTGTTCTTTTCTGCATGTTAGAGGCTTCCGCCGAACCTCAGCTTGACAGAAGTCAACGTTCACTTGCAGCGCCTGCATGAACCGAGTGATCAATGGACCACAGCGTTCCTCCGATTATTTTAGTCCAGTCCCGCGTGCCCCGCAGGCGGTTAGACCGCCGTCGAGAAGCAGCGTTTGTCCTGTGATGTAGGCCGCCGCCGGTCTCGCCAAGTATCGTACTGCAGACGCCACCTCCTCCGGAGTGCCGAAGCGATGCAATGGAACTCGACTTAAAATATTTTGCTGCATTTGCGGGTCGGCCAAGGTCTGGGCACGTGACGGCGTAGTCAATGATTTCGCCCCACTTCTCGACGGTGAAAGTCCCTAAGGTGCCTGGAATTGTCCCGCCGACATTGTTGACGAGAATGTCGCACCCGCCCAGCGCAGCGACGGCGTTCTCGACAAAGGCCCGGCAACCCTCCTCGGTCGTGAAATCGACTGCGATGGGAACGGCTTTTACACCGAGCTTGCTCAGCTCGGTTGCGGCCTGATCAATACGCTCGCGACCGCGGGCGCCAATGGCCACATTACAACCTTCCTCGGCAAGCGCTTTCGCGATCGCAAAACCAATGCCCTGGCTTCCGCCCGTGATCAGCGCATTTTTGTTCTTGAGACCGAGATCCAATTGTCTCCTCGTTGTTCCTACTTACTGATCTCCGCATGCGAATCTACGTCGCCCGGAAAGGCCAGACCCCATCCGCAGACTGAAGCCACCTGGCTTGGCCTAGTTTCACACTTGCCAAAATCGTAAGTCGAGAGAATTCGCTTATATCTTCGGATACGGATGGTCGCCTACCATCACCTCAACGAGAGCGGGTCGCTGTGCCGTTGCTGCAAGCCCCTGTCGCAACGCCGATTCGATATCCTTAGGATCGCTGACGCGGATACCGTGTACGTTGCAAGCCTTGGCGATGTCGGCAAAGTTAGGGCTTACGAAAGTGGTGCCGTAGGTATGGCCGTAAATGTTTGCCTGCTGCATAAAAGTCTGACCAAAGGTACCGTTGTTCGCTACCACCATCAGGATGTTCGCGCCGTATTCTGCCGCCGTGGGAAGATCGCCGATAGTCATCAGGAAGGCGCCATCCCCGGCGAGCGCAACGACATCACGGTGGGGAAATTCGAACTTAGCGACTATGGCCGTCGGCAAGGCATAACTCATGGCATTCCAGACGCCCGACTGCATGAACGATTCCGGGCTGGCGATGCGGCGGTGCCGCCGCGCCCACATCTGGCAACTGCCCACGTCGCTTGCGACCACGGCGGAGTCGTCGAGCACGGCATTTATCGCGTCCATCAGGAGGCCCGGATGAATCGGCTTGTCGCTCTTGTGGGGCTCGTTCTGCGCTGCGAGCTTGCGGCGGATGGTGGCCTTGCCCGTGGCTAACTGCTTGATCAGCTCTTCGTTGCGAGGCTGCTGATAATTTCCGAGTTGTTCGAGCAACACAGAAAGGAATAGCTTTGGATCGGCGACGCACTGGTTCTCGCCCTGATAGCGTGGGTTCGCCACGTCGTCGAAACCAATGACGATCTTGCTTACGTTCGGCGCGATGTTGGTGAGTGCGGCCATTTCGGCCGTACCCATGCGCATGCCCACACAGAGGACTAGGTCGGCATCTTTTAGCACTTCCGCACATAGTGGATGCCGTTGAAAGTCGGAGATAAAGCCGGCAGAGAATGGATGGTCTTCCGGAATCACGCCGATCGCGTCCTGCGCGAAGATCACCGCAGCCTGCAGCTTCTCCGAAAGCGTTTTTAGCTCCTGCATTGCACCCTGTCGTATGACCCCTTTGCCGGCCGCGAGGACCGGCGACCTTGCGGCCATGATTGCTTGCGCGAAACGATCGACATCCTGCGGATCAGGAATGGCGACGGTGATGGGGATAGACTTATAGGGAGAAAGCACAGCGGGTTCTTCCTGCAGCACGAACTCGCTGTAGTCCGACAGTCGCGGCAGCTCGACATGCACGGGGCCCGGCCGCCCGCTGCGGGCGATATGGAACGCCTTGGCCATTGTCTCCGGCACGTCCGCGAGGCGCTCGACACGGGTGGTCCACTTGGTGATGGGCTTGAACATCTCGTTGACGAAGGCAGGGTCGTCGACACTGTGAAAGGATTCGAAGCTGGCGTTGAGCGGCACGGCGCCGCTGATATGGACCATTGGCGAGGCCGCACCGTAGGCCTGTGCCACACCTGCCATGGAGTTCACACATCCTGGCCCGGCGGTGACTATACATACGCCTGGCTTGCCCGTAAGCCGGCCGTGAGTCTCCGCCATCAGTGAGACGTTCGGCTCCATCTTGCAGGTAATTAGCCGGATCGAATTGACTCGGCTCAGCGCATCATAGATGGGATGAATGTGCGAACCGGGAACACTGTAGACTCTCTCAACGCCTTCCTCCTGAAGCGCTTCGACCACCGCTTCGCCCGCATGCATCGACGAACGCTCAGAACTCATGAGATACTCCCCCAAGAATGGCCGCCCACAAACCACCGAACTCTATCTATCATAACGCATGATCCGGCGATCTGGGTGCATTTTGGAGCGTTTTTACGATTAGTTTGGACGAATCTGAGTTCGGCCCCATCAGATCCAACACCTGCCATCAACTGACTAACCGTCCCATAACTTTTTCCGATGTGATTTTCTTAGAACCTCTATTACCGGTCGCTTGATCCGATTAATTCCTGCGACGTGTCACGAGAAACGAGTTGATCATGGCCGCAGCAACAGTTTGCCAATTATCTCGCCGCTTTCGAGCATCTCGTGCGCCTTGCTTGCCTCGGACAGCGGCAAGAGACCATGGATACGCGGGCGGATCGCGCCTATGCCTAAGCGCTTGATAAGCCATTGCATACCTCGGCGACGCCTCTCGGGCCAATCATCGAATACATGCATACTAAAGATGCGCACCGCAGCGCACTTACCGCTGTTGCCGACCAATGTGCGCATAACGTCGCCTGTGGGATGACCGTCGAGCCTTCCATAACTCACCACAAGGCCGAAGCGCGCCAGCATGGCGAAATTGTCCGTGAAACGCGGCCCGCCGATTGGATCAAGAATGAGATCGACCTGCCTGCCCCTGGTGACCGCTCGCACGACTTCGGCAACATCTTGCTCGCGACGATCGATAATAAAATGCGCGCCGAAGTCCTTGACGAATTCGACCTTTGCCGCGCCGCTGCATACAGCAATGACCTTTAGACCGGCAGTTACGGCGAGATCGATGATGGCGCTGCCGACGCCCCCGGCCGCGCCATAGACGAGAACAGACTGGCCAGCCTCGGGTCGCGCGCAATCATTCAATAGGTGATAAGCCACCTGATAATTAGCGAGCGCGGCGGCCTGTTCGAGATCAGCGTCGTCCGGCAACGCGAACACAGATTCCGCAGGTGTCGCATTGTACTCGGCGTAGCAGCCGCCCCGATGCTTGCGCTCGCGCGCAGAGACGACGACACGCTGGCCATTTTTCAATGACGTTACGCCACGGCCAACTTTCTCGATGATGCCGCTCATTTCGGTACCGGGCACCGCCGGTAAAGGCGGCATCCAGCCATACAGACCAGAGCGGATGAGCACGTCGGGGATACCAACGCCGATGTATTCCGCTCGCACCAATACCTCGCCATCGTTCAAGGACGGAATCGGTACATCAATGTACTCGAGCACGCTGGGAGGACCAGCCTGGCAAAATCGCACGATCTTCATTCGCCATCATTCCTGTTCGCTGCGGCCAGCACCACTGCCGACGGACTCGCTTGGGTTCCTGATCTATAAGGCGGAACGAAAATGATCACCGAGGCTGCCTATCTCTTTGCACGTCACGAACCTTGGGTTGACGTGGTCTTAATCGACACCGGCGATCCGGATCACTTGCGGACGAATATAGCATCTCTTCTCAAGCTGGCGCTCCCGGACACCAATCGCCAGCAAGTCACGACGCTCTTCGGCCACTTAACTGGAATTGTTTTGGATCTGCCTCCTCATAAAGTCGCGCACAAAATTGAGCCTATCATATCGCGAATTATATAATGAGATTTCGAGGCGCATGGTAGTGGCAGCCGACCAGCGAAGTGATAATCAGATACCAAGGAGGCTCGACTCGATTTCGTCGTTGGCCCACAGTTGTTCCGGCTGGCCGGAATTGACCACTTACTCTATAAGCAGACATTCGCTAGCACCGTTTGAATGCCCGGCAACCGTTAGCGGAAATCGGGCTCCCTTTCAGAGCTACTGGAAGTGCAATAGCCTTCGTATCGTCAGGAGCATCGTCATGACACTTCCACGCCGTCGATTACTGCAACTGGCAGCGGGCGCCGCCGCTCTCCCGGCCGTATCGCGGCTCGCGTGGGCGCAAACCTATCCATCGCGACCGGTACGCATCGTCGTCGGCTACCCTGCCGGCATCGCGCCCGATATCACCGCGCGCCTGATTGCTCAATCGTTGTCGGAGCGGTTCGGGCAGCAAGTCATCGTTGACAACCGACCGGGGGCTGGCAGCAATATTGCTGCCGACGCGGTCGTTAGGGCGGCCCCCGATGGCTACACGCTCCTCGCGATGACTGTGACTAATACGGTCAACTCGACCCTCTACGACAACCTTAGCTTCAACCTCATCCGCGACATTGCGCCGGTTGCAGGTACCTTCCGGTCGCCTCAGGTCTTGGAGGTGAATCCGTCGGTTCCGGCAAAGACGCTTCCTGAATTCATCGCCTATGCCAAGGCCAATCCCGGGAAAATCAATTATGCGTCAGACGGCAACGGGAGCGCGCCCCATGTGGTCGGCGAGCTATTCAAGGCGATGGCAGGCGTTGACCTTGTTCACGTCCCGTATCGCGGCAGTTACCTGCCCGATCTGCTCAGCGGACAGGTGCAAGCCGCGTTTAGTTCGATAGCTACGCCGATCGCGTACATCAGGGCGGGCCAGCTGCGCGCCCTCGCGGTGACCACTACGACGCGCTCGGACGCTCTTCCGGACATCCCCACAGTGGGAGAATTTGTTCCGGGCTTCGAGGCGTACCTATGGCACGGGATTGGAGTACCCAAGAACACGCCGATAGAGATCATCGACAAGCTCAACAAAGAGATCAACGCCGTTCTCTCTGATCCAAACATGAAGGCGCGGCTTCTCGGCTTAGGCGGTGAGCCGATGTCGATGGCACCCGCTGAATTCGAAAAATTCATCGCCGATGAAACCGAGAAGTGGGCCAAAGTGATCAAATTTGCCGGTATTAAGCCGAGGTGATCCTGGAAAGCCGCGCTCGATATTTCTTAGTTTCCGTTACGCGAATTCGGCAAGCACGTATTGGTGATGCAGCCCCGCCAAGTTTGTAATGGCGACAATGGCATCGCTAATTCCGCGAAAGGAGCAGATAACTTTTCCAATTGAGGAGATTAGGAGCAACAACGGAAAAGGTGCCGCGGTGTGACTATCGCGACATGGGGAGTCTTGTCGAGAATTGTTGTGACCGTCCTACAGGCGGCACGGATCCTCATCGTCAACTCCTGATAGCGGGTAATATAGTGGTAGGTATTTCAGCTCCTGGCTGTGACATGAAACTTTCTCGTCGTCGAATTCTGCAGCTGGCAGCGGGTACCGTCCTGCTTCCGACCTTATCGCGAATCGCAAGGGCGTAAGCTTATCCAACGCGGTCGGTGCGCATTATCTCCGGCTACCCGCTCGGGATTGCACCCGATGTAACCGCGCGCCTAGTTGCTCAATCGTTGTCAGAACGGCTAGCCCACTAACGCTCGGAACATTTACCGACGCCATGGTTCAGCGACCGCCAGTGCAAGCATTCATGCAAAAGGTGCACCGCGTTCGAATTCCCGATGACAAGGTCTACTCAGGCATCGCAGGTCATAACGACATCGCCGTCACGACGCCACGCGGATGCTTCAAGCTCCGAGCAGAGCGCGTGCCAGGCTCCCCGGCGTGGCCGATGACGGTGCGGGATCTGATTACCAAATTCAGAGATTGCGCTGAGCCCGTTCTCGGTCCAGCAGGCGCTGCGCAATTACTTGATCGTCTGCAACGCTGCCTTGAGCTTGCAGACATAAGCGAAATGACTATTGTGACGGTCCCGGCTCACAATAGCCTCGAGCGATCGAAGCTCGGCAACGTTCCTGCCGGATCAAGTCGTTGGTGAAGAGCAGCACAACTCGGATACACCTATGCAGCAAGGTCACTCAAGGCGAACCTCTTTCGTCACTGGAGCTTCCTACGGGGTCGGCGCTGCGACGGCGCTGGCACTTGCGCAAGAAGGCTATGACGTTGCTATTTCGGCGACGCGGGCTGAAAACCTAAAAGCAACGCTAGTCCAACTTGAACGGACCAAGTCGAGAGTGATTCCCTTGGTGCTCGACCTAGGCTCGCAGTCAAGCATCGAGCGTGCCGTTGCCGACGTCGTGTCGGAGCTGGGCGAACTTGACCTTCTTGTCAACAACGCCGCCGTCACTTTACGCAAGCTTGCGGTGGATGTGAGTTGGGCGGAGTGGAACGCGGTCTTAGCCACGAATGTCACCGGCACCTTCTTCCTCACACAGCAGGTAGGCCGCCATCTGATCGAACGCGGCCAGCCGGGATGCATCGTCAATATCGCTTCCACCCACGGAATCGTTGGTGCGTCGCAGCAGTCGACTTATGGCATCTCCAAGGCCGCGCTCATTCACATGACGAAGGCGCTGGCGATCGAGTGGGGACAGCACGGTATCCGGGTCAATGCCATCGCGCCGGGGCGAATGGATACGCCGTCGCCGGCGCGCGCCATACGGACGGCAGACCCGGACTACATGCGTGCGATGCTCGCGCGCATTCCACTGCATCGGTTTGCAACGGCCGAAGAAGTCGCTGCTGCAGTATGCTATCTCGCTAGCGCAGAGGCCGCTTCGATCACGGGTCAGACACTGGTTCTCGACGGCGCCCTGACTGTGGCGTGAAGATCGACCTAAACGTTGAAGCGGTGAAGCGGGTATTGCAGGCAAAACAGCGTTAGGATTGCACTCGGCACAAGCAGCCAGAGATGAACGTGGTGTCTTTGTCGGGCGCGTTCATGTTCCGTAACCTGTCAATTCTGCGAATCCGCCCGCACGCGTACGATTCGGGCCATAGTGGCACTCTTTAATCGCAGCCGAGGCGGCTTCAGAGATATTTGAAATATTAGGCTGTACGCGCGAGAATAAGCTCGATTCGCCGACGAAGTGACATCTTCGCAAGGGTTCCGGGCTCATACGGTAGACACTCCTTTTCGCGCATCCTGAAAACTCAGGACCATGCCTCAGCGATTTTCTCGGTTGAGAAGATCGCGTAAGTTAGTGGTGTCCTTTTATCGAAATACGGAGTTGATAATGTTCGATATCCGGCTTAACGATGAGCAGCGGGCGTTTCAACGACTGGCACGCGAATTTGCCGAGAAGGAGATCAAGCCCATCGCGCTGGATCTCGACAGCCGGCCGAACTGGGAAGACCGTATCCCGTGGGACGTCCTAAAAAAGGGCTCCCAACTTGGTTTTAGGACCTTCGTGCTGCAGGAGGAAAATGGTGGCGCTGGCGCCTCCGATCACCTTACCGCCTGTCTGATCGCCGAAGAACTGGCCGCCGCCGACATCGGCACCGCCTATTACTTTATGCTGACGGCCAGGCGCGCGCGTGACTGGTTTGAACTGCGCATGACGCAAGAGCAGCGGGACTATTTCATCCCAAGATTCCTCGAAGACGACACCTATTTCACGACGGTCGCCATTCACGAGCCTGATACGGACCTGGGCTTCGATTACTACACCGAAACACCCGCAGACGTTGCCTTCCGCACGCGCGCGGTCGAGCAGCCCGACGGCTCCTGGGTCATCAACGGCGCTAAAAACTTTCAGACCGTTGGCTATCTTGCGAAGCTGCTCCTCGTCATTGCGCAGACCGACGACGGCCCCCGGGCCTTTCTCGTCGAGGGCGATTCACCCGGCCTCGTACGCCATCCCATGTCTAAGATCGGCCGGCGCGTTGGTGACAATGCGGAGATCTTCTTCGACGAGGTGAAAGTGCCAAAAGGCCGCATCTTGGGGCCTCCTCCTCCAGGGCGCACCGATATGGGCACCCACGTCACAATCGCCGCGTTGACGCTCGGGCTTGGCCGTGCCGCGCTTGAGGAAACAATTAAATACACGCAGGAGCGGGTCGCCGGCGGCAAGCCGATTGCCCAGCACCAAGCCGTCGGCCTGGATCTTGCCGATATGGCGACGAACCTCGAGGCGGCGCGACGCCTGATCTGGACGGCAGCGTGGGCCAAGGACCACCCCGAAGCGTTTGAAGACGGCAGCGCTGAGTACCAGCCTTACGAGCATATGGCGACGGTGTTTACCGGCAATGCCGTGCAGCGGCTGACCGAGCAAGGCATGGCGCTGTTCGGCGGCATGGGCGTCATCTCGGGCATGCCGATCGAGAAATACGTGCGCGATGCGCACGTCCAGAAGCACATCTCATTCCAGGTTCCGTTAAAGTTCAGGATCACCGAAACGCTGACGGGATATAAACGCAAGGTCAATCCCTTGCTCATTGGCGGCAACTAGGGTCGGTTGAATTTTTCCGGATGTGAGGGCGATGAAGGTGAGATTGATTTCTCGGCCCTATGAACTTTTTAAAGCTGGAATGTCGCCTTATGGGGTAAAGCCGACACGCCAATTGAGGCAGACCGCCGCAGCCAATAAATTTCCTAACTGATCTACGTCTATATCCGGACGCGGCCTAAAAGACTCTTGAATTATTCTTTGATTTTCCGCCGCGTCTATCCTTCCCAGCCGCCTTAGTTGGCACCCTAGAGTGATCACAGGCAACGTCATCCAAGCGGACGAACGCGTATTCGAATTTTGTCTCAATATGCCCGAGTTATCT
>Ga0208080_1000861_pt1 | contig 15180 bp, 12 predicted proteins | sample NGESurdeep092012_3_FD_184476 | JGI IMG/M metagenome (GOLD analysis project Ga0208080, IMG submission 184476) | Arctic peat soil microbial communities from Barrow, Alaska - NGEE Surface sample 210-3 deep-092012 (SPAdes) | ecosystem: Environmental > Terrestrial > Soil > Wetlands > Peat ...
CGTACACGCACATGCCGAGCGAGTCGCCGACGAGGATCATGTCGACGCCGGCGGCCTCCTCGAAGGTGGCGGTAGGGTAGTCGTAGGCGGTTAGCCAGGCGATCTTCTGGCCGGCGCGCTTCATCTCGTGAAGCTCGAGAACGCCTTTCTTCGCGGGCATGGTGTTCCTCCTAGGGCGTCGGGGCGTGACGATGGATGCGACCTGCATGACCACCTCAGCGACGATGTGCGTGGCTCGGGCGTTGTTCTGAGCTCGGTCCGGTAGCCCGGCCTGCGGCAGCCTATCAGAGGTCGGCGGGCGTGAAGAGCGCTCAGCCCCAGACGGGCTCGCAGGGAGGGCACAGCTCCAGGGCGTTCCAGGCATCGTAGGCGAGCCCGAGCGCGGCGCGCTGCTTGTAGGGCAGCGAGTACCGGCCGGGGATCGCGCGCCGCACGGCGTCCATGCAGCCGTCGGCGAACAGACGGGCCGACTCCTCGTTCGCCGGTCGGCCCTCCAGAAGCTCCTCCAGGCGAGCATCCCGGAAGGCGGCCTCGCCGACCGCCCCCAGCCCGACCCTCGCCTCGGACACCGTGCCGGCGCCGGCGTCGTACTTGACGACGAGCGCCATGCTCAGCCGTGCGACAGTGACGGTCGAGCGCGAGCCGATCTTGGCGAACGTCGTCCGCTGGTCCGCGCCGAGCGCCGCGAAGCTGACCTCGGTGATGGCCTCGTCGGGGGCGAGGCTGGTCCGGCCCGAGCCGACGAGGATCTGCTCGAGCGGCCGCGTCGCGCTCCGGCCGCCCCCGTCGATCGTCCGCACGTCGGCGCCGAGGGCGACGAGGGCCGTGACGCTGTCGGCGCAGGGCGACGCGTTGGCGATGTTGCCGCCCACGGTGGCGACGTTGCGGATCTGGGCCGAGCCCACCTGGCCGGCAGCCTCGGCCAGACAGCGCCCGTGGCGCCGGATCAGCGGATCGGCCTGCAGCTCGGCGAACGTGGTCATGGACCCGATGCGCAAGGTGCCGGTCTCGAGACGCACGAAATCCAGTTCGCGCACGCCCGAGAGGTCGATCAGCAGGTCCGGCTCCCAATGGTCCCGGTGCATGCTTCGTATCAGATCGGTGCCGCCGGCCAGCAGCCGGCTGCTCGGGGTCGCGCGCTGCAGGGCGGCCGTCAGTTCCCGCAGGCCGCCCGGCATCAGGAGCTCGGCGTTCGGCATCAAACGGCCCTCTCTCCACTGCCGAGCGCCGGCGGCGTCGATGAAGACTCTGCCGGCTGCTCGCTCGCCGCCCGGACCGCGGCGACGATGGTCGTGTAGCCGGTGCAGCGGCACAGGTTGCCGGCCAAGGCCAGACGGATGGCCTCGTCCGTCGGGTGCGGGTCGGCCATCAAGAGCGCCTTGGCCGACATGAGCATGCCCGGCGTGCAGAAGCCGCACTGCACGGCGCCGTTCTCGATGAACATGCGCTGCAGCATGTCGAGCCCGTCGTCGCCGGCCAGCCCCTCGACGGTGAGCACCTTCTTGCCCCGCACCTGCCCGGCGAGGATCAGGCAGGAGCTCACGGCCTTGCCGTCCACGATGACCGTACAGGCGCCGCATTCGCCCTCCGCGCAGCCTTCCTTCACGCCCGTCAGGCCGAGCTGCAGACGCAGTACGTCGATGAGGCGCGCCGTGGGCCGCACGTCGAGCTCGTGCTCCATCCCGTTGACGTTGAGCGACAGTCTCATCAGGCCTCCTCCCCCCCCGGGTTGAGGGCGGCCAGGATCTTCTCGGGCGTGGCCGGCAGATCCGCGAGCGACGTGCCCAAGGCGTGGTTGACGGCGTTGATCACGGCCGCCGCGGTCGGCACCGTGGCGATCTCGCCCACGCTCTTGGCGCCGAACGGCCCGTCGTCGCCCGAATGCTCGACGAGCAGCACCCGGATGTCCGGCATGTCAGGGGCGTTGACCACGTGATAGTTCTTGAATCCGTCGACGCCGCTGCGTCCGGCCTCGTCGACGTCCAGGTGCTCGTAGAGGGCGTAGCCGATGCCCATCTGCACGGCGCCCTGGAACTGCGCGTGGACCATGCCCCTGTTGATGGCCTGGCCGACGTCGCCCACGGCTAGGAAGTCGGTCACCGCGGTCAACCCGGTGGCGCAGTCGACCTCGACCTCGGCGAACTGCACGGAGTAGGACGCCGGGTTGGAGGTGGCGTAGTAGGTGGTCGCCGCCGTGATGCCGGGCCAGTGGCGCATGTGGCTCAGCCGGGCGATGTCCTTGAAGGCGACGCCGCGCTGCCCGTCGTCCAGGACGTGGACCTCGCCGCCCTCCACCGTGAGCCTCTCTCTGGGCTCATGAAGAAGGTCGGCGGCGGCCGTGATGATCTCCTCTTTGAGCTTCTCGGCCGTCGCCTTGGCGCAGGCGCCGACCACGTAGGTCACCCGGCTGCCGAAGGTGCCGTAGTCGAACGGCGTGGTGGAGGTGTCGGCCTCGCCCGCGGCCACGAGGTCGGGGCTGACGCCGAGCACTTCGGCGATGATGACCTTCATCACGGTGACCACGCCGCAGCCTGGATCGTGAAGGCTCGCGCCGAGCTCGAACGTGCCGTCCTCGTTCATCTTCAGCGTCATGCTGCTGGCCTCGGCGAACTTGCCGAACATGCCGTTCTTGTGGGCGCCGCAGGCCACGCCCACGCCGCGGCGGTAGCGCCCGCGTCCGGGCGCTCGCCCGCGCCTGGCGCTCCAGTAGAACGCGGCGGCGCCGCGTTCGAGACACTCGCGCACGCGGGCGTCGCCGAGCGACATCTCGGTGACCGGGTCCATCTCGAAAGGATGCATGAGGTTCCGCAGGCGCAGGTCGACCGGGTCGAGGCCCAGCTCCACGGCGACCCGGTCCATGTGGATCTCCAGAGCACTGACGATCTCCGGCGCTCCCCAGCCTCGCGCCGCCCCGGCCACCGGCGTGTTCGTGTACACCGCCTGACAGCGGTGATGGTAGTGGGCCAGCCGGTAGAGCTTGGTGATCTTCTTGCACATGTGGACGGCGTAGTCGGAGGTGCTGGATGCGTACGCCCCGGCGTCCAGCACGGTCGCGACATCCATGTCCTGCAACTGGCCCTGCGGGCTGCAGGTCGTGCGGATGGTCGACGCCGTGGCCGGCCGGACCATGGTCGCGATCATGCATTCCTCGCGGTCGAGCAGAAGTTTGACCGGCCGCCGCGTCTTCTGGGCCATGTAGGCCGTGACCGGCTCGAGGATGTATTCCGTCTTGCCACCGAACGAGCCGCCCATGGGCGCCTTGATCACCCTGACGCGGTGATACTCCAAGCCCAGGAAGTCGGCCACGACCGTCCGGGCTCCGTACACGCCCTGGCTCGTGCTCCAGATGGTCAGACCCCCCGTGCTGTGGGGCTGCACCACGCAGACGTGCGGCTCGAGCGCGGCGTGGTGGATCCGCGGAGTGCTCGTCGTGGTGCTGACCACCACGGAGTCCTGTGACTCGGCGCTGCGACCGCACTCCTCCTCGTGCTCGAAGAACACGTTGCCACCCGGGTGGATGGGCAGGTCGTCGCGCCGCTGCGCCTCCTCCGGGGTGAGGAGCGCCGGCAGCTCCTGGTACTCGACGTCGATGAGGGCGACCGCGGCCTCGGCGACGGCCTGGCTGGTCGCCACGACCGCTGCGACGCGGTCGCCGACGAAGCGCACGTGTTCGCTGAAGAGCGTCTCGTCCCGCGGGCAGAGCTCCTGCTCCGGCGTGAGCCGCGCGCGGCAGTACACGTCCGCCGGGGTGTTGAGATGCGAGAAGACCTTGACGACCCCCGGCAGCGCCTCGGCGGCGCGGGAGTCGATGTTCGTGACCATGCCGTGCGGGATGGGGCTGAGCAGAAGCTTGGCGTAGAGCATGCCGGGCAGCTGGATGTCGCTGCCGTACACCAGCTCGCCGCTGACCTTCTGCGCCGCGTCGTGTACGGGGTACGTCTGCCCCACGTACCGCAGGTCTTTCGTCAATCTGTCTCCTCGTGTCCTCTGGTCCGGGGCCGAGTGCGGTCGCCTTGGGAGTGTGTCAGGCGCAGGCCTCCGCTGCGACCCGTGGGCGGCCGGCGCTCAGATCAGACTCGCCGGAGGTCGCTCTTCGGGCTTGCTCTCCGCGAACCACTGCTGGAAATCGGCGCGGCAGCGCTGCGCCGCCGGGGCCGCACAGGCGCCGCCGGCGGAGGTGCAGAGCAGCTCCGGCGGCAGGCTGCGGCCGATGCCGTCGGCCACGTCGATGGCTTCGTGCAGCGGCAGCACCGCCTCGTGGCCGGCCAGCGCCAGGTCCGCGAACACGTGCGCCATGCAGGTGGCCGCGAGGATGCGGCTGCGACAGGGCTGGCAGATGCCCCCCGGCATGGGGTCGCACGGCATGCCGGTGAAGGCCTGGAGCGCCAACGAGGCCGCGTTCTCGACCTGCTCGGGCGAGCCGCCGACCATCTCGGTGATGGCGGCGGCGGCCATGGCGCCGCAGGTACCGGCCTCGCCGGTACAGCCGGTCACCTCACCGGTCGGCGCCGAGCGCGAGTACGCGATGGCGCCGATGCCGGCGGCGACGAAGAGCCCGCGAAGCAGGTCGTCCTCGCTCAGACCGCGGGCGTCCTGCACGGCGCTCATGGCGGCGTAGATGTAGCCGGCGCCGCCGCCCATGGGGCCCGGCACCACGAGGACGCCGGGGATGCCGGAGCCGGCCCCGTAGGCCCACTTGATGGTCTGCGCCGTGACCCCGTCGGCCACGGCCCGGCCGGACGCGGCGTACTCGGCCCAGCGGCCGGCGAAGTCGGGCTTGAACGGGCTCGTGGGGACGACGAGGTCCTCCTCGTACACGGCGCGCGTCTGCCGGCGCATGAGGCCGGCCAGCATGCGCATGCAGTCGATGATCCAGGCGCGCGGCCACCCCGAGGCGTCCATCTCGTACTGGACGGCGACCTCCCACAGCGGCACATCCTCGCGCGCGGCGATCTCGCGCCAGCGGGTCATCGTGTCGAACAGTTGCGGCTTGCGATCGAGCTGGGAGATCACGGGCAGCAGGGGCCTGAGGATGGCCGCGCCGACGCCCGGCAGGCCGGCCGTGAGCAGGCCGTTCAGGGCCACGAGGTCGGGCTCGACGGCCAGCATGTAGGCGCGCAGCACACCAAGGCCGTCGACGCCGACCTCGCTGCTCCCCACCAGCTCGGGCAGTTCGCGCTCGAGCGCCGCGACCTGCTCCTCGCCGATCTGCCTCTGGGCGTCGAAGACCAGGAGCACGTACGTGTCGCCGATGGTCCGCAGCGGGAAGCCGTTGACGGTGACCGTCTCCACCATGCCGCCACCGGTGGAGTTGCCGACAAGCTCCGCCGCGCGACCGCCGCGCCCCGTCAGGACGAACTTGACGGCGTTCGGATGCCGGCTCTCGGTGAGCTCGGTGAACTCGAACGAGACCTCGGCGCCGGCCTCCTCGGCAAGCTCGAAGGCGCGGAACAGACGCTCGTCGTCGGGCTGGAAACCCAGCACGCCGCCGACCATGGCCCGGTCCTCGGCCATGATCCCGAACGTCCCGGCGAACGACCCGTGCTCGTCGAGCAGGATCCGGACCAGGGACGGCGGCTCGCCGAGAAGGTGACCCGCCAGGTAGCCCAGCCGGCAGGGCCCGGCGAAGTGGGAGCTCGAGCCCGGCTGCATGACCGGGCCGAAGACGTCGTTGAAGAACTCGGGGTAGGCGGCGACCGTCATCCCTTCAGTCTCAGGCCACGCACCACGGCGGCGAACTCGCCGTCTGCGACGGCCCGCGCCGCCGCCTCGATCTCGGGCGCCAGGTAGCGGTCGCGACCGAGCGTCGGCGCGAAGCGCCTGACGAGGTCGTGCCCAGCCTTGGTGCCCACACCCGCCTCGAGCGGCGCCAGCAGGTCGATCGCCTGCGCCGCGCAGAGCGCCTCGATGCCGAGCACGGTCTGGGCGTTGCGCATGACGTCCTCGAGCTTGAGCGCCGCCGTCATGCCCATGCTCACGTGGTCTTCCTGGTCGCCCGAGCTCGGGATCGAGTCGACGCTCGCCGGGTGGCACAGGATCTTGTTCTCGGAGACCAGCGCGGCGGCCGTGTACTGGGCGATCATGTAGCCGTTGTTGAGGCCGCTGTCGGTGGTCAGGAACGGCGGCAGCTCCGAGAGCGAGCTGGTCAGCATACGGAAGGTGCGGCGCTCGCTGATGTTGGCGATCTCGCTGGTCGCCATCGCCGCCAGGTCGAGGGCCAAGGCGAGCGGCTCGCCGTGGAAGTTGCCCGCCGAGATGATCTCGCCGCTGTCGGGGAACACGAGCGGGTTGTCGGTGACGGAGTCCACCTCGACGGTGATCACCTCGCGCAGCCAGCGCAGGGCGTCGCGGCAGGCGCCGTGCACCTGCGGGATGCAGCGCAGCGAGTAGGCGTCCTGCACCTTGTCGCAGTTCAGGTGGCTGAGCATTATCTCGCTGCCCGCGGTGGCGGCGCGCACGTGCCGCGCCGTATGGAGCTGGCCGGGGATGGGGCGCAGGAGCTGGATGCGCTCCTGGAACGGGCCGACCGAGGCGCGCAGTCCCTCGAGGCTCATGGCGCCGATGAGGTCGGCGGAGTCGAGCAGCGCTTCGCCGTCGGCTACCGCGAGGCAGCCGATGGCGGCCATGAACTGGGTGCCGTTGAGGAGGCTGAGGCCTTCTTTGGCTTCGAGCGTGAGGGGCGCGAGCCCCGCGGCCCGCAGAGCGGGCCCGGCCGGCTCGCGCCCGCCTTCCAGGCCGAGCAGCTCGCCCTCGCCCATCATCGCCAGGACGAGATGGGCGGAGGGGGCGAGGTCGCCGGAGGCGCCCAGCGAGCCCCTCGAAGGGACCCATGGCACGAGGTCGGCGCCCAGCATCGCGGCCACGAACTCCGCGACTGCGGCGCGCACCCCGGAGTGGCCACGCGCCATGGTGTTGAGGCGGATGGTCATGCCCGCCCGCACGACCTCGCGGGAGAGGGGCACGCCGACGCCGACCGCGTGGCTGCGCACGAGGTTCTCCTGCAGCTCGCGCACCTTGTCGGTGGGGATGTGGGTGGTGGCGAGCTGGCCGAAGCCCGTGGTGACCCCGTAGGCCACCTGCTCCTCGGCGACGACGCGTGCGATGACGTCGTGGGCCGCGTCGATGCGCTCGCGCGCGGCCCGGCCGAGGGAGACCTCGGCCCCGCCGCGCGCCACCGCGAGGACATCTTCGATGCTCAGCGGGGCGTCGCCGATCGTGACCTGTGTCATGGCGACGGCCTCCTTTCAAGACGCGCTTGCAGCAGCGGGACGACGTCCGCCGGGGCAGACGCGACGGGGATGCCGGCAGCTTCGAGGGCCGTCTTCTTCTCGGCGGCCGTACCCGACGAGCCTTCGACGATGGCGCCGGCGTGGCCCATGCGTTTGCCGGGCGGCGCGCCGAAGCCCGCGATGTAGGCGACCACGGGCTTGGAGACATGCTCGCGCACGAACTCCGCGGCGCGCTCCTCGTCGTTTCCCCCGATCTCACCGATGAGAACGACAGCCTCGGTCTCGTCGTCGGCCTCGAAGAGCTCGAGACACTCGAGAAAACCGACGCCGTGAATAGGGTCGCCGCCCATGCCGACGACCGTCGACTGGCCGATGCCGGCCTGGGTGAGCTCGTGGACGACCTCGTAGGTGAGGGTCCCCGAGCGGGAGACCAGGCCCACGGCTCCGGGAGCGAACACGTCGGCCGGCATGATGCCGGCGCTGCAACGCCGCGGCGTGATCAGCCCCGGCCCGTTGGGGCCGACGAGTATGGTTCCCCGGCGCGAGAGATGCGCCGTGACCTCGGCCATGTCGCGCACCGGGATGCCTTCCGTGACGCACACGACGAGCCGGATACCGGCGTCGGCGGCTTCGAGCATCGCGTCGCGCGCGAACCGCGCCGGGACGAAGAGCACGGCCACGTCGGCGCCAGTCGCGGCGACCGCCGGCGCGACGGCGTCGTAGACGGGCGCGCCCTCGACGGCCTGGCCGCCCTTGCCGGGCGAGACGCCGGCCACGAGATCGGTGCCCGCGGCGCGCATGCGCGCCGCGTGCAAGGCGCCCTCGCGCCCGGTGATGCCCTGCACCAGCACGCGGCTGCGTTCGTCGATCAGGATGGCCATCAGCCCTCCCGGCGCGTGTCGGGGCCGGCCGGCGCAGCCGCGCCGGCGACGGCCAGGCGCACCGCCTCGGCGGCGCCGGCGGCAACGGTCAGGCCGGGCAGCCGCGCGTCCGCGAGCACGGCGCGGCCCCCGGCGGCGGCGTTGCCCTCCAGCCTCACGACGACGGGCACGTCGACGCACGTCTGACTGAGCACCTGGACGAGGCCGCGGGCGACTTCGTCGCAGCGGGTGATGCCCCCGAAGATGCTGACCAGCAGCGCGGAGACGGTCCCCGTGGAGAGGATCACGTCGAGCGCCGCCGCCACGGCCTCGGCGCGGGCGCCGCCGCCGATGTCGCAGAAGTCGGCGGCGGACCCTCCCGCGGCGGCGATCTGGTCGATGGTGCTCATCACGAGACCGGCGCCGTTGCCGAGCACGCCGATGTCTCCGTCGAGCGCGACGAAGGCGAGGCCGGCCTGACGTGCCCTCGCCTCGCGGTCCTCCGCGCCGGCGTCGAACTCGGCCTTCAGGTCGGCGTGCCGATAGAGCGCGTTGTCGTCGATGGTCACCTTGCTGTCGAGGCACACGACCTCACCGGACGTGGTGACCACCAGCGGGTTGATCTCGCAAAGCGTCGCGTCGCTGTCGCGATAGAGGCGCCACAGCGCGCGCACGACGCCGGCCAGCAACTGCTTCGCCGGCGTCCCGTCCGGGCCGGCAAGCTCGGGATCGAGAGCCGCTGCGGCCACGACATCGCGCACCTGATAGTCGCAGAGGCCGAGCAAGGGATCGACCGGGGTGCGCACGAGAGCGGCCGGGTTACGGCGTGCGACCTCCTCGATATCGACGCCGCCCTCAGCCGAGAAGATCAGCACCGGCCCACGTTGCGCGCGCGAGGATGAGATCGCGAGGTAGAGCTCGCGCGCGATCGCGATCGCCTGCTCCACGAGCACGCAAGAGACGCCGTGCCCGCGGATTGTCATGGCCAGGATGTCCGCGGTCGCTGCCGCGACCTCGCCCTCGGTGGCGCAGAGGCGGATGCCGCCGGCCTTGCCGCGGCCGCCGGTCTTCACCTGAGCCTTGACGACGACCGGCAGCCCGAGCTCGCCGGCCGCGGCCTGCGCCTCCGCCTGCGAGAACGCCAGACGCGCGGGCAGGACCTTGAGACCGGCGCCCGCGAACAGGCTCTTGCCCTTGTGTTCGAGCAGGTCCACCGGCCTACGCCTCGGAGGCGAGGCGGCAGCCGAGCCGGAAGGCCTCGACGTTGAGCTCACGGAAGCGCTCCGGCACACGGCTGACGACGGCCGCCTCGGCCGCCTCGGCCGGCACCATGCCGGTGATCTCCACCAGCGCGCCGACGGCGACGATGTTGGCGACCACGGTCTTCTTGAGGTGCTCGGCCGAGGCCTGCGTGAACGGGATGCCGCGCAGGTCGCGGCCCTGCAGGCTGTCGTCGGGCTCGACGAGCCCGGAGTCGTACACGAGGAGCCCGCCGGGGCGCGTGTCCTTGGCGTACTTCTCGTAGGCCGCCTGCGAAAGACAGAGGCTCACGTCGGGCGTATCAACCTCTGGGTAGTCGATCTCGTCGTCGGCGATGATGGCCTCGGCCTTCGAGGCGCCGCCGCGCGCCGCCGGCCCGTAGCTCTGGGTCTGCACGACGTGCTTGCCCAGGGCCGTGGCCGCCTCGGCGACGATCGCCGCCGCCAGCAGGATGCCCTGGCCGCCCGATCCGGAGAAGCGGATCTCGACGCGCGAGTTGCGCCCGTTGGTCTCAGCCATGGTGGGCCTCTTGTGCCTGCTCCCGCACGCGGGCGAGCGAGGCGACGAACTCGGCGCGCTCGCTGTGATGCAGCAGGCCCACGGGGTACTGCTCGCGCAGGCGCGAGACGCCCTCCTCGAACTTGCTGGCCGGCACGGCGTGCTTCTTCTGGCCGCGCAGGAACTCCGCCGGGTCGGCGGTCAGGTTGAAGCGCCCGTAGTACACGGGGCACGCGGTCATCGCCTCGACCGCGGCGAACCCCTTGTGGGCGATGCCGCCGGCGATGACGTCGACGAGCTGCCGATAGGCCCAGGCGGTGCCGCGGGCGACGTAGGTCGCCCCCGCGGCATGGGCCAGCTCGGAGAGGTCGAAGGCGGCCTCCATGTTGCCGTACACGCTCGTCGTGGACTTGTCGCCGGTGTGCGTGGTGGGGCTCTTCTGCCCGCCGGTCATGCCGTAGATCGAGTTGTTGAAGATCAGCGCGGTGACGTCGATGTTGCGCCGCGCCGCGTGGATGAAGTGGTTGCCGCCGATCGCCGAGCAGTCGCCGTCGCCCATAGCGACGATGACGTCGAGCGACGGGTCGGCGACCTTGACGCCCGTCGCCACAGCCAGGGCGCGGCCGTGGGCGGTGTGGACGGTGCTGTACTCGAGGTACTGGGCGATGCGTCCGCTGCAGCCGATGCCGGCCACGATCACGACCTTCTCCGGGTCGAGCTCGAGACCGAGGATGGCGTCGATAAGGGCGCGCGTGATGGTCCCGTTGGAGCAGCCCGGGCACCAGATCGTCTTCGGCGTGCGCAGCCAGGGGACGATCTCGCTGGTCTTGTGCGGCTTGATCCGGGGCAGCGTGTAGTCGCCCTCGGGCGGGCTCTCGAGCCGCTGTTCGTCGACGAGGGCGCTCATGATTTCTCCCAGTCGTGGTAGTAGAACTCGCTCTTCACCAGTTCCCCGATCTGCGCCGGGGTGATCAGCTTGCCGTCCACGCGTCCGAAGTCGACGACCTTGGCGCGCCCGGCCACCGCGGCCTGGACTTCCCAGCTCATCTGCTTGAGGTTCATCTCGGGCACGATGACGGTGCGCACCCGTTCGGCCATGCGGTCGACGGCCAGCGTCGGGAAGGGCCACAGGGTGATAGGCCGCACGAGACCTACCGGCGCGCCGTGGGCGCGCGCCCACTTGACCACGGCCTTGGCCGAGCGCGCCACGGAGCCGTAGGCGAAGATGGCCACCTCGGCGTCTTTCATCTCGTACTCTTCGACGCGCGCGATGGCGTCGCGGTGGTGGTAGATCTTCTCGCGCAGGTAGCGCCCCAGGTCACTGGCGACCTCGGGGTCGCTGGTCTCGGGGGCGCCGCTCCTGCGGTTGTACACGAGGCCCGTGACGTGCACGCGGAAGGGCGAGCCCAGCGGCGGCCGCGGGAGGATGTTGTCGAGGTCGCTCACCACGGTGTCGTACTCTTCGGGGGCGCAGTCTGGAGTGCCGCGCTCGGCGATGCGCAGGCTCCCCGGCTCGGGCAGCGTGACGGCCTCGCGCATGTGGCCGATGAGCGCGTCGCTGAGCACGATCACCGGCGTGCGGTACTGCTCGGCCAGGTTGAAGGCCTCGACGGTGAGCGTGTAGCACTCGTACACGCTGCTCGGCACGAGGGCGATCACCGAGTGCTCGCCGTGCGTGCCCCACCTGGCCTGCATCACGTCGCCCTGGCTGGGCTCGGTGGGCAGGCCGGTCGACGGCCCGCCGCGCATCACGTCGACGATCACGCACGGGATCTGCGCCATCTCGGCGAAGCCGATCATCTCCTGCATGAGACTGAAGCCGGGGCCGGAGGTCGCGGTGAGCGCCTTCTGCCCAGCGAGCGAGGCGCCGCAGACCGCGGCGATGCTGGCGATCTCGTCCTCCATCTGGATGAACGAGCCGCCCACCTCGGGCATGCGGCGGGCGAGCGTCTCGGCGATCTCCGTGGAGGGCGTGATCGGGTAGCCGGCGAAGAAGCGCGCGCCGGCGGCGATGGCGCCTTCGGCGACGGCTTCGTTGCCTTGCATGAGGACTGGTGATGCGGGCATGTCAGTCCTCCTCTCCGCCGTGGACGACGCACTCGCTGCCCGACACAGGCCGTTCGTCGTCGTCCGGATGACCGGCGACGGCCGCGATCACCCTGTCGCTCTCGGCCTCGGCGATCGCCTCCGGCGTAGCCGCCGCGCCCTTCGCCGGCTTCTTGCGGGCCCGGCGCCGCACCTCGATGGCGAAGTCCGGGCAGTGGAGCTCGCAGAGCAGGCAGGACGTGCAGTCTTCAGCGCGCGCGATGATCGGATAGCCCGACTCGTCGCGGTCGTACACGTCCTCAGGGCACAGCTCGATGCAGATGCCGCAGGCCTTGCAGAGCTCGAGGTCCAGCGCGACCTGGGAAGCGGGCGCTTCGCCGGCCGCGGTCTTCTCCTCCGCAGTTTTCACCATCGTCGTCACCCCTCCACCATCGGCAGGTCGATGCCACTTTCCTGGGCCTTCTGGACGGCCTCCGGGTACCCTGCATCGGCGTGGCGCATCACGCCGGTGCCCGGGTCGCTGGTGAGCACGCGTTGCAGACGCGCGGCCATCATGTCGGTACCGTCGGCGACCACCACCATGCCGGCGTGCAGGCTCTTGCCGATGCCCACGCCGCCGCCGTGGTGGAAGCTGACCCACGAGGCTCCGGCGGCGGTGTTCACGAGGGCGTTGAGAATGGGCCAGTCGGCGATCGCGTCGCTGCCGTCACGCATGCTCTCGGTCTCGCGATACGGGCTCGCGACCGAGCCGGAGTCCAAGTGGTCGCGGCCGATGACAATCGGCGCCTTGACCTTGCCGCTGCGCACCAGCTCGTTGAAGATCTGCCCCGCCTTGGCGCGCTCGCCATACTCCAGCCAGCAGATGCGGCAGGGCAGACCCTGGAAGTGGACCTTCTCGGCGGCCATCTTGAGCCAGCGGGTGACCATCTCGTTGTCGGGGAACGCCTCGAGCAGGGCGGCGTCGGTGGCGGCGATGTCGGCGGGGTCGCCGCTGAGCGCCGCCCAGCGGAAGGGGCCGTTGCCGCGGCAGAAGAAGGGACGCAGATAGAGGGGCACGAAGCCCTCGAAGGCGAAGGCGTCGGCGCAGCCGGCCTCCTTCGCCACCCCGCGGATGTTGTTGCCGTAATCGAACACGTGGGCGCCGGCCTTTTGCAGGGCGACCATCGCCTCGACGTGAGTGACGATGCTGGCGACGGCGTGCCGCACGTACTCGGCCGGGTCGGCGCGCCGCAGCGCGACGGCCTCGTCGAGGCTCATGCCGTTGGGCACGTAGCCGTTCAGGGTGTCGTGCGCCGACGTCTGATCGGTGACGAGGTCGGGGGTGAAGCCGCGGCGCACGAGCTCGGGGTAGACGTCGGCGGCGTTGCCGAGCAGGCCGATACTCAGGGGCCGCTTGGCGGCCACGGCCTCGGCGGCCAGGCGCAACGCCTCGTCGAGAGACTCGGTGGAGACGTCGAGATAGGCCGTCTCGAGCCGGCGGCGGATGCGCTCGGCGTCGACCTCGACGCAGAGCGCCACCCCGCCGGCCATGGTGACGGCCAGCGGCTGCGCGCCGCCCATGCCGCCGAGGCCGGCCGTCAGGACGAGGCGGCCGGCCAGGTCGGCGCCGTAATGCTTCTGGCCGGCGGCCGCGAAGGTCTGGTAGGTGCCCTGGAGGATGCCCTGCGTGCCGATGTAGATCCAGCTGCCGGCGGTCATCTGCCCGTACATCGTCAGGCCCAGGGCGTCCAGCCGCCGGAACTCGTCCCAGTTGGCCCAGTCGGGCACCAGGTTGGCGTTGGCGATGAGCACGCGTGGGGCCATCTCGTGGGTCTCGAAGACGCCCACGGGCTTGCCGCTCTGCACGAGCAGCGTCTCGTCGTCCTTGAGGCGGCGCAGGGTCGCGACGATGGCGTCGAAGCTCGCCCAGTCGCGCGCCGCCTTGCCGGCGCCGCCGTAGACCACGAGCTCGTCCGGCGCTTCCGCGACTTCGGGGTCGAGGTTGTTCATGAGCATGCGCAGGGCGGCTTCCTGCTGCCAGCCCTTGCAGCTGATCGCGGTTCCGCGGGGGGCGCGCACCGGGCGCGAGCCCGCCGGCTTCATGGATCCTGTGGTGTTCACGTGCCGCCTCGTTTCGCGCGTGGGTGATCGTGTCCGGCAGTCGCCTGCGGTGATAGTCACGCTCAACCCTGACGCGCGCCGGTGGCTACTTCAAGAGGCTCGCGGCTCTGTCCAGACAGCTGTACTCGTTTTGCCAGCGATGCGTGGCCGCGACCGTCCAGCTGGATAGCCCGACGGTCGCAGCGGCAGCCGGGTGGAGCGCGCAGCCACCCCAGCCACGCGCGCTCGCCCGGGTCAGTTGTACCTGATGCGCGGGTTCAGGACGGCGTACAGGATGTCGGCCACCAGGTTGGCGACCACGTAGATGATCACGATGAGCAGCGCCGTGGACTGGATGAGCTGCAGGTCGCGCCGCTGGATGGCGAAGAGCAGCAGGCGGCCGATGCCGGGGTAGCTGTACACGGCCTCGGTCACGATGAGCCCGCCGATCAGCCAGCCGATGCCGATCGCGACCACGGTGATCGTCGGCAGCAGCGAGTTGCGCAGCACGTGGGTGAACAGCACGCGGCGCGGCGGCAGGCCCTTGAGATTGGCGGTGCGCACGTAGTCCATCTGCAGCACGTCGACGGTACTCGAGCGCGTCATGCGGATCACGTAGGCGAGGCTGGTGAGGGCGACGGTGATCGCCGGCAGGATGAGGTAGGGGAACGCCGCCACGAAGCTCGACTGCGGGTCGATCGCCGATTGCGCCGGGAACCAGTGGAGCTGCACGGCGAAGATGGTGATGAGGATCACGCCGCTGACGAACTCGGGCAGGCCGATGAAGGCCAGCGATCCGACGGAGATCGCGTTGTCCACCCAGGAGTTGCGCCGTAACGCCGCTATGAGCCCTAAGAGGATGCCGAGCGGCACGTAGAGGACGAAGGCGACGATCGCCAGCATGAACGAGTTGCGCAGCCGCTGGAACACGACCGGGCGCACCGCCGTATCGGTGCTCACCGAAGTGCCCCAGTCGCCGCGCGCGTACTTGCCCAGCCAGGTCGTGTACTGCACGGCGATCGGCTTGTCGAGGCCGAGCTCGGTGCGCAGAGTGTCTTTGGCCTGCTGGGTCGCGTAGCGGCCGAGCACCATGGTGGCGACGTCGCCCGGCAGGATCGTCGTCGCCCAGAAGATGATGATCGAGGCCAGGATGACGGTGACGACCATGAAGCCGAGGCGCCTGAGGATGAAGCGCAGCATCAGGCGCC
>Ga0208080_1000865_pt1 | contig 15156 bp, 15 predicted proteins | sample NGESurdeep092012_3_FD_184476 | JGI IMG/M metagenome (GOLD analysis project Ga0208080, IMG submission 184476) | Arctic peat soil microbial communities from Barrow, Alaska - NGEE Surface sample 210-3 deep-092012 (SPAdes) | ecosystem: Environmental > Terrestrial > Soil > Wetlands > Peat ...
CGCGATCAGACGATCCTCGGCCGACATGCCATCGTCGTGCGCGGTCATGGGCCTACCCGGCGGCTTGGCCGAACTCGGCCGCGCGCAATGTCCGCGCCAGTTGGTCAAGCACGGCATTGACCATGCCGGTCTCGTCGCGTTCGACAAAGGCGGCCGCGACGTCGGCGTATTCCGACACCACCACCCGCGCCGGCACGTCGCGGCGATTATCAAGCTCGTAGGCGCCGGCGCGCAACGCGGCGCGCAGCACCGTTTCGATACGCTTGAGCGGCCAGCTTTTTGCCAACGCTTCGTCGATCAGCGGGTCGAGCTTGCGCTGCTCGCGCACCACACCGGAGACAATGTCGCGGAAGAACGCCGCCTCGGCTGGAAGATACTGCGCTCCCTCGACTTCGCGGCCGAGCCAGTAGCTCTCGAACTCGGCGAGGATCTCGTTCAAGCCGGTGCCCGCGAGATCCATCTGGTAGAGCGCCTGCACAGCGGCGAGCCGCGCCGCGCCGCGCTTGTTCGCCTTGCGCGCGTCCTTGTCGCCGAGTGGCGCGCCGCGGGTCATCAGCCCCCCGCCAGATTGCGTTTGAGCGCCACCATCGCCAGCGCCGCGCGCGCGGCGGCACCACCCTTGTTGCGATCGTCGGCGCCCGAGCGTGCACGGGCCTGGGCTTCCGTATCGACGGTGACGACGCCATTGCCGATGGCGAGCTGCCGATTGACCGCAAGATCCATCAGCGCACGTGCCGACTCGTTCGAAACAATTTCGAAGTGATAGGTCTCGCCTTGAATAACACAACCCAGCGCAACCACGCCGTCGTAAGGTGCACGCTTGCGCTGCGCGGCGTCGACCGCCATCGCGATCGCGGCGGGCACCTCCAGCGCCCCCGGCACCGTGATGCGGTCGTATTGCGCGCCCGCTTCGTCCAGCACGCGGATGGCGCCGGCCAACAGCGCTTCGGCAATGTCGTCGTAGAAGCGCGCTTCGACGATCAGCATGCGCAGCTTGTCGCGCTTTTTCGCGGCGCCTCGTTTTTTGGCCATTGTTCGAATTCCTTGTTGAGCCGCGTGGTAGCAAGCAGCCGGGCGGTGAACAAGGGCTATGCTTGGCGCATGATCGTGTCCGAAAACCGATGCCCAGTTTTCGGGATCAGGCGTTAACGGCTCTCGATCAGCCGCGCCGCATAGCGGGCCATGGTGTCGATTTCTAAGTTAACGTCGTCGTCCTTAGCGAGTGCCCCGAACGTCGTCACCTGCAAGGTGTGCGGGATGATCAGCACCGAGAAAGTGTCGCCTTCCACCGCATTGACGGTGAGCGAAACACCGTCGAGCGCAACCGAGCCCTTGGGCGCGATGAAGCGGGCAAGTGCAGGCGGCGCGCGCAAGCTGAAGCGCGCCATGTCGGTCATGTCCTCGCGCGCGATGACGGTGGCAAGGCCATCGACATGGCCGGCGACCAGATGACCGCCTAGCTCATCGCCCAGCTTGAGCGGGCGTTCCAGATTGACGCGGGCTCCGTGCCGCCAGCGGCCGACGCTGGTGAGCGCCAAGGTCTCCGCTGCCGCGTCGACCGCAAACCAACTGCGGCCATCCTCCTCGCCGGCATCCACTACCGTCAGGCAGACGCCGGAACAGGCGATCGATGCGCCTTCGATCAGTTCGGCGCGCGGATAGCGGCAGAAGATGGTGATGCGGTGCAGATTACTGGCGCGCGGTTTGACCGAACGCACCACGCCCACATTGGTGACGATGCCGGTGAACATCTACTGCTTGATCCGTTTGCGTTGAATCACTGCGCTCACCTGACATTTTTCCGCATGATCTTTTCCGAAAACCGGTTCCCACTTTTAGGGATCATGCGCTTGCTCGCTCGAATGTTTCGAGGCTATCGGCACCGAGCCGCTCAGCGCCGCGCGAGTGTAAGCGCTGCGTCAGCGCGGTGAGCGCCATTCCTTCCAGTGCGTCGATGCCGTCCGCGCCGATCGTCTTTTCGGCATGCAGCAGCACCGCCTCATCCACCAGATCAGCGGCGACGAAACCGGCGGCGACGGTTGGGCCGCCCTCCACCATCAGCCGGGTGATGCCCCGCCCGCCCAGAACTTTAAGCACCTCGTCGAGATCGAGCCGGCCGTTCTGGTCGTCGACACGAAAGACCTTGCAGCCCTTCTGCTGCAGGATTTCCTCGGCAATGGCCGATGGTTTGCGCGACGTGAATACCCAGGTCGGCGTTTCGCGCACGGTCGCCACCACCGAGGTCGCCAAGGGCAGCCGCAACTGGGCATCGAGCACCACGCGCACCGGCGAGCGTTCGAACATGCCCGGCAAGCGGCAGCTCAGTTGCGGATTGTCGGAGAGCACGGTGCCGATGCCGACCAGGATGGCGTCGTGCTGGCTGCGCATCTGGAACACGCGGGTGCGCGCTTCCTCTCCTGTGAGCGCGACCGGCTTGCGGCCTGCAAGCCCCAGCTTGTCGTCGGCCGACAGCGCGAGCTTGAGCATAACATGCGGCCGCGCCTTTTGAATGCGTGTGATGTGGCCGACATGAGCGCGGCGCGCTTCGTCCGCGCCGAGACCGATATCGACCTTGATGCCGCGTTGGCTAAGCCGGCGATGGCCCGCGCCGGCGACCTCGGGATTGGGATCTTCCAGCGCCGACACCACGCGCGTGATGCCGGCTTTGATAATGGCATCGGCGCAAGGCGGCGACTTGCCCTGATGCGAGCATGGCTCGAGCGTCACATACATGGTGGCGCCATGTAACGTGGTATTTTGCGCTGTCTTCTTCGCCCGGCGTAGTGCCTCGACTTCGGCATGCGGGCGGCCGCCGCTTTGCGTCCAGCCGCGGCCGAGAATGATGCCATCCTTCACGATCACCGCGCCGACCGCCGGATTGGGCCAGGTGGCCCCCAGCCCGCGGCGGCCGAGCGCGAAGGCAAGCGCCATGAAGCGCGCATCGGAGCGCTGGTCGTCCGCGGTCGCCTCAGCTTGGATTGGCGCTACTTGATCGTTCATTTACGCAAAGGGGTCGCGGGCTTCGGCGCGTCCTCGTCGCCCGACAATTCGTCGAGCGCGGCACGGAAGTCCTTTGCCTCGCGGAAATTGCGATAAACGGAAGCGAAGCGCACATAGGCAACATCGTCGAGCTCGCGCAAATGCTCCATCACGATCTCGCCGATCGCTTCGGACGAGACTTCGTTCTCGCCCGCACTTTCGAGTTCGCGAACGATCTTGGAAACCATCTGCTCGATGCGCTCCGGCTCGACCGCGCGCTTGCGCAGCGCGATCTGCACCGAGCGCATCAGCTTGTCGCGATCGAACGGAACGCGGCGGCCATTGCGCTTGATGACGGTGAGTTCGCGCAACTGCACGCGCTCGAAGGTGGTGAAGCGGAAATTACAGGTCAGGCACACGCGCCGGCGGCGGATCACCGCCGAATCCTCAGTCGGCCGCGAATCCTTGACCTGGGTATCGAGGCTTCCGCAACTCGGGCAACGCATGACGCCCCCTACCGTTTAATTCTGATAAATCGGAAACCGCGAAATCAATGTCGCCACTTTGTTGCGCACCGCCGCCTCGACCAGGGAATCTTCCGCAACGCCCTTCTGCGATAGCACGTCGAGTACCTCGACGATCATCTCGCCCACTGTGCGGAATTCCGCGATGCCGAAGCCGCGCGTGGTGCAGGCCGGCGTGCCGAGACGAATGCCGGAGGTGACTGTAGGCTTTTCCGGATCGAACGGAATGCCGTTCTTGTTGCAAGTAATGTGCGCGCGGCCGAGGGCCAATTCCGCCACCTTGCCGGTGAGCCGTTTCGGCCGCAGGTCGACCAGCATCAGATGGGTGTCAGTGCCGCCGGACACGATGTCGAGGCCGTGCGATTTCAGCGTCTCCGCCAGCGCCTTGGCGTTCTCCACCACGTTGCGCGCATAGGTGCGGAAGCTCGGGCGCAGCGCTTCGCCGAAGGCCACCGCCTTGGCAGCGATCACATGCATCAGCGGCCCGCCTTGCATGCCGGGAAACACCGCCGAGTTGAGCATCTTGGCGATCTCTTCGTCGTCCGAGAGGATCACGCCGCCGCGCGGGCCGCGCAGCGTCTTGTGGGTGGTGGTCGTCACCACATGCGCATGCGGGAACGGCGACGGATGTACGCCGGCTGCGACCAGGCCGGCGAAATGCGCCATGTCCACCAGCAGTTTAGCGCCGACGCTGTCGCAGATCTCGCGAAAAGCGCGGAAGTCGATGATGCGCGGATAGGCCGAGCCGCCGGCGATGATCAGCTTCGGCTTGTGTTGTTTGGCAAGCCGTTCGACCTCCTCCATGTCGATGCGCTGGTCGTCGCGGCGCACACTATAGGGCACCGGTTTGAACCATTTGCCCGACATGTTGACCGGCGAGCCATGGCTGAGATGGCCGCCGGCGGCGAGATTGAGGCCCATGAAAGTGTCGCCCGGCGCCAGCAGCGCAAAGAACACTTCAGCGTTCGCGGAGGCGCCGGAATGCGGCTGCACGTTGGCGAACTTGCAGCCGAACAGTTTGGTCACCCGCTCGATCGCCAGCCGCTCGGCGATATCCACAAATTGGCAGCCGCCGTAGTAGCGCTTGCCCGGCAGGCCTTCGGCATATTTGTTGGTGAGCACAGAGCCCTGCGCTTCCAACACCGCGCGCGAGACGATGTTCTCCGACGCGATCAGCTCGATCTCATCGCGCTGGCGGCCGAGTTCGAGCCGAATGGCGTCCGCGATCTCAGGGTCGACATCGCGCAAGGGCGCCGAGAACAAGGCTTCAACATCGCTAACGGGTTTAGGGCTCGACGTCGCCGACATCACGATCTCCTGGCGCCGGAAACGCGGCCGGCGCGGAACTATGAGCAAGGTCCGGGTGACGTGCGCAAATAGCATATCGGCCGCAAACCGCCAAGCATTGGCATGTGGACGGCGCGAAGGCGCGATATATAGGGCTCGGCCGGCCCAAACGACCAAACCCCGGCCAAGAGGGCCGGGGCAAGTCTTTCCGCCAGTCGGAGGATTTAAAGGCGGTAGAGGATCTGATCGGTCCAGAAGCGCTCCAGCCGATGCAGCGACTTGTTGAACGTCGTGAACTCGTCGGCATTGATGCCACCGACCTGCTCCACCGTGCTCACATGCTTCTGGTAGAGCGTCTCGACGATGTCGCGCACCTCGCGGCCCTTGTCGGTCAGCTTGATGCGCACCGAACGGCGATCCACGCGCGAGCGCTGGTGATCGAGGAAATTCGTCTCGACCAGCTTCTTGAGATTGTAGGAGACGTTCGAGCCGAGATAGTAACCGCGCGTACGCAGTTCGCCGGCCGTCAACTCTTTGTCGCCGATATTGTACAGCAGCAGCGCCTGCACCGAATTGATGTCGGAGCGGCCGCGGCGATCGAATTCGTCCTTGATGACGTCGAGCAACCGGCGATGCAGACGCTCCACCAAGATCAAGGCCTCCAGATAAAGAGGCCGGATGTGGTCGGAACGCGCCTCGCGTTCGGCGGGTTCGACCGTTATCGCGACGGCTTTCATGTTCAACACCCCTTGCGCTTTATTGTTTTCGTACTTCGTCCGGTAACGAGGCCCTGTATTCCCCGTTCCTGATGAGGCACGCTATAAGGAGCAATCTAAAATCGGCTTAAATAACACCATAAAGATTAGGTTTATTTGCCACGGTGAATGTTTCGTTGATGGCGCAATTGATTTGAATGGCGCAACGCTTCGTTCACCACACATTCTCTGTCGTTCCGGCGCGCGCGAAGCGCGAGCCCGGAATGACGAGGCTTAATCAGCCGCGAATGAAGCGGATTATGCCGGAAAAATCCCGTCCCGCCTCCCCGCTCTCGACGTAGCGTGAATAAATCTTTGCTGCGTCCGCCCCGAGCGCGGTGTTGGCGCCGCTCGCCTTGGCCGCGTCCTGCGCCAATTTTAAATCTTTGAGCATCATGGCGGCAGTGAAGCCGGCCTGATAGTCGCGGTTGGCGGGCGAGGTCGCTACCGGTCCCGGCACCGGGCAATAAGTCGTCATCGACCAGCACTGGCCCGATGACTTGGAGGAAATGTCGAACAGCTTCTGGTGGTCGAGGCCGAGCTTTTCCGCCAGCACGAAAGCCTCCGACACCGCGATCATCGACACGCCAAGGATCATGTTGTTGCAAATCTTGGCGGCTTGGCCATTGCCGGCGCCACCCGCATGCACGATGGTCTTGCCCATCTTTTCCAGGATCGATTGCGCGCGCGTGAAGGCCTGTTCGCTGCCGCCGACCATGAAGGTGAGCGTCGCCGCGGTGGCGCCGCCGACGCCGCCGGAGACCGGCGCATCGAGCATCAGCAGCCCCTTCTGCTCAGCAGCGGTTGCGACCGCGCGCGTGGTTTCAACATCGATGGTGGAGCAGTCGATCAGCAGCGTGCCCGGATTGGCGTTCGCGATGATGCCGGCGGTGCCGAGGTAGACCTCGCGCACCTCCTTGCCGGACGGCAGCATGGTGATGACCACGTCGCCGCGCGCGGCGGCGATCTTAGGCGTTTCGGCGCTGGTGCCACCGGCGGCCTTGAGTTTCTCGACCGAAGCCGGATTGACGTCCACGCCTTCGACCTGATGGCCGGCTTTGATGAGATTCTGCGCCATCGGCAGACCCATATTGCCGAGCCCGATGAATCCTATGCGCGCCATCCCGCCCTCCTCCGTTTCTAACTCTTCCGCATGATGTTATCCGAAAACCGGTTCCCACCCTCGGATCAAGTCCGAGGGCAGGCTTTTTCGGGATCATGCGGTCAGGCCGGCTGTTCCTGCGCCGATTTTAAAGCCAGCCACAGATACAGCGCCAGCAGCCCGCCTTCTAGCAAGCCCGTCAATAGGCCGCCGCCGAATACCTGCGGGAAAAAAATTTCCACCGCCAGCATCGAAGCAACCGCGGTGAGCCAGATCACCGCGCCCCAGGCGGCCGCCAGCCACAGGCCGACGGCAGCGACCAGATCGATCACCGCAAAGAACACCGTGGCGGTCTGCCACGCGATGGAATGGTATTCGAACAACCCGTTTAGCCCAACGCCGATGCCGCACACCCGCGACCAGTGGTAGATCCCCTTGAGCATCGACACGCCGGCCATAACGCGCAGGAACAGCACGAGCCGCCGCGTCCAACTGCCTACCGACGGCTCGCCGTCGTGCTCATGCACCGGTTCGAGGCTGCGAACATCGTCAGTTGCGAATGGCTCCATCATGGCAGGGCCAATTCGTCGCCGCCGAGCGAGGCGAAATAGCGCTCGACCTCTGCCTCGCTCACCGCCGCGAGTGTTTTTGGATTCCATTGCGGCTTGTTGTCCTTGTCGACGATGACGGCGCGCACACCTTCATAGAAGTCGTGGCCATGGATGATGCGCGACACTATGCGGAATTCGGCGCGCATGCACGTCTCGAAATCCCAGTTCTTGCCGCGCCGCACCTGCGCCAGCGCCAATTTTAGGCTAAGCGGAGATTTTGTCCGGATAGTTGCGGCGGTGTTGGCCGCCCATTCGGCATCGGCGCAAGGAGATGCCGCTTCGCGGTCGAGCGCATCCAGAATGCCCTCGACTTGGGCCCCCGCAAATAGCCGGTCGATCGCGCTCCGCCGCGCCATGATCGGCCCCTCGCCCGCGGGTTCCGAGAAAGCGGCCAGCACCGCGTCCGCCGATACGGTGCCGGCAAGCCCGTCGAGCAGCGCGGCAAAGTGCGCCGAGGCAATGCGATGGGTCGCCAGCCCGGCGGCGCAGCCATCAGCAATGCCGAAACGCTCGCCGGTGAGCGCGCAATAGGTGCCGAGTTCACCCGGCAGGCGCGGCAGAAACCAAGTGGCGCCCACATCGGGAAAGAAACCGATGCCTACTTCCGGCATAGCAAATTGGAACCGATCCCCGGCGACGCGGTGCGAGCCATGCACCGACATGCCGACGCCGCCGCCCATCACGATGCCGTCGATCAGCGCGACATAGGGCTTGCGCAAGCGCTTGATCGCGGCGTTGAGCGGATATTCGTCGCGCCAGAATTGCAGCGCCTCGTCGTGCCGGCCGGCCTTGCCTAGATCGTAGAGCGCGCGGATATCGCCTCCGGCCGAAAACGCACGCTCACCCGCCGCGCTGATCACCACCCGCGTCACCGCTGGATCGTGGCCCCAGGCATCGAGCCGGGCATGCAACGCGAGCACCATGCCGTGGGTGACGGCATTGAGCGCCTTCGGCCGATTGAGCGTGATGATGCCCGCAGCGCCGCGGCGCTCGAACAGGATGTCGGAATTTGTGGCCTGCATCCGCCGATCAATTTCCCAACATAGCGCGGCTGATGATAAGCCGCATGATCTCGTTGGTGCCTTCCAGGATCTGGTGCACGCGCACGTCGCGCAAAACGCGCTCGATCGGATGGTCGCGCAGATAGCCGTAGCCGCCATGCAATTGCAGGCAGCCATTGACCACTTCGAAACCCACATCGGTGGCAAGCCGTTTGGCCTGCGCCGCCAGCCGCGTGGCTTGGCCCTCGCCGGCACTGACCGCGACCGCCGCGCGATGCAACAGCAGCCGCGCGGCTTCGAGCTCGGTGGCATAGTCGGCGATGCGAAACTGTAATGCCTGGAAATCAGCAAGCCGCGAGCCGAACTGCTTCCGCTCCTTCATGTACTCGATCGTGCGGTCGAGACAGAATTGCGCGCCGCCGATCGAGCAGGCGCTGATATTGAGGCGGCCGCCGTCAAGCCCGGCCATGGCGATCTTGAAACCCTGGCCTTCCGCGCCGATGCGGTTTGTCACCGGCACGCGGCAGTTCTCGAACATCACCATGGCGGTCGGCTGGCTCTTCCAGCCGAGCTTCTTCTCGCGCGCGCCGAACGATAAGCCCGGCGTGCCCTTCTCCACCACGATGCAGGAAATGCCGCGCGGGCCAGCTTCGCCGGTGCGCGCCATCACCATATAGATGTCGGAGACGCCGCCGCCGGAGATGAAGGCCTTGGTGCCGTCGAGCACGTAATGCTCGCCATCACGGCGCGCGCGGGTAGTGAGGCTGGCGGCGTCGGAGCCCGCGCCCGGCTCGGTCAGGCAATAGCTGGCGAAATGCTGCATCGTGCAGAGCTTCGGCAGGAACTTCTGGCGCGCCGCGTCGCTGCCGTAAGCGTCAATCATCCAGGCCGCCATGTTGTGGATCGAGATATAGGCGGCCGTGGAGGTACAGCCCTGCGCCAGCTCCTCGAAAATCAGTGCCGCATCGAACCTTGTCAGCGCCGAGCCACCGACGTCCTCCTTCACATAGATACCGCCGAAGCCGAGCGCCGCCGCCTTGCGCAATCCCTCGACCGGGAACACCTCGCCTTCGTCCCAGTCACGCGCATACGGCATCATCTCGTCGCGGGCGAATTGCCGCGCGGTGGCCTGGAACGCCCGTTGCTCCTCGGTGAGGTCGAAATCCATCAATTGACGGATAAGAGGGGGCCAAACGCGCGTCAACTACACTCGCATCGCCCGGTAGCGGTGGCGGTTCAGAACGGCTAAAAAGAGCCCCCTGGAGGTCCTGATGGCGATCAAATTCGGCCGACCGATCGAAGCCCGTAGCCGCCTGACGCCGGTCGAAACCGGCGCGCCAGCCGATAGCGACCGCCTCGACTTGTCCATCCGCATGCGCCGTAACCGGCGCAGCGACTGGGCGCGCCGCATGATGCGCGAAAATATCCTCACCGCCGACGACCTGATCTTGCCGCTGTTCGTTATGGACGGGCAAAATGCGCGCACGGCGATCCCCTCCATGCCGGGCGTCGAGCGGCTGTCGGTCGACCAAGCCGTGCGCGAGGCCGAATGCGCGGCCAAGCTCGCCATCCCCTGCGTCGCGCTGTTCCCCTATACCGATCCCAAGCTGCGCGACGAGATCGGCAGCGAGGCGCTCAATCCGGACAATCTGGTCTGCCGCGCCATCCGCGCGATCAAGAAGGAAGTGCCGGACATCGGCCTGCTGTGCGACGTGGCGCTCGATCCCTTCACCAGCCATGGCCATGACGGGCTCATGCGCGAAGGTGAGATCCTCAATGACGAAACCGTCGCGGTGCTGGTCCGCCAAGCGCTGGTGCAGGCGCAGGCCGGTTGCGACATCATCGCGCCCTCCGACATGATGGACGGGCGCGTCGGCGCCATCCGCAAGGCGCTCGATGCGGCGAACTTCATCGACGTGTCGATCATGTCGTATGCGGCGAAATACGCCTCCGCCTTCTACGGCCCGTTCCGCGACGCGGTCGGCTCCGCCAAGACACTCACCGGCGACAAGCGCACCTATCAGATGGACCCGGGCAACACCGACGAGGCGCTGCGCGAAGTCGCGCTCGACATCGAGGAAGGCGCCGACATGATCATGGTGAAGCCCGGCCTGCCCTATCTCGATATCGTGCGGCGAGTAAAGGACGCCTTCGCCATGCCGACCTTCGCTTACCAAGTGTCGGGCGAATACGCGATGATCATGGCGGCGGCGCAGAACGGCTGGATCGACGGCGAGCGCGCCATGTTCGAGAGCCTCATTGCCTTCAAGCGCGCGGGCGCCGACGGCGTGCTGACTTATTTCGCGCCGCGCGTGGCGGAAAAACTAAAACAGGGCTGAACGGCCCGGAGCTCACTTCCTTCCTCGTCACGCGCCCGGTGACCGCTGACATCAACAGGTCGACGTTTCGATGGGTGAATTCGCAATCGGTCAGGGCGTGTCGCGCTTCGAGGATCCGCGGCTGCTCCAGGGCGGCGGGCGCTACGTCGACGACATCAAGCTGCCCGGCATGGCCTATGGCGCGGTGCTACGTTCGCCGCATGCGCATGCGAAAATCCGCGTTCTCGATATTGCCGCCGCCAAATCCGCGCCCGGCGTGCTCGCGCTGCTCACCAGTGCCGACGTGAAGGCGGCCGGCTTCGGCGACCTTCCGGTTCCCGGCGGCCTCAAGCGGCGCGACGGCTCGCCCCAGTACAAGCCGCGCTATCCGATCCTGGCGGAGGAGCGCGTGCGCTGGGTCGGCGATTGCGTGGCCTTCGTCGTGGCCGAGACCGTCGCGCAGGCGCTCGACGCCGCCGAACTGATCCAGGTCGATTTCGAGCCGCTGCCGTCGGTCACTGCGACCGCGCAAGCACCGAAGCCGGGCAGCCCAAGGGTATGGGAGGATTGCCCCGACAATATTTGCTTCGTCGAGCTTCTCGGCGACAAGGCCGCGACCGATGCGGCTTTTACGCGCGCCGACCGCGTCATCAAACATAAATTCGTTATCAACCGCGTCACCGCCGCTGCCATGGAGCCGCGCGGTGCGGTCGGCGACTACAACGCCACCGACGGCCGCTACACCGTCTACACCTGCGTGCAGCGCGCACACCCGTTCCGCACTGACTTGGCCAAGCACGTGCTCAAACTGCCGGAGAACAAAGTGCGCGTGGTCGCCGGCGATATCGGCGGCAGCTTCGGCATGAAATCGCCGATCTTTAACGAGGTGGCGCTGGTGCTGCTGGCGTCCAAGCTCACCGGCCGCCCGGTGAAATGGACAAGCACCCGCTCGGAAGCTTTCGTGAGCGACGCGCAGGCGCGCGACAACGTCACCGAGGCCGAGCTCGCGCTCGACAAGGACGGCACGTTCTTGGGGCTGCGGGTAAAGACGATTGCCGCCATCGGCGCCTATCTGCAGCACGCGATGCCCGCCTTCGTGCTCAATGCCGGGACGCTGGCCGGCTGCTATCGCACCCCGGCGATCCATGTCGACATCACCGGCGTGTTCACCAACACCAATCCGGTGCGGCCCTATCGCGGCAACGGGCGGCCCGAGGCGGCCTACGTGATCGAGCGCATGGTCGATCTCGCCGCCGACGAGATCGGCATCGATCCAGCCGAATTGCGCCGGCGCAATTACATTCCGGCCAGCGCCATGCCGTTCAAGACCGGACTCACTTTTACCTATGACTCCGGCGAATTCGAAAAGAACATGGATCTCGCGCTGAAGCTGGCCGACAGCAAAGGCTTCAAGGCGCGCAAGGCGGAGGCGCGCAAACGGGGACGGCTGCTGGGCTTAGGCATTTCCAACACCATCGAACGCGCCGCTGCTGCCAGCCTGGAAGGCGCCGAGGTGCGCTTCGACCGCTCCGGCGCGGTGACGCTGTTTTCCGGCGCGGTCACGCAAGGCCAGGGCCACGAGACCGTGTTCAAGCAACTGGTCTGCGACCGGCTCGGCCTCGATCCCAACGACGTGCACTACGTGCAGGGCGACACCGACCAGGTGTTCTTCGGTGAAGGCACCGGCGGCTCGCGCTCGGCCACCATGGCCGGCTCCGCCTTCCACCTGGCGACCGAAAAGATCGTGGCCAAGGCGCGCGCGATTGCCGCGCATATTCTCAAAGTGGACGCGAGCGACCTGAAATTCGAGGACGGCGTGTTCGCAACCAACAAGACCAACCAGACGCTCACAATCAAGGAAATCGCCAAGGACTCCATCGATCCCGCCAAACTGCCGAAAGACATGGAGGCCGGATTGATCGCCACCGCCGTCTACAGCGCGCCGGTCGCGAACTACCCGAACGGCTGCCATATCTGTGAGCTCGAGATCGAACAGGAAACCGGCAAGGTCGAGATCGTGCGCTACAGCGTGGTGGACGACGTTGGCACCGTGCTCAATCCTCTGTTGCTGCATGGACAGATTCATGGCGGCATCGCGCAAGGTGCCGGTCAGATTCTGATGGAGGACATCCATTTCGACGCGGCGGGCCAGCTCGTCACCGGCTCGTTCATGGACTACGCCATGCCGCACGCGCACGACCTCTGCGACATCGCGTGCGAGAGCAACCCGGTGCCGACCAAGACCAATCCGCTCGGCGTCAAAGGCGCCGGCGAAGCCGGCTGCGTCGGCGCGCTGCCGGCGGTGGCCAACGCGCTGGTCGATGCGCTCTCCGAATTCGGCGTGCGCCATATCGAGATGCCGGCGACGCCCGAGCGCGTCTGGCGCACGATGCAGCGAGCATGACCCCGAAAAGTGGGTACCGATTTTCGGATAAGATCATGCTCCAACAAAATGTAAATTATTCCATCGCCGCAGCGGTCTCGATCCGCACCGGCCGATAGCCGTCGGCGGCGAGCGCCGTCATGATTTCCGCGGCATGGGCGGCATCCCGCGTTTCGATCGTCACATCGAGCTTGGCGCCCTTGGCCGGCACGTCGAGGAACAGGCGGCGGTGATCGACCTCGAGAATATTGGCGCCGAGCGCCCCTAACCTGGTCGCGATCGTACCCAGCACACCGGGCCGGTCCGGAATGGTGAGACGGAACGAGACGATGCGGGTCTCGCGCTCGAGCTCGCGCACCATGATCGATGCTAAGATACGCGGATCGATATTGCCACCGCACAGGATCAAGCCGACCCGTTCGCCGCGGAAGCGATCGGGCTTGGCCAGCAAGGCGGCAAGCCCGGCCGCGCCCGCGCCTTCCGCCATGGTCTTCTGCAGCGTCAGGTAAGCGTTGACCGCCCGCTCCAGATCCGCCTCAGTGACCAGGATGATCTCCGTGACCAGTTCGCGGATCACCGGCAGCGTTAGCTTGCCGACATTCTTCACCGCGATACCTTCGGCCAGCGTCGGCCCACCGATCGGCCGGCTCTCGCCGGTTATTTTATTCCAAACGGACGGATAAAGTGCGGCCTCGGCGCCGATAATTTCGATCTTCGGATTTGCCGCGCGCGCGGCAATCGCGTTGCCGGCGATCAGCCCGCCGCCGCCGATCGGGATCACGATGCAATCGAGATCGGCAACCTCCTCCAGCATCTCAAGCGCGATCGTCCCCTGCCCGGCGATGATGCGCGCATCGTCATAAGGATGCACCAGGGTAAGCCCGCGCTGCGCCTGGATCTGCTCGCAACGCGCCTGCGCTTCCGCTACGCTCTCGCCATCGAGCACCACCTCGGCGCCATGCGAGCGGGTTGCCGCCACCTTCACGAACGGCGTCGTCACCGGCATCACGATGGTCGCCGGGATGCCGAGCCGCGCGGCGTGATAGGCCAAGGCCTGGGCATGATTGCCGGCGGACATGGCGATGACACCGCGCCGGCGCTCAGGCTCGCTGAGCGAGACCAGCTTCACCAGCGCGCCGCGGTCCTTGAACGAATTGGTGACCTGCAGATTCTCGTATTTGACGTAGATTTCGGCGCCGGTAAGCGCCGAGAGCCTCGGCGCCGGCAGCATGGGGGTGCGCAGCACCGCGCCTTTAATGACGCGGCGGGCGGCTTCGATGTCGGTGATCGTGACGCTCAATGCTTTGTCTCCGGGCCATTCGCCGCACCATGCCGTAAGGACGACAAACGTACCAGCCACCAGACTCGACCGCCCAGTCGGCCAGCCCTCTTGCGCAAGGCCGATTCTTTCGCCATCTCGATGGGCGACGGTGGGGCGGCTTTAAAGCCTGCACCCGTGCCGACGGGGCCTAGGGAAGGGCCAAGCCATGTCGATCGACATCAAACCCCACGCCTACGACCCGGCCACGAACCCGGAACTGTTCGAGGGCGTGCTGGCGCGCCGGGTGATCGCATTCCTGATCGATTTCATGTTCATCGCCGCTCCGGTGGTGCTGGCGGCAATGTTCATTTTCGCCTTCGGGATCGTCACTTTAGGGCTCGGCTGGGCGCTCTATTGGCTGCTGCCGCCGGCCTCGGTGATCTGGGCACTGGTTTATTTTGGCCTCACCCTCGGCGGCCCGCGCTCGGCCACCATCGGTATGCGGATCATCGACCTCGAAATGCGCACCTGGTACGGCGCGCCGGCCTATTTCGTGCTCGGCGCCGTGCACGCCATCGCGTTCTGGTTCTCGATTTCGGCGTTCACGCCTTTTATCCTGCTGGTCTGCTTCTTCAATAAGCGCAAGCGGCTGTTGCACGACATCGTGCTCGGCACCGTGGTGATCAACAATCCGGTGCGTGCGGCGGCGTTGCGCTCGTTCATGCCAGCCGCAAGGGCCGGATAAAGGGCTTTGACGAGACCCTTGCGGCGCGCAATGCTATGCGAGAGTCTCGAGGCACTATTGAGATGACGGATTGATTGGTGACCCAGCATTCCCGCGACACGCCGCAATTCTATCTGACCGCGCCTTCGCCCTGCCCCTATCTCAAAGGCCAGGAGGAGCGCAAAGTCTTCACGCATCTGGTCGGCGAGCG
>Ga0208080_1000867_pt1 | contig 15150 bp, 11 predicted proteins | sample NGESurdeep092012_3_FD_184476 | JGI IMG/M metagenome (GOLD analysis project Ga0208080, IMG submission 184476) | Arctic peat soil microbial communities from Barrow, Alaska - NGEE Surface sample 210-3 deep-092012 (SPAdes) | ecosystem: Environmental > Terrestrial > Soil > Wetlands > Peat ...
GGCCGCGGCACGAGGCCGACGCGCTCGCGGACCTTGGCGAGCGTGCGCGCGGCGATGGCTTCGGCGCGCTCGGCGCCGGTCTTGAGCACCTCGAGCGTGTAGCTCTTGTCGGCCTCCAGTTCGCGGATGCGCGTCTGGATGGGCGCGAGGGCGTCCACGACGACCTCGCCGAGGTCGGCCTTGAGGTCGGCGTAGCCCTTGCGCTCGTAGCGTCGCACGATCTCGTCGAACGGCTCGCCGGCGAGCGCGCTGTAGATGTCGAGCAGATTGGTGAGCGCGGGTTTGTCGGGGCCGCCGCGCACCTCGCTGCCCGAGTCGGTGACAGCCCGCCGGATCTTCCTGCGGATGAGGTCCGGCGGGTCCATGACGGCCACGTAGCTGTTCTCCGAGCCCGCGCTCTTGCTCATCTTCGTCGCGGGGTCGTCCAGGCTCATCACGCGCGCGCCCTCAGTGCGAATGATGGGCTCGGGCACCACGAACGCCTTGCCGAAGGCGTTGTTGAAGCGTTCGGCCACGTCGCGGGTGAGCTCCACGTGCTGCTTCTGGTCCTCGCCGACCGGCACGGCGGCGGCGCGGTAGAGCAGGATGTCCGCGGCCATGAGCACGGGATAGTCGAACAGGCCGACGGCGATGCTCTCGCCCTCGGCGCCGGCCGTCTTGTCCTTGTACTGCGTCATGCGCCGCAGCTCGCCCATGTAGGTGATGGTGTTGAGGATCCACATGAGCTCGGTGTGGGCGGGCACGTGGCTTTGCACGAAGACGATGGAGCGCTCGGGGTCGACGCCGCTGGCCAGGAAGAGGTTCACCAGGTCGATGGTGTTGCGCCGCAGCTCTGCCCGCTGCTGCCTCACGGTGATGGCGTGCAGGTCCACGGCGCAGTACACGCAGTCGTGCGTCTCCTGCATGGCCACCCAGTTCTTGACCGCGCCGAGGTAGTTGCCGAGGTGCAGGGTGCCGGAGGGCTGGATGCCGCTGAACACGCGCGGGCGGCGCTCCGGCCTGGGAGCCTCGTGCGTCACTGGCGTGTCGGCGGCTGCGCTCACGGAAATGGAGTCTACCGAAGCGCGGGCGGGCGGGCTACCGCGGCGCGTCGGCGCGCCTTGCGGCGCTCTCTGCCTCGCCGCCGCGGCGCTCCCGCTCCATCCGCGAGATCGTCCCGTCCAGAGCGGCCCCGCGGCGTTGCGCGTCGAGGTTGCCGGGGCCGCTGCGCTGCCGCGTCATGAAGCGGATGAAGTAGTAGAGCCAGAGGGCGAAGACCCACAGCAGCTCGATGATGAGGAGCCACACGGGCCAGACGGCGACCCCGAGGAGGGCCTGGCCGAGGACCACCTGGAGCACGACGAAGACGCCCAGCGCCACGACGGCCCCGCGGAAGTAGCGACGCGCGGGGCCGTCGTCCCAACCGCGCGCGACGCGCGTGAAGGCGAGCGCGGCGAGGCCGACGTAGAGGGCCGCCAAGGCGGCCTGCGCCGGCCACGACGTCAGGAAGTCCCTGAGCGCCCGCGCGGCCTCCGCGTTGGGGTCCCCGGCGATCGCGAGCAGAACTGTGGCCACCTGCATGTCGGCGCTCCTTACCTGCCGCGGGTCTTCTCGCCGCCACTCTACACCGTGTCCCAGGAGGCGCGACCCGCGTTCGTCTTCCCCCTGCCGGCGGTCGCGCCGGGCTGATCCGCACCGAACTGATCCGCGTCGGGCCCGGCCGGCCGTGGCGTACCGGCGCCTCTCGACGCGCGCGGACCGGCAGGTACGCAGGCTCCGCGGGCGAGCACAATGGGCGAGGGCCGGCGCCGCGGCGCCGGCAGCTCGTCGGCGAGGCACCGCCATCAGCAACCTCAGCGTGAACCTGCGGCTCAGGACCATCGAGGACTTCTTCACGGCCCCCAACCTCGATCCACTCTCGGACTGGTTCGAGGTGTACAGCCTCACGTCGGGCATCGAGCTCGTGCTCGACGAGGTCGGCGACGAGCCGCGCGTAAGCCATGTGGACGCGACCATCCGCGACAGAAGCAGGGTGCGCGTCGAGGCGATCCCTCCTGAGGCGACCCCACGACCTGAGGCCGCCCGGCGCACGCGTTCCGCGGGCTCGGGATGGGACTCCCCGACGGCCCGACGTTGCGGCCCCAGCAAGGCGGTGCTACCCTCCAGGCAACCGGAACGCGGCCGGACGGGCCCCTTGAAGCACGCGAGCGCCCCCGTGCCCGCCCGAGGACAGGGTGATGGCGACATCGCTCTGTCCTTCGACATGTATGGGGGAGCCGCGTGACGGCAAGGGAATGGATCATCGTGAACCCCGGCGGTTCACGCCGCGTGGTGGTCACCAAGGAGCTGCCGGGCGCACGCTGGCAGCAGCTCCTCACCGCCGCGGACTGCCGCGTCGAGGTGTCCCAGAGCACCGAGATCCTCAGCGAGGCCGAGCTCCGGGCGGCCTTCGGCGACCACTGCGACGCCGCCATCGGGCAGCTCACCGAGAGCTGGTCGGCGGAGACGCTCGGTGCCCTCCGCGCCGCCGGCGCGGCCATCTACAGCCAGTACGCCGTCGGCTACGACAACGTCGACGTGGCAGCCGCCACGCGCCTCGGTCTGCCGGTGGGCAACACGCCCGGCGTGCTCACCGAGGCCACGGCCCAGCTGGCCGTGGCCCTCACCTTCGCCGCCGCGCGGCGCATCGCCGAGGGCGACCGCGTGATGCGCGCCGGCGCCTACCACGGCTGGCTGCCAAGCATGCTGCTCGGCGCCCTAATCTACCGGGCGACGCTTGGCATCGTCGGCGCCGGCCGCGTCGGCGCCGCCTACGCGCGCATGATGGTCGAGGGCCACAAGATGGACCTCGTCTACTACGACGTGCGCGCCAACGAGGAGCTCGAAGCGTACATCGCCGACTACGCCGCCTTCCTCGTGGCCCACGGCGAGCGGCCCGTGACCTGCCGCCGCGCCGGGGCCCTCCCCGAGCTGCTCGGCGCCTGCGACGTGGTCAGCATCCACGCGGCGCTCACTGAGGAGACGCAGCACCTCATCGGCGCCCCCGAGCTGGCGGCTATGAAGGAGGATGCCGTGATCGTCAACGCCAGCCGTGGCGCGCTCGTCGACGAGGCCGCCCTGGCCCGGCACTGCCGCGCGCACCCGCGCTTCCGCGCCGGCCTCGACGTCTACGAGAACGAGCCCGCCATGGCGCCCGGCCTCGCCGAGCTCGACAACGTCGTCCTCGCCCCGCATCTCGGCTCCGCCACGACCTGGACCCGGGAGGGCATGGCAACCTTGGCGGCCGCCAACGTCGCCGCGATCCTAAGGGGCTGGCCGGTGTGGCGCGCGGCGCGCGGCCTCGAGGACGTACTTCCGTTCCTCGGGGACGAGGAGCCGCCGCGCGCCGCCCCGAGCATCGTCAACGCCGATGAACTGGGCCTGCCGCGCCTCGCCGCGCAGGCTCCGACCAAGGAGGACCAGCAATGACCGTCTCACCGCCGCCCATCGCCGAACGCGTCAGCCGCCTCGGCACAGAGACGGCCTTCGCCGTCTCCGCCGAGGCCGACGAGTGGAAGAGCGAGGGACACACGGTCTACCCGTTCCACCTCGGCGACATGGACCTGCCCACGCCGGAGAACATCGTCGAGGCCTCCTTCAGGGCGCTGCGCGACGGCAAGACCGGCTACTGCCCGAACGCCGGCATCCCGGCCCTGCGCGAGGCGCTCTCCGCAGACGTCGGCGCCTCGCACGGCCTCGAGCTGGGGCCGCAGAACGTGGCCATCGAGCCCGGCGGCAAGCCCGTGATCGGCAAGTTCATCCTCGCCCTCATGAACCCCGGCGACGAGGTCCTCTACCCCAACCCCGGCTACCCGATCTACGAGAGCCAGATCGAGTTCCACGGCGGCGTGGCGCTGCCCTACGGCTACGTCGAGGGCAGCGAGAACTTCGAGCTCGACTTCGAGGCCCTGGAAGCCCGCGTGAGCCCGCGCACGCGCATCCTCATCTTCAACAACCTGCAGAACCCCACCGGCGCCGAGAGCAGCCCGGCCGAGCTCGAACGCGTCGCCGAGTTCGCTCTTCGCCACGACCTCGCCGTGCTCTGCGACGAGGCCTACTGGGACATCCGCTACTCAGGGCAGAGCCGCTCGTTGGCTTCGCTGCCCGGCATGGCCGAGCGCAGCGTCATCCTCTACACCTTCAGCAAGAAGTTCGCGATGACGGGCTGGCGGCTCGGCGCAGCCGTGGGGCCGGCCGCCATCGTCGACGTCATCGCCAAGCTCAACGTCAACGACGAGTCGTGCTCCAACCACTTCATCCAGTACGGCGCTCTCGAAGGGCTCAGCGGCGACCAGTCGGGGCCGCGGGAGATCGTCCGCATCCTCAAGGAGCGCCGCGACGCCTGCGTCGGGCTGCTGAACCAGATCCCCGGCGTCTCCTGCTTCACGCCCGAATCGACCTTCTATCTGTTCCCCAACGTCACGGAGCTCATGGCGCGCAAGGGCCTCGCCTCCTACGACGAAGTGCGGCGCGCGGCGCTCGAGGAGACGGGCGTCAGCTTCTGCACCCGTCTGCATTTCGGCCGCGCGCTGCCCCGCGAGAAGGACGCCTACGTGCGCTTCGCTTACTCCGGCATCACCGTGCCCCTCATCGAAGAGGGCCTCGGCAAGCTGAAGGCGTGGGCCGAGGCGTGAGCGAGCAGGCGCAGCCCACGAGCGAGCTCAATCGCACCCCGTTTCACGATCGTCACGTGGCGCTCGGCGCCCGCATGGTCGACTTCGGCGGCTGGGACATGCCGGTGCAGTACCCCACGGGCATCATCGCCGAGCATCTGGCCACGCGCAGCGGGGCGGGCCTCTTCGACGTCAGTCACATGGGTCGCTTCGTCCTCCGCGGCCCCGGCGCCGTGCCCTTCCTCCAGCACGTGCTCACCAACAACGCCGAGGCGCTCGACCCGCTGCAGGCCCAGTACACCATCATGCCCACGCCCACGGGCGGCGCCGTGGACGATGCCTACCTCTACCGCTTCGAGGAGGCCGCGTACCTTCTCGTGGTCAATGCCGCCAACCGGGTGAAGGACTGGGAACACTTCCACGACCACCTCCCCGGGTTCCCCGACGTGGAGCTCACCGACGAGACCGGCGAGATCGCGATGCTGGCCCTGCAGGGCAAGGAGGCGCGGGACATCCTCGCCGGGCTCATCGAGACCGGCGGCCTTCCCGAGCCGTTCCGCAACGAGCTCAGCATCGCGACCCTGCGCGTGCCCGATCCGGACGGCGGCACGGCGCTCGACGTCGAGACGCGCATCGGCCGCACCGGCTACACCGGCGAGCCCATCTGCTTCGAGCTCTTCGTCGCCGCGGAGCTCGGGCCGACCCTTTGGGACGCGCTCGTCGCCGGAGGCGCCGCGCCGGTCGGCCTCGGCGCCCGCGACACGCTGCGTCTCGAGGCCGGCCTGCCGCTGTACGGCCACGAGCTGGGCCTCGACCCCGAGGGCAACGAGATCCCCATCATGAGCTGCCCGCTGGCCACGTTCGCGGTCAGCTTCAGCCCGCGCAAGGGCGAGTTCGTCGGCCGCGCCGCGCTGGAGCGCCAGCACGCGGCCTACGCGCGCATCATCAGCCGCGACTACTCCCTCATCGCCGACCTGCCGCGGCTCACACGGCCCGTGGCCGTGACCGGCCGCGGCATCGCCCGCGAGGGCGCCCCAGTGTGCCGCCCGGGCGACGGCGACTTCCTCGGCTGGGTGACCAGCGGCACCGCCGTCCCCTACTGGGGCGTCGAGGGCGAGGGGCTCTGCTCCACGCAGACCGCAGACCATCGGCTGCGCTCGATCGCCCTGGCCTACATCGACAGCCGCGTGATCGAGGACGACGAGGCGGAAGTGGACGTCCGCGGCAAGCGCATCCCCGGGCTCGTGGTGCCCTACCACATGCGCAGCGACGCCCCGCCGTGCGCCCGCGCCATCGTGTGGGACCACACGCCGCAGCTCGGCGAACTGGAGGGTGGAGAGGCCGGCGAGAAGGCCTTGCGGCTGCTCGCCGGCGCCATCGGCAACCACGTCTGGCGACAGGACCAGTGCATCGACCTCATCCCCTCGGAAATGACGGCCTCGCCTATGGCGCGGCTGCTCTCGATCATGGACCCCTCGTTCCGCTACGCCGAGCACAAGAAGACCGAGGCCTTCTACGACCTCGAGGTCTTCTACTATCAGGGCGCCGGCTTCATCCACGAGGTCGAGCGCCTGCTCGCCACCGAGCTGCGCGCCTACCTGGGCTGTCCCGAGGTCGAGACCCGCGTGATCAGCGGCCAGATGGCCAACACGGCCGTGTTCAGCGCCCTCGTCGACTACCTCAACCGCGCCGACCGCAAGGCGGAGCCGCGGCGCATCAGTAAGGTCGTCAACAACCACATTGCCAAGGGCGGCCACCTGAGCGCCCAGCCCATGGGCGCCCTGCGCGACTACGTGGCTCGCGACCCGCGCACGGAGATGCCGGCCGTGGTGGACATCCCGGTGCTGGCCGACAACCCGTACCAGGCCGACGTGCCGGCGCTCCTCGATCTCATCGAGAAGGAGCGCCCGGAGCTCATCATCCTTGGCAAGAGCATGGTGCTGCACCCCGAGCCCGTGTACGAGGTCCGCACCTTCCTCGACGCCGCCGGCATCGACGCCGTCCTCATGTACGACATGGCGCACGTCCTCGGCCTCGTCGGGCCGCACTTCCAGCAACCGTTCAACGAGGGCGCCGACATCGTCACGGGCTCGACGCACAAGACGTTCTTCGGCACCCAGCGCGGACTCATCGGCGGGCGCTGGCAGGAGCCGGAGGAGAAATGGGACCTCTGGGAGGCCATCGAGCGGCGCGCCTTCCCCGGCTCGGTGAGCAACCACCATCTCGGCACCCTGATGGGCCTGCTCATGGCGGCCTTCGAGATGAACCACTTCAAGGACGCCTACCAGCAGGCCGTGATCCGCAACGCCAAGGCCTTCGCCGTCGCGCTCAAGGAGGCCGGGCTGGACGTCGCCGGCGACCCGGCCGTCGACTACACCGAGACGCACCAGGTGATCGTCAACGTCGGCTACGGCCGCGGCGCCGAGCTCGCCGGCCGTCTGGAGGACAACAACATCATCTGCAACTACCAGGCGACGCCGGACGAAGAGGGCTTCACCGCATCCGGCGCCCTGCGCCTCGGGGTCAGCGAGATGACGCGCTTCGGCATGGAGCCCGCGGACTTCGCCGAGGTGGCCGCGCTGCTGGCGGCGGTCGTCGACGACGGCGCCGCCGTTTCTGCGGAGGTGGGCAGGCTGCGCTCGCGGTTCACCGCGCTCAGGTACTGCTTCGAGGGGCCCGACTTCGACCCGCTCGTGCAGCGCCTGCACGAGCTGATCTGAATGTGGCGGTGGACGTGGATGACACGCCATCGTCAACGGGCACGGTGACGATGTGAGCGCCCCGCACGACCCGCCGGCCTTACTGCGCGCGCTGTTTGACGCGGCGGTGGCGGCGGCGGACCCGGCCCAGCTGCTGCCTGGCCGCCTGCCGCCGCCGCCCGCCGGCCGCACGGTCGTCCTCGGCGCCGGCAAGGCCGCGGCCAGCATGGCCGCGGCCGTCGAGCGCGAGTGGCATGGCCCGCTCGAGGGTCTGGTCGTCACGCGGTACCGCCACGACGTGCCCTGCGCGCGCGTAGAGGTCGTCGAGGCCGCGCACCCCGTGCCGGATGCGGCCGGCCGCGCCGCGGCCGGCCGCATCCTCGAGCTGGCGGAAGGCCTCGCGGCGGACGACCTGCTGATCTGCCTCATCTCCGGCGGCGGCTCGGCGCTTCTCGCCCTGCCGACGCCGGGCGTCACGCTCGAGGACAAGCAGGTCGTGAATAAGGCGCTGCTGCGCAGCGGCGCGACGATCGCCGAGATGAACTGCGTGCGCAAGCACCTCTCGGCCATCAAGGGCGGCCGCCTGGCGGCCGCCGCACACCCGGCGCGCGTCGTCACCTATCTGATCAGCGACGTCCCCGGCGACGACCCGTCGGTGATCGCCTCCGGGCCCACCGTGCCCGACCCCACGACGTACGACGAGGCGCTCGAGGTGCTCGCCCGCTATGGCATCGACAGCCCCACGGCGATGCTGGAGCACCTGCGCGCCGGTGCGGCCGGAGCGGTTGGGCCCGCCGGCCCGGCCCGCACGGCTGCGCCCGTAGCCTCGCACGGCGCGCCGGCCGAGACCCCCAAGCCCGCTGACCCGGCGTTCGCCGCCGACGAGATCGTGATGCTGGCGACGGCCGCGGACGCCCTGGAGGCGGCGGCCGGCTGCGCCCGCGCCGCCGGCGTCACCCCGCTCGTCCTCGGCGACGACCTTGAGGGCGAGGCCAGCGACCTCGGCGGCGCTCACGCCGCCCTGGCCATCGCCTGCGCAAAGGGCGGCGAGACGGCTCTCGTCGCGCTCCGCGAGGCGGTCGCCCGCGGCGCCGCGCACCTCGCCGCTCCCATCTTCGTCGTGCCGCAGGCGCCGCTCGCCCTGCTCTCGGGCGGCGAGACCACCGTCACGGTCCACGGCTCCGGCCGCGGCGGCCGCGACACCGAGTACCTTCTCGGCCTGGCGCTCGCGCTTGACGGCCACCCGGCGATCAGCGCCCTCGCCGGCGACACCGACGGCATCGACGGCAGCGAGGACAACGCCGGGGCGCTCGTGACGCCGGACACGCTCGCGCGGGGCCGGAAGGCCGGCGTGGACCCGGTCGCCGCCCTGGCCGCGAACGACGCCTACGGCCTCTTCGCGGCCCTCGGCGACCTTCTCGTCACCGGCCCGACGCGCACCAACGTGAACGACTTCCGCGCGGTCCTCATCCTCTGAGCAGCGAGAGGCTCCGAGGCCCCTCGCCGCGCTCCGTCTGAGACGGCGCCCCCGCGGGTAAGCAGATTCCGTCCCCAGCGAGGTGGCCCATGGATCGTGACGTGCTCGAGTGCAGCCTGGATTTCGCGAAGCTTGCCGACCCGATGAAGGACGTGCTCACCTGCGAGCACGGCCGCATGCGTTTCGGTGGCATCGACGTGGCCGGTATGGCCGAGACGACGCCGACGCCGTTCTTCCTCTTCAGCGCGACTCAGATCGACCGCAACATCGCGACGCTGAGGGACACCTTTCGCACGCACCATCCGCAGACGCGCGTGTTCTACGCCAGCAAGGCCTGCTCCAACCTGTGGTTCCTCGACCGCGTGCGGCGCAGCGGCATCGATATCGAGGTGAACTCTGGAGGCGAGCTCTGGAAGGCCCGCAAGGCGGGCTTTCAGCCGCAGCAGATCGGCTTCAACGGCAACGCCAAGACGCGCGCCGAGATCGCCGCCGCCCTGCAGCCCCCCATCGAGGCCATCATCGTGGATTCGGTGTTCGAGCTCCGCCGCGTCGCCGACGTGGCCGCGGACCTCGGCGTGCAGGCGCGCGTCGCGTTGCGCGTCGACCTCAACGTGGCCAGCGACACGCACCCGGGCCTGCGCACCAGCAAGGGGGCCAAGGCCGGCATCGACGTCAGCGAGGCCCTCGCCGCGTTCGGTCTCGCCGCCCAGCTGCCGAACATCGAGCTGGTCGGCATGCACTACCACATCGGCTCGCAGATCACGCGCGTCGCGCCCTACCTCGAGGCGCTCGACCTCGCGCTCGCGCTCCTCGACCGTGTCGAGACCGCTCACGACATCCGCCTGGAGCATCTCAACATCGGCGGCGGCTTCGCGATCCCGTACTACGACCGCACCGCCGACGAGCCCGACACGTACTTCGAAGCGCCGCATACGCTGGACGGCTACGCGGCTGGCATCGGCAAGCGCCTGCAGAAGGCGCGCCCCGATCTGCAGCTGTACCTGGAACCCGGACGCGCCATCGCCGGCAACACGGCGATCCTGGTGAGCCGCGTGGAGGCCGAGAAGACGAAGCTGGTCGCGGCCGCGGACGGCCGCGTCACGCGCGCGGACTGGATCATGGTCGACGCCGGCTTCAACACGGTCCTCGAACACTCCAGCTACCACTGGTACTACCGCGCCGTGGTCGCGAACCACTGCGGCAAGCCTCCCGTGAGGCCGTTCCGCATCGGCGGGCCGTTGTGCGACGGCGGCGACGTGTACACCGGCGACCCCGGGTCCGAGTATCGCTACCTGCCCACCTGCACCAAGGTCGGAGACGTCATCGCCTTCTTCGACGTGGGCGCCTACTCGCTCGAGTGCATGAGCGCCTACAACGGCCGCGACCAGGCCGCTGCCTACATGGTCACCGAGAGCGGCCTGCGGCAGATCGCGACGCGCCGGACCGTGGAGGACTTCGTCGCCAACGAGCGCTTCGTCGAGGACGCGGCGGCCGAGTAGCCTCGCGGCTCGGCGCAACCTCTCAGACGTAGGGCACCGACGGCGAAGATTCTTCGGCCGGCTCACCGCCTCCCGTGCCTCCTCCCGATTGAACCGTAGGACTCCGAAGGATATCCTGCGGTTTGATTGACTGGACGGAGGTTCTGCGGCCACACTGGCCCGAGAGCGCATCACTGTGGAGGCCTCATGGACGCTCTCGACCGCGAGATACTCATCGCCCTTCAGCACGATGGGCGCCAGACCAACGCTCACCTGGCCGAGCGGCTCGGCCTCTCGCCTTCGGCGATGCACGAGCGCGTGCGCCGCCTCGAGCGCGACGGCCTCGTCCGTGGCTTCCATGCCGACGTGGCCCCCGAGGGTCTCGGCGTTGGCCTCAAGGCGTTCGTCACGGCCGAGCTCAACACCCACAGCCGCGACTTCATCGAGGGCTTTGAGAAGGGCGTCCTCAGCCTCCGGGAGGCGCGCGCCTGCTACCACGTCACCGGCCGCTTCGACTATCTGCTCCACGTCGCCGTGCGCGACCTCGCGCACCTGGGGCGGCTGATCAAGACCGACATCGCCGCGATCCCCGGCGTGGCCAAGCTCGAGACCCTGCTCGTCCTCACGGAAGTGAAGGCCGACGCGGGCTGGCCCGCCTTCGACGACGACTGATCAACGACGGATGGGAGACTCACGATGACCGAGCATGCCGCCCTGCGCGAGAAGCTGCGCATCAAGCCGGCCGACCTGGAGGCCGTGAGCGACGGCCTCTCCAGCCCCGACAACCGCCTCGTCGGCGGTCTCCTCGACCTCGTCGAGAAGTACGGCGGGGTGGATGCCATCAACCGCCAGGCCGACGAGGCCGGCCGGCTCGAGACGCGGATCGCGCGCCTGCAAGACGAAGGCTCGCCGTTCCTGCCCGGCATCGAGTGGCTCGCAGAGCAGCGCGATGCCGGCGCTTTCGTAACGCTGCCCGAGTACCGGCGCAGCGTCATGGGCTCCGCGGCCGATGCCATGAGCTTCGACGAGGCGCGCGCCGTGACCCTCGAGATCAGCGCCCTGCAGTACTTCCCCTGGCTCATCGACCAGGCGCGTCAGGCCGTCGAGCGGCGCGAGCTCATGCCCGGCCGCTACATCCGCGTGCGCAACATCGCCGAGCAGTCCGCTCCGGGTGAGGACATCCTCGCCGTGGCGGCCGCCATGCAGATCATCGGCGCCACGCACGTCGAGACGCTCGACACGAACGGCATCGACGGCTCCAACGTCCACCTGGGCGGCCCGGACACCATCACCGGCTACTTCGGCGGCATCGGTGAGCCCAACGACCACCCGCTGAAATGGGCCGACGAGTACCTTGGCATCCTTACTAAGTATGGCATTCGACAGGTGCTCAACATCAACAGCGGCACGATCCTCGTGGCGCTCCTGATGCACAAGCTCGGGATCAGGAACGAATTCAAGGTGTCTGTGTTCATGGGCGTCGACAACCCGTGGTCGGTGCTCTGGCTGTTGATGGGCGCCCGCCTGCTGGCCGGCGACGACGGCTCCACGAGCCTCGTCGGCCTCAACCTGTCGAACTCGGTCGAGGTCGACACCCTGCTCGCCAACGCCGAGGTGCGGCATGCGCTCGGCTTCGATGAGGGCGTGCGCTTCGAGCATCACGTCACCGAGACGTTCAAGTCCATCGTGCGCCAGCCGTACGACCGCCGCGCCGACGTGGTCGCCGCGGCGGCCACCGTGCCCAACATCGCCGCCAAGCACGAGGGCGGCGACCCCGCGGTGGAGGCGACGCGCAAACATCCCAGCGACATCCTCGACTACTTCATCCCCAAAGAGCAGGTCGTCGCCGACGGCCTTATGCCGCTGCTCGAGCAGAACTACCTCGACAAGCACGCCGCCGTGAACGAGACGGCGGCGGCGCTCACCAGGGCCGGCATCGGCGTCAAGGCCGCCGCTCTGTTGCACGCCGCGACCGACAACACGGTCGGCGTCGCGGTCTGACGACTCGCCCGGGAAAGGAGCCCCCGCCATGATGCCCGAAGCCATGAAGTGCCTTCTGCGCGAGAGCCTGCCGGCCCCGACATGGGAGCGCAACCTGAGCGAGGAGGGCGCCAGGCGATACCTGGAGCTGCGCCGCGACGACGGGCCCGCGCTGCGCGCCCTCGGCTTGAACCCCGACGACCTCGGCCCCTCTCTGGTCGCCTGCATGTGGGACGAGGACGGCGACCTGGAGGTCGGCGGCTTCCTCGTGGTGGACAACCTGGAGGTCGGGACGCCGTCCATGGGCGGCATCCGCCTGGGGCCGGATATCGTGCCCAAGGTGATCCACGATCTGGCGCGCGGCATGACGCTCAAGAACGCCGCCGCCGGGCTGCCGTACGGTGGCGGTAAGTCGGGCATCGTCGTGAGCCGCGACCTGGCGCGGGTTGAGCACGACGATGTCGTGCGCGGCTTCGCGCGCCTGCTCACGCGCTACCGCGACATCTACAACCCTGGCCCCGACGTCGGCACCGACGACGCGGACATGCGCACCGTGGCCACCGAGAACGGGCTCGACGCCGCCGTGTCCAAGCCCCAGGAGATGGGCGGCGTCGGCATCGACGAGTTCGGCTGCGCGGCCGGCGGCGTCGTGATCGCCCTCGAGACGGCGTTGGAGGAGCTGCCCAAGCTGCGCCGCCTTCCCCAGTTCCGCGACCTACAGGTGCCGGCGCCGGGCGAGACCACGGTGCTGATCCAGGGCTTCGGCGCCGTCGGCGCCAATGCCGCCATGATCATGCAGGGCTGGCCTGAGGGGCGGCGCCCGCGCGTGGTCGGCATCAGCGACGCCGACGGCTGCCTCACGTGCAACGCCGGGCTACCCGTGCCGGAGCTGTTCGAGCACTGGCGTTCCGGCCGCGGGGCCGTACTGCCTTACGCGCTCGAGCACGGCCTCGGCAAGGGACCGCTCGACGCCGGCACGTACTCCAGCAGCGCCGACGACCTCCTGCGCGAATCGGCCTTCGCGCTCATCCCCGCCTCGCCGGTCTTCGACTACCTCGGGCTGGACGACGAGGGCAAGCACTCGTGCACGGTCGACCGCATGGGCGGCTGGCGCGTCATCGTCGAGGGCGCCAACACGTATTCGCCGGCCCCGGAGGTACGCTTCCGGCGGGCGACCATGGAGACCGCCGTCTACGCCCAGCGCGGCGTGCTCATCCTGCAAGACTACCTCGTGAACACGGGCGGCGTGATCTTCGCGGCCCAGGAGCGCCTCGTGCCGACGCCGCGGGAGCTGCGCATCCCCGAGGACCGGCTCGGCAACGCCGACGCGGTCGCCGAGTGGCTGGGTGGCAACGCCGTCGCCTTCCGCGACCTCTCCGCACGGCGCGCCGAGGCCGGCGAGAAGTGGCGCCGCGAGGCCATCAGCCGCAACGTCCGCGAAGTGGTCGACCTGCTCGCCGCGGAGCCGGGGCTGCTGCCGTCGGCCGCGGCGCAGCGGCTCAGCCTGGCGCGCCTGCGCGCCGGGCAGAGCGCCGCCTCCGCGGCCTGAGTACAGCACCCGCCGTCGGCAGAGGCCACGCCCGCACGGAGCGCGGATCGGCCACGGCCCGGACGCCTGTAGCCTGTACCCTCTTGTTTCCCGCCCACATGCCGATATCGACCGAGGAAGCTCCTGCCAGCGGACACGCCCGCAGCGATAGGTGACGAGGGAGAGCAGCGTTGTCGGCCCACCAGCTCGCCGCACTACGTACGGAAGCGCGCCTCTCCACGCGCGCGGACGCCGCGCCCCTGCCGGATCCCGGCGACCTCTCCCGCCTCAGCGGGCACGACGTCGCGATGGGCTGGATCCTGGCGGCCATGATCGCCTTCGGCGTGGGTGTCGGTGTCGTGTTCCCCTTCCTGGTGACCCCCTTGATGAATCTGAGGCCAGGGCAGGGGGGCGTGTTCCGCATCGCCTGTATCGCAGCCGGTTTCTGCGTGGGCGGCTTCGCCTACGGCGTCGCTCGCTTCACGCTGTTCCGGGCTAATCAGCGGCTGGCTCACAGCGCCGCGTACGACGGCCTCACCGGCCTGTTCAATCAGCGACAGTTCGCCCGCTCTCTGGGCGTCGAACTGTTGCGCGCGGAGCGTATGGGTCAACCGGCGAGCCTGATCATCACCGATCTGGACCGGTTCAAGAGCGTGAACGACACCCACGGCCACGCCGTCGGCGATGATGTACTGGCCGCGATAGCGCATGACCTCGTGTCGTGCGTTCGGCCCTTCGACGTGCCTTGCCGCATCGGTGGCGAGGAGTTCGCCGTGATCCTTCCGCAGACCGGCAAGGACCAGGCCGTGGCCGTGGCCGTGGCCGAGCGCATCCGTTCACAGGTGGCGCTGACCGCTCACGAGGGCCTGCCGGAGGTCACGATCAGCTGCGGCGTGGCGACCTACCCCGACGACGCCGACGCCGTCCGCCTCCTCGCGAAGCGCGCCGACGACGCGATGTACGCGGCCAAGCGGGCAGGCCGCAACGCGGTGCGTGCATGGCCCGTGGGCGGAGCCTGATCGCGCCTCGCTGCGGCCCGCGCTAGTTCGCGTCGATCTCTTCGTCGGTCGCGCCGCTCTCGCTGACGACCATGCGGGCGATGGCGCTGACGACGTCGCCCTCGCGCATGTTCATGACCTTGACGCCCTGCGTGGCACGGCCGTGGCGGCTGATACCGTCGGCGCGCACGCGGATGACCACGCCGTCGCGGCTCTGCAGCATGATCTCGTGGTTCTCGCGCACGACCTTCACGCCCACCAGATAGCCCTTGCGGTCGGTGAGGGCGATCGTGCGCACGCCGATGCCGCCGCGCCCGGTGATGCGGTACTCGCCGATGGGTGTGCGCTTGCCGAAGCCG
>Ga0208080_1000868_pt1 | contig 15148 bp, 8 predicted proteins | sample NGESurdeep092012_3_FD_184476 | JGI IMG/M metagenome (GOLD analysis project Ga0208080, IMG submission 184476) | Arctic peat soil microbial communities from Barrow, Alaska - NGEE Surface sample 210-3 deep-092012 (SPAdes) | ecosystem: Environmental > Terrestrial > Soil > Wetlands > Peat ...
CGATGTTCATTCTCCCGTATCCGTTGGGTTGGACGACCCAAGTCCGGGCCGGATGAGTGCGTTCACGGGAGAGAACGATCGGGCCCGGAGAACCGTTAGGGGGAACATCGTTCGACTCGAGGCAACGATGGTACCTGCCGGTCGCCGACGCTCCGGCGAGCCCCGGAGCCGCGGGTCACGCTGCGGGCCGCTCGTACACCACCAGCTGCCAAACGCGGGTTGTGCGCTGGAGCTGCTTGACGAGGCCGGTGGCAGCAACGATCGCGTCCACGTCCGCGGCGCTGTGGGAGAACACGCGAAACGGCGATCGCGACAGCCGCAGCTGGGCGTTCAGGAAGGCGACACCGAGCCTGCCGAGCCACGAGTCACGCGGGTAGACGAGGGCGTACCGGCGGCGCGCCAGGCCCGCCGATCGCCCGACGAGCGCGGCCATGTCCGCGTAGCAGCAGATGACGCGGTCAAGGGCGACCAGGTCGGCGGGCTGGACCTCGTCGGCGAGCTCGACGAAGTCGCCGGCGAGATACCGGACGCGGTCCGCGTGACCCTGCCGCTCGGCCTCGTCCCGCGCGACGGAGATATAGGCGCGAGACGCGTCGACGTCGACGGCAGAGGCAGCCCCCGATCGCAGCAGCTCGTGGTGGATCGCCCCCGCGCCACCGCCGATCTCGAGCACCGTGGACCCGGCGATCTCGCCCGCGACGAGGGCGTCGATCAGCGCGCGCGTCAGTCCGACCGGTCCCTTCTGGTGGTAGGCGCGGAGATGCCGGGCGGCGTGGCGGGCGTCGAACTGGCGATCGAACGGGGAGTCGCCGGGTGAGCAGCAGTCCATGGCGCCGATCGTAGCAGGAGCGGTCAGGCCCTCCCTCCCAGCCTGCCGTGGGCTACGGGATGACGCCGTCCGGCACCAGGGGCAGTGAGCGGAGCCGCACCCCGGTCGCGGCGAAGATCGCGTTGGCGAGCGCCGGGGCGATCGCGAGGATGGGCGTCTCGCCGCCGCCGGCCGAGGGCAGATCCCGTCGATCGAGGAGCACCACCTCCACGGGCGGAACGTCGCCGATATGCGGGACGCGGTACTCCGCCATGGACGCGTTGCTGATCGCGCCGGCCTCGAAGTGGATCGCCTCGAAGAGGGCGGCGCCCAGGCCCATCACAGTCGCCCCCTCGACCTGGTTGGCAAGGCCGTCGGGGTTCACGATCGCGCCGCACTCGAACGCGGTCACGATGCGGAGGATCTCGAGGCGCCGGTCGCCGCCGACGCGCACCGCCACGCAGGTCGCGACGCGGGCGCCCTTCTCGACGCCGCCGGCGATCCCCATCCCAAGACCGGGCTCGCGGGGCTGACCTGCCCAGCCCATTCGTTCCGCGGCCGCCCTGAGCACCTGCGTCAGCCGCTCGTCGCGGAGGTGCGCGAGGCGGAATGCGAGCGGGTCCGCGCCGAGCGCGTGCGCCAGCTCGTCCACGTGGGATTCGCGGGCGAAGTGGTTCGCCGTCGCCGCCAGGGCCCGGTACGAGCCCTGGGCGAGTGGCGAGTCGGCGGGCTGGTAGTCGAGGCGCTGGTTGGGGATCTCGTAGGGGCCCACGAGGCCGAACATGCCCGCGTTCGTGTTGGTCATCTCCCACGCCGCGATGACGCCGTCCGGGCCCGCGCCGCTGCGGATGTCGATCACCGCTGCCGGGCGGAGGTACCCGCGGGTGAACTCCTCCTCGCGGCTCCAGCGCACCTTGACCGGCTGCCCGGCCGCGCGCGCCAGCCGGGCAGCCTCGACCGCGATCTCGCCGCCGTGCTTGCCGCCGAAGCCACCACCGGTGTCCGGCACGATGACGCGAACGTCCGCTGCGGCGACGGCGAGCGTCTGGGCAAGCTCGCCACGCACGGCGAACGGCTGCTGTGTCCCGCACCACACGGTCAGGCGGGCGCCGTCCCACTCGGCGACTGCCACGTGTGTCTCGAGCGGGACGTGGGCGATGTACGCGGTCGTGTACGTGGCGGCAAGCCGGACGGGTGCCGCGCCGAGCGCCGCGTCGACGTCGCCCACCTCCTGGTGAAACGCGCCCTCCCAGCCCCGTTCCTCGACGGGATGGGCTCGCAGGTAGTCGGCCAGCTCAGCCTCGGACGGCCGCGGCGGCTGGTCCCAGCGCGCCTCGATCGCCTGCAATGCAGCCGCTGCCCTGAATGGGCTCGTGGCGGTCACGCCCACGAACGAACCCTCGTGCACGACGGTCACGCCCGGGAGCGCAGTGGCCCCCTCGAGATCGACCGAGCGGAGCGTCGCGCCGAAGGTGGGCGGTCGCAGGACCCGACCGTGGAGCATGCCCGGGCGGGTCAGGTCGGACGGGTAGCGCTTCGCCCCCGTCACGATCTCCGGGGCGGTCACGCGCCCGGCAGCGCGACCGACAACCTGCTCGGCCGGCCCGGGCGTCACCGCCGCGCCGGGCCGCGCCGTCTCCACGCGCCGCATGCCCCGCACCAGCTCCCCGTAGGTGACCGAGCGCGCGCCCGCGGATTGCGTGACGCAGCCGTCGGCGGCGACGAGCTCGGCGGGCGCAGCGTTCCAGCGGGCGGCGGCAAGGCCGAGCAGGCACTCGCGCGCCGACGCCGCGGTGTGCCGCAGGTGCTCGCCCGCATCGGGCATCGACCGGCTGCCGAACGTGCCGGCGTCGAAGGGGCAGATGTCGGTGTCCCCCATCACGAGCCGGACGGCCGCACGCGGAAGGCGCAGCTCCTCCGCGACTCGCAGCGTGAGCGCGGTGCGGTTGTCCTGGCCCACGTCGACCTTGCCGGTGAAGGCCGTGGCCATCCCATCGGCACCGACGTGGATCCAGGCCCCGGCGCTGGTCACCCAGCGACCCGGGCCCGCGGCCTTCGCGGGCTCGAGGACGACGACCAGGCCCTCCGGGAGCACGTCGAAGTAGTCGCGCTGCCGGGCGCTGGTCAGGTCCCATGGCCGCCGGGGCCGGACCGATCCGGCCAGGGGACCGGCGCTCGCCGCGAACGGCGGGGGCCAGGCCAGGTCGGCATGGTCGGGATCCCGCGCCAGCTCGGACGCCCGGCGCACGGCGCGCAGGATTCGCGGGTACGTGCAGCAGCGGCAGACGTTGCCCTCCAGCGCCGCCCGGACCTCCGCGTCGCTGGGGTCGGGAGCCTGCTCCAGCAGCGCGACCGAGCTCATGATCATGCCGGCCGTGCAGTAGCCGCACTGGAGAGCACCGACCTCCAGGAAGGCGCGCTGAACCGGATGCAGGTGCCCGTCGCTGGCCAGTCCCTCGATCGTGGTGACGGCGTGGCCGACGGCCTCCGAGACGCGCGCCTGGCAGGCCCGGACGGGCGTGCCGTCGAGGAGCACGGTGCAGGCGCCGCACATCCCCTCGCCGCAGCCCGGCTTCGCTCCGGTCAGCCCGAGCTCCTCGCGGAGCGCGAAGAGGAGGCTTCGGTCCGGCTCGGGTGCGACATCACGCGCCACGCCGTTGACGACGACCTGCCTGGAGCCAGCCATGCTCGTCCCTTCGCGTTCGATTCCGGACACGGGCAAGCATAGCCAGGATCGCCACGGCGCCGCGCTGACCCCGCCTGCCCGCCGTCAGCCCAGGATGACCCGGATGCGGTGCGTGGCACCATCGTCGGCGAGCGGGATGGCGGCGGCGCCGCCGGCCGGCGGCTTTCCGTCGATCTCGACCGACGCAACCCCGCGACTGACCCCCTGCGGATTCTCCACGACGACCAGGTACCTGGCGGAGTGATACCGGAAGTCGATCTCGTAGCGCGGCCAGGCGCGGGGGATGCACGGGTCGACCAGGAGCGTCGTTCCGCGCAGGCGGAATCCCAGGATCCATTCGAGGCCCGCCTGGTACATCCAGCCGGCGGACGCGGTGTACCAGGTCCAGCCGCCGCGACCGACATGCGGCGGTTCCGTGTAGACGTCGGCCGCCATCACGTACGGCTCCACCTTGTAGCGCTGGACCCCGGCCCGGGTGCTGGCGTGGTTGATGGGGTTCAGGATGGAGAACAGGTCGCCCGCCTTGTCCCCGTCCCCCAGCGCCGCGAAGGCGAGCACCGACCAGATGGCCCCGTGGGTGTACTGGCCGCCGTTCTCCCGGATCCCCGGCAGATACCCTTTGACGTAGCCGGGATCGACCGCGGAGTGGTCGAACGGCGGCGTGAAGAGCAGGACAAGACCGTCGCCGCGCCGGACGAGGAACTCCTCCACCGCGGCCATCGCCCGCTCCGCGTGGGTGGGGTTCGCGGCACCGGACAGCACGGCCCAGGACTGCGCGATCGAGTCGATCCGGCACTCGGCGTTGATCGCGGAGCCGAGCGGCGTCCCATCATCGAAGAAGGCCCGGCGATACCAGTCCCCGTCCCAGCCCTGGCTCTCGAGCGCCCGCCGCAGCGACTTCATGCGGGCTCGCCAACGCTCCGCACGCGGATGCTCGCCGCGCGCCTCGGCGATCGGCGCGAAGGCGGCCAGGACCGTGTACAGGAACCAGCCCAGCCAGACGCTCTCGCCCCTGCCCTCGTATCCCACCCGGTTCATGCCGTCGTTCCAGTCGCCCGACCCGATGAGTGGCAGCCCGTGCGCACCCACGGCGAGGCTCCGATCGAGGGCCGCCGCGCAGTGGTCGTATAGCGACCCCGACTGCGGCGAGCGCTCGGGCTGGAAGTACGCGTCGACCTGGTCCGGGCGCAGCACCGGGCCCTCCAGGTAGGGGACCATCTCGTCCAGGACTGCCGTGTCGCCGGTGACCGCGAGGTACCGATCGACGGTGTAGGGCAGCCAGACGCGATCGTCCGAGATGCGGGTCCGGACGCCGCGGCCGGACGGCGGATGCCACCAGTGCTGGACGTCTCCCTCGACGAACTGGCGTGCCGCGGCGCGCAGGAGGTGCTCGCGCGCCAGCTGGCGCCTCGTTGTCAGCAGCGCGATGACGTCCTGGAGCTGGTCGCGGAACCCGTAGGCACCCCCGGCCTGGTAGAAGGCCGTCCGCGCCCACAGCCTGCAGGAGAGCGTCTGGTAGACCAGCCAGCCATTCAGCATGATGTCCATCGAGCGGTCCGGGGTCCGAACCTGGACCGTGCCCCGGGTCTCTTCCCAGTAGGAGGTCACCCGGCGCAGGATCGCCTCGTGATCGAGCGCCCGCCCGTGCCGGACGAGATCGGCCGCGGCCGCGGCCCCGTCCGCCTCGCCGAGGAGCACCAGGACCTGGGTCCGCGCGCCGTCGGCGAGCTCGAAGCCTGTCTGCAGGGCCGCGCAGGGGTCGAGGCCGGCGGCGGCGGCTCCCAGCAGGCGGTGCCCGCGGCCCAGGGCTGCCGGCCGCTCGAGGCCGCCATTTCGGCCGAGGAACTCGGTCCGATCTGCGGTCCACGTCATCTGCCGCCCGCCGAGGTCCAGGAAGGCGACCCGGCCGGCGAACTCCGTGTTCCAGGGGTTTCGCGCCAGGAGCGCCCCCGTTTCCGGCTCGCGGTCGGTGACGATCCGGGGGCCGCTCGTCCCGCGCGAGGCGCCCAGAACCCACTCCGCGTAGGCCGTCACCGACAGCCGCCTGGTGCGGCCGGACCGGTTCTCGATGGTCAGAAGCGAGATCTTCAGGGCCTCGTCGAGCGGCACGAACTGGACCATATTGAGGGCGATGCCGTCGTGCTGGTGCTCGAACCGGCTGTACCCGGCGCCGTGGCGGGCCACGTACGTCGATTCCTCGCAGCGGATCGGCTGCGCCGTGGGACCCCACAGCTCTCCGCTATCGTCATCCCGGACGTAGATCGCCTCGCCCGCCGGGTCGCTGACGGGATCGTTCGACCACGGCGTCAGCTGGTTCTCGCGGCTGTTCCCTGACCACGTGTAGCCAGACCCGGACTCGGAGACCTGGAACCCGAACGACTCGTTTGCGATCACGTTCAGCCACGGAGCCGGCGTGGCCTGCCCCGGGCCGAGGACGGCGACGTACTCGCGCCCGCCGTCGGCGAAGCCACCCAGCCCGTTGAAGAACTCCAGCTCCGGGCGAGGCGCGGGCGGCTCACTGTGGGCCGGTCTCGGGATGGGCGGCAGGGCGGCAGGGACCACTCTGTCCGGCGGGCGCTCCAGCCGGATCACCTGGTCGGCAAGGCTGCCGCGCCGGCTCAGCAGGACGGCGCGGGCGGCCGCCTGGAGCAGCGTGCGATCGTCGTTGGAGAGCTGGTCACCGCGCAGGATGTAGACGTCGCCGTGGCCACGCCGGCCCTCCGACACCAGGATGGACTGGCTCGTGCGAACGAGCGCCTCGAGCGAATCGTTGAGGTCCGCGGCGTAGGTGGCGCCGTGCTCGTTGAGGATCACGAGGTCGACGTCCAGGAGCTTGAGCCGCCAGTATTCGTGCGCCCGGAGCAGCTGCCGGACGATCTCGAGGTCCTCGATCTCGTCGATCCGCACCACGACGATGGGCAGGTCGCCCGAGATGCCGTGGGCCCACAGGGCGGGCGCGCCCCGCTCGTTGCGGGCGAGCAGGCTCGGCGCCGGTCGCAGCGACGGATCCGAGTAGATGATCCGGTTGGCCAGGCGCTGGAAGAGATGCGCCTCGTCGGGATCGATCTCCAGGTGGTGGAGCTGAACCTGGGCCTGCGTCCACGCGAGCGTTGCCGCGCGTTCGTAGGTCGCCGTCTCCCGGTACTTGTCGGCCAGGTCCAGGACCTGCTCCCGCGACTCGGCGACGACCGTGGAGAAGATCGCGTGCGCGGTCGCGCCCGGAGCGAGCCGCACCCGGCAGCGGAGGCTGAAGATCGGGTCCAGCACCGACCCGGCCGTGTTCGAGAGCGGTCTCCCGTCGATGATCGAGACGGGCGAGCGGACCGAGCGGCCCCGGCCGAGGAAGCGGGCGCGATCCGTCTCGTACTGGATGACGCCGGCGACCTCGTCCTCGACCGCCGCGACATGGGCAGCCCAGATCGGCTTCTCGTCGACCGATCGCGGACGGCGGGTCGCGAGGAGCGCCCCGATCTCGGGGACGAACTCGGTCTGGACGAACAGGTTCTGGAACGCGGGGTGCGCGACGTCGGCCGCCTGCGGCGCGAGCGCGATCTCCGAGTAGGAGGTCAGCTCGACCTGGCGCTCCTGCGCCCCGAGATTGGTAAGCGTGACGCGACGGATCTCGGCGTCGTGCTCGGCCGACACGACGATGGTCAGGCCGGTCGTGATCGAGCCGTCGCGACGGGCGAACTCCGCGTGATCCTCCGCGTAGACGACGTCGTAGCTGTCCGCCTCCACGCCGCTGGGCTGGTGGCCCGCCGACCACACCGCGCCGCTGTCCATGTCGCGGAGGAAGAGGTAGCTGCCCCACGAGTCGCGCGTCACGTCCTCGCGCCAGCGGGTGACCGCCACGTCGCCCCAGCGGCTGTAGCCGGATCCCGCCGCGGTCACCATGACTGCGTAGCGCCCGTTCGACAGCACGTGCGTCCGGGGGATCGCGTCGTGGGGCGACGTGAAGTGACGGATGATCGGCGGCACGAGGTTCCGCACGTCGGCGGTGCTCTTCACCTCCTCGGCACGCGGCCGGGCCACGAGCACGTCCCGCGGCATCTTCTCCTGGAGCAGCAGCTCGGTCGCCTCGATGATCGGGTCGGCATGGAAGCGCTGCACCATCGCGCGGTTGTTGAGGACGTTGCCGAGGGCCACCAGGACCATCCCCTGGTGGTGGGCCATGTAGCTCTTCACGACCGCGACCGTCGCCCCTTCCGGCAGCCGGCGAGCGGTGTAGTCGAGCGCCTCCCGGAACCCATAGCGCCCGGCAGCTCCGGCCTTGCTCAGCCGGACGAAGTTGCGGACCGCGGCCTCCGGCTTGACCATCGCCGCGAGGGCGGTCGCATACGGGGCGACCACGACGTCCTCGCCGAGGCCCCGCTTCAGCCCGAGGCCGGGCACGCCGAAGCTCGAGTACTGGTAGGTCTGGTCGAGGTCGCGCGCGTAGAAGGCCGATTCCGAGATGCCCCAGGGCACACCGAGCCCGGTGGCGTAGCTCACCTGGCGGGCCACCACCAGCTTGTACGTGTGGTCGAGCAGGCTGTGGGCGGGAGCGCGCATCACGAGGGCGGGCATCAGGTACTCGAACATCGACCCGGACCACGAGATCAATGCGGATCCCCGGCCGACGGGCGTCAGGGCGCGGCCCAGCCGGAACCAGTGGTCCGGGGTGACGTCGCCCTTGGCGATCGCCACAAAGCTGGCGAGGCGGGCCTCGGAGGCGAGGTGGTCGTAGTAGCTCGGGTCCAGGGCGCCGTCGCGGACCCGGAACCCGATCGAGAAGAGCTTGCGGGTCGGGTCGAACAGGAAGCTGAAATCCGTTTCCCGGAAGAGCTGCTGAGCCTGGTCCGCGATCGCCTGGAGCCGTCGGACCAGCAGCGCGGCAGCGGGCGATCCCTCGCCCGGCTCGCGGACCGGCCGATCGGCCAACTCGGCGATCGTCGGGAAGCCGGATCCCTCAGACGTCGCATGGAGCAGCGCGAGGTCTCGACCGTGGCTGGTGACCGCGCGCCAGTTGGCGTCGGCCCAGGTCACCAGGTCGCCCTCCGCGCCCTCACCGCGCTCCGCGGTCAGCGCCGCGGCAACGTCCGACAGCGTCCGGGCGTGCGCGGAGAGCTCGCCGAGTCGGGCCGCCCAGGCCCCGGGGGTGGTGGGAACGACGGCGCCGACCTGCGCGGGCAGCTCGAGGGCGTCTTCGAGGTGCCGCCGGGAGAGCGTCTGGCTTCGCCGGTCGTCGCCGATCGCGCCGGCGGCCTCGCGAGCCAGCGCGATCCCGTCGCCGATCCCAGCCAGCGCGGCCGCGACGGGAAGCGGCTGGTCGATCATCTGGCGGCAGGCGTTCGACAGTGTCAGCAGGTGGCCGGCGAGGTTCCCGCTGTCGACCGACGACACGTATGCCGGCTCGAGCAGATGCAGGTCCCGCGTGTCGTACCAGTTGAACAGGTGCCCGCGCCAGCGTTCGAGGCGGCCGATGGTCGCGAGCGTGGCCTCCAGGCGCTCCACCATCTCGAGCGTCCCGATCCACCCGAAGTCGCGGGCCGTCACGGTCGCCAGCAGGTACATCCCGATGTTCGTCGGCGAGGTGCGGTGGGCGACGACCGGCACCGGATCGTCCTGGAAGTTGTCGGGCGGCAGCGCATTGTCCTCCGGGCCGACGAACGTCTCGAAGAACCGCCACGTGCGGCGGGCGGTGAGGCGCAGCGCCCCGACGTCGGCGGCCGACAGCTGCTCCGCGGCCGATTCGGGAGGCGGCAGGGAAATCCAGCGGGCAACGAGCGGCGAGGCGAGCCACAGGACGACGAACGGCGCGGCGATCCAGCCGGCACCCGGCTTCGCGGCGAGGACGAGGGCGGCGACGACAGCCGCGATCACGGCGCCGCCTGCCATCTGCCGGTAGAACCCGGCGAGGTCGAGCGTCCGGCCGGACGTGGCCTGGGCGGCGGTCATCCATTCGAGGAGACTGCGCCGCGTGACATACAGCCGCGCCAGCGTTCGCAGGATCGCGTCCGTCATCAACCACGCCTGGTGGGCAAGGAACGTCAGGCCGAGGGCAACCTGGGACGCGGCGAGGCCGATGTCCTCGCCCACGGCGCGCACGTGGCTGCGCTTGGAGATGCCCTTGCGCCGGGGCAGCAGTCCCGACAGGACGGGCAGCGCCGCGGGAACGACCACCGATGCCAGGACGAACGCGGTCCAGGTGGCGGCCGACACCGACGGGAGCGTCCAGGCTGCGACGAGCGTGGCAATGGAGAGCGGGGCGGACATCGTCCGGCGCAGGTTGTCGAGCATCTTCCAGCGGGCAATGCCTGGGATCGAGCCGGGGCGGCGCCGACCCGACGCGTCGCGGGCCCGGCCAAGGATCCAGGGCAGGAGCTGCCAGTCGCCGCGCGCCCAGCGGTGCTGGCGCGCCGCCGAGACCAGGTAGTTCGAGGGGAACTCGTCGAAGAGCTCCACGTCCGTCACGAGGCCCGCCCGGGCGAAGGTGCCCTCGAACAGGTCGTGGCTCAGGAGCGCGTTCTCAGGGACGCGGTCCGCCATCGCCGCGCCGAACGCGTCGAGGTCGTAGATCCCCTTGCCGGTGTAGCTCCCCTCGCCGAACAGGTCCTGGTAGACGTCGGAGACGGCCGACGCATAGGGGTCGATCCCGGCCGACCCGGAGAAGAGCCGCTGGAAGATCGTGGCTTCGTGCTCGCCCGGGAGCGTCGAGGTGATCCGCGGCTGGAGCACGCCGTAGCCCCGGGTCACGCGGCCTGCCCGCGGGTCGAAGGTCGCCTGGTTGAGGGGGTGGGCAATCGTCCCCACGAGACGCCCGACCGCGCCGCGGGGCAGCCGCGTGTCGGCGTCGAGGGTCACCACGTAGCGCACGTCCGGGGGCGGCGTCGACGAGGCCCGCCCCGTGGCCAGGATGCCGGTCGTCGCCGAGCCGCGCAGCAGCGCGTTGAGCTCGAGGAGCTTGCCACGCTTGCGCTCCCAGCCCATCCAGCAGCCCTCGGCCGCGTTCCAGCGCCGCCGCCGATGGAAGATCAGGAACCGGGCGCCTCCCCCGGGCGCCTCGCCGTGGCGCTCGTTGAGCCGGTCGATCGCGGCCACCGCCGCGGCGAGGAGCTCGTCGTCGCCGGGGACCTGCTCGGTCGGGGCGTCGAGCCAGTCGGACAACAGGGCGAACCGAAGGTCGCCCTCCCGGTTCCCCAGGTAGTGCACCTCCAGGCCACCGACCTGGGCTTCGACATCCGCCTCGCTGGTCAGGAGCATGGGCACGACGACGAGCGTGCGCATCCGGGTCGGCACGCCGTCGTCGAGGTCGAGCCGGGGCAGCGCCTTCGGGCCGAGCACGTCGGTGACCGTCCGGTTGACGAGGGCGATCGCGAGATCGGAGGCCGGACCGAGCGCGAGGATCGCGACGACGAGGATCCCGGCACCCGTCGCGCCTTCCCCGCCCGACAGCAGGAGCGGAATGGCAAGGAGGAGCGCGGTGACCAGGGTGAGCGTCCCGAGGTAGCCCATCCCGGCGCCCCGGACGTAGGCGCGCCGGAGCCGGCGCGCCAGCGGCACGCGAACGTGGAGGTCGCGCTCGAACGCGGGGCGGCCGTCGAAGACCAGGTACCAGCCGGGATTCCGTCGGGCCGCGACGGGCGGCTCGAGGGTGTCCGCGGAACGCGTCGTCTCAGCGGCAGGCGCAGCGTCGGCCATCTCCGCCGCCCTCCGGGCGACCTCGATCTCGGTCAGGCCCGAGCCACGGGCCAGCTCTTCGACGGCGTGCCGGTAGCGGTCTCGCGTGGCGAAGTCCATCTCCCCGAATGAGCTCCGGGCGCGAAGGACGTCGTCGACCAGGCTGACGCTCTCGACGAAGTCCGCCCAGTCGAACCACGAGATGAGGCGCATGCTCGTGATCACGTTGCGGACCGTGACGTTCATCGTCGCCTGGCGCTGGTGCTCGAGGCGGACCATCTCCTCGGCCGTGGTCCCCTGCGCGGCCAGGAGCTCCTCCAGGAGGCGCAGAGCAGGAGTGACCGCGGGGTCCTGGTCGCGCAGCCGCTGGAAGAGCTGGACGCGCGCCGCCGTGGGGAGGGCAGCCCGCGAGAGGCGGCGCAGCGATGCCGCGGCGCCCTCCGGGCCGTCCGCGCCGAGGCCGACGAGGCTGTCGGCAAGCTCATCGGCCGTCTGCCGCGCGGCCCGGCTCCGGACGATCTGCTCGGCGAGGCGACGGAGGTTGTCCACGAGGAGGATCCGGAGCGTGATCGCGGTCGCCCACAGCTCGCCGATCGTGAGCGGCTCCACCTCCTGGTAGGCCCGCACCATGCGCCGCAGGCTCTCCGGGTCGAAGCGGCTGTCCGTGTGGGCGATGTAGGCCCAGGCGATGCCCAAGACCCGCGGGTAGCCCTCGAGATGGCCGCCGGTCAGCTTGGGAAGCTCGCGGTAATAGTCAGGCGGCAGGTCGTCGCGGATCTCGCGAAGCTGCTCGTCCACGATCGGGTAGTTGTCGACGAGCCACTCGGCGGCCGGCGTGATCCATCGTTCGTCCTTGATCGCGCGGGCCAGGACGCGGTACGACTCCAGCAGGACGCGGCCGTTCTCGGCGATGCGGGGCCGGACGTCGCGTCCCCGACGGGGCGCGTCGGTGACCGCCTGGGCGACAGCCAGCGTCCGGGCGTGCTGCTCCAGCCGCTCCACGCTGAAGAGCTCGGCGAGGATCGGCTCTTCGAGCTCGGCCTGCGAGCGAACCCGGCGCCGATCGCGACCTGGCAGGCCTTGGCGTGGCTGGTTCGATCTCATCAGCGGAGCGTACGCCGCGTACGGTGGAGCGGCCGTCGTCGGACGGCCCCGTACCTCAACTGACGGCGGTCACTGTTACGTCTCCCCGCGAAACGACCGGCTCACCCTGGCGCAGGGCCATGGCCGCACCCACGATGAGTGCCGGCGCGACCCCGGCCGCGACCACCAGCCGCGGCGCCCCAGCAAGGGAGAGCCCGGCGCCGAGGCCGACCGAGCCCGCGGCAAGCCACCGAAGCGTGGGGTCGGGCAGCGTCTGCAGCGCGGTGGTCGTCCCCTCCGCGCCGGCCCGTGTCGCGCGGATGGTCCCGGGTACCCGCTCGACGAGAAGCGTTGCACCACTGCGGACGATCCTCAAGGCCCCTGACATGCGGCGGCCGACGCGCGCGATGAGGTTGCGACCGTCATGGACGGGGACACGCGGACCAGGTGCATGTCCCCTGTGCTTCGTGATCTTGATTGTCGGCTCCAGTTCCGCGGTGGCCCGGCGGGCGCGGTGCGGCGGGACCGGCTCGCTCGGAGCTGGTCCCGCCCGGATTCGCGCCATCTTGTGCGGCTTCGAGGAGGCCACGGATCACCTCCGACTGATGAGGCCGCGTGAACCGGTCGCGAGGTGCACGACGTAGACGACGGCGATCGCACCGATCGTGGCGATGACGATGCTCTCGACGTTGATGCCGTCGACCGAGCCGATCTTGAGCACGCTCGCTGCGACGAACCCGCCCACGAGACCGCCGACGATGCCGAGGACGACCATCATCAGCAGGCTTTCACGGGCGCGCAGGACGAGGTTTGCCAGGAAGCCGGCGATCGCGCCGACGACGATCCATGCGATGAAGCCCATTGCGCCCGTTCCTTCCGTGTCGTGCAGACCCGCTCCGGCCGACGCTTCCTCCGAACCAGAGGCCACTCCTCGATTCGATTGCCTCGCCTGCTGGGCGCGGCCCCTACCGTGCCCGGGCGCGGTACGTTCGCGCGCCGACGAGAAGCGCCATGCTGCCGAAGACCGCTGCGGCCAGGACCAGGAGCCACGACGAGCTCCCGCCCTGCAGCGGCGCACCATCCGTGTACGTGGGCGGCGGCGTCGTGGCGACCGTCGTTGGGGCCACCGTTGCGGCCGGCGTCGGGGTCGGCGACGGCGTTGCGGTCGGCGACGCGCTCGGCGATGCGCTCGGCGATGCGCTCGGCGATGCGCTCGGCGATGCGCTCGGCGATGCGCTCGGCGATGCGCTGGCCACCGCGGCGGCGGCGCAGCCAGCGTTCGAAACGGTGTTGTGGTCCATGGTCACTGCGCCGGTCTGCGCCATCGCCCGACCGGACACGCTCGCGCCCGTGTTCAGGGTGATGCTTGTTTGCGCCAGGATGCTCCCGGCGAAGGACGTGTTGGTACCGAGCGTCGCGGAGCTGCCGACCACCCAGAACACGCTGCACGGCGACGCACCGCCGATCAGCGCGACTCTCGAGTCAGTGGCGGTCGTGAGCGTGCTGACGGACTTGAAGACGAAGACCCCCGGGCCATTGAGCGTGAGCGTTCCCGTCAACAGGACCGACGAGTCGTAGCAGTAGACGCCCGGGGTGAGCGTCGCTCCGCCCAGCGGCACGTTGGTCCCTGTGCAAGCCTGGCTGTTCAGCGCATTCACGGCGCTCGTCACGCCGTTCTGGGCCTGGAGCGCCAGCGCGTCGGCTGTATGCGTCGCCCCGGTGAGGGTGATGCTTCCGACGCCGGTGATCGCGGCACCCGGGCTGACTCCCAGGTCGCCGATGATGGTGGTCGGCCCGGTGTTCGTCACCGTGCTGCCCCCGAGGACGGCGAAGCTCTCCGCCGAACCGAGCGATGGCGCGGTCGCCGCGGCGACCAACACGGCCGACGCGAAGAGCGCTGCAGCCGTCGCGAGCCCGGCGAAGACCGCCTGGCTGAAGGGCTTGCGACGCGTCCGACCCGTCAGGTGTGAGATCGATGGAAGGTGCATGTCCGTTCTCCCGTTCGGTGGGCCGCAGCGCCCCGGCATGGCGAGCCGCGGCTGGGCCGTTCACGAGGCAGGTACGCGTGTGGCGGACCGACCCCGAGGCCGAGTGTCCGCTCCCGGCTCCGTCGCGTCATTACGGTCCGTCATCAGGCCCGCCGCGGCGGTTCGCGGGGTGCGGGTGCGCCGAGCACGGCGCCGCCGTGTCGGGCGGGCGGGCGCGTGCCGGCTACGTGCCCGCTGCGACGAGCGCCACCGGCAGGAGGACGAGGATCAGCAGCACCGCGAACGCGATGAGTGCGGTGACTCGCAGCGCTGCCGACGCCATGGGCCTGAGACCGATATGCGGGGGACGCTGTCGCCTGGCCAGATCCTGCACGAGCATCGAGTGACTCCGAAGTCATCTCCGGCCGTTCAACGCCCCGACGAGTGCGGAGACGAGGGACCGACGGTTATCGCGAAGGCTTCCGGCAGCGCCGGACTTCAGGCCAGTGTGTGGCCCACCAACCTTGGCGTCATGACAGGCCGTCATGTCGCCCGCCGGTCGGACGCGATCGCCGGGCCCGTCGCCTGGCTCTACAGCTTGATGACGCCGACCAGGAAGAGGATCACCAGGACGATCACGATCACGCCGACGATCCCTATGCCACCGCTTCGGTAGTTCATCTCGATCTCCTCTTCGTCAACCAGTCCGACAGTTCATCCCGTTGCCCGGGCATCGAGCCCGCGCGTATCGCCGCCCGCATCCGCCGCTCGGTCGTCTGGGCCGCGTTGGCCCGTTGGCCTTCCGGCGATCTCCTTTCGGCCTCCGTGCTACTTCTTCCTGCGCTTGTGGTCGGCCGCTTCGCGCTCCAGGACGGCCAGGCGGGTGTAGTAGTCCGGGAACTCCGTCAGGTGGGCAAGTGCGATCTTCCCGGTGACGATCGGATC
>Ga0208080_1000873_pt1 | contig 15055 bp, 10 predicted proteins | sample NGESurdeep092012_3_FD_184476 | JGI IMG/M metagenome (GOLD analysis project Ga0208080, IMG submission 184476) | Arctic peat soil microbial communities from Barrow, Alaska - NGEE Surface sample 210-3 deep-092012 (SPAdes) | ecosystem: Environmental > Terrestrial > Soil > Wetlands > Peat ...
GAGTGCGGCATGGGCACAAACGAGCAGACGAATGTCCCACGTCAACAGGCCAGCCGAAAACCTCGCGATGACGGCAAACGCCAGGGTGGTGGGTCAGGCATCTTCATCGAGACGCTTGGCCGCAGCGTTCCGCGGCGCGTCGGACAAATACTCCTTGGCAGCACGAAGATGCGCGCGAAGGTCATGTGTGACGACGAGGGTTGTTGTCGCACCGTGGCAGCGACACTTGACAAACCGCGCGAGCATGCAGTGCGTAGTCGCGCGCGACTTCTCTCGAGCCTGACTGAGCAACCTGCTACCCGGTGGAGACTTAATCACGTTTCACAGGAGGCCGCGGCAGCTGTCACCCTCGCAGTACAAGCCAACAGAGTGCTCGAAGCGGTGGGCGCAATCGAGCGCATCGATTCGCGGAACTTAGAAGCGCTCGCACAAATAGCAGGTGAATTAGCAGAAGGAGAAACGACCAGTCGCATCGCATAGTCATCTCGACGGCAGGACTCAACTCGGGCGCCGACGCGAGAAGGTCAACCGACGAGCGACGACACTGTCTTGGAGATACCTTGATCTCTAAGAGACCCGGCGCGATTCAAGCCCGGACTCGGGTCACGACTGGCTTGAGTTCCCGATAACACTTCACAATTCTCGGATTCTTGGTGTCATCGTTCATCAGAACGAAGTAAGAATGTCCATCCCTCAACGGTAGGTGAGAAAATGCGAGATCAACATTGCGGTGGAATGGGCTCTTCTTTGAGACGACCTCATACTTGTACTTCCAGACTTTCTGAACATTTTGTCGTTCGGTGACGATGATGCGCACGGTCAGGCGTTGTCCGCTCAGGATGACGCTCCCGCGTTGCACGGTCCTATCAGTCGTCTTTCTGCGAACGCTAACGACGGTCAATGGCGGCCTAAGTGGCCCTTTCGCAGATCGCTTCGCCATCTTGTCAGCGGCCTTGTTACCAGCGCTTGACTTGTGGCCCTTGACCCAATGAAATTCGACTGGCTTTCCTAACTTCTGCGACTTCTTGACCAGGTTCTTCCATATCTCAGCGTTCGCCACTGGTGCACCATCTCGAGTCATCCACTTTGATCTAGGCCATTCATACTTTGCTCGGTAGAAGTTCTCCTTAACGTACGTCGAATCCGTATTCACGATGACTTTTCGATATTCGCTGAGACTTATGGGCGAATACTTACTCAAGAGATAGTCAAATGCTTCGACGCATGCCTGGATCTCCATTTGCTGATTGTTCGCGCCCTTGTGACCCTGTGGCACATGTTCAAAAGTCTCTTCGTACCCCTCGTAATTGATCACGACAAAGAGAATGCCCATGCCGCCCTTACGTGGTCCAGAATACGACGAGCCATCCGTGAAGATGTTGATCGCATTCTCAACAATGTTGTCCATGCCTGCCAGTCTCCATAATTGATTATGGGCCGCGGTCCATTCAAATGCAATTGAATCGCGATGGGTTTGGAGAGACCAAATTGTCTCCATGATTCGATTAGACGTATTCGAGTATCGAGCGCGTCGCCTCGGGCCTCAACAGGCCTCATATTTCCACAACACCACGCGACGAGACCGACACAGAACAACACGATTCCTTGAAAACAAACGACATACGCGACCAGATCGACACACAACAAACATTGGAAAGTTTCTTTTAATCGCAAGTTATCGAGGTCTCGTGTCCTGACGTGCTCTGAAATGTTTCAATGTTCGTCAACGTCCAGGTATTCAGCGGACGATTCTCAAGCGAATTTGTGTCCCAATTTCCTGACGCGATTCATTGGTACCCTTTAAATATGCCCACTGGCGGTCCGACGGCAATCCGCGGGTTCAATTTTCAATATGCCGCCAGCGCACTGCAGGTCGTCAAACTAATAGCACATACCGTCAGCTCTGTTATTACCTTTGAGGGCCCAACCGATTCTGCAGACTTCTCCGCAGTTCTGGAAGGTGACGTAGCCAGGACTTCCTATCAGTTCAAAACGAAGCTAGTTGGGAGTTGGAAGCCGAGTGAAATCAAGACTATTTTAAACAAGTGGTTGGATTGCCGACAACTTAATTCAGATCAGTTGATTATTCAACTTCAGGGGCTTCCAGGTCCATCCCTTCAAAGTCTTTTGATCCCTCAAGGATCTCCAAATATTTACGTACCTAAGCCCAGCATCGTTGCGAGGCGATTCGAATACAACACGGTCAGGATTGAATTTGGATTTCCAGATGCGAGCATGCTATTGAACAGTGTCGAGAGCGTCCTGCACGATATCTACATCAATCCCGCACTGTACCTCAACGTTCGAAATCGATCGAACGACCTCATAAAGATAATTTGCGACTACAGCGAATTGACTTCAGTGGAGAGTCGCACCGTAGCGATTGACAACCTTGCCCTAAAGATTGGTATCGTTCGGAATGCTGCTCGGGGCTCCGTCACAACCATAAATTTCAACACCGATTCACAGTTGAGACAGGCGCTTGTGGACGAAGTGCTTGCATTCGTTGATCGCCCAACCTCTACCTCCTCACTTACGGTGAACAGCTGCACGACACTCATCCTCCACGGTCCATCGGGAATCGGCAAGAGTCATTTACGTCGCGAAATCTCGCGACGCGTTCAGAATCAATTTCTTCGGGTTGTTGAGATAGAATCTGCTCCAAATTCAAATACTCTTGCGACGCTCACTACTGCCGTCGAATCTATCGGAACCCCAAGTTCGCGCATCATTTCAAGTGAAGAGGCGATCAGATCGCTCCAGTCTTTACTCAGTGAGATTGACGTCTTGATTTGCGACAATTTTGAAGATGATGGAGCAGTCAAGGCGATTGATTCCATCGCGGGAACGTGCAAGGTGGTGGTACTTCGTACGTCGGGTAGAAGTGCAGACCGAATTACAACCGTCCCGATTCCAGCAATTGAACACGGCTTCTTCAACACTTGCATCCATCCTCGAACAATTAGCGGTCGCCAATGCGCCCGTAGCCTGGACAGTTGGTGCAAGGGCTGGCCGATTTTGATTACGGCCGTTCTAGCCCAACTTGACAAACTTGTGAGCGACGGCATGAGTCTTGACAATGCATGTGAACTTCTGGCTACTGATTTGGCCGTGGGAGGATCCGCCGAATCAGAGAATCTTGAGCAGAAACTACATTCCCTTGTCACTCGATCGCTTGCCGATGTTACCCAGCCAGATTTCAAGAGGCTGATGGATCTTTGTTGTCTTGAGCGTCCAATTTCAATTGATGCACTTTTGCTCGAGCACATCTGGCAACTCGACTCAAACCGTACGCTTGCATCGCTCGGACGCCTGGCCGAACGCGGTCTTGTTTTAGTTAGTTCTGAAGGAGTTGATATTCATGACGCAATACTTGCAGCAATCTTCGGAATAAGTGGACTTGAGCTAGTTGAAGCAACTCACGAAGGAATATTGACTTCGTGCCCTAATTCGAAAGCGGGCAACCGTTATCTTCAACGCTTCGGTGCCATTCACCAATATGCGATTGGTGACTGGTGGACTTGTGCAAACGCAGCCTTGTCGAAACTTGGGGATCTTGCTGCCAATCCCTCGTTACCGACATATTTGGAAATAGTTCACATATTGAATAAGGTCCTCCGGCTAAAAGTTTCACGTAGCGATGGAAGTCTCTTAGCCTGGAGCCTGATCTGGGCAATTCGTAGTTCAGTGACACTCGACTCAATGTTAAGTTCAGTGGACGCTCCACTTAGTGAATACGTCTATGGCGCCAAGGTCTTGCTCGCCAGTGTCGAGCTTGTCCATCCACAAGTCTCGGCGACTGCCCTCTCGGCGCTCGTATCAAGCAAGGATGGACCCCTTGATGACGTAGAAAACAGCGTTCTTGTTCACAGTCTCTTGCATAGCCTGCAGGATCCTCGATTATCTCCGATCTCAGAATCCGCATTGACGGCTATTCGGCGACTGGCAATTCATCAACCGCTGATTCAACCGTCATTGGGAGAATACGCAAACACGCAGATGGAGCAGTTACTCGATCGACAGACGCCTGATCTTGCTCTGTATTTCATCGCACAAACGGCCCTTTATCTTGACCCACAATTTTTTGATATTCGGAGATTTGTCGAAGAGTTATTCGCGAAATACCTGCCGGAAGAATTGGCTGACCATTGGTCCTCATATGAATTGGGTGATGATCTGACGCGAAGACTTGTGACGACATTTGCCACGGTTGACTCTGACCGTGCATCGTTGATCGTCGAACGACTGTTTCACGGTGATGAACTCACTGATGACAATTTGGAGACCGCCGTGAGTTTTGGTCGAATCCTGTCAGGGAATGATCGAACATTTTTGCCTGAAGATTCTGCCTCAATCGATGACGAGACATTGCGCGACGTTGTCTTAACATTGACTCGAAACGAAAGATTCGATGAGGCGATTAATCTCCTACGTTCAAGGACCAGAAATCGCTGGTGGTGCGGCACCGTTGCGCTGGCATTTGCCGAGAATTCTCTTTTACACGATAGTGATGATTCTTGGGAGAAGGGAGTGAACGCCGCCCTCAGAAAAGCTAACCAGCTACATCCATTGTCCGGGCTTCAGACAATGGCAGACATTTCTGAAGTGTTGGTGCGTCTGGACCGCGCCTGGGCTCGCACCATCGCAAGTCAGTGTTTGACTCGCATAACTGGAATTGAGGCCGATCAGTCATTGAAGTTAAGGCTCGAAAAGCGACTCATATTGGTCATGCTCCGCGCCGGTGGTGATGTCGATCGAACGCGACTTGAGGAACTGCTTCGATTTTCAGACTCGGAATCGATGTTCGATGCAAGTTGGATCTCTGGAGTGACTCTCAAACAGGTACTCGCTCAATCAGTGCGAATACTTCCTTCGAAATTTGATGAGACGAATGTTGACGAAGCAATTGAGTTCCTACGGAGTACTTCCTTTGCTCCAACTTTTGATTTCTGGGCCGCATGGAAAAGACGTTACGACTCCGTCGCAGATACGAAGCTAATCCGAGCGTCTGTGTCTCTCGAAAACTTCGGCGACGCACTATCACGGGATTCTGGCATTGTTGCCGAAGCGCTCCTAGCCCTCGCAGAAGGCGCCGAGCTCGGATTATTAAGTGAAGTTGCAGCAAGAAGTTTTGCATTGAGTCTTGACGTGGCCATCGCCCTAACCTTGCAAAGCGCATCTGCTCCAGCGTCGATTTCTGTCGAATCCAGCAAGTTCAACGGGCTGAATCCTTCGGCACAAGTTCAACTCGCTCTATGTCTTCTAAACGGTGAACGAGGCTTCGCTACTCGGTTATTTGCCAAGCAGTACCGGCAATGGCTCGCCAATTACCATTGGGAGGACTTTGCCGCGAGCGATCGACGCGGAAATATGCTTTCTCCAGTTCTCGTTCACATCATGAAGTTCTCTATTGCGTTGGATCCGGTTTTGCAATCATTCCACTGCGACGAAAAAGACATGCCCATCGCTCTCCAGGATTTGTGGAGCGTCCTTGTCATACAAGACTGGGAATTGGGTTATTCGGCGACTGCATCGTGGATCAAGCGAGAATTGTCTCAGCAAAAGTGCGAAGCAACTATCCAGAAAATTGCGTCAGCCATTGCATATCCGTTTTTGCATAACCATCTGTCGGTCAATCAATCAGATGTCATTCGTCAACTCCTTTCTCTTTCTTGGCAGGGCGATCTCCTCGGCTTCACGAGTGAAGTGTTCTCATTGCAACCTGACCAGTATTTTGACATTGCCAGTCAGTGTTTGAAGCTTGGAGAATCTGGCGATTCGCTTGATGACGACCTACGAGAGCAACTCGCAGATGTTCTACTCAAGGTTCAGGCTTACAGCCCTGCATCATTGGCGTGCTTAGTTTTGACGGCGCCGAGCGACTTCAAAGCAAGATCGGAATACCTCAGTGAACGTGTGGATGAAGAAAGTTTCGCTTTAGCACGATCTATATGCACCGCGATACACAATCCGACAAGCCCAGGCCTAATTGACCAAATTCGAAGCTTGTATGACGATTACGCGCGCGTAGAGGATCGCTCCGAAGTTCATTTGGAGTACCTCTCTGATGATTTGCGACCCGAAGATCTATTCAGGTACTTGAACTTCGATAGTTTCCAGTTATTGATTGATTCGAAAGTACTACTAGATTTCATCGAACATCCTCTTTCGATTGCGAATGCGCTTCGAAATCTGATTGATCTCGCTGCAACAAATGCTACGTGCGACGATGTCATTCAGTTCTTGGCCGCCGTTGATCAATTGCGAGCGCTCATTTAGTTCAGTTAACGCTTAGCGTTCAGATTGGCCGCCAAATGTACGATTTTTTAGAAGACGTCGTTTTGGTTGACGGGGTGCCAACATTTCAAGGTCTATGAGAAGCAAGGGCGGAGTCATCGACTTGGGCGCCCGAGATGAAGTTATAGGCCTCTTTGGCGTCGCCAAATTCACCAATGATTGGACCGAGGTCAGCATTGGTTTGATCAACCAATGAGGTGCAATCGACCGTCGATCCACTAGCTTCGTCATAAGGATCAGCCCAGACTTGAGTTCCCTGGCTAATTTCTAGGTGTCTCCAATTGTCTGTTCGCTTCGAACAAATGCGAAGTTAAATCCAATTAATGATGGCTCCCATGCGCATCGACCGCTGCTTAAAAGGGGGCACAAAGCCTCGTTACTTCTCACCGGCCCATACGATCCTGTCAGTACCCGCTTAATTCATTAGAACAGCAGTGGTGAATCACTACTAGTGGATGGCGAAATCTGTAACGTCTACGCCTGCGTCTGTAGATAATCTGATTCGAATTAATTCAAGCCGAACAATCGCGAATGACAAACTCTTCAAATTCGGACCAGTTATATCTCCGTGAACGCCGGTGAACGGTCCGGAATTGCATCACGGGCGACCAAAATGAGTTACGAATCTCATTTCCTCCAGCCCACCGTGGCGCCTATGAAGTCAACCTTGCAACTTTCATCAAGGCTTAGTCGGTTGAAAGAGTGGCGCGAGCATCCCCAAAAGAAATGAAACGAAAAGCAAGCCAGCCGTGCCAAGACCCGGCTTGTACCACGAGAACGAAGAAAATGGTGAAGCTGGCAACGCGTAAGCCCATACTGCAAATGCGAGCGTCGCTGAGAAAAATTCCCACCACGGCCAATGCTTGAGCTTCAATCTTCTCAACGCATTACGTCCCTTTAGTTTCACTGCGAAGACGACCCACGTTGCGACCGGCGTGAATCCTAAGAACACCCAGAAGGTCACCCACTTTTCAAATGATGATTGAGATGCCAAAGTCCCGAGTGCGGCCAGTATGGCAACATAGGTCGTCACCACTTCTGTTGGGATATAGGCCACAATTGCACTTAGGGCGCTACCGGTGGAAGATGCATCGGTACTTTGAATTTGGCCGGAAACTGGCTGAGAGGATGCAACTCCGCCTTTGGAGTCGAAAGTAAAATCGTATGTCCGTGCGAAAGCCGTCTTGGAAGTTTGCTCAGATGGTTTGAAGTTAACCGGCACTTCCCCAAATCGGGCATTTATTGCTCGGTCCGTCATTGCATCAATACTCATCGTCTCCCCCTGCAGTTTGAAAATCATTACCTCAATGATTCTGGACTCTCTAGAATTGAATATATACGTCAATCAAGTAACGCGTCATGGTTACAGTATGCCAATGATCGCAAGCCCGGGCACACATTTAAGAGTGCGACGCCCCTGCGGTTATTGGCGCCACGGCATTTATATCGCTGACAATCGCGTCATCCAATTCGGTGGTTGGATTCGCGAGAAACGTCGCGCAACCGTTGACGTTGTCTCCTTCAATAACTTTGCCCAGCCCACCAAAGTCTGGCCTTGACCCCGTTTGGTAGACACCTTGTAAGAGAGGATGTAAATCGTGCTGGGAAAACGGGAGAGTAATTAATCTGAGATCTACACTGTTACCGATTCACGATGCCGGTACCTGGATCACAACTCCGATCCGGACAGGCCTCATATTTCCCCAACACCACGAGACCAGACCGACACAGAACAACGCGATTCCTTGAAAACAAACGACATGCGCAACGAAACCGACACTACGCAACACTTTGAAGGTTTCTTTTAATCCCAAGTTATCGAGGAGTTGTGCGTGAGCGTGTTCTGACGTTCCTCAGCATTTGCCAACGTCCAGATCTTCATCAATTTTAGGCTCAAAAGTCAACTCAGTTAACAGGCTGTCAACCAAACCGAAAGCAGTTCCACGCGGGGTGTACCGTACCAAAATGAAATTAGTTCAATGCTTCGTCGATCGGCGTGAACGCGAATGAGCATTTATGGTGACTCGCTAAACAATGATGAAACCTTTGACGTTTCAAGTGACACTGAGACGACAATTTCTGAACCTCAAAATGAAGGCGCGAACGTTTGCAGATTAGGTGCTCTTTCGACGCTCTTAGGTGCAGATGCTGACACTATTTTCGCTCTCTCCGAACCGATGGAGACTCTCGGTCTCGCCGAAGGCCTCACTTCAGGTGAAGTACTTTGGCGATCACGATCTGATAGCGAACTCAATGAACTCTCCGAATACTTGCGTCAAATCGAGCGCTTGAGTAGACCCGAGATTTGGACTGCCATCAATCAGAATCTGAGTCCAACGTCGGCAATCGCCTTTATGGTAAGTGCTCTTGGAAGCAGTTTGGAAAGAGAATCCGCCGCGGCTGCAGCGGCCTTATGGCAAGAATTCCGAGGGACCGACCGATACGAAGTTCAACCATGGTTCGTGGAGGATCACTATCTAAGAAATGGTCTTCGATACCCTAACCTCTTACTTTGGAATTGGTCGTGGCAGTTCTTTGGTGAATTTCTAGATGATTTCACGCTCAACGAGACATTCATCAACTGGGATGAAGTTCCTTGGAGTTACGTGTCCGCCGATATGCTCCGTCTCGTTAGTAGTCTCAACGACGCGCACGAACAAATTGCGGTCATCTTAAATTTATCTAAGTTTCGACTTCAAATAGCTCTTCGATCTTCTGATTCAATTACTCGCGAACTCGCGACGTCGGCGTTCATTTCCTTTGGATTTGAGGATCGAGTCGCTGAGCGAACTCCTCAACCTCTTAAGGTGCCCTCGACCGAATTACAAGTATCCACGATGGTCCACGGAACACGGGCATGGATGGGTGAATGGTGGGAACCAGAAGGCGACTTTCATGAATACATTTCTTTAAATTATCGTTCAAATCTCTACAAAAAGGGTGCGCCCTTTAGTTGGGATGGACGATTAAGCGAGTCTCACCGTGTGCGGGCGGGAATTCGATTAATGAAGTGGGCTTCAAGTGAGGCATCAAATGGCATGGAAACAGTCTTCGGGCATAGTTACGGAGGCGAAGTATTGGCTCGTTCGGTTCTCGATGGAGCGAACGTCAGCGAGATGGTTCTTCTCAGTGCGCCAATCACTGAAAGCATTAGGGCTGCGATTCCTCATATATCCACTGTCATTGACATTCGATTGACTTTTGATCCAATTCTCGCGCTTGCTAGGGGCAAACAGCACGTTCCTGATGAGTTCAACGTAACGCGAATATTCCTATCTGGTTGGCGCCTTAACCATGGTGCGACCCATGATAAGAATCTTTGGATCAATGAGCGCATTGCCGACCAATGTGGTTGGTGATCGGCTGTGCACTATTCACTCACTTGTGGGCGAGGCCGAATTCTCTTGCGCGACATATACCAATGGCCGCAACCATTCCTCATAATACCCAGGGGCTGACGCGAAGATAGTGAACTTTCAAGCCGCCGCCGGCTCTAGCGTCACCGTGTAGCCCAAGTTTCGAAGTTGGTCAACGGCGCGGCGCTTCGCTTTTTCGGGATTGCGCTTGGAGTAAAAGTCGCCGCCGGGTTCATTGAAGGTCTCTCCGGTCCGCAGCATGTTCCAGACGGTAATGAGCATGGCGTGTTCGATAGCAACGACGGCCTTGACGGGTCCTCGTCGTGAAGCGATCTGCCGATACTTGGCCGCGTAGTACGTGTCGTGCGAGCGCGCCGCACTCATCGCCGCGATCCCGAGCGCGCCCTTTAAGTAGGGGTTGCCCGGACGAGTACGCGTTGACTTCACGCGGCCCGCGGACTCGTTCGATCCCGGACACACACCCGCCCACGAGGCGAGGTGACCGGCGCTCGGCAACCGACTCATGTCGGCGCCAGTCTCGGCGATGATCACGTCAGCCACCTTGGTCGAGATCCCCGGGATCGTGGACATCAGATCCCGGGCTTGGCGAAAAGGTTCCATCATCACCTCGATGCGCGCCGTGATCTCCTCGATCGCTTTCGCCCTCTGGTCAATGAGGTCCAATTGAATCTGAACCAAGAAAGCGTGGTGCTCGCTGAATCGCCCGGTAAGTGCCTCGGTCAACTCGGGAATCTTGTTTCGCAGTCGGCCCTTGGCCATGTCGGCGAGGACAACCGGGTCGCGCTCACCGGCCACCAGGGCGTCGAGCATGATCCGCGCCGAGACCCCGTGCATTTCTGTCGCGACGGACGAGAGCTTCACCCCCGTGTCCTCCATCAACTTCTCCAGGCGCTGGATCTCACGAGTGCGTTCACGAATAATCGTGGTGCGCATGCGCGTGAGGTCGCGCAGTTGGCGAATCGGCTCGGGTGGCACGAACGAACCTCGCACGAGACCGTGGGCGCCAAGTTGCGCCAGCCACGCCGCGTCCGAGACGTCGGTCTTTCGACCAGAAAGATTCTTCACGTGCCGGGGGTTCACCAACATAATCTCAAAGGGTCCCTCTTCGAGTAGGTAGTAGAAGGGTTTCCAGTAGACGCTGGTCGCTTCCATCACGACCAACGTCACCCCTTCGGTGATGAGGTGTTCGCGCAGCGCCAGGATCTGACTGGTCACCGCTCCCCACGTCGTCACCTTGGAAGTAGCTCTGGCTCGACCAGGTTCTTGGGTTCGCACGCAGACCTTGACGTCCCTCTTGGAGATGTCGAGACCCGCGCATCGGTAGTGGACAATGTCCACGATGCCTCCTCTCGTTGGTTCACTTGCTAGGTGTCCGATCCGCAGAGGGCGAGATATTTCAGAAGTCTGACGCTCGTGCTCTAAGGCAACGGTCCACGGTTCTCGTGGATGCCCTCCGCCACCATGCTGCTGTACAGGCTCATGGCACTACAGTCCCTTCGGTGTCTACGCGGACCGAACGAATCGAATAGTACCGAGCGAGACGGCTTTTGGCGAATGGCCGATTTGGCGAACGGTACGCGAACTATCTTCTGTCCGCACGGCGAGCCCGCGACGGGCTCTACGTTGCTGCTGAAGCTTTAGGTCTCTACTAACTTGTCCGTGCGAGACTCTGAGTATGGCGACCGAAAAGGAAGTTCCTCTTGAGGGCGGTAATTTGACCAACGTGGTGCGTGTTGGCGATACCGTTCGACGAGAAGCGGGTCCCTGGACTCCATTTATTCACCGCCTTCTTGGGCATCTACGGAACCGAGGGTTCACTTTTGCACCCCAGGCGCTCGGCATTGACGAATTTGGTCGCGAGATTCTCACATATATCTCTGGAGAGACGTTGACTTATGGGCCGTGGCCACAGTGGGTGCGGTCAGACGAATTGCTTGAAGAAGCGGTCGCCGTTCTTGTCGATTATCACCACAAGGTTGCCGACTTTCGTCCAGGGCACGTTGAGTCGCGACTAGGCAGTGAACTACTCGCTTCCGATCAGATCGTCTGTCATAACGACTTCGCTCCGTACAACTGCGTCTATAGAGATGGTCATTTTGCTGGATTGATTGATTGGGACGTGGTCTGTGCGGGCGATCCAGTGTGGGATCTTGCATTTTTCGCATGGCATTGGGTGCCTCTGTATCCACCTTCTCCTGACTTTGCTTGGCGCTCCCTCGACATTTGCCAGCGACGCTTGAAACAGATCGTCGACTCGTACGGTTTCGAAGACAGGGAAGACTTCGTCCAGCTGATTGTCGCGCGAATTGAGTCAAGTCGAGACGGAATTATCTCCCGCGCAAGTGAGGGCGACCAGGCTTTCATGAACCTTCAGCGAGAAGGTCATGCCGAGGAGATGCAGCGAACAATCGAATTTGTTCGAGACAATGAGAAGTTCCTCGATGGCGCGCTCTATGTTTGAACATCAGAACATGCGACGCAAGGTACTGCCTTCGACCTAATTACCCGCTTGACCTAGTCGACTCCGAAACGAAGCTCGATGACTTCCCCACCACCCGATGTGAACCGAACATTGGCTAGTCCGGAGTACGAACTTTTGTCTAGCCAAACGTCGAGCCAAGAGATCAAACTTGGGCACACTTCAGAAAACGTTGGTGGACGTCCCACCTCGTTTGACCAGCAAATTTGGACGTCTAAAAACGTCCCTGGATGAGGAGAAATGGGTCCCAAGGTGTCGGGATCGAGACCCGGGCGGCCCACAGGCCCACAGGCCCACCAGTATTTATGAGGCTTTCCTCGTACTTTGTCGGGCGGCGGGCGCGTAACGACCGGCGCCCGATTGTCACAGGGCCGCTCTAGAGTCCCGTCAATGGCAAGTCGACACAAGAAACCGAATTCGAGAATCACAGCTCGTAGCGATGCGAACATCATTGAGTCGTTGCACAAGCAATTCGAGTCACTCAATAAATCATGCTTAGGATACGACGCCGGTGATGAAATCGAAATTCTAAATGTCTGTGCGCGACTCCGTGTCATCCTCGACACCGGTAGCCCCATCATCCAACAATTAGGTATCTCAAAGATCCTCTTGTTCCGAGATACGTCTACTCATCGACTCGACAATGATCGCAACATTTGCATCGCCAACATCCAGTGCGTCATCATTCCCGGAGTCGGAGCAAAATGGTCACCGCTTTACGACGACTGGCCTAAGGGACATGCACGGGTAGAAGATCAGCCATTTAACAACTGGTGGAATGATCACATCATGCCCCGGTCTGTCGAGGATGGTTTAGACCGAACTCCGATTTACAGCCGGCGAGACATCGTTCGTTTCGCAGCGAATCAGGAGGGCGGAGCGCACTTGGGCCAGTTGGAGACTGACTTTGATGAATTGACTCGTGACAACTTCACCGCTGAAGTCGCCTTTAGGGGACCCTCAGGTGAGACTCCGTTTATCCCTTCCCAAGGAAATCCGGTTTACGCCTGTATTAGACAAATCGGACACGAAGTTCTCCAGACACTTGATAAAAACTTGCAGGCAGCATTGAATGCTCGATCCGTTGTCTATCGCGCGTAGATGCATTCAATATTCCTCAACATTTAGTCAGTGCTCTGGGTCGTTCGAGAGTGTCTCTATCCAAAGTTCGAAAGGTACTTTTGCAGCAATCGATTCCCCCGAAACCAAAGAACAGAAACATTGCTCCACTCGCTCGACGAAATTGTTCCGTCAAATCGGAAAACCTTCGTATAATGCAACGCCCGTTCGGCGGTGTGAACTCTCGTATTTCTCCGTTGTAGATATTGGTCGTCGGTATAACACCGCACAGCACCATCGCAATGAACGCTCTTAATCAACAGGTTCCGGGTTCAAGTCCCGGCCGGCGCACCAAAGTAGTCAAACTTCACGGACTCATGCGTCCCAACGGTCGCGCCGACTGGGCAACGGCATGAAGATTCGAAGATTTGGAACAACATTGGTAAACGCGAAACCCGTCGCGATTCATCCCGTCAGTGGCCCGACGTGACACATCTGCAATCTCCCACTAGCGTCTGGGCAGATTGCGCAGCGATCTGATCTTGGTACGGCACACGATTGTGCGACTACGTTGATAGTGCGTCAAGAGTTGAAGTGTCGATGTTCCTTCAGTCAATGCGGCAACGAGATTAGGACACGAGTCTCCACGAACCATGAGCTATTACTCCCAGCAGAAAAGTCGGCATGGCATGAAAGGGGTCAGCTTTATCGGCGCCTTTAGCACAAACTTTAGAAGTAAATTCTTGCTTCCCTCATTACATCCCTCATTACATCCCTCATTTTTCCCAAACACCATTTGACGATATAGACGTTTGCACCACCAACTTCCTTGAAAACACAGGGGTTTCCTGTTCTTTACGAAACTTCAAAACACGCCTCCTAGACCTCTTAATCAACAGGTTCCGGGTTCAAGTCCCGGCCGGCGCACCAAAGTAGTACCTAATTAGAGTCCTTGGGGAACAGAACGGGAACGGAATTCCCCCGCGCGGCTACTTGAGAAGACTCGCCGACAACGCCGCGCCAGCTTCTTCAGCCATGCCCGGCATCACGTGAGCGTAAATCGCCAGGGTGATTGTCGGGCTGGCGTGGCCGAGCATCTCGGAGACCACCTTGACGGGCACGTTCGAGGCCAGCATGAGCGACGCCGCTGTGTGTCGGCAATCATGCAATCGAATCCGTGGCAGTCCTGACGCCTTCACGGCGTCGTCGAACCAGCCTGAAACGCTGTCCGGGTGGGAGGGACGCCCGATCTCATCGGCGACCAGGTAGCCGCTCTCTTCGTACGCACCGCCGGCCGCCAACTTCTCGCGGGCCTGAGTCGCCTTGTGAGCTCGCAGGATCGGCGAGAGGGACTGGTCGAGCGGAATGGCACGGCGGCCAGCCGCCGTCTTTGGCACACCGTCAACAGCTTTGCCCGCGACTGTGACACGCGTTCTGTTAATCGTCATGGAACCGGTGTCGAGGCCCACGTCCGACCACCTCAGCCCGCACAGCTCACCGCGACGCAAACCGCGAGTGAGCAGCAACGTCCACGCGAAGGCGAGACGGCCATCCTTCGTGAATTCGAGAAACTGGCGCGCCTCGTCGGTCGTCCAGGCTTGCATCACCCGCGACGTGCCCCTGGGTCGCTTCACGCCAGCGACCGGGTTGCGCGCGAGGAGATCATTCGCGACGGCCCAGGCGCAGGCCGCCTTCAAAATACCGATCGTTAACTGAATCGACCTCGAGGAGAGCCCATCGCGGCCGGTCGAAGTCTTCTTGGTCCTCAGGGTTCGCACGAGCTCGTTGACCTTTTTCGCCGTCAACGAGTTCACCTTGGTCGCGCCAATGTTGGGATTGATCC
>Ga0208080_1000880_pt1 | contig 15016 bp, 10 predicted proteins | sample NGESurdeep092012_3_FD_184476 | JGI IMG/M metagenome (GOLD analysis project Ga0208080, IMG submission 184476) | Arctic peat soil microbial communities from Barrow, Alaska - NGEE Surface sample 210-3 deep-092012 (SPAdes) | ecosystem: Environmental > Terrestrial > Soil > Wetlands > Peat ...
GAAGTGGCGCCGTCGGATATCGCATCGACGGGCAGCAACGATGTGTGGAAGCATCCGCCGGCCGCGAACAAGATCGGCAACGAGCAGTTAGCCGATATTGTGGCGTACATCAAGTATGCGACCACGGGGACGAAGAGAGCGGTCGACCCCGCGGACGTGCGGTAAGTTTGACGCTATTTCTTCGGGGGTGTGATATCGGTGACCGGGAGATCCCAGTGGCCCAGTAGGATCTCGAACCGCCGTTGTTCCTCGCGTATATACTTTGCCTGGTCGGGCCAGAGCTGCTTGATGAGGCGCTCTTCGTCGGGATTGGCGGTGGTCGCCACTGTCGAGTTCTTGAACCGAATGGTAACGCGGTAATCCCAGCGCCCATCCTCGGTCGTGTGGTTGGCCGGCTGCTCAATTTTCACCGAGAGCATGCGGCCGCTCTCGACGTTCTTCTGGAGCAGCGGGTAGTGGTTTTTCAGGAAGAGTTGCAGGAATTCCTGCTGATGCCCCCATTGCACCTTATAGTAATACTCCATTGAGTAGGGCTGGTCAGGTGCCAGTTGTGGCGGGGCGCCCTGGGCGAGCAGTGGCGGCGCACAAGCAAAAACCAATAGGGCTAAGGGTAGGTTTCTCATCAATCCTCCATCCGAGAGTGAATTGAATTCTAGCAGGCTGCGGAATGCGTTGGGAGCAAACCAAGGGGCCGAGCGGGGACAGACAGGCCTGACAGCGAATTTCCGGCAAAGTCAGCCAGAAATTCATGTCAGGCTTGTCAGTCCCGGTTTGTCTATTGGCCGGTGGCGGCGGCGCCTGGTGCGGCGGCGGGTTTGCCGGCGTCGAGGTGGTCCCAGTTGAGAATGGCGTTGAAGGCCAGGAAGTAGGTGCCCTGGGTCTGCCATCGCCAGAAGGGGCGGAGCGCGAACATCACGACGTGACCGGCGCCGATCGGCATATCGACCACGAGGGCGCGGTTGGCGATGGCCTCGCCGCCGCCTAAGGTGCCGGAGAGCAGCATGTCGTTGGCATTGGCTGGGAACTGGAGCACTACGCGGGGGCGCGGTCCGGTGTCAGCGCCGAAGGCACCGCGTCCACCACCACCGCCAGCGCCGCGTCCACCGCGTCCGCCGCCCGTGGCGGGGGCCGCGGCCGTGGCTGCCGGTGCATCGCTGGGGTCGAGCGGGGAGGTGTGGATGGGCACGGCGTTGGGCGTGACGTTCTGGCCCTGGCCGCCGTTGATGGCGCCGGCTGCGCCGGCTCCGCCGCGTCCACCACCGCCGCCACCGAAGCCGCCGAATCCGCCGCCACCGGCGGCGGCGGCATTGAGCACGGGATCCTGGTTGAAGTAGACCGGCAGATCCTTGCCGTCATAGCCGTAGGCGATGGGGCTCTTGAGGTCGGAGAACACGCCGCGCAGGATGGAGCCGCGCGCGAACAACTCGGCGGGATGCTCCACGGTGACGCCGCCGGCGAGGTTGTACTCGGCCATCAGGGCTGAGGTTCCACCTTCGGTGATCAGTGTGCCGCCCTGCTGGACGAACCTGGCCAGCTCCTGCAGACCTTCGAAGCCCATGCCGCCGCGGATATCGTCGGTCTCGTCGACGCCGCCCAGATTGGGCGTCTGTTCGGTCTTCTTGTAGGGAATGGGCGCGGTACCGGTCATGGCGATGCCGTTGATCATGGAGGCGGAGGTGCCGCCCACGTGGGGGAAGACGATGACGTCGTACTTGGAGCGCAGGTTGCCTTCCTTGAGTTTCTGGTCGGCGAAGTAGGTGTAGGGGACGCTGTAATAATCCAGCGCGGCGCGTACCCAGCCTTCATCCTGGGTGCGCGACCAGGAATGGATGTAGCCGATGCGCGGGATGGTCAAGGCGTGGGTCTTGACCGGCGGGGCGGCGGCCACGGCCCAGGCGGAGAGTCCGAGATCCTTGAGTTGCGGTTCGAGGGCGGCGCGATCGGCGTTGGGGATGATGAGGGCGCCGGCGCGCAGCTTGCGGCCGTTGAGGTCGAAATCCTCCTCGGCGACCAGCATCTTGATGTCCTTGTTCTTAAAGCGGAAGGTCATCAGGTTGTTGTCGCTGGTGTGTTCGACCACCAGCGTGCCGCCTTCGCCAGCGACGCCGCCGGACGCTTTGGCATCGGAGGCGAGCAGGGTCATGGGCTTTTCGAAGATGGATTTATCGGCGATCTTGTGGAGCTTGACGTTGCGCATGTACTGCATGGTCCAGCCGGTATCGTCGTAGGGGCGCGGGTTGGCGACGGGATAGTTCTGCACGCCGAAGTACATGTCGAGGAGGGTGTGGTAGGGCTGGTCGCCGCGGATGACGTAGTCGCCGGCGGCCACGTCCACATTGCCGATTTTGAAGGCGGCGCCAGAGGTGTGGATCTCGATGCCCTGGCGGCGGAGTTCGTTGACGAGGTCGGCGGCATCGGCCTTGCGGCGCTGCGCGGCGGGGACCACCCAGGCGAAGTCGGGGCCGTTCCTGCCCTTGTCGATGGCGCGCTGGTTTTTCAGCCAGTAGTTTTCCAGATAGAGTTCATGGTCCTTGGCCACTTTGTTCATGGCGATGAGGAGCGCCGATTCCTGGATGTTGGTGTTGTTGCGCGGTCCCCAGGCGATGGAGGGGAGCGGCGGATTGGGGCGGTACCATTCGCGGCTGGTCTGGGTGGCGCCGAGGGTCAGGTTGGGGTTGACGTCGGGGCCGTAGCTCTGGACTTCGTAGAAGCGGCCGAAGGAGTTGTGAGTGATGGCGATCCAGAAGAGGTAGTTGGGGACCCAGCCATCGTAGAAGCCGTAGGTGAAGACGCCGGGAACGCCGCGCTTGGCCATTTCCATGACTTCGGTCTGGCCGAGCAGCCACCATTCGTCGATGGCGATGGCGTCGAGCGCGGTGTTGTAGGGGCCGGTGCCGGTGGAGACGTATAGGTACGACTGCGCCTCGTGCAGATCGTGCAGGATGGTGGGGTGCCATTCCAGCACGCCCTTGGTGAAGTTCCTGGTGATCTTGAGATACTGGCCCATGCCGTCGCGATTGTTGTCGTGTTGCACGTACTTGCCCCAGTACATGAGGGGCAGGCGCTGGCCGGTGCGCTTGTTGTAGTAATAGGTGTCCACTTCGCGCTCACGGCCGTCCACCTCGAGGACGGGGGTGATAAAGGTGATGGAGTTGTTGCGGATGGTCTGGATGAACGGGGTCTCTTCGACAATCAGGCGGTAGGCGAGTTCGATGAGCATTTCGGGGCCGCCGGTTTCGGGCGAGTGGATGCCGCTGTTGGCCCAGTAGAGGGGCTTGCCGACCTTGATGAGCTCGCGGGCCTGGTCGCCGGTGAGTTGGCGCGGGTCGCCGAGTTTGGCGAGGATGTCCTTGTATTTGTCGAGGTTCTTGATGGTGGCCTCGTCGGCGATGGCGAGGATGACCTGATCTCGACCCTCCTCGGTAGTACCGATCTTCCAGAATTTGGCGCGCGGGGAGGCTTTGGCGAGGGCCTCGTAGTAGCGGTAGATGTCCTTGGCGTAGGTCAATTCGCCGGGCTTGCCGGGAATGCGTCCGAGGAATTTGAGGGGCGACGGGACGGTATCGGACGCGGGCATGTGGTCCACCAGCTCGGTGGTGATACGCGGGTCTTGCAGGTACTCCTTGATGAGCTTGGTGTACTCTTCGTCGATCTTCTGGGGGGCGGGAGCGGCGGGGGCGGACGCCGGTTTCCCTTTCTTGGCCTGGCCGAATGCGGGGCCGGAAACGAGAGCGAGAGAGAGCAGCGCGCTCCCGAGTGCGAAGCGGAGTGACATGGTGAAGATCCTTCCCTGGGATCTCAAAGTCTGACCTTTTTAGGGTGTGCGTGTCAACTGCGTGGCATAAGGCTCCGCCTTGTGCAGGCGAGCGCCAGCTCGCCCGGAGTTATTCCGGCGTGTGCGCGAGCGCTACCAGCCGCGCTGGAGGACCACTTCCCTGGACAGATGGACGACTTCGGGCCGGGCGAGGCGGCGATAGTCTTCCTGGCTGAGATGGACCACGTCGCGGTGAGTGCCGGCATTGAAGACGATCTTCTCGTCGGCCAGCAGATTGGCGTCCATCAGCACTTTCATGTTGTACAGGTTGCCGAAGGGCGGCATGGCGCCGAGATCGCAATCGGGAAAGATGCGCGCCAGTTCGGCTTCGGTGGCGAGGCGCGCCGTGTTGCAGCCCAAGGCGTCGCGCACTTCCTGAAAATCGACCACCTTGCTGGCGGGCAGCACCAGCATCTTGTACTCTCCGCTGGCGAGCACGATGACCACCTTGGCGACTTCCTGGGGCGGCACGTGTTCGACGCAGGCGACTTCCCGAGCCGTGTAGGCCAAGGGATGGACCGTGTGCGTGTAGGGGACACCGCTCAGGTCGAGGAATTCTTGCAGCTTGGCTAGAATGGGCATGCAGAACCTCCGGGGATATTGTGCGCTTAGTGAACGGCGAAGTCCAGGGGGTGTAGTTGGCGGCGGCATGCGGAAGGTCTTAGAAGAGGGGTAAACGAGTGCCGGAAAACGCTATCGCTAGATCGGTCTCCTTGTTATTGGCGGTGAGCTCGCTGGGCGCGGCGCAGTTGCCGCTGGTTTTCGAGCGGAACGCCGGGCAAGCCAGGAAAGACGTGCGCTTCCTCGGCCGCGGCGGAGCGGAACAGATCGCGCTGCTGGACGGGGGCAGTTTTCGCACTCACGGCGTGGAGATCCGTCTGGCGCGTGGCAACCCGCGCGCGGTCGCGGTTGGTCTCCAACCGCTTCCGGGCAAGAGCAATTACTTCATCGGCAACGACGCCGCGCGCTGGCGTACCGGTGTCGCGCAATTCCGCCAGGTGCGCTACCACGATGTTTACCCTGGGATCGATCTCGTTTTTCATGGCCGCGAATACGATTTTGTAGTTACGCCGCAATCCGACCCCGCGCGCATCCAGCTCGAATTCGGCGGCCGGGTGCGCCCGCGATTGGACTCGGGCGACCTGGTGGCCGGCGAATTGCGCCAGAAGCGGCCCCGCGCCTACCAGGTGCTGCGCGGAGAGCGGCAGGAGGTGGCGGCGGATTTCGTGCTCGCCGGGCGCGTGGCGCGCTTCCGCCTGGGGCCGTACGATCGCTCGTTGCCGCTCGTCATCGACCCCGCGATCGCCTTCGTCAGCTATCTCGGCGGCGCGGCTACGGAATTTGGCGGGTCCGTGGCGGTGGACGCAGCCGGCAACATCTATGCCGCGGGGAGTACGAATTCCGGCGATTTCCCCACTACGCCCGGTTCGCTGAAGACCGGGAAACCCGCTGGGCGCTACATGGCATTCGTTACCAAACTGAGCCCCGACGGATCCACCATTCTCTATTCCACTTACCTGGGAGGCGACGGGGATTCGGCCGCCAGCGGCCTGCAGGTGGATGCCGCCGGCAATGCATACGTCACCGGCGCCGCGGGGCAGAATTATCCCACGACGCCCGGCGCGTACCAGACTTCGCCCGCCTGGGGCTTCCTCACCAAGCTCGGCCCCGCAGGCGACCGGCTGGTCTATTCCGCCGTGATCCCGGCCTGGCCGAGCGCCATCGCCATCGATGCCGCGGGCAGCGCTTTCGTCACTGGAAGCGCGGACCCCAGCTTCGTGGCGACGCCCGGCGCATTTCAGCGTTCCCTCGCGCCGGTCACCTGTCCAGGATATCGTCCGTCACAAGCCGATGCGCCGTGTATCCATGCGTTCGTGCTCAAGCTGCGGCCCGACGGGTCGGCTCCGGCATACGCCACGTTTCTGGGCGGCACGGACAACGACTCGGCATCCGCGATCGCGGTCGATACGGCCGGCAATGCCATCGTTACCGGCAACACGGAGTCCGGTGACTTTCCGGTAACGGCCGGCGCCATCCAGTCATCCTTCCACGGCAAGATCGTGTTCGGTCCGGAGACTTTCGGCGACGGTTTCGTCACCAAGCTGAACGCCGCCGGTAGCGGCTTGGTTTATTCCACGTACCTGGGCGGCGCCAACCGGGATGTCGGCCTTGCGCTGGCGCTGGACGGGGCGGGCAACGCGTACGTGGCCGGAATTACCGAGTCCGCCGATTTCCCCACCACGCCGGGCGTGCTGCACGCGACATTTATCGGCCCCCCGCCAATCATGCCCGGAAGCGGCGGCAACGGCTTTGTCACCAAGATCGACCCGGGCGGACGCCTCGTCTACTCGACTTTCCTATCGGCTTCTACATCGGCCATCGCCATCGATGGTGGTGGCTACGCTTATTTCGAAGCCTCCGCCTCGGGGACTTGCTTCGGGCCGCCGTTCTTTTCGATTCTCAGCCCGCGTGCCGATGCCATGGTGGATTCTGGCGCTGGGGGAGTGGGCGCCGCCGGCAGTTCGCCGCTCGTCCTTGATGGCAAAGGCTTCGCTTACGTCGCCGGCAGCACGGGAGTTCAAGTTTTCCTTGCCACGCCCGGCAGCGCGCAGTCGCAATACGGCGGCGGCGATGCCGATGCTGTCGTGACGAAAATTGCGCTCCTCGGCAACGCGAACAGTGCGCGGACGTCGGTCGCCTGCGGAGTCAACAGCGCCACCCAGTGGCCCGGCCTGATCTCGCTCACGGCGAATGGAACCGTGGCGCCTGGCGAGATTTTCACGATTTACGGAACGGGGCTCGGGCCCGATACCGGCATGACGGCGCAAATCAGCGGCGGCGCCGTGGCCACGGCCTTGGGCGGCACGCGCGTGCTGTTCGATGGCCTACCGGCGCCCTTGCTGTGGGTCCAGAGCAGCCAGATCAACACGGTGGTGCCGTTCGCGATTCAGGCGTCTTCCACCGCCATGACCATCGAGCGCAACGGGGCGGCTTACGGCCCGTGGAAGCTGCCCGTGGCCCCCGCGGTGCCGGGCATCTTCACCATCGATTCTTCGGGCAACGGACAGGCCGCGGTCTTCAACCAGGACGGCACGCTCAACTCGGCTTCCAATCCGGCGCACAGAGGCTCGGTGATCGTCATCTACGCTACCGGCGCGGGCCAGATGGACCCGCCGATGGCCGATGGGGCCATCGCGCCGCTGGCTCTCCCGCTGCCCAAGCCGCGGCTCGGCATCGCGGTGCGCGTGGGCGGCTTCGACGCCACGGTGCAGTACGCCGGGGCGGCGCCGGGACTCGTCGCCGGGGCCATCCAGGTGAATGCGCTGGTTCCCGATGGCGTCCCCGTAGGCGACGCCGTCTCCCTGGTGCTCTACGCCGACGGTTACGGCAGCGGCCTTCCGGGCTACACATTCCTGGCTGGCCGGGCGACGGTCGCCATCCGCTGAAGGCGGGTTGACAGACGAAAGCGTCTGTCCCACATTGGTGGGGCGGACCCCCTGGTCCGCGCGGGTCCCCCCGGACCCGCTCTTCGCTCGAAAAATCAAGCGCTGGCGCCACCGCGACAGGCCGACGAGGGCGTCGGCCGCGGTCCAGGGGGACCGCCCCACGATTTATGCAGATGACGCCGTTTTGGCCTATTTAAGTGGCATTGGGCGCTTTCGCCTGCCACTTGCTATGGTGATTTCGTGAGCGCAAACCAGACGTTTTTTCGTGACCGGCTCGAAGTGCGGGTTTTTGGCGACCGGGGCGAGGCCGGCGCGGCGGGGGCGGAGACCGCGGCGGGGATTATGCGGGAGCAGATCGGGCGCGCGGGGCGGGCGGCGGTGGTCTTCGCGTCCGCCGTGTCGCAGGACCCGTTCCTGGCGGCGTTGCGCGCGCAGGAAATCGATTGGACCCGCATCACCGCGTTTCACATGGACGAGTACGCGGGGATGAGCGGGGATCATCCGGCGTCGTTCCGGCGCTTTTTGCGGGAGCGGCTGTTCGACCACGTGCCGGTGGCGGCGTTTCACCAACTGGACGGCGAGGCGGCGGACGCGGAAGCCGAGTGCGAGCGCTACGCCGGGTTGCTGCGGCGGGCGGAACCGTGCCTGGTCATCATGGGAATCGGCGAGAACGGGCACCTGGCGTTCATCGACCCGCCGGTGTGCGATTTCGGCGATCCGCGGGATGTGCGGGCGGTGGAACTCGACGATGTCTGCCGCATGCAGCAGGTACACGATGGAGCGTTCGCGCGGCTGGAGGATGTGCCGCGGCGCGCGCTCTCGCTGACGGTGCCGTTCTTCCTGCGGGTGCCGCGGGCGTTGGTGTTCGTCAATGGCGAGCACAAGAGCGCGGCGGTGAGGGCGGCGCTCGAAGGGCCCGTCGTGGAAGCGTGTCCGGCGTCGGCGCTACGGCGGCATCCGTCCGCGATTTTGTTCTTGGATGCGGCGGCGGCGGGGCTGTTGTGAAGAAGGGAAGACATGCCCCCTCGAAAGGGGTCATGGCAGCCTGAAAGGCTACGCTACCAGGCTACGCTACTTGATGGAGAGAAAGCCGCTGACGTTTTCCCACAGCAGTTTGGGGAAGCTCTTGTCGAGGTAGGAGCGGATGGAGACGTAACACTCGTCGCAAGAGTTAGTGGCGGTGAACTCGGCGATCATGCGTTGGCGCTCTTCGAGGCGGTAGCGCTGGAACTGCATGGAGCAGGGCTGCAAAGCGCCATCGGCGGTGACCACCAGAAAGCGCAGTCCGGCCTTGCAGCCGGGAGTTCCGTTGTTGGCGAAGTACTGGCGCGTGGCCTGGAGCGTACTGGGCGAGTTGAGGATCCAGTTGGTGGAATCGCGGCGCTGTTCCACGCGGAGGAGCCGCGCGCCGATTTCGGCGAGCTGTTGGGGCGAGCCGGGGAAGTAATCGCGGCAGCCGGTGCGGCGCGCGGAGTAGGCGCTGTAGCAGAGATTCACGCCCCACTCCCGGGCCTTGTCCGCGATGGCTTCGATCTCTCCCAGATTCTCGGTGGTGATGCAACTGTTGAGCACGATATCGTCGTGGCCCAGTTTGGCCAAACGCGGGATGAGATCTTCGAGATGGCTGTACAGGCCGGGGTAGACGCGGAAGTCGTCGTGGCGCTGGTCGGGGAAGTCGAGGCTGACGGAGAACTGGTCGATGCCGGCGGCGCGCAGGGCGAGGTACTTCTCCTGGGTCATGAGGGACCAGTTGGAAACCAGGATAGTGTACGGCAGGGTGGAGCCGTTCTTGATACCGCGCACGATTTCGACGACGTCGTCGCGCATCAGGGGCTCGCCGCCCGAAACCTGCACCACGCAGGGGCGCAGGGCCTCCATGTAGCGGCGGAAATCGGCGGGCTTGAGATTGCGCGATTCGTCGCGCGGGCCGCCGTGGTCGCAGTGTTTGCACCAGCAGGTACACGCGTCGGTGACTTCAAAGGAAACGACGATCGGACGGTTGGCGAGCCAGTTGGACGAGCCTCGCCCGATGATCCGGAGGGATTCCGCGAGTGGCACCTTACGCAAGTGGCGATGGTAACATGTGGCGCGCTATTCTCGAAAGTGTGGCGAGCGACCGGGAGCTGATTCAAATTGTGGATGCGGTGATGGCCGAAGCTGTGCGCCTCGGCGGCGCGTGGGTGGTGTGCGAGGCGGGCTGCGCGGAGTGCTGCAGGGGGCCGTTTCCGATCACGCAACTGGATGCGCGGCGGTTGCGCGAAGGGCTGGCACAACTGGAGCGGCACGACCCCGAGCGCGCGGCCAGGGTGCGGCGGCGCTCGCGGGAGTCGGTGGCGCGCCTGGCGGACTTCCCCGGCGATATGACTACCGGGATTCTGGACGAAGACGAGGAGGCCGAGGAACGCTTCGCGGCCCTGCCCGACGAGGAGTATTGTCCGGCGCTGGACCCGGCGACGCTGACCTGCGACCTATACGAAGCGCGCCCCATCACCTGCCGGGTTTTCGGTCCCGCGGTGCGCAGCGGCGGCGATGTCCTGGGGGTCTGCGAACTGAACTATCGCGGCGCGACGGACGAGCAGATTGCGGCGTGCCAGGTGCAGGTGGATCCGGACGGTCTGGAAGACGAGCTGATCCAAGGCGAGCGGCAACAGACGATTGTGGCGTATGCGTTGGCGGGATAGGAGGTTGGCAGGCGGAAGCGCCTGCATAATTCGGGGGAGTTGGCAGGCGGAAGCGCCTGCCCCACCTTAACCGCGGCCGATGAAGGGCATGTTGGTCGCCATCACGGTTAGGAATTGGACGTTGGCGTCCAAGGGGAGATTGGCCATGTACAGCACGGCATCGGCCACGTGGCGGACGTCGATTCGCGGCTCGGCGGCGGCGGCGCCGTTGGCTTGCAGGACTCCGGCCGTCATGCGCTCGGTCATTTCCGTGGCGGCGTTGCCGATGTCGATCTGTCCGCAGGCGATGTTGTGGCGCCGGCCATCGAGTGAAATGCTCTTGGTGAGACCGGTGATGGCATGTTTGGTGGCGGTGTATGGCGCGGAGTGGGGGCGGGGCGCGTGAGCCGAGATGGAGCCATTGTTGATGATGCGCCCACCGCGCGGATGCTGTGCCTTCATGAGCTTGATGGCTTCCTGGGCGCATAGGAATGCGCCGGTGAGGTTGACTGCGACCACTTGCATCCATTGTTCGTAGAGGAGGTCCTCCAGCGGTATGGCGGGTGCGTTGGTGCCCGCGTTGTTGAAGAGAACATCGAGGCGCCCGAAGGCTTGCTGGGTTTTGGCGAACAGCGTCCTGACGGAATCCGGATCGGTGACGTCGGTGGGGACCGAGAGCATCTTGCCGCCGGGCACAACGGCCGACGCGGCGGTCCGCTCGAGTGGTTCGGCGCGCCGGCCGGCAAGAACCACCGAATATCCCGCGGCCTGAAGCGCCAGGGAGACGGCGCGTCCTATACCGCTGCCGGCGCCGGTTACGAGCGCGATCTTACCGTTGTCAGACATAGTCTTATCTTAGTGCAATACCACCAGTTCGTAATCCAACAACTCCGGGAGAATGATTTCCGAGTAGCCGCCGTGGATGCGGATTTTGAGGTCCATGGGGTGGCGCACGGCGCGCGCGGTGTGGAAGGCGCCGCGGAGCTCGACGCGGATTTCGCGCATCGGTACCGGCGGGAAGTAAGCGGTCTGCGAGTGGCCGGAGAGATTGATGAAGTGGAGCTGCGTGCGCCCTGCCTGCTGCATCAGCGTCAATTCGACCAGGGGGTGGGCGTTGGTCTTCAACTGGCGTTGGGGATAGAGTTGGTCGACGACATCGCGGAAGAGGCCCGCGTGGGCCAACAGGCTGTGGCGATAGTAGAGCGCGCCCAATTCCCAGGGGAGCCATGTGACCGTTCCTTGGCCCAGGCTTTTGGTGACGATGGCCGGCGTGGTGGTGTCTTGGATATCGACATGCACCTTCTCCGGCGGGCCGATCATGGATGGCGGCACCAGCGAGAGCGACTTCGATCCGTCACCTTCGACCGCGGTGAACGGACCGTTCAGCAGGAGCAGGTCCGTATCGGCCAGCGATGGGAACAGGTTGTGGTTGCGGACGCGGAGGTAGCCCTTCACGTCGGGCGTGGTCGAGATCACGCGGGCGATGGGGAACTCGGGCGGGTGTGAACTGGCAATCAGCAGACGGCCGCCCTGCTCGACATATTGCTGGAGGCCGCGGGGCGCCCAATCGGTGGCGATCGCCAGATCGAAGGGGCGAGTGCCGAGCCAGTCCATGTTTTCGGAGACGGCGAAGGGGATGTGCTCTTCGGTGAGCAGGCGGAAGATGCCGCGCCAGGCGCCGTCGTCGGCCGCGCCGCGCGACGAGGGGCCGGCAAGCAACAGCACGCGCGCGGCATTGCGCAGACCGGAATAGTGCTGCTGGTTGGCGGCGGCCCACTGGAAAATGGGCTTGGCGGTTTCATAGGCCTGCCGATCCTGCAGGTCGAGCGTTCCGTTGACTTCGAAAGTGAGGGCGCCTCCGTTGGCCATGTTCTGCCACATGCGCAGGGCGATCTCCTGGCGCGGGACGGTCGCAAAGCGCCACCAGTAGTCCACGAACTGCATGTTGAGATCCACCGGCAGTTTTCCGGGCTGGCTATTGAGGGCGCGATTGACGTTGTCGCTGGCGGAGTAGGGCCAGAGCGGAAGCGGCCGCCGCACGGCGGTATTCGACTCCGACATGATGCCGTCGGTGAACTCCTGCATGTAGTTGAAGTAGCCTGCGGTGGGGCGCTTCTGGCGGATCAGCTTGCCGATAGCTTCGGAGACCTCGCGCGAACTGGCCAGCAGGAACTTGCGGTAATCGTCGTCGGCGCGTTCCGGGATTTCGCGGGCGTACAGCTTGCGATACGCGGCGCGGCAGGAATCGCAGTGGCAGAGGCCGACGTAGGCGCCGCTGTAGTCGGTGGACTGGTTGCCGAACATATTGAAGAAGAGGCCGTCGACGTCGTACCGCTCCAGGCCTTCGGCGAGGATCTTCATGGCCTGCCCGCGATAGTATCCGCCGTTGATGCAGGTGGAGTAGAGGCCGTTGTAGATTACCGGGTTGCCGTCGGCCTTACGGAAGAACCACTCGGGGTGGGCGTCGTAGGCGGCTTTCTGGGTCTTGCTGAAGTCGAAGCGGCCGACCACGCGGATGCCGCGGGCGTGAGCTTCTTTTAGGACGTCGCCAAACATGTCGCGGCCCGCCGGCAGGTAGGGGCTCGGGTAATGGAACTCGACGCGCGTAGGGTAGTACGCGCTGATGCCGCCCATGCCCATGAGGACCACATTGGCGCGCATCTCGGCGAGTTGGGTGACGAGGCGGTGGGTATCCATCCCAGCGTCCACCTCGCGCAGGTTGGTCTGCACCCAGCGGATGGGCTCGGTGGACCACCAGCCCGATTGAGCGAGCAGGAGGTTGGCTGCAAACAACAGAACGGCCAGACGAGTTTTCACGTTACTTCTCCCTTACCCGGTACACGTACATCGCGTGGCCGATGATCTCGGTGGGCGTGCGCAGCCAGGCAGCCGGGGCGCGCGCCACGAAGTGCGCGCTCACCACATAGATGCCCGCTTCGGGATCGCGCGCCAACTGCTCCAGTCCAATCGGCTCCACGTTCAACCCGTAGGCGGACGGCGGGAACGATCCGAAGTAGGCCAGATGCACGCGCTGTCCCTGGGCGTTGCGGTCCACCCAATCCTTCACCTGCTTCAGCGATTGTCCCCAATCCACGTTGCTATCGTCCAGCCAGAGGGGTCCGCAGCGCGTGCCGCCGTCAAGCCCGATCGCCGCCGGATTCTTTGTCAGGCACGCGGCCTCATTGAAGTAGGAGAGATGGTCGGGGTAGATGCCGACATTGGCGGCGAGCATCCACAAGCCGAGCGCCGCCGTCACCGCGCGTCCCCACGTCCCCTGCCGGATGAGCCACGCCGCGCCGGCGCCGCCCACGAGGTAGGCAAACGGCAGAACCGGGATAATGTAGCGCATCCCCAGGTTGTCGGCAAATACGGTGTGGGCCGCGAACACAACGGCGGGCGGCAACAGCAGGAATAGCTTGACCCGCCGGGAAGAGGCTTTGCCGCGCAGCGCGAACAGGCCGGCGCCAGAGAGCAGGATGGCCGCCAGCGGTTCCTTCAGTAGATACGCCGCGGCGAAATAGCTGGCGAAGTGGTGCTCCAATTGGCCGCCGAGGAAGACCAGGTAGTCGGGATTGTGGTCGGCGTTCACGCGCTCGAAGCCGGTGGAATAGAGGAACAGGCCGCCGGGCGACAGGTAGACCGCCTGAATTACCAGCGTCGCGATGGCGCCCATGATCACGAATGCCAGGGCGAGAGCGCCGTAACTGCCCGGCGCTTTCGACCCATCGGTGCGCGGCGTGCGGGTCACCGCCGCGAGTATCAGCACTGCCGCCACCGGCAGCAGAAACACGGCGGAAAACTTGGTGCACAACATCAAGCCCATGGTGAGACCGCAGCAGATCAGGCGCCAGGTACTCCGCTTCACAAGAACCGTTTCGCAGTTCGCGGCGACCACTCCCTTACGGTCGTGGCTCGGATCGGAGCCGGGCCCAGGGGGCACCCCGTCAGCAAGCGGGATCCCGATAGTATCGGGGCGCTCCAGATAGTGCCACAGCGCAAACAAGAACAGCACCGTGAAGGCCGCCAGTCCAACGTCCATAGTGGCCAGGTACCCGTGTCCCAGGATGGCCGGGTCCAGGGTATACAGAAAGAGCGCCGCCAGCGCCGCCATGTCGCCCAGTAATTGACGGCCCCAGAGATAAAGCAGCACGCCCAGAGCGGCCGCCAGCAGGAGGAAGGGGAGCCTGGCCCAAAACATGGTGCGGTCAGGGCCATTGGCGGCAATCAGTTGGCTGCCCACTGTGCGTTCTCCGCCGCCATCCGCGAGCATTTGGCGCACCTGGGGGCTGTCGGGAAGGCGAACGCCAGCGAGCCACAAGGCCGCGCCCGCCATCTCTTTGAGGAGGGGCGGATGCTGGAGGTTGGCGCGGACCTCGCCGGACTGTACATAAGATAGTCCGGCGGCGATATCTCCAGTCTCATCGAAAACGGGACTTTTGATCGCGCTGGCAAGGAAGGCCTGCGCCAGAAATGCGGCAATCAGCACGCCGGCCAGCAGCGAAAAACCCCAAGGCGCGCGATGCGCTGGACGCATAACAGCACATCGTAGCACGCGCCGTGGGACAGGCCTCCTGGCCTGTCGTTGCGTGGTTGCGATGTGCCGAACGCACTTGACCAACGCAAAGACAGGCGGACCCAGAGGGTACCCCGGCCTGTCCCACATCAAAATCCGGATTTTGGAATTTGGGCGGTTTCACCCTTGTGACCTCGGACAATTACTTCACTCCTTTCGATACGCTGGATAATCCGTACCGCACCGGCATCCTGAACCCGACCGGTTCCTCGCTCGGGCCGCTGACCAACCTGGGACAGGGCGTCACCTGGAACTATCAGGATCAGCGCCGTTTCTACTCCTGGGAATATAGCGCCCACCTGCAGCACCAAATCAAGAGCTGGCTGCTGGAACTCGGATACACCCACAACAAGACCTACAACATCACCCAGGGTCTGAACGAAAACCTGCCGCCCTACGATCTCTGGCAGAAGTACCTTGGGGTGCAGAGTGTGTTCGATGCCGCCGGCCGCCCGCTGGATACCCTGTTGTGGAACACGCTGGTGCCCAATCCGTTCCAGGGTCTGGCCAACGTGTCCGGCTC
>Ga0208080_1000882_pt1 | contig 15007 bp, 12 predicted proteins | sample NGESurdeep092012_3_FD_184476 | JGI IMG/M metagenome (GOLD analysis project Ga0208080, IMG submission 184476) | Arctic peat soil microbial communities from Barrow, Alaska - NGEE Surface sample 210-3 deep-092012 (SPAdes) | ecosystem: Environmental > Terrestrial > Soil > Wetlands > Peat ...
CGCGATCCGCGCCACCGCATACATAGAACGCGAGGTGCGCCGGCTCGGCCTGCGTCCCGCTGGTGACAAGGGCACCTTCTTTCAGTACATGCCGGTCACCGAGCGCTTCGTGAGCCAGTCGTCAACCATCGCCGTTGGTGGCCAGACCTTTCATCCCGACGTGGACTTCACCGCGGGCGGCGCGGCCGCGGACATCAAGATCACTGGCGACATCATCTTCGGCGGCACGCTCGGCGACACCGCCCATTCGCTCGCGGCCGATGACGTGCGCGGAAAGATCGTGGTGATGATGGCACCAGCGGGTGGCGGCGGGCGCGGCGGATTCGGCGGTGGTCGGGGTGGCGCGGCGAACAGTCCGCTGGCGGGTGCCGCGGCAATCGTCACCATCAGCCCGACGATCACGAAGCCTCGTCGGCAATTCGTGCTCAACGACACCGTACAGAACGAAGGCCGCGTCGCATACGCTGCCGCAAACCCGGCGGCCACCAACGCCGGCGGACGAGGCGGTCGTGGCGGCGGATTGGCGGGCGGTGCGCCGCTCACGGTCACGGTGTCATCCGCTGTTGCCGCCGCGATGCTCGGCAAGCCGGCCACGAGCGCGATGCGCGGCGACAAGGGTGGTTCCGTCACCATCGCTCTCAAGGTGGAGAACGTCGCGCGGCCCACGCGCAGCGTGGTCGCCATTCTGCCCGGCACGGATGCCAAGCTCAAGAATCAGTACGTCGTGATCGGCGCGCACAGCGATCACATCGGAATGTCGAATGCCGTCGTCGAGCACGACTCGCTCAAGGCGTACAACATGGTGGCGCGCGTGGAAGGTGCCGACTCGCGCGGCGCATTGCCGCCGACGGCCGACCAGTGGACGCGCATCAACACCATCAAGGATTCGCTGCGCCGGGTCCGTCCCGCGCGGCTGGATTCCATCAGCAACGGCGCCGACGACGACGGCTCGGGCTCCGTGTCGATCCTCGAGATCGCCGAGGCATTCGCGAAAAGTCCGGCGAAGCCGAAGCGGTCGTTGCTGTTCATCTGGCAGACGGGCGAGGAGAAAGGACTGTGGGGCTCGCAGTGGTTCACGAACCATCCCACCGTACCGCGCGACTCCATCGTCGCGGATCTCAACCTCGACATGGTGGGTCGTGGCGCGGCCACCGACGTGACGGGCAAGAACAAGGACAACAAGGAGTTGTTCGGCGCGGAGAATTATCTCCAGCTCGTCGGCTCCCGTCGCCTCTCCACCGAACTGGGCGACATGGCCGAGCAGGTGAGCGCGTCCGAGCCGATGAAGTTCAACTTCGACTATGCGATGGATGCGAACGGACATCCGCAAAACATCTACTGCCGCAGCGATCACGCGAACTACGCGCGCTACGGCATTCCGGTGATCTTCTTCACCACCGGCGGCCATGCGGACTACCATCAGGTGACGGACGAAGCGGAATACATCCAGTACGAGCACATGGCGCGTGTGGACAAGCTCGTGTACGACCTCGCGCTCAAGGTCGCCGATCTCGATCATCGTGTGGCAGTGGACAAGCCGAAGCCGGACAGTCCGTTCGGGCGCTGCCAGCAGTAGCGATGTGGGACATCCGAATCAGGGCACGATCTTTCCCTGGTCCATGAGCTGGCGCGCGAAATATGTGTACTCGAGCGCCGACGTGTGGGCCCGCTGTTCGATGTTCGCGCCTGCGCCGTGCCCGCCCTCGATGACCTCATAGAACAGGTATGGCAGCTTCATGTCGAGAAACGCGCGCTCGTCGGGGTTGGAGACGCTGCCATACTCGCCGACCCATGACGCGCCGGCCGCGATCTGCTCGAAACGCAGCATGTCGAGCAGCGGCACCTGAATGTCCACGGCGTTCCACAGGTCGGGATGTTGGGTGAACTCCACGCCCATCAGCAATCCGCCGTTCGACCCGCCCTCGATGCCGAGCCGCCGCGGCGACGTGATCTTCCGCGCAATGAGATCCTGCGCGACGGCCGCAAAGTCGTCATAGATCACCTGGCGGTGCGTCTTGAGTCCGGCTTCATGCCACGCCGGCCCGAATTCTCCGCCACCGCGGATGTTCGCAAGCACGAACACGCCGCCGCGCTCCAGCCACAGCTTGCCGACATACTCGCTGTAGGATGGCGTGAGCGACACCTCGAACCCGCCGTACGAGTAGAGGACGGTGGGATTCGCCTCCTTTCATGACTTCTCCTAGTAGACGAAAGGAATGATCCGCTTCGTTCGCGCCGAGTATGCGGCGTAATCCGGAAACGTATTCTTGAGCAGTGTTTCCTCGGAGTTGATTCGAATCGCCGTTGTGATTGTTGCGACGACAGCGAGAAGGATCGACAGCAGAGACGGCATCGCGCCCTGAGTCAGGACGCCGGCCCACATGAAAATGAGCACGGCAGCGTAGATCGGGTGACGCCAGTAGCGGTACGGTCCATTAGTGACGAGACCACCTTGCGTCGGGTTTGCGGCGGCGTGAAAGCTGCGCATGCCGAATGTCAGTCGCGCCCACAGCATGAGAACCGCGGCAGCAATCTGAATCGCTATCCCAACCGGCAGCTTCGCGATGAGACTGTGCGTGACCAGCAGGAGAGCAACGACAGACGCCATCAACAAGAGAGTCGCAACTAGAGAGCTTGTGCGCGGATTCATTTCGTCAATTGGTTCGAGGAGTGGTCCTCAAAATGTGCATCGGACGGCGGAACTGTATTGGTTCAGCGTGAACTGGAGTGTCAGCGAGTGGGATTAGGCAGTGGCGTATAGGTGATCAGGATGCTGATGGCGGAGGGCGGCGCGACTTGCCCACGCCTCGCCCCTACGGGCAGCTTGGCGATACATGGACGCGGCTCATGGGCGCATGGCTCCCGGCGAGCGGCCATCGCGTCAAGGCGGACTCGCCGAGCTACGAGGTGTACCGCAACACTTCGATGACAGTGCCGAAGAACGAGCTCCGCACGGAGATTCGGATTCCGGTGGTGAGCTGATCGTCACCGTTCGAGCGCTAACACCGCCGCGAGTTGAAGCACAGGAATCGCGACCACAATGGCTGGCGCCGCTCCGCTTGGGTGGCGCAGGGCAAGTGCTCCAGCCGCGCAGATCCCTGCCGACGTCAGCACGGAGACGGCGAGGTTCCCTCGACCGGCCGAGCCGACATGCGCTCCAACGGCCACGCCGACAGCCTCGCCCACCACGGCGCCGGCCAGCGCTGTCCCAAGACTGCAGTCTTCGCCCGCGCACGTGCCGATGTGCACCAACGCCACGCCGGCAAGCATCCCACCGAAGATGCCAACGGTGCCGCCGACAATGCCCCCACCGACACCACCCCAGGTGAGGAGCGGACCCTTCGTCGTTTCGATCTGCGCCGATTGGCGCGAGGTGCCGTCCGTCGACACCGAGCGCCGAAACGCGGCGACAGGTTCGATCCGCTGGGCGAACGATGTATGAACCCCCGCCAGCACCAGCATCGCGGCGGCGCTGAGTCGAGCGAACGTGCTGCGGATTGACATTGCGATCTCCATGTAGCGTGAATTCTCCTCCATGGAACGCGCAAGAACCGCACAAACCGGCTCAACCTCGCGGGACGGCGATACAGACAATACGCGCGGAGCAGCATCCGTCGGTCCGCTCGCAGCAGAAGCTGGCGTTAGCCACACGACCGGCAATCTGTTACCTTAGTACGGAGCGACCCTGTCCATTTTCCGATGACCCTCCCGAATCCGCTCATATCGTCGAGCCTCGCGCGCCTCGGTGGCGAGCCCTGTTTCACGGGTACTCGCGTGCCAGTGCGTACGATTGTTGACTACATCGAGGGTGGACATCAACTCGCCGAGTTTCTTGCGGACTTCCCCGATGTCTCGCGCCAACACGCGATCGCCGTCCTCGAACTCGCGCGGCAGGCCTTGGTAGGCCAAGCCGAACCCAGCGCGGCGTAGACGATCCAGGTGCGCATCGTCCTTGATGCGTGCGTGCCCGTGGGGTTGACGCGGTTTCTGCCAACTCACGACGTCACAACCGTCAGTCGCCTGTTCGGAAGCTCCGACCTCGATGATGGGACGCTGCTGGATAGACTTGCTGGGCAATGCGATGCGTTCATCACGGTCGACAGGAGCATCCGCTTTCAGCAGAACCTGAGCAATCGCTCGTTCCCCGTCATCCTGCTCCGGGCGCATTCCAACAGCTTGGAGCACTTGGTGCCGCTCGTACCCAAACTCCTCGGCGCACTCCAGGCCGCACACCCCGGGGATCTGCGCGTTGTCGGTGTCTAACCTCCGAAGCGCAAGTAGTACCACCAATCACCAACGCTACATTGGCGCCATGAGCAGCACCTCTCCCCCTCGCCGCGCCCTCCACCCGCGCCCCGTTCGCGGCACCGTCGCCGTCCGACGCATTGCTGCCATCGACGTCGGCTCCAACTCCGTGCGGCAGATCGTGGCGGACGTCACGGCCGAGGGCGGCATCACCGTCGTGGACGAGATGAAGGCAGCCCCTCGCCTTGGTGCCGACCTCGATGAGACCGGGGTGCTCGGCACACGGGCGATGCAGGCTGCCGCCGAAGCCATTGGTCGCATGGCCACGCTCGCGCGGCAGTTGGGCGCGCATCGCATCGACGCGGTGGCCACGAGCGCCGTGCGCGACGCGGCGAACGCCAATCAGTTCCTCGCGCGCGTGCGACAGGAGGCCGGCATCGCACTCCGCATCATCGACGGAACGGACGAGGCGCGTCTCTCGTATCTGAGCGCGCTCGCGCATTTCGATCTCGGCCAGGGCCGCACGGTCGTGATGGACATCGGCGGAGGCTCGCTCGAGCTCGCCCTCGCCGCCGACGGCGTGCTCGACAACCTCGTGTCTCTCCCGTTCGGTGCGCTCCGATCGACCGAGCGCTATCTGCGCAACGGAGCCACGCACAAGGCGCTCGCGCGCCTGCGCCGCGACGTTCGCCGTGCGCTGAAGGACGTTCTTCCCCGGGGAGACTGGCGCGGCGCGCAACTCATCGGGTCGGGCGGCACCTTCACGAACCTGGCCGGCATGCACCTGTCTCGTCGGGGCATCGTCACCGCGCGCAACGTGCACGCCACCGCCGTACCGCGCGTCGACGTCGAGCACATTCTCGATACGCTCTCCGCGATGCCCGCCGACGAACGGCGCACGGTGCCCGGCCTCAACCCGGAGCGCTCTGACATCATCGTCGCCGGTCTCGCCGTGGCGGCCGAGGTCATGGCGCGCATCGAAGCCAGGGACGTGACCGTCTCACGCTACGGCATTCGCGAAGGGCTCCTGCTGCAAGCGGCGCGCGTCGTGCCCGCCATCGCGGACCCTGGTGCGGCGCGCGAGCGCTCCGTTCGCGAGTTCACCGAGCGCTGTCACTTCGAGGAGCAGCACGCGGTGCAGGTCCAGCGGCTCGCGCTGCGACTGTTCGACGCGCTGGGCAGCCGGCTAGGCTGTACGCCCGAGGAGCGCGCCACGCTCTCCGACGCCGCGCTGCTGCACGACGTGGGCTATCACATCAACTACGATCGCCACCACAAGCACTCCTACCATCTCGTCGTTCACGCCGAGCTGCTGGGCATCACGCCGGCCGAGCAGGTCGTGATCGCGAACGTCGCGCGGTATCATCGCGGCACGGCGCCCAGGCGCAAGCATCGCAACTTCGGCACGCTGGACAAACCGCTGCGCGACCAGGTCGAGCGTCTCGCCGCGATCCTTCGTGTCGCGGATGGCTTCGACCGCGGACACGTTTGCGCCGTGGACACGTTGAAAGTGCGCTGGATGCAGCGCGCCATTCGCATCACGCCCGTCCCCGCCCGCGGTGCCAGCCCGTTGCGCCTGGAGCTCTGGGGTGCGCATCGCAAGTCAAAGCTGCTCGCGGCGATCGCCGGCGTGCCGGTCGAGATCGTCGGACCGGCTGGTGCTGTGCTCTCGTCGGAGGATGTGGACGGCCACGACGAGTAGGCGATCTGGAACAGGTGGTCAGTCGTCGCCGAGCACTTGTTGCTGGCTCGGCGCCACCACGGCCGTGGCGCGCACCGCCCTGTCCGGCGTCTCGCCCCACGAATGCGCGACGAGGCGGGCGTGCGTCGAGAATACCTCTCCGTCCGGAACGCGCTGCGTCCAGTTTCCCGCCGCGTCGAGTTCCCACGCCTGCCGGTTGTCCTCGAGACAGATGCGCAGGAGACTGCGCAGCCGCGCCTGCAGCCGCGGCGCCTCGACCGGCGCCACCGCTTCCACGCGTCGCTGGAAATTCCGCGGCATCCAGTCGGCTGACCCGATGAAGTACTCGTCGGCGCCGGCGTTGCCGAAGTGCCACACACGCGAATGCTCGAGGAAGCGCCCGATGATGCTGCGCACGCGAATGCGCTCGCTCACCCCGGGAATTCCTGGCCGCAGGCAGCAGATACCACGCACGATGAGATCGATCTCCACACCAGCCTGCGACGCCCGGTAGAGCGCATCGATCACTGCGGCGTCCACGAGCGAGTTCATCTTCGCCACGATGCGGCCGGTTCCGCCATGGCGAGCGTGCTCAGTCTCACGCTCGATCAGCTCCAGGACGCGCTCGTGCATGTTCACGGGCGCGACGAGCAGCTTGCGGTAGAGCCGCTGCCGTGAGATTCCGGTGAGCGAGTTGAAAAGATCGCTCACATCCGCGCCGATCGACGGACTACAGGTGAACAGCCCGACGTCGGTATAGAGACGCGCCGTACGCGAATTGTAGTTTCCGCTGCCGATGTGCACGTACCGACGGATGCCGTCCGGCTCGCGCCGCACGACCAACGCGGTCTTCGTGTGCGTCTTGAGCAGCGCCGAGCCGTAGGCGACGTGGACGCCATAGTCTTCCAGCGTGCGCGCCCACGTGATGTTGTTGGCCTCGTCGAAGCGCGCCTTCAGCTCCACGAGTACCGCGACCTGTTTTCCGCGCTGGGCCGCTTCCGTGAGCGCGCGCACGATCGCCGTATCGCCAGACGTGCGATACAGCGTGAGCTTGATGGCGAGGACGTGCTCGTCCATCGCCGCGCTCTGGAGAAAGCGCTCGACCGTGGCGGGAAATGAATCGAACGGGTGGTGCACGAGCAGATCGCGCTCGCGTATCACGTCGAAGATGGAGCGATCGGGGTCGCGCAGCTCGACGGGCACACTGGCGACCAACGGCGGATCACGCAGCTCGGGGATCTCGAGCTGACTGAGCTCGATGAGGTCCGCCAGATCGAGGAGCGGACCCGCTTCTTCGATGTCCGCTGCACTGAGCGAGGTCTTGGCTGGAAAGTCCGCGTCGCGCAGCTCCTGCAGCAGCAGCGTGCGAAGATGCGCCGGCATGTCGTCCTGCACCTCGAGGCGGATCACTTCACCGAAGCGCCGCTCGAAGACGCGCTCCTCGATGGTCGCGAGCAGATCTTCGGGATCCTCGAGATTCGTGAACTCGAGATCAGAGTAGCGCGTCACCCGGAAGGCGTAGCATCCGAGCACCTCCATTCCGGGGAACAGCGCCTCGAGATTCTCTCCGATCACCTGCTCCAGCGGCACGTACTCGTGCGCGCGCCCGGGAACCTGCTGCCAGCGCGCGAGCCGCTTCGGCACCTTGACCCGCGCGAAGTGCACGGTTCCGTACTCCGGGTGGCGCACCTCGACGGCGAGCGACAGCGTCAGGTTGGAGATGTTGGGAAACGGGTGCCCGACATCGACGGCAAGGGGAGTCAGCACGGGAAAAATCTGCGACTCGAAGTGGTAGTCGATCGCCCGGCGTTCGGCGGAGGTGAGCTCGGCCATGCTCACGATGCGAACATGATGCGGGGCGAGCTCCCGCTGCAGTTCGGCAAAGCAGCGACGCTGCTCCGCGAGAAGCACCCCGACGCGGTCGCGAATCGCGTCGAGCTGCTCCGCGGCCGTCAAGCCGTCTGGTGTCACGTGCACGGTGCCAGACTCGACCTGCCGCCGCAGGCCGGCGACGCGCACCATGAAGAACTCGTCGAGGTTGCTGCTGAAGATGGCGAGAAACTTGAGGCGCTCGAGCAGCGGGACTCGTGGATCGGTCGCCTCGTGCAGGACGCGCGCGTTGAACGCGAGCCAGCTCAGCTCGCGGTTCAGGTAGAGCGTCGTCGGTAGCTGCGTGTCGGGCATGGGTCCATTAACGCTACTTCATCGTATCGAGCTTGGCCATCAGGTCGGAACGCATCGCGTCAGGGAGCGGTGCATAGTCGAGCGGTGCCTCCATCGCCTGGCCATCGCTGAGAGCCCAACGCAGGAAGTCGACCAGCGTCTTTCCCTTCACGGGATCGGGCTGCTTCTGGTAGAGGATGATCCAGGTGAACGAGGAGATCGGATACACCCCTGTCCCTGAGGCGTTCACGATCGAGACGCGGTAGTCGGTTGTGGACGGAAGCTTGGCCGACGCACCTGCAGCCGCGGCGGTGACCGAGGCGATGGCCGGTGCGACATATTCGCCTGCGGCGTTCTTGAGCATCGCGGCGGACAGCTTGTTCTGGGTGGCATATGCCAACTCCACATAGCCGATGGCCCCCGGCGTCTGCTTCACCTGTCCGGCCACACCGTCGTTCCCCTTGGCGCCCAGACCCACCGGCCACTGCACCTCCTTTCCCTTCCCCGGATTGGCCGCCCAGGCAGAACTGATGTTCGCGAGGTAGTCAGTGAAGACGTAGCTCGTTCCCGAGCCGTCCGAGCGATGCACAACGAGAATGTCCGTCGCGGGCAGCTTCACTCCGGGATTCAGCGAGGCGATGCGCGCGTCACCCCATTTGGAAATCTGTCCCTGATAGATCGCCGCCAGCACATCTCCCGTCAGCTTGAGCGGCTGGGTGACCTCGGCGATGTTGTAGATGACCGCCACGGCGCCGAGCGCCGTCGGGATGTGCAGCACAGCGCCGCCCTTCGCCTTCGCGAGCTCGGCATCCGACATCGGGGCGTCGGTCCCGCCAAAATCGACCGTCTGTTCGGACAGTTGCCGTATGCCGCCCCCCGAGCCGATCGACTGATAGTTGATCTTCACACCCGTTTTCGACGAGTAGGCGTCGAACCACTTGGAGTACAGCGGATAGGGGAAGGTCGCTCCGGCGCCGGTCAGGTCGGCGCCAGCGGTGGAAACGTTCTTCTTTGACGAGTCACCGCAGGCGGCGACGAGCGCCAGCGCCACGACGGCAGCGAGAGTGCGATGCATTGGTCTCCAGGGTTTCGATCAGCCTGAGAAAGATCGCTGCTATCCCAGCACGATCAGGCGTGAGAGGATCAGATAGCTGATCGCCGCCATGACCCCAGCCGCCGGAATCGTCAGCACCCAGGCCCAGACGATGCGGCCGGCAATCCCCCAGCGCACGGCGGACAGGCGCCTCGTTGCCCCGACCCCCACGATCGAGCCGGTAATCGTGTGTGTCGTGCTCACCGGGATGCCCCAGTGCGTTGCCAGCTGGATGGCGATGGCGCCGCCTGTTTCGGCGGCGAAGCCGCCCATGGGACGCAGCTTGGTGATGCGCGAGCCCATGGTGTGCACGATGCGCCAGCCGCCGAAGAGCGTGCCCATCGAGATTGCGCTGTACGCACCGATCTCGACCCACCGCGGAATCGTCGTGAAGTCGGCGACGTAGAGATGGTGCAGAAATCCCGTCTGCGCTGCGAAGAGACCTCTCGTCGCCACCAGCAGACCGAGGATGATTCCCATCGTCTTCTGCGCGTCGTTGCCGCCGTGAGAGTACGACAGCAGGGCCGAGCTCAACAGCTGCGCCGGCCGGAAGACGCGATCCACTCGCGCCGCGTTCAGCCGCTGGAAGATCCAGTAGCAGGCGATCATCAAGGCGAAGCCCGCCACGAATCCGACCAGCGGCGAGATCACGATGAACGACAGCGTCTGGACCCATTTCGGGCCCCAGGTGATGCCCGCGAAGCCCGCCTTCGCGATCGCCGAGCCGGCATACCCGCCGATGAGCGCGTGTGACGAGCTCGAGGGAATCCCGTAATACCAGGTGATCGCGTTCCAGATGATCGCGCCGAGGAGCGCGCCGAGAATCACGTTGGGATCGACGATGCTTTGTTCGATCATGCCGCCGCCGACCGCCTTCGCAACAGCGACGCCACCGGTGAACAACGCGGCGAAGTTGAAGAATGCCGCCCACCCCACGGCGGCCAATGGGCTCAGCACGCGCGTTCCGACGATGGTGGCGATCGAGTTCGCCGAGTCGTGGAAGCCGTTGCTGAAATCGAAGAGAAAGGCGATCGCGATGATCGCGACGACGTACCAGACCACTGGGATCAGCTCAGGAGTTCTTGATGGAGATACTCTGCACCGCGTTCGCGACGCCCATGCACTGATCGATCGCGATCTCCAGCGTCTCGTAGACCTCCTTCCACCGGATCACCTCGATGGCATCCGGCGTGCCGGCGAAGAGCGCGCCGACCGCCTCGTGATACAGCGCGTCGCCCTCTTCCTCCAGCTTCTTGATCTCCGTCACCTGGATGGCGACCTCCCTCGGGCGCTTGATAGACCCAACCGCCTTGGCGATGTGCTCGGACGCGCGCAGAATGACGTGCGCCATCTGCTTCGCCGACTCGCGCACCTCGTTGATGTGCAGCATCACCACTCGGCGCGCCGTGCCGTCCAGCCGGTCGATCACGTCGTCGAGACGCGACGCGAGCAGGTGGATGTCTTCACGATCGATCGGCGTGATGAAGCTCTTGTCGATGCGAACGTTGATCGCGAGCGTGAGCTGATCGGCCAGGTGCTCGACGTCCTTGATCTGTTTCACCAGATCGGCCGTTCGCTCGGGCTCCGAAAACAACTGGTCGAGAAGCTTCGCCGCGCTGTGCAAGTACTCGGCGAGTTGATTGAACAGCTCGAAAAATTCTTCGTCGCGCGGGAGGAGACGGCTCAGCATGAGCGCGGTCGGGATCAGAGGATGGGTTCCGTAATACAGCCTCCAAGATACCGAGCCACCAAGGGCGCTGCAAACCAGTGGGCTGGGCGTGTACTTATGGTTGGGCGCCGGCCCACGCTGCCGGGATGGCACTTCCGTTCAAGGTGCGCCAGCCCGTCACCGGAGCCCACCCGCCGCCAGGCCCAAAACCTGCCAAACTGGCGCACGCCTCGGGTCCCGAAATTGCCTATAACCTGCTTGTCCGCGGCAGCGACTCTGCCGCGCCTTAACCATTCTATCGAAAGGGAAGCAATGGCGGACAAAGTCATCGGCATCGACCTCGGGACGACGAACTCCGTCGTCGCCGTCATGGAGGGAGGCGACCCGGTCGTCATCCCGAACGCCGAGGGTGGACGGACGACCCCGTCGGTGGTGGGCTTCACAAAGGACGGAGAGCGGCTGGTCGGCACCGTCGCGAAGCGACAGGCGGTCACCAACCCGCAGAACACCGTCTTCTCCATCAAGCGGTTCATGGGCCGCAAGATGAACGAGGTCCCGGAAGAGACGAAGCGCGTTCCCTACAAGGTCGTGCCCGGCCCGAACGACGTCTCCACGGTTGAGGTCCAGGGCAAGCGCTACACGCCGCCCGAAGTCTCGGCGATGATTCTCCAGAAGATGAAGCAGACGGCGGAAGACTACCTCGGACAGACGGTCACGAAGGCGGTCATCACCGTGCCTGCGTACTTCAACGATTCGCAGAGGCAAGCCACAAAGGATGCTGGTAAAATTGCCGGCCTCGACGTGCTGCGCATCATCAACGAGCCTACCGCGGCGGCACTCGCCTACGGCCTCGACAAGAAGAAGGACGAAAAGGTAGCCGTGTTCGATCTCGGCGGCGGAACGTACGACATCTCCGTTCTCGAGCTGTATGACGTGGAGGGCTCGCGCCAGTTCGAGGTGAAGTCGACGAATGGTGACACGCACCTTGGCGGCGACGATTTCGACCAGCGCGTGATGGATTGGATCGTCGGCGAGTTCAAGCGCGATCAGGGCATCGATCTCTCCAAGGACCCGATGGCGCTGCAGCGTCTCAAGGAAGCGGGGGAGAAGGCGAAGATGGAGCTGTCGAGCACCATCTCGACGGACATCAACCTGCCCTTCATCACGGCGGATCAGAGCGGCCCGAAGCACCTGAACTACACGCTGTCGCGCGCCAAGTTCGAGCAACTCGTCGACGATCTCATCACGCGCACCCTCGAGCCCATGCGCAAGGCGCTCAAGGATGCGGGGCTGGAGCCCAAGGACATCGACGAGGTGCTTCTCGTCGGCGGCTCGACACGCATCCCGAAGATCCAGGAAGAGGTCAAGAAGTTCTTCGGCAAGGATCCGAACAAGGGCGTGAACCCGGACGAGGTCGTGGCCATCGGCGCGGCGGTTCAGGGTGCGGTGCTCACCGGCGAGCAGAAGGACGTCCTGCTGCTCGATGTCACCCCGCTCTCGCTTGGCATCGAGACGCTTGGTGGGGTCACGACGGTCCTGATTCCGCGCAATACGACGATCCCGACCAAGAAGTCGGAGACGTTCAGCACGGCGGATGACAACCAGACGACGGTCGAGATTCATGTGTTGCAAGGTGAACGTGAGATGGCAAGGGACAACCGCACGATCGGCAAATTCCAGCTGACGGGAATTCCGCCTGCTCCGCGCGGCATGCCACAGGTCGAGGTCACCTTCGACATCGATGCGAACGGCATTCTGCACGTTGCCGCCAAGGACAAGGCGACGAACAAGGAGCAGAAGATCCGCATCGAGGCCTCGAGCGGGCTGTCGGAGAGCGAAGTCGACCGGATGGTGAAGGAAGCCGAGCAGAACGCCGACGCCGACAAGAAGCGGCGCGAAGAGATCGACACTCGCAACCGTCTCGACAGCATGACGTACGAGGTCGAGAAGAATGCCAAGGAGTGGTCGGACAAGCTCCCGGCCGATCTCAAGTCGCGGCTCGACGCGTCGGTGGAACGCGCGAGGAAGGCGCTTCGCGGCGATGACCTGACCGAGATCAGGTCGGCGCAGGAGGAGCTCAGCAAGACCTTCGGCGAGGCCGGCCAGTCGTTCTACGCGCAGAATCAGGCAGCAGAAGGGGCGGCCGCGGGCGGTGCCGAGCAGGCGTCGGGACCGCAGGCGGACGGCAGCGCCGGCGGTGCAAAACCCGCCGACGACGTGGTGGAAGCAGACTACGAGATCGTGGACGACAAGAAGTAGGCTGGATCGGCTCGGGTAACTCCCGGCGCATCGGGAACCAGTCGGGCGCCGTACGTGTCTAGATGGAACACGCGGCGCCCGTCTGTGTGTATAATGGTCATTGCACCAGCACTCCCAGGACCCTTTCAGGACAGGTAGAATGGCGATACGATATTCTCGCGCGCGCCTTGGCGCCGCGGTCGTAACAGCGTTCGTTTGCGGACTTCTTTTCGCGTCGGGTTTCGACCTCACGCGTTTCGGATTCGCGCAGGACGGCAAAGGGGGGGGCGCCAAGGTCGCGTCGGCGCAGGTGCAGTCGCTCGCGGAAACCGGCAGCGCGTTCGAGGCGATCGCCGATCACGTGACGCCCAGCGTGGTCTCCATTCAGACGCAGCGTGTTCGCAACGTGCGCGCGCGCAACCCGCATTCTCCGCAGGGCGGCGGCATCGAAGACTTCTTTCGCAACTTCGAGCAGCCGCCGCGTGAGCAGGCGCAGGATGCGAGCGGCACCGGATTCATCGTGTCCAAGGATGGCTACATCCTCACCAACAATCACGTCGTCGCCGACGCGGACAAGGTGACGGTGACGCTGCTCGACAAGCGCACCTTCACCGCCAAGGTCATCGGGCGCGACCCGACCACCGACGTGGCCGTGATCAAGGTGGACGGCACGGACCTCCCCGTCGCGGCACTCGGCGACGATAACGTCGCGCGCGTCGGCCAGTGGGTCGTGGCAATCGGCAATCCGATGGGGCTGGACTTCACCGTGACGGCGGGCATCATCAGTGCGAAGGGGCGTCCGCTTCCCGGTTTGCTCCAGGGCAACTACGCGATCACGGACTACATCCAGACCGACGCAGCAATCAATCCCGGCAACTCGGGTGGACCGCTCGTCAACATTCGTGGCGAAGTGATCGGCATCAACAGTGCGATCGCCAGCAGCAATGGGTTCTATGCCGGCTACGGGTTCGCCATCCCTGTCACGCTCGCGAAGCAGGTAATGGACGATCTCATCGCGTACGGCAAGGTGCGCCGCGCCGTGATCGGCGTTCGCATCGGCGACGCGACGGCGGACGACGCGAAGGCTGCGGGGCTGGACCGCGTGACGGGCGTGCTCGTATCGGCGTATAGTTATGACAAGGACAGCGTGAGCCCGGCGAAGAACGCCGGCATCCAGGCCGGCGACGTGATCATCGCGGCGGATGGCAAGACGACCGACCGCGTGAGCACGCTCCAGCGAGTCGTGCGGAGCCACAAGCCGGGCGAGACGGTTGGCTTCGATGTGATGCGCTTCGGCACCAAGAAGAGCTTCCGCGTGAAGTTGACCGAAGCGCCGGATGATGCGGAGATGCTCGCCTCGTCGAATCGCGGCGGTGCGGCACCTGTCGTAGTCAGCCCGGTCGAATCACGCAAGCTCGACAAGATGGGTATCACCGTCGAGCCGTTGTCGGCCGACGCGCGCGTGCGGGTGGAGGAACCGTATCGGAGAGGCCTCATCGTGAGCGATGTGAGCGTCACGGGCCCCTCGTACCAGAGGCTGATCGCCGACCAGACGATCCTTGTGGAAGTGCTCAATCCGGGCCCGCGGCGTGCGCTTCACTCGACGACCGACCTCGACGCTGTTCTCTCGAAGCTCAAGAGCGGCGACCTCGTGTCGTTCCTCGTCTACGACATCGGCGCCCAGGGCACCACCCGCGTAGTGACGGTCAAGGTGCAGTAAACGCCGTTCTCATCGCATCCATGAGAAGGGAGATCGAAAGAAGCCCCCGGGCAATCCCGGGAGCTTCTTTCTTTCATGCGGAAGTCTTACGTTGGAGCGAACGCGAGAGTGGCGAAACTGGCAGACGCACCAGACTTAGGATCTGGCGCCGCAAGGCTTAGGGGTTCGAGTCCCCTCTCTCGCATTTTGGTATCGCTG
>Ga0208080_1000885_pt1 | contig 14979 bp, 8 predicted proteins | sample NGESurdeep092012_3_FD_184476 | JGI IMG/M metagenome (GOLD analysis project Ga0208080, IMG submission 184476) | Arctic peat soil microbial communities from Barrow, Alaska - NGEE Surface sample 210-3 deep-092012 (SPAdes) | ecosystem: Environmental > Terrestrial > Soil > Wetlands > Peat ...
TCGCTCCTTGTTGAACCGGACCCGTATTGAAACAGTCTATCGCATCGCGGATGCTATGGCTTCCGTGAGCGGCGCTTCAAAAGGAATCGGGTTTTGAGTGCCAGGAGCTTGATGGTAATGGGCACGGCGTCGGACGTCGGCAAGAGCGTGGTTGTCACTGCGCTGTGCCGTGTGTTCGCGCGCGCCGGCGTCCGCGTAGCGCCCTTCAAATCGCAAAACATGTCGAACAACGCGGCGGTTTGCCCCGGTGGCGGCGAGATCGGACGTGCGCAGGCCGTGCAGGCCCAAGCGTGCGGGCTCGAACCGTGCCCCGACATGAATCCCGTGCTGTTGAAAACGCAATCCGGAATGGGTTGCCAAGTAGTGATTCGGGGGCGGGCGCGGTTTCAGATGGGGGTAAATGACTATGAGCGGTATCGTACTGAGGCATGGCCTGAGATAGTCAGTAGCTATAACAATCTGGCGCGGGATTTCGAGCTGATTGTTATCGAAGGCGCGGGCAGTGCGGCGGAGATCAATCTGCGACATCGCGACATAGTCAACTGGGAAATCGCCGAACTGGCCGACGCGCCCGTTCTGTTGGTCGCGGACATCGACAAGGGCGGAGTCTTTGCCTCGATCGTCGGCACGATCGAGCTGCTCGCGCCGGAGGAACGGCGTCGCGTCAAGGGAGTGCTGATTAACAAGTTCCGCGGCGATCAAAAGCTGCTGAAACCCGGCCTTCGCTTTCTCGAGCAACGCATCGGTATCCCGGTACTCGGAGTGATCCCATGGCAGCCGAGCCTGGGACTACCGCAAGAGGATGCCGCCATGTTGGACGGGCTCGCGGCGCATCCCGGCGACAAGCCAATGACTATCGGAGTGATACACCTGCCGAGTATCTCCAACTATACGGATTTTGAAGCGCTCGAGGACGAACCGGATGTCGGCGTTCACTACTTGAGCGATCCAGGCATGGCGCCACGCCTTGACGTTCTGATCGTTCCAGGGACCAAGAACACCGTCGCCGATCTGAAATGGCTGCGCGCAGCCGGCTGGGAGAACTTGCTGGTCCGGCACCGTCGCGCGGGTGGATGGGTGCTGGGAATCTGCGGAGGGTACCAGATGCTTGCACGGCGCGTCATAGACGCCGACGGGATCGAGAGCGATACCTTGAAACGATTGGGTTGGGATTGCTCGAAATGGAAACCACCTTTCAGGCCGAGAAAATCACCGATCGAATCCGTGCAATTCATCTGCCGACAAGCATTCCCGTTTCCGGTTACGAGATTCACTCCGGGCGCATTACCGGCATCGCGGCTTCCCGGGCGCTGTTCAGATTGACGCACAGGGACTCCAGCGCGGTGAACGAATTGGAGGGTGCCCGATCGGACGATGGGCGAGTGATCGGCACTTCGATTCACGGAATGTTCGATTCCGCCGGCTTTCGACGGAACTTTCTCGACGAGATCAGGGCTTCGAAAGGACTCGCCCGGCTCGAATCCGGCGTGCAGGATGACGCCGACGCCAATCGCCGCACGGCCTTCGATCGAATCGCCGACGCCCTGGAAGAGTGCGTGGATATGCCGCAGATCGCGGCGCTCGCCGGGCAGGGCTGAGCCCTGCACCCGGTATTAAGGCCGCCCGCCGTTGGCGGGCGCGGCCCCCTGCCAACGGCTTAATACTGCGCTGCCGTCGCCACGGCCAGGGGTGAGCCCTCCACCCGGTGAAAAGTGAAAAGAGAAGATGCGGGCTTCGCCCTGTTAGAAGGGTGATGGGGGAAGACGCATGGGCGGGGTCGATGACCTTGCCGCCCTTACCCTTGCATTCCTTGCCGGTCGTCATGCTGACTTGGTAATCGTGCTATAGCCTTCGTGTAGCCGACTGGGAGGAACGCCCACTATGCCCGACAGAAAAGCGTGGACCGCCGATGACATGCCGGATCTTTCCGGGAAGACGATTGTCGTAACCGGCGGCAACAGTGGCATCGGCTACGAAGCCGCGCTGGAGTTCGCGCGCAAGCGGGCCGATGTCATCATTGCCTGCCGCGACCTGGTTAAGGCTCGAACCGCAGCCGCCCGGATCTCCGCATCGTCGACCGGCGCCAAGGTCGAGGTGATGGAACTTGACCTCTCGAGCCTCGCGTCGGTGCGCGGCTTCTCCGACGCGTTCCATCTGGGACATCCCGCGCTGCACGTGCTGTGCAACAACGCCGGCGTCATGGCGATCCCGTACCGTCGCACGGTGGACGGCTTCGAGATGCAGTTCGGCACCAATCACCTGGGACATTTCGCGTTGACCGGCCTGATGCTCGATCGGTTGCTCGCCACGGAAGACGCCAGGGTCGTCAATGTCAGCAGCGGCGCGCATCGCATGGGCAAAATTCGTTTCGACGATCTCCAATGGCAGAACGGCTACCGCAAGTGGAGGGCTTACGGGCAGAGCAAGCTCGCCAACTTATTGTTCACCTTCGAGTTGCAGCGTCGAGCCGACGCAGCCGGCGCAAAACTGTTGAGCGTCGCATGCCATCCCGGATATGCGGCGACCAATCTGCAGGCCGCGGGACCGCGGATGCAGGGATCGTCGATGATGGAATCTTTTTTCTCAGTCGGCAACAGCCTGTTCGCGCAAAGCGCCGCGATGGGCGCGCTGCCCACCGAGTATGCCGCGGTCGCGCCCGGCGTCCACGGCGGCGACTACATCGGCCCTGACGGAATCGCCGAGATGTGGGGGCATCCGGTCAACGTCGGTTGTAGTGCGGCTGCGCGCGACGCTGCCGCCGCCGCCCGGCTTTGGGAAGTGTCCGAGCAACTCACCGGTGTGCACTACACGCTATGAGCAGATGTTCGCTCCATCTGGCTTGCCGTTCGAATTCGGCTTCGCCACCGCGTCTTCGTGCTCGGAGTTTTCGACCACGTCCGCAATCGCCCGGAGCAGAGTCGATTTCTTGACCGGCTTGCTGACGTGCAGGTCGCATCCAGCCTGGTGTGCGCGGCGCACGTCCTGTTCGAGCGCGGAGGCGGTCAGCGCGATAATCGGCGTCCGACGACGTTGGTTCGCGTTCGCTGTCTCCCATTGACGAATCATGCGCACGGCGCTGTAACCGTCGAGCACAGGCATCTGGATGTCCATCAGGACCACGTCGTAGGCGCGCGTCATGAAGCGGTCAAGGGCCGCCTGGCCGTCCTCCACTTCGTCGAGCACGTAGCGGCTTTTCTTTAGATACGCCGCGATCAACAGGCGATTATCCGCCGAGTCATCTGCCAGCAGGATGCTGAGCGGGCGGTCGAGCAGATGCGTCGCGGAACCGTTCGGCGCCACTTCACGGCGAGGCTCGGCGGCCGCATCCGCGGGCGCGGCAACTTGCGCCATTGCGTCGGAAATAGCCGCGTACAATTCGCGGCTCTTGACCGGCTTGACCACGTAATGATTCACCCCCAGCTCCTTCATCGCGTTCAACCGCGTGGTCAGGCCGCTGGAAGTCACGAGGATGACGATCGGCGCATTTCCGTTCGGGCCAAGCCGCATCCGCCGGATCATTTCGATTCCGTCCATCGCGGGCATCTGCAAATCAACCAGCATCAGGCCGAACGCCGTGCGATTGCGATTGGCGGCGTCGATCGCGAGGATTCCTTCGGCCCCCGACGCGGCCTCGGCGACTACGGCGCCCTTGGCGCTCAAGAATTCGGTTGCGATCGATCGAGCGGTCGCGTTGTCATCCACCACCAGCGCGCGGACCCCGGACAAATCGGGGCCGCGATGCTCCGGCGTTTCGCGTTCGTTGGCGACCGCGGGTGGCAATCCCATCTCCGCGGTAAAATAGAAAGTGCTGCCCGTGGCGAGTTCGCTTTCGACCCAGACTCTGCCCCCCATCAGCGCGACCAGGCGCTCGACGATTGTCAGACCAAGTCCGCTGCCGCCGTATTTTCGCGTGGTCGATGAGTCAGCCTGGGTGAAGGCGGAGAAAACCTTGGACAGCACGTCCGGCGGTATCCCGATGCCGGTGTCGCGCACCGAAAATAGAAGGCTGCCCGGGTTGGACTGGGCGGGATCGAGCGCGACGTCAATCACGACTTCACCGCGTCCGGTAAATTTGATCGCGTTGCCGACCAGGTTGGTGAGCACCTGGCGCAGGCGCAGCGGATCGCCCACCAGCATGGGCGGCAGACCGATTCCGAATCGCACCGCGAGTTCGATCCCCTTTTCGTGGGCGCGCACCGCGAGAGTATCGGCCACCTTCTCCGTCAGCTCGACAACGTCGAACGCGACCGCCTCCAGGCTCAAGCGCCCGCTCTCGACCCGGGCAAGATCCAGGATGCTGTTGATCAGTTCGAGCAGCGCTTTGCCGTTGCTGATGATGGTATCGAGATAACGCCGCTGTTCCGAATCGAGAGCGCTTTCGCCCATCAGGTCGGCCATCCCGAGGATCGCATTCATCGGGGTGCGAATCTCGTGCGACATGCTGGACAGAAATTCGGTCTTCGTCCTCGATGCCGCCAGCGCCTTCTGTCGTGCACCCTCGAGGTCGGTGATATCGCGCGCGATCGCCAGTGCGCATTCGCGGCCGCCGAGCTCGAGCACAACCGCCGAGATCAGCGCCGGGAAAGTACTGCCGTTGCTGGCGCGGAAGGTGGTTTCGAAGTTGCGCACCTCGCGCTGTTTGCGCAGGGTTTCGATGAAGAGATCGTGCCGCTCGGTGCTGACCCAGACATTGAGGTCATCGAAGCTCTTGCCAATCATTTCTGTTTTTGCCAGCCCGAGCGATCGCACCAGCTCATTGTTCACATCGACGATGATGCCGCTGCTCATGTCAATCAGCGCGATGTTATCGACGCTCGAGTCGAATATCTCCCGCAACATCGCTTCGCTGCTCTGCAGTTTTCGCTCCTGTTCCTTGAGCTTGGTAATATCGCGGGCAATCGTCACCACCCGCAGCTCGCCGGCCAACTCCACTACCACCGACGAGAGCAGCACTGGAATCTCGACGCCGCGCTTGCTCCGAATTGCCACTTCGAAATTGCGCACCTGACCGGTGGTCCGCAACTCGATGTATTCGCTTTCAGGCCCTGCAAACCCGTTGTCGGAGACTCCCGGCCAGAGCTTTCCGATGATCTCTTCGCGCGACAATTCAGTGAGTCGCGTAAATTCGGCGTTGACATCCACAAAGCGTCCGCTAAGGTCGGTGATCAACAGTGGGTCCAGGATGGAGTCGAAGATTTTGCGCAACATCGCTTCGCTGTCTATGAGCTTTTGTTCCGCCGCCACGAGATCGCTGATGTCGCGTACGACTGCCAGGCAGCTCGGCTTGCCGTCCAGCTCCAGCAGCACCGCGGACATCAGGCATGGAATGGGGGTTCCATCTTTGGCGAAAATACTGACTCGCATGTTGCGGACTTCTCCGGTTCGGGTCAGAGTCGCCACACAATTGTCGGATTCCTCCCGGCTCGTCCATAAGCCGATCTCCCAATAAGTCTTACCCAGCACCTCTTCTCTGCTAAAGCCCGTCTTGCTGAGGAATTCGTGATTGACGTCGGTGTAACGCCGCGTTATCGGATCGCTGGTCGCCATCGCATCGAGGTTCGCGTCGAAGATTTTGCGCAGCGTGGCCTCGCTGTTGCGCAGTTTCCGCTCCGCTTCTTTGATGTCCGAGATTTCATGGACCACGTTGATCACGCAGTTCTGATTGTTGAGCCGGACCACGACCGCGGATATCAGCGCGGTCGTCGGTTGAGCGCGGTCAACGCCGGTGAGCTGGGCCTCGATGTTTTGCACCGAGCCGCTCTCTCGCAGCTCCTTCGCGCATTGCTCGCGGATGGCCGGCTCCACCCAGAAATTCAAGTCTATGGCGCGCCGGCCTACCACCTGCTCCCGCGGCAAGCGGCTGCGCTTGACGAATTGGTTGTTGACTTCGAGGATCCTGCCGGTATCGAGGTTGCTGACCATGACTATGTCGCCGCTTTGCTCGAAAATCTGCCGGAACTTCTCTTCGCTTTCCTTGAGTTTCCGATCGCTGCTCTGCACGTCTTCGAGGTTTTGCGCGATTTCGCGCCGATTCTTCGTCTGCAAATTGACGTTTGACAGCCCGAGCCCGACTGCGGTCGTCAGTCCCAGCCAATGTATAGAGGGATCGGAATCAACGACCCCATGCGCGCGCCCAAAGACATAAAAGCAAATCATCCCGATACCGCTAATCGCCGCCTGCCAACGCCAGTCCCACGGCGCCAGCGTCCCCGCACCGACCACGACGACAAGCACTGACACGAACAGCGGCTCGACGCGCATCGACTCGGCACCGATCGCAGTGTTCGATACCAACAACGTGGTGCAGACGAAGATGACGATCTCGCGCCAATAGCGCGGTATCGCGGCGGTAAAGGTCAACAGAAAAAACACGACCCCGACGCCGACGTTGGCCAAAATAAGGCTCTCTGTCGCGTCGAACGTCGATCCGGACGTGTAACGGTGCCCCACTGCATAAACTAGATTGGAAAAGACAATCAGCAGCGCACCCACCCGTGACAAACCGGTTACGGTTTCGTCCACGACGGGCAAATCGAACGAAGTATTGCGCGCCCGCGCACGCGACAGCTCACGCGAAGCCGAAGCTTCGGCGTTCAACCGATCAGGCTGGGGTGGTTTCCTCTCATGCGAGACAATGTCGTTGTGCTTGGGCGTTGCGCCCATCCGATTTCCTTCCCGTCCCAGCTACCGCAGGGATCTACCTAATTGAAGCAAGTCCAATGCCCGAAAATTTGTCGCATAACCGGGGGAAAACCCCCGATCGCTCATCAATCGGCGCAGCCCACGGCGCGATTAGACGCGATGTGTGCCGTTTTGGGATTTGGCCGGGCGCACGCCCTGCGCGTTTGTGAGATGGGCATGAATTCTGAGAGAATCCCCGCAATTCCCGCATCGAGGTTCATCCACATGAGCGCGACTGTTTCCATCCATCAAGGCAAGCTCGAAGGTGACGACCAGGGCGGACTATTCGTCTTCAAAGGAGTGCCGTTTGCGGCTCCCCCCGTGGGTGCGCGCCGATGGCTCGCGCCCGAGAAGCCCGAGTCGTGGACAGGGCTGCGCGACGCGCGCCGTTTTGGCGCGGTGTCTCATCAAAACCAGGTGATGCTTAGCGCACTCTCCGCGATGGTGGTTGATGGTGAACAATCCGAGGATTGCCTTTACCTCAACGTCTGGACTCCCGCGCTCGACGGCAAGCGCCGGCCCGTGATGGTCTGGATTCACGGCGGCGCCTTCACCATCGGCTCGGGCTCGCAGCCTCTTTACGACGGTTCCGTTCTGGCACGGCGCGGCGACGTGGTCGTCGTCACCATCAACTATCGCCTCGGCCCACTGGGCTTCCTCCGCCTGGCCGACGTGACCAACGGCAAGATTCCGGCCACCGGCAACGAAGGAATGCTCGATCAAGTCGCGGCGCTCCGGTGGGTCCGCGACAATATCGCCGAGTTCGGCGGCGACCCCGGAAACGTCACCATCTTCGGTGAATCGGCCGGCGGCATGAGCGTCGGAACTATCCTGGCGATGCCGTCGGCGCGCGGCCTGTTCCACAAAGCGATACCGCAAAGCGGAGCGAGCCACACCGGTGCTTCGGTCGCGCGCGCCAATCGCACCGCAGAGAGAGTCTTGTCGAAGCTCGGTGTGCACCCCGGCGACGCCGGCGCAATCCGCGCGTTGACGCCTGAGCAATTGCTCACCGGCACGCTGCTCGACGACGGCAGAACGCCCGATCCCGAACTCGGGATGGCGTATCAGCCGGTGGTTGACGGCACTCACGTGCCGCGCGCCGCGATCGAGATGGTCGGAGACGGCACGGCGTCGGGCGTGGCCGTGATGGTCGGTTCGACGCTCGAGGAGTGGAAGTTGTTTTCCTTGATGGATCCTTCGTTGCACAAGCTCGACCGCGCCGGCCTGGGCGCGCGCGTCAGCAGGCGGCTGACGGCGGCCGCCGCCGACGCGCTCATCGATACTTACGAAAAGGCTCGCGCGGCGCGTGGCGAGTCCGTCACGCCCGCTGAACTGTTCACCGCAATCGAGACCGACCGCACTTTCCGCATGCCCGGCGTGCGCCTCGCGCAAGTCCAGCGCCGCCACGATTCGCGCGTTTACAGTTATCTCTTCACGTGGCCGTCACCCGCGATGGGCGGCGTGCTCGGCTCATGCCACGCGCTCGAGCTCGGCTTCGTGTTCGGCACCAATAGCTTGCCCGGGATGACCATGTTCGCAGGCGCCGGCCCGGCCGCGGAAAAGCTGGCAGTCCAGATGCAGGACGCATGGCTGGCATTCGCACGATCAGGCGATCCGAGTTGCGAGAGTGCCGGTACCTGGGAGGGTTACACCGAGGCGCGCCGTCCGACGATGGTCTTCGGCGCGAACACCAAACTCGAGGATGCGCCGCGCGACCAGGAGCGCCGCGCCTGGGACGCGATCCCCGATCGCATCTTCGGCTCGCTCTAGCTATCGCCTGGACGAGATCACTCGAGCGATAGATCGACGCGCGTCGTCTTGCCCTGATCCTTGATTCCGCCGGCGTCCAGCTTCGGCGCGATTATGAACATCCGCCCCGCGTCGACCTGCTTGCTGCTCAGATACGCGCGCACCGCGTTTGCGCGCGCGTCCGCCAGGTGCTGAAGATCCTGATCGCTCACGGGAGTGTTGGCGAGGATTAGCTTCTTCATCTCGTCCGGCGGCTGTGTCTTCGCAAATCCGATGAAGTTGCGCGGCTTCTGAAATTTTCCCGCGCTATAAACTCGCGCCAGATACTTGTTGTAGTCCGCCTTGGACAGCGCCGCGTTTTTTGCATTCGCGGCCGCGCTGTCTCCCTCGTCCTCGTGCCTGAGCACCTCGATGCTGTGCTCCAGTGACGCTTCGCGGTAGCCGTCCTTGTCGAATTGCGGATCGACGCGCCCCGAGATGTTGAGTTTCAAGGCGGTTCGATCCGCCAACGCCGTCGCGACCGTATCCAGTTTCTTCTGACTATCCGGCGTCAGCGTCGCGTAGCCCGGCGCGAACTCTATATAGCCGAGGTCTTGCTGCTCGCCGCTGCCACCGAACGCCGCCGCTATCAGCGTGAATGGCGCCGTCACGGCCTTGACGATAAGGTTCATGAACGCGCTCAGGATGACTCTGCCGATGCTGAATTGCGGATCGGAAAGCGACCCCGACACGGGCACTCGCAGGTCGATTTGTCCCTTCGAATTCTTGAGCAGTGAGATAGCGAATCGAATCGGCAGATTCGTCGCATCCGGGCTCTCCACGTGATCGCCGAACGTCAGTTGATCGATGAAAATATGGTTGTCGGCCGTCAGCTTTCCCTGGTCCAGTAGATAATGAACATCGACCGTCAGCGTGCCTTTGACGATCGGATAGCCGGTGTATTTGGTCGAGTACGGGGTGAGGCCCGTCAGTTCGATACCGTTCGCCTTCGCCTTGATATCGACGAACGCAGTCGGCGCGAGCGGGTTTATGGACCCATCGATGTTGATCGGCGCACTCCCGTTGATTTTCCCGTCGAGTAAAACTTCCGCCGGCTGGGTGGATTTTGTTCCGAACGCGCCGACCTTGCCCTCCATATCGGTCAGGTTCGCCGTGTAGTTGGGCTTGATAAAGTTGTCCGTGTAATCGACTTTGCCGCCTTTGAGCGTGATCTCGTTCAACTCGATGTCGGCGTTCATCGGCTGCCCCGCGTAAGGCTCTGCCGGACTCGACGATGCCGCCCGAGCCGCTTCAGGAGCCGTCGCGGCCGCCGGACTCGGTGCGGCAGCCGGAGTCGGCGTCGATGTCGGCGCCACTGGAACCGCACCCTTCGAGCCCGGCGCTCCCGTGGCTCGCGTCAGCGACGTAGGCGCCTCTTGCGGGCTCGCGGTGATGTCTTTCAGATTCAACTTGCCGGTGCTGTTGAGAATGACCCGCGAATAAAAATCCGACAGCGCAAGCTCGCCGACATGCACCTTCGGCGGACCTTTTCCGAGAGCGAAATCGATTTTACTCGCGTTGAGCGCGTTCATTCTGAAAAAGAGAGCGTTGGTCAGCTTGTCGAGCATCCGCACGCTGCCGAGCGACGCGTCGCCACGATAGCTGACAAGAAAATCGTTGCGCACCTGCTCCAGGCCAACCGCGCCATCCATCGTCAGGTTCGCGCTGGTGATCGTCGCGTTCATCCTGCTGCTCACGTATGGATCCGCAAACGCCACGTCCAGGCGCTTTGTTGCGACCCGCAGATCGGCCTTCAACGGCGCAATCGCGGCCGTGCCGGTGACTTTGAAAGTGCCCTTGCGATTCAGCGTGCCGTCAACATCGACTGCAAAAGGTTTGCTGAAGTCGCTCGACACATCTTTCAGATGCAGATTTAGCGGCGCTACGGCCGCCTTGACCGGTTGCGGCGCATTGTCATCCTCGAAGGTGGCGTCGGTCTGTTCCATCGCGACCGACGCGATCTGATATTGCCAACTCTGCGACGGCGGCGCCCGCGGCGGTGCCGTCGCAGGCTGGACCGGTTTGCGCGCCGCTCGCCTGGTCTCGCGCGGCATTCGCCTCGTTTCGCGCATGCTTGCTTGCTTGCTGGGTGGCGGCGGCGGGCCGCCGCGCATCAGCGAGGCAAGACTCAATTTCCCGCCGCGCTCGCGGCGAACGAACAGATGCATCCCGTCAATGCGCACCTCGCTGACCGTCGCCTGACGCGCCGCCAGGTCGAACTGTCCAATCGCGACGCTCAGACTTTTCCACTGCACCGGTTTTTCGCGTTCGCGCGGCGCATCCATCTCGAAATTTTCGATTGCGACGGTCGCCGGCTCCGCGTGCACGTTGAAATGATCGCTGGCGAAATGCGTCTGTACGTTGCCCTTCGCGCTCAGCTTGCCCGACGCGATCGTGGCCGCCAGCACCGACTGAGCGAACGGCTGCAACGCCGGCAAGTCGATCTGATCGATCGATACCTCCGTCGTGACCTGCGAATGCGCCAGATCGAGCGCGCCTTTGACCGCGATCGTGCCACCGCTGCGAATCTTGCCGTTAACGGTGACGGACGCGGGCACTCCCCCTACCGTCCGAAGATTCTTAAGCCCGACCCCGAGCGCATCCACCGCCACCGCCACCGGCGTCGCGCCGCGGTTATCCTGGACCTCCACCGCGCTGTTCGTGAGATCGAACGAGTCCACCGCAAAATCGGTTGGCGATTTCGCCGTGGATTTTCCCGCCGCTGGCGCCGCCGCCTGCGTCACGTTGCCCGCCGCTGGCGCCGCATTGCCGCTCGCTATCGACGTGAGATTGTTGGTCCCGTCGGGATTGAGCCTGACATGCGCGAGCAGGCCATCGACCCAGATAGATCGCAGATAGAACACCGCGCCCAGCGGCTCGACGTCGGTCAGCTTCACCTCGGCGTATTTGAGTGAGGCGATCGGCGCACCCGCCGTGTCGCGAACGTCGAGCTGATCCAGCGCTACCGTTCCGTTCAAGCGAATCAGCGGTTGCGATTCCGCCTGCACGAAATGCACGTACACGTCCGCCGACAGCGTCCCATGCGGAATTTTCACCGGCAGCTTCATCGGCGCGTAGCTGACGTAAAGCGGGATGTTGAGCCGATGCAGTTTCAGGTCAATCACCGAGTCGTGCGTTGCCTGGAACGGCCTGGACATACCCGCAATCCGCAGCGGGCTGCCGTCGATCACCATCTGCACCAGCGGCTCGACGAACACGTCCACGTCCGCGGGCAGGTTCGCGATGAACGGCACGTTGATCTGAATCTTCTCGACCTTGTGCTGCACCCCGAGCAGTTGATCGTCGATTGTCACTTCGCCGTCGCGCAATTGAATATTGGAAACCGCGAATCGCATCGGCGCGCTCGGCGCCGCCGGTTTCGGCTTTTCCGGCGCCGGCCCGCTCTCGAGCAGATCGGAAAAGTTGAATTTCTGCTGCGACTCCCGAACGACATGGATCTGCGGCCGCTCGATCAGGACTTCGCCTATCACGGGCGCAAATCTGAAAATCGACGCCCACGAAACCTTCACCGCCAAATGCCCGAGATCGACGAACGGCTTCTGCGGATTGTCGCGCTCGCCAACGTGCAGTTGGTCGAGGTCGAGCTTCAACCGATAAAGATTGAAGCGGATTTTGCCCACGCTCACCTGGCGATGGATGCTGTTGGCGACCGGTCCCGTCAGCACGTGCCGCAACACTGGAGGAGCCGCGAGGTATAACGCCGGGCCAAGAAACAGCACGACCGCGACGACAATCGCCCCGATTTTCCGCACCCGGCGCGAACTCCCCAACGCCCGCGCGCGCGCAATCCATGGCCTCGAGGGATGAACCGCCGACCTTGCATGTCCGAGCGCGGTTTCCAGGTACTCAAGAGCTCTATTGAGAAAGTTGGCCATGAGCCTTAAGTCAACGTTACGCCGCCAGCGTGAGCCGTCGTCGCCAAATAGTCAATTCATCGCGAACATCCTAAAGTGGCTATCGGTTGTGGATTCCCAGCCAGCGCCGGCGGTCTTCGATGATCGGCCGCTGGCTCTTCAACAGCGCGTATGCTTCGTCAAGCGTCTTGCCGCGCTTCGTTTTCAGGAACCATGCCACCACCAGTGGCGCGCGCTCGCATCCCTCCTCGCAATGGACCAGCACGCGATGCCCCAGCGCGAGTTCTTCCTCTATCAGCGCCGCCGTCCTGTCGAGCGACGCGACCCCATCTGCAAGCAGCGGCATGTGGATCGCCTGCGGCGGTTCGATTTCCGGCACGTCGGGGAGCACGCTGATAATCGTCCCCTCGAACTCGAGCGCGTCCTGCAGATCGCCGACGAACAGGCTCGGAATTATCTCGCTCTCTTGCCAACTCGCGGCCATACGATTGTGCAGCTTGACGGGCGAGCGGACATTGCGTCAACCTCGCGCCACGGGGTGAATCGAATGGCAAAAACTGCCCTCTCGCGGCTGCACATCGAAGGACGATGGTTCATCGACGAACACGGGCGCCGCGTCATTTTGCGCGGCGTCAATCTGGGCGGCGATTGCAAGGTCCCCTACCCCGACGGCGGCACCAATTTTCCCTCCGACTTTTCCAACCATCGCGAGGTCTCCTTCATCGGCCGTCCGTTTCCGATTGGCGAAGCCGGCGAACACTTCTCGCGCCTGCGCGCGTGGGGCTTCAATTGCCTGCGCTTGCTGACCACCTGGGAAGCCGTCGAGCATCGCGGCCCGCGCGATTACGACGCCGCGTACCTCGACTACTTCGCCGAGTTGTGCCGGCTCGCCGGTGACTACGGCTTCTACATATTCGTGGATTTTCACCAGGATGTCTGGAGCCGAATGACCGGTGGCGACGGCGCGCCCTGCTGGCTATTCGAGAAAGTTGGAATTGACTATCGCCGGCTCGCCGAGTCGGGATGCGCTCATGTAATGCAACATCTATATGACTATGCGCGCGGCGGCCGCCAGGAGGACCGCTACCCGACCATGAGCTGGGTGCAGAATGAGCGCCTTCCCGCCAACGGCATCATGTGGACCTTGTTTTTCGCCGGCCGCGACTTCGCCCCCGGACTGACTATCGACGGCGACAACGTGCAGGACTACATGCTCGAGCATTACCTCGGAGCGCAGCGCGAGATCGCGCGCCGCATCCGCGATTTGCCCAACGTGATGGGCTTTGACTCGCTCAACGAACCGGTCCCGGGATGGATCGGACAGCCACTCACCTATCGCCATCTCGGGCCAAGCGATACCAACCCCGACCGTGCGATGCCGGGCCTGGCGGGGTCGCCGCTCGACGGCTTGCTGGTGTCGCATGGAATTGCGCGCTCGATACCGGTGCTCGAGTTCGACCCGGCAGCCAAAGCCGCGGTCCACAAACAAGATCGGACGATCAATCCGGAGCGCATCTCGATCTGGGCCCGCGGCCAAAGCGATCCGTTCCAGGATGCAGGCGCATGGCGGCTCAACAACGACGGCAGTTTCGACGTTTTGCGCGAAGACTTTTTCCAACGCGTCGGCGATCGCAAAGTCAACTTCATCGAAGACTACATGGGACCATTTTTCGCGCGCGTCGCCGAGAATATTCGCCAGATTAATCCCGATTGGATGCTGTTCGCCGAGCTTGATCCGCTCTCGGGCTTTTTCGGACCGCGATTCCCCGCCGAGACTCCCCCAAACAGCGTCAACGCCGGTCACTGGTACGACGTGGTCATGGCCGCGACCAAGATGTTTAGTCCGAATTTCAGCCTCGACGTGTTGACCGGCGAGATTGCGACCGCCGCCGAACAGATTCAGGCGCGCTACCAACGCGAGCTCGGCAAGATGGCCGGGATGTCAGAAACGGTGAAGGGCGGCGCGCCCACCCTCATCGGCGAATTTGGAATTCATTTCGATTTGAACGGCGCCGGCGCGTACCGCGCCTTTCACGCCGGCGATCGCAGTGATGCGCCATGGACTGCTCACATCATCGCGCTCGATCTAATGTATAATGCACTCGATACTCTGCTCATCAATAGTACGCAATGGAACTATACTGCATCCAATAGTAACGATCTGGCTATTGGCGACGGGTGGAATCAGGAGGATCTGAGTATCTTCTCGCGCGACCAGCAGACCGATCCGGCGGACATCAATAGCGGCGGCCGCGCGCTCGCCGGCTTCGTCAGACCTTACGCGCAGGCGACACAGGGCATTCCGCGCACGATGAAATTCGATCGTATCAGCGGCACTTTCGAGTTCATGTTCGAATCCGATCCTTCCGCGGCCCGCTCGACCGAGATCTTCGTGCCGCGCGTCCAGTACCCGCGCGGATGCGTGCTTGAAGTGTCCGGCGGCAACGGCAACGCCGAGCTGGACCTCGACGGCCAGCGCGCCGTCGTCAAGGTCGAGCGCCCCGGCGAAGTCCGCGTCGTCATCCGCCGCAAAGCTTGGGCGCCTTAGCTGTACTTGCGCTCCTGCCACCAGGGAAAGTACGCGGGCATGTCCTTCGAAATCTTGTCCGGAAATTTTGCCGGACGTTTCTCCAGA
>Ga0208080_1000886_pt1 | contig 14977 bp, 15 predicted proteins | sample NGESurdeep092012_3_FD_184476 | JGI IMG/M metagenome (GOLD analysis project Ga0208080, IMG submission 184476) | Arctic peat soil microbial communities from Barrow, Alaska - NGEE Surface sample 210-3 deep-092012 (SPAdes) | ecosystem: Environmental > Terrestrial > Soil > Wetlands > Peat ...
TGTTGCCGTAGGATCAGGATTTCTGCTTCCAGCCTTGCTCTCGACTTGAAGAGCGAAGCCAGTACGCCGAGAATCAGCTTGAACAGATCCTTCATCAGGTTGCAAACTTACCCCGTCTGTTCTCTGCGTCCATGCTGAATCGAATATTCGGTACACACAGGGAGCGCGTTATTCGATGCCCTTCAGGGAGGTTAAAATCGATCCTCACGAGTTCGCCAAATCCCTCAACCCGAAGAACGACATCGCATTGCGGTAGCAGATATTCTCCTTGTCCGATGGCGGAAGATCGAGCGAGTCGATAACCGCCATCGTGGAACGAATATAGCCCGCGCCGCCCTCCGGACCGAATGGCGCGTCCGACGCGAACAGGACATGGTCCACCCCGAAGAACTCGAGCCCGCAGACCGTCCCGGCGCGGCCACCGCAGAGGGCGGTGTCGCCGTAGAACTGCCGGAAGCAGTCGAGCAGCGGTTTGCCGAGGCTCGGCAGTACGTGGCTGTAATCCTCGCCTGATGTCCGGCTGCCCAGGGTGGCCCACCCGGTATCGATGCGCGCATCGAAGAACGGGATCATCGCGCCGAGATGGTGCGTCATCACCTTGAGGTTCGGAAGGCGCGTCATGATCCCGGAAAAGACCAGGCGAGCCATCGTCGCGCTTGTTTCGTACGGCCATCCGAAGATCGTCCAGATCTCGTATTTGGAATGGGACTCGGCCGGGAAATCAGGAACATCCGGCTTGCGCGCCGGGTGCAGCAGAATCGGTTTGCCGGATTTAGCGGCCACTTCGAATATAGGCAGGAATCGCGGTTCGTCGAGGCAGGCGCCATTCACGTTTGTATGGAGCTGCAATCCGTTGGCATTGCCCTTGAGCAGGATGCGTTCGGCTTCCTTGACCGCGGCGTCGGGTGCGTTCATCGGAAGGGCGCCGACGTACCCAGCGAATCGATCCGGGTATTTAGCAACCAGTTCAGCCAAGCCGTCATTAGCGATGCGCGCAAACTCTGGTGTCCTATCGGGGCCGACCATGCCTTCGAGCGGAGGCAATCCCAGCGAGAGGATCTGCGTGTAGTCGTCAAACTGGTCCATCATGCGAAAGCGCGCATCGAGATCATAGACCGTGCGAACGCCTTGTATGCGCTTGCCGACGTCCGTGGTGCCGCCGGCGGTCTCCGACATGAGTCGAAATATGCCCGGCGGAAAGAAATGACAAAAAGCATCGATGTGGCGCACGGATGCGAAACTCCTTCTAGATCAGGATAGGAAACTAGTGTCACGAAGGCCCCTGAGTCTTGGTAGCTAAACCTAACTCATTGCGTTGGCTTGAGCCCAAGAAGCTTCCCGATGGCTATAGCGCGGACGCGCTGGTCTTCCATCGATGCGGTCATTTCGGCGGCGCTGCCCGGATTGAGTGCCTGGCCGGTCGCGTCCAACAGCTCGCGAATCCCGGGATCGGCGGCGGCAGTTCGCACGTCCGCGGCAATGCGTTCGCGCAAATCGATTGGCATGTCCCGCGTTCCAAATATGCCAACGAGCCCGTCGAATGTCAGCTCGGGAAATCCGGCTTCTGTGACCGTGGGGATGCCGGGAGCGAGATTGGAGCGTTGGCGATTGGTCAACGCGATTATTTTGACACGACCGTTCTGAACCTGGGGCCTTAGAACCGAGATTGCCGACAGAAAAATTTGAATGCGCCCTTCAGCCAGATCGTTGATCGCCTGCGCGGCATCGCGGTACGGTACCCTTCCGATATCCAACTTTGCGCTCTTTAGAAAGCCGCTAACGGTGAAATCGAGCATGCCGGTGATGCTCGCGGAATTGAGCTTGCCAGGCTGAGCCCGCGCCATCGCGATCAGCTCAGCCATCGAATTGATCTTCAGGGCCTCAGGCACGCCGACCCCCACGATGGTGTCGGAAATCCTGGCGATCGGGACAAGGTCGCGCCGATCATAGGGTAAATTGTCGTGCAAATAGGGGTGCGCCATGAACACCGCACTGGATGAGAACAGCAGGACATGATCGTCATGGGCGTTGACGAACGCCGAGATTGCAACAATACCATCGCCGCCCGGGCGATTCTCAACTACCACCGGCTTGCCCCAAATCGCTGCCAGACGATGCGCAAACAACCGTGCACCGGAGTCGAGAGCGGCGCCAGGCCCAAGCGGCAGGATGAATTTTACAGTCCGCTGCGGCCACGATTGCGCTTCAGCGGGCGCGATTGGCGTCACCCAGGCGAAAAACATGCTGATGGTTAGACCGACCAGTAAACGTCCGATGATACGCATGACACACCTGCGGCCCGTGAAAGGATTGTTACCATACCCGACCCGAGACGGCATGGCGGCGGAGCAAAAATCTCAAGGCTTTCTCAGCATTTCGGAGTTTTTGGCATGGACAAGGGCGAAACAAGCCGCATTGTTGGGCGCGACCCCGCGAGGCGGCAATTCCCATTTTCACCTTCGCCAGAGCGACCGTGGGACGCCCCCTCAGGTCCTGATGCCGGGATCCCGCACGTTCGTTACGGTGGCGATTACCTCGTTGGCGATGCGGCCGTCACGTTCCACGGCTTTGCGGATATATTCGTTCTGGATGACGTTGTGGGTCGCGGGATCGAACCGCACCGGGCCACGCGGCGCCTCGAACGAGACCTCGCGCAAGGCTTCGGCCAGCTTGTCCTTGTTTTCGGTGCTGCCGTCCCGGGCTTTCAGCGCTTCGACCATGAAGCGGGCGGCGACGTAGCCGTAATCCGACTGGACCGAGGTGGTGGTGCCGTAGCGGGCCTTGTAGGCGGCGACAAAGGCTTTGTTGACCGGCGTGTCGAGTACGTCGGTGTAGTGCAGGCAGCTGATAACGCCTAAGGCCGAACGGCCTTGCGCCGGCAGGAATTCGCCCTCGACGGTGAAGCCGGAGGCCACTAGCGGAATTTCGGCCTTTAGCCCGAACTGGTCGTATTGCTTGATGAAATTGACGGCGTCGCCGCCGATGAAGAAGCAATACACCGCCGCCGGCTTGGCGCTCTTGATGTCGGCCAGATAGGGGCTGAAATCCGAGGAGCCCAGCGGCGGATAAACCTCCTTGACCACCTTGCCGCCGGCGGCGGCGAATGAGCTTTTGAATTCGTCCACCGAATCGCGGCCGCCGGCGAAGTCCGATGCCGTTGCCACTATTTCTTTCGCCAGATTCTTGGCCGTCCATTCGCCGAGCGGCGAATTGGTTTGCCAAGTGGTGGTGGAGGTGCGGAAGATCAGCGGACCCTTCTTTTCCCTGGTCAAGGAGGCCAGCGCGGCACCCGAGATTACCCACGGCGTATTGGTCTGCTTGACATAGTCGACGATGGCATTGGCCACGCCGCTGCTGACCGGGCCTGTGAGGATGTCGATGCGGTCGCTCTCGACCAGCTTTCTCAACTTCTGCATACCCACCTGGGGCTTGAACTCGTCATCCTCGACCAGGAATTCGATGGGCCGGCCAGCGACCTTCCACCCCACCTCCTCGAAATAGAGTTTCATCCCATTGATCTGCGAGTTTGCTTCGTGCGGATCCACGCCGGTGACCGGCAACAGCGCGCCGATCTTGATGGGCTTCTGGGATTGGCCCCACACTGGACGTTGGCTCAGCAATAGCCCGCCGGCTGCCCCCCCGATCAGGAAGCTGCGGCGTGTGGTGCTCTTCTCCGGTAATGTCGTCATGTTTTTTCCTCCAAGTTTTATTTTTTGGTTGACGCTCCCCAGGTAGCTTGATGCCAAGGGTCAGAATGTTCTTTTTCGGTTTTCGCCGCAAGAACGATGAGCACGAAGAAGCCATGTCGAACACGATAGGCCTCGACGGACGTCAACTGTTCACGCGGCCAACGCTGCTATACTCGTTCAAGGCGTATCGCTCTCCTTGAGAGGTTCTGGCAGGCTCGACACCAGCCTCGATACGCCGCCTATCTCATACCGTCATCACCCAGTTTCCGGCTTAGCTCGAATGCGAGTTTCGGTAGCTTTTTCAAACCGCGAGATACGTCTGTTTGATCGAGTCGTTGTCTTCGATCTCGGCCGATGTGCCGGTGAAGACTATCGCTCCTTTGTTGAGGATGTGATGGCGGTCTGCCAGAGCCAGGGCGGCGCGCAGGTTCTGTTCGACCAGCAGGATGCCGAGGCCCTCCGCCTTAAGGATCCGGAGCACATCGATGATCTCCTCAACTACCATGGGGGCCAGGCCTTCGGAAGGCTCGTCGAGCAGCAGCATAACGGGATTGAGCATCAGGGCGCGCGCGATCGACAGCATCTGCTGCTCGCCGCCCGACAGTTGGAAACCGAGATTCGACTTACGCTCTTCCAGATGGGGGAACAGCCGGTAGATATCGGCCAGCCGCCAGCGGCTGCCGGCCGCGACGCGCGCCGCCACGGTCAGGTTCTCCCTCACCGTCAGACTGGGAAAGATCCCCCGTTCCTGAGGCACGAAGCCAATCCCCAGGCGGGCTCGGAGATAGGCCGGCAGGCGTTCCAGCGGGCGACCGGCGAAAGCGATGTGGCCGGGGCGGGGGACAAGGTAACCCATGATGGTCAGCAAGGTCGTGGTTTTGCCGACACCATTGCGGCCGAGCAGGCAGACGATCTCGCCTTCGCCGACGGAGAACGACAGCCCATGAAGGATATGGCTGTCGCCGTAATAGGTGTTGATGCCTTCGACCTCCAGCAACATCCTTGCCGCCTCCTCCGTCAGTGGTGGCTCCCGAGATAAACCTCGCGCACGCGCTGGTCGGCACGGATCTCGTCCGGCTGGCCGGTGGCCAGCACACTACCGAGATAGAGCACGGTGATTCGGTCGGCGAGGGAGAAGACCACCTGCATGTCGTGTTCGATCAGAAGGATGGCGAACTGCCGCGGCAGCCCGGCGATCAGTTCCACCATGCGGGCGGTTTCGGCCGGCGCCATGCCCGAAGTGGGTTCATCGAGCAGCAGCAACTCGGGTTCGCTGGCCAGCGCCATGGCGATCTCCAACTGGCGCTGCTCGCCGTAAGAAAGGCTTCGGACGAGCCGATGGGCGGTGTCCGCCAGATGGACGAGGGCCAGAAAATGCCGGGCCGCGTCGATCAGCCAGCCGAGTTTTGCTGCCGGCGAGTAAAAATTAAACGAACCGCCACGCTTCGCCTGGACCGCTAGCCTGACGTTTTCCAGCACCGTCAGCTCGCGCAGCAAGTTGTTCTTCTGGAAGGTGCGGGCGACCCCGCGTCGACAGACCTCGTTGGGTGGCAGGCCGGTTATCTCGCGTCCCTTCAGGTAAATGTGGCCGCCGCTGGGCTTCAGTTGACCGCCGATCTGGTTCATCAGGCTGGTCTTCCCGGCCCCGTTGGGGCCGATTATGACGTGGCGCTCGCCCGCCTCCACCATCAGATTGACCCCATTGGTGACCAACAGACTGCCGAAATTCTTGAACAGTTGCTCGAGGCGCAAAACCGTCATCGCCACCCCCAGGCAGGCAGTCTCCCTTGCAGGAAGAATCCGTACGCGCCGCGGCGGAAAAACAAGACGCAAGCGATGAACACCGCGCCGATGATCAGCATCCAATGATCCGTGTAGTTGCTGACGAGGTTCTTCATCAACAGGAAGATGGCCGAGCCCAGCACCGGTCCGGTCAGCGTCCCAGCGCCGCCCAGGACGACCATGATCAGCACGTCGCCGGAGGCCGTCCAGTAAAGGGAATCGGGCGAGATGAAGCCGTTAAAGAGGGCATAGAGCCCTCCGCTCAAGCCGCCGAAGGCGCCGGCAATGGTGAAGGCAATGATCTTGTAACGGCGGGTCGGATAACCGATGGCTAGCATGCGCTGCTCGTTCTCGCGGATGCCGACGAACACTTGGCCGAGCGGAGATGCGATCAGCCGGTGCATGGCGAAGAAGGCAACCAGGAAGACAGCGAGGATAACATAGTAGAAGAGGTGCGGGTCGGTTAGCGACCAGCCGAATAGTTTGGGCCTTGCCAGGCCCCCGATGCCGTCGGAGCCGCCGGTCATCGCGCGCCATTTGAGCGAGAGCGAATACAAGAGCTGGCTGAAGGCCATGGTCAGCATCAGGAAGGGAATGCCGTTTATCCGGGTGCAGAAAGCCCCGATCACCGCAGCCGCCAGTGCCGCCGCGGCGATGCCTGCCACCATGCCAGTCCAGCCGTCAACGCCATAGCTGGTGCCGAGGATGACGGTGACATAGGCGCCTAGGCCGAAGAATGCGGCATGACCGAAGGACACCAGCCCGGTATAGCCGAGCAGGAGGTCGAGGCTCATCGCCAGGATGCCGAAGATCAGTACCTCGATCACCAGATTGCTGAGATAGGGGCCGCCGTAAAGCGGCAACGCGGCGAGCAGAACCAGGATGCCCGCCCGCAGTGTCCAGGTCCCGGTTGCCGACGCCCCCCATCGGGCCGGCGGAGCGGCCGCCGGCATGACGCTGGGCTCCGCGGGCTTCAAGCTGCCGAACAGGCCCTGTGGCCGCACGATCAGCACCACCACCATCAGGAGATAGATCAGGAACATGGCGGCGGAGGGGAAATAGGCCTTGCCGATGGTGTCGGCCACACCGACCAACAGGCTGCCGACGAAGGCGCCACGCAATGTCCCCATGCCGCCGATGACGACGACGATGAAGGCCGGGATCATGACGTCAATGTCCATGCCCGGATAGAGGCCGAGCATGGGGGCCGCCGCCACGCCGGCTAGGGCAGCGAGAGCCGATCCCAGCCCGAAGATGGCGGTGAAAAGCAGAGTGACGTTAATTCCCAGGCCGATGGCCATGGCGCTGTCGTCCACGCCCGCCCGCACCATCGCGCCGATCCGGGTGCGTTCAAGAAACAGCCACATCAGCAAGGCCACCGACCCGCCGAAGCCGATCAAGAACAGGCGGTAGCTGGGGATCAAGCCGTCCAGGAGGGGAATCATGCCGGCCAGCAGAGGCGGCGGCTCCATGCTGCGGATATTTGCGGTCCAGATCCACTTCACCACGTCGACGAAGACGAAGGTGAACCCAAACGTCAGCAGCACCTGGTCAAGATGCCCGCGAGCATAAAGGTGGCGCATGAACAGGAGTTCCATGACAACGCCGAGTCCCAGGCCGATGAATGGCGCCAAGACCAGGGCCAGCCAGAAGCTGCCGGTGACCTGAGCGATGGAGAGACCGGTGAAGGCGCCCAGCATGAAAAACGAGCCGTGGGCCAGGTTGACCACGTTCATCAGCCCGAAGATCAGCGATAATCCGGCCGACAGCAGAAACAGCAGCATGCCGTAGACCAACCCGTTGAGCAGCTGGGTGATCAGAAGAGTCATGGCGCCCTTCGCGCTGCGGTCATCGGATGGCGAGCCACGGTTTCTCTCCTTAATTCACGCTCAGATCATTCCGTCGCGCCAACGCCGTTGGGCATCTGGGCTATGAGTTCTTCCACCAGACGGGTGTTGACGCGACCGGCGGCAAAATCCTCGTGGCCCATCACAAAATGCAGGAAAGGCAGGGTGGTGCCGATGCCGCCCACCTCGAAGTGGGCCAGCGCGTCCCGCATGCGGGCCACCGCTTGGCCGCGGTCGGCGCCGTAGACGATCAGCTTGGCGAGCAGCGAGTCGTAGAATATCGGCACGACGTAGCCGGCATAGCAGTGGGTATCGAGGCGAATATGGGGGGCAACCGGCGGGTTCCAGGCGGTGATTCGGCCAGGATTGGGGCGGAATCCTTCGTGCGGAAGTTCCGCCGTGATCCGGCATTCGATGGCGTGGCCGGTGAAATTCACCTCGGCTTGCGAGAAACTTAAGCGTTCGCCAGCGGCGATGCGAAACTGTTCCTGGACCAGGTCGATGCCGGTGATCGTCTCGGTGACCGGGTGCTCGACCTGGATACGGGTGTTCATTTCCAGGAAGTAAAAGGTCTTGGCATCCTGGTCGACGATGAATTCGATCGTGCCCGCACTCTCATAGGCTATTTTCCCGGCGAGCGTCACCGCCGCTTGGTGAATCTCCTCGCGCAAGGTCTCGGTGATGGCCGGAGCCGGTGCCTCTTCCACCACCTTCTGATGCCGTCGCTGCAGGGAGCAGTCGCGTTCGCCCAGCTGGATGACATTGCCGAAGCGGTCGCCCAGCACCTGCACCTCAATGTGGCGCGCATTGGGAATGAACCGTTCGAGATAAAGAGTGCCGTCGCCGAAAGCCGATCTTGCCTCGGCCGATGCGGCGGTGAACATACGCTGCATGTCGCCGGGGGCGGTGACCACCTTCATGCCGCGACCGCCGCCGCCGGCCGCCGCCTTCATCATCACCGGCAGGCCGATCCTTTCGGCGATCTTCGCCGCCTCTTCCCAGCTGTGGACCTTTTCCGAGCCGGGCAGAATGGGAACCCCATGGAGGCGGGCCAGGGTGCGCGCCTCCAGCTTGTTGCCCATCCGTCGGATGTGGTCGGGTTGCGGCCCAACGAAGGTGATCCCGTGGGCGGCGCAGAGTTCGGCCAGCTCCGCCGATTCGGCCAGAAAGCCGTATCCCGGATGGAGGGCCTCCGCCCCGGTCCCCAAGGCGGCCGTCACAATGATCCTGGGATCGAGGTAGCTCTGGGTGGCAGCCGACGGGCCGATACACACCGTGCGATCGGCCATGCGGGCCGGCAGGCTGTCGCGGTCTGCCTCGGACACCGCCAGCACCGTCTCCAGCCCGAGCGTTTGACAGGCATGGATGATACGGACGGCAATCTCACCGCGATTGGCGACCAGGACACGGGTGAAGGGCACGGCTGGTCTTTCCTCAGGCGGCGCTGCCGGCCGGCCGCACACGGAACAAGGTCTGGCCGGCCTCGACTATCTCGGCATCCTGCGCGCAGATCTCGGTGATCACGCCGGCAACCCCCGCCGGAACGGCATTGAACACCTTCATAATCTCGATGAGGCAGACCGTCGAACTCTCGCTGACGGTGCCGCCGACGGAGATGAAGGGGGGCGAGGCGGGGTCCGGCTTGCTGTAGAACAGCCCCTTCAAGGGAGCCTTGATGTCGAGGGTTCCCGCCTCGGGCGGGGCCTTCTTGCGGGGCGCCGGAGCGCGCGCACCAGACGGCGGGGCGGCAGCAGAGGCCGGGGGCGATGGCAGCGTCGCCGTCGGGGGCGACGGGGCGCGGGTGGCCGCTGCCGTCGGCATCGCTGTCGGCCTGGGTACTAGTGCGGCGGGGGCGGCGCCCGGCAGGGGTATGGCGGTCATCTGGGCGGGTGGGGGGGTGCCCTTACTGAGCGTCAGCGTCATGTCCGCGACAGCCAGCTGCAGAAAATCGAAACCGGACCGGTCGAGAGTTTCGACCAGAAGGGTTAGTTGCCGGACTTCCTCATCGCTGAGCGCACCGAAAGCATTCTTCACGGCCATTCCCTCCCGTCTGACGGCTCTCGCAGCCGGCCGGTCTGACTGTCGGCTCGGCGCGGGGTTCGGCCTTCTCGCATAATGTCCGCGCACCGAACAAATGTCCACACAACTCAATACTCCGGAGTCGCCGCGCGTTGGAGCGACCCGATGCCAGAATGCACCAGGAGGTCGAAAATCTCATGCGCCGCCGATTTGAGCACCGGGAGAAAATTTTTCTCCATCTCGACGTGGGAGACGCGGGCGGTCGAACAGCTGACGTTCAAGGCCGCCACTACGGTGCCCTCGAGATTGGTGATGGGGACGGCGATGGATCTTAAGCCCACTTCCATCTCCTGGTCGTTGACCGCGAAACCGGTTTCGCGGGTAAGGGCGATGATCGCTTTCAGGCGGTCGGCGTCGATCACCGTAAAAGGGGTCAGCTGGCGGAATTCGGTTTTGCGTAAGTAGCGATCGAGTTCCGACTCGGGCAATCCGGCGAGGAGGACGCGGCCCATCGAGGCGCAATAGGCGGGCAGGCGGGTGCCGATGGACAAGGCGTCGTTTAGTAGGCGCGGCGCGGTGGCCCTTAGGACATAGACGATCATGCCGGCGTCGAGTACCGCCAATGAGGCCGTTTCACCGGTCTTCACCGACACCGTCTCCACATAGGGACGGGCCAAGGCCCAGACCGGTTGCGAACTGAGATAGGAATAGCCGAGCCGCAGGACGCGCGGGGTGAGTGTGAAGCGGCCGCGTTCGTCGGACAGATAGCCCAAGGCATTGAGGGTGATCAGAGCGCGGCGGACGGTGCCGCGATTGAGCTTGGTGCGGGCGGCAATCTCGGAGAGGGTAAGCGGGTGCCGGATTGCCTCGAAGCTTTCGATCACCGCCAGGCCACGAGCCAGGGCGCGGACGAATTCGCGGCTGGAGTCGTCGTTTTCGCGCGCGAATTCGCTTGACTCGTCTTTGTCCCGGCGCGTCATAATATCCGCTATACATTCAATTGTCCGCTGTGCGGACAGTAGCAGCGTCACCGCCCACGGTCAATCTTTCGGCCGCGGGGGCGTTCTTTAACTGCGAGGGATCCGGATGAGCCAGCCGTCCTTAACCACCGCCCTCTGCCACTCGACGACGGACCGAGTGGTGCTGCGCGGCCACGATCTGGTCGAGCAGATCATGGGGCAGATGAGTTTCGCCGAAACCTTGTACCTGCTGATCACCGGGCAGCGCCCGACGGCGGGACAGGTGCGGGTACTCGACGCAGTCCTGGTGACCTTGATGGACCACGGGATGACGCCCCAAGCCATCGCGGCGCGCCTGACCTATCTGGCCGCCCCCGAATCCTTGCAAGGGGCGATCGCAGCGGGCCTGCTCGGGGTGGGTGGGCATTTTGCCGGCACCATGGAGCAAGCCGCGGTGCTCATTCTGCGTATCGCGGCAGTGGCCAGCCCGGCCGGAGCCGAGGCTGAGGCCGAAGCTATCGTGACGGATCACCGCGACCGTCGCGCAAGCTTGCCAGGCTTCGGACATCCCCTGCACCGGCCGGACGATCCCCGTTCGCCGCGCCTGTTCGCCGTTGCCGCCGAGGCCGGGGTCGAGGGCCGCTATGTGGCGGCCCTTCAGCTGCTCTCGCGGGTGGCCGACCGTGTCTTCGGCCGCCATCTGACCATCAATGCCACCGGCGCCATCGCCGCAGTGCTGCTGGAGATTGCCATCCCTTCGGCGATCATGCGCGGAATAGCGGTAGTCTCGCGGGCCGGCGGCCTCGTGGCACAATTGAACGAGGAACGGGAAAACCGCATGGCGGGCGACCTACTGAAACTAGTCGAGACAGCGGTCTCATACAGCGGCGATTAACGGAGGAGTCAATGAACCGCCATCTCGCCGGCGTGAGGGTGCTTGAACTCGGCAACTTCATCAGCGGGCCCTATGCCGGCCAATTGCTGGCCGAACTGGGCGCCGAAGTGATCAAGGTCGAACGTCCGCAGGGCGGCGATCCCTTCCGCAGCTTCGACGGCGGCCAGTTTAGCCCGCAATTCTGCGCGTATAACCGCGGCAAGCGAAGCGTCACCATCGACATCAACACGCCGGCGGGACGGGACGTCCTGCTCAAACTGGTCGAGGGCGCCGACGTGCTGCTGGAGAACTTCCGCCCGGACGTGCTGAATCGGCTGGGTCTCGGCTGGGAGGTGCTGCAGCAGAAAAATCCCCGGCTCATCTATTGCACCATCTCCGGCTTCGGTCCCGATGGACCCTATGCCGATCGCCCGGCCTATGACACGGTCGCCCAGTCGATGTCGGGGTTCTTTTCGCAGCTGCTCGACCCGGAGCGGCCGCGCATCGCCGGACCGGCCATGGCCGACGCCATCAGCGGCCTCTACGCGGCTCTCGGCATTGCCGCCGCGCTGGCCGGACGGGCCAAGGATGGTCGCGGCCATCGGCTGGATCTGGCCATGGTCGAAGCGATGGCGGCTTTTGCCACCGAACCTTTCGCCGGGTTTTTCGCGACGGGCCGTGCCCCTGGTCCTTACGACCGCGCCGCCGTCTCGCAATCCTTCGCGTTGCGTTGCGCCGATGACGGCATGATCGGGCTTCATTTATCATCGCCGAAGAAGTTCTGGGAGTCTCTGCTAACGGCCATCGAACGCCCCGACCTTGGCCGCGACCCGCGCTTTTCCAGCCGGGCCGGGCGGGTAAGTAATTACCCGGCGCTGTGCGACGCCTTGGGCCAAGTGTTCATTCGTCGTTCCCGCTCCGAATGGGAGCAGCGCATGCGGCAGCACGACGTGCCGCATGCGCCGATCTACAGTTTCCCTGAGGTGCTCGAAGATCAACAGATCGCCCATCTCGGCACCTTTTACACACCCAATCCGGCCCGGCAGGGGGCCTCGCGGGCGGTCCACGGACCGCTATGGTGTGACCGCAGGCGCGATGAACCGGACCTACCGCCCCCCGCTCTGGGTGAGCATACGGACCAACAGTTGCGGCTCATCGGCTTGAGCGACGAGAAGATCGCCGAGCTGCGCGCGGCACAGGCGATCTGAGGGTGATCGAGGGACGAGGCGAAGGAGACGGGCTTGAGGAACATTTCCGGTTTGCTCAGCGAAGATGACATCCGGCTGATTGGGCAACTTTCAAATAGCCTGGATCGTTCCACGCTGAATTTCCTCCAGCTGGACATCAGGGCCTGCAGGTAAGTTTGGCCAAGGGCGACTTGCACAATGCCGATCTGGCCGTGGCCGCGCCGCTCGCATCGTCACCCCTGCCCCCGACGGAGGGCGCGGCGGCCGAGGTTACCATCGCCATCACAGCGCCGCTGATGGGCATCTATCAAGCCCAGGCCGAATCCGGCCCGCCCGTGACCGTCGGGGCAGCGGTCGACGAAGACGCCATCATCGGCCTAATCTCGCTGATGGATCTGCGCAAGCCTGTGCCTGCGGGGATCCGTGGCGTCATCACCGAGATCTGCGTCGAAAACGGCCAATTCGTCGAATACGAGCAGATTCTATGCCGGGTCCATCCCGTTTAAGTCCGCACCTATGACCATGCAACCGGCCCAACCAATCGGCGCCTGACTCGGCGCTCCATCGTGAAAGGCACGAGATGGCAAAGCCTGACAACAAGGTGATGTTCGTCGACACCACGCTCCGCGACGGGCCCCAAGCTCTGTGGTCGCTCTCGATGCGGACGAACATGATGCTGCCGATTGCCGAAACCATCGACAACGCGGGCTTCCAGGCGGTCGAGATTATGTCTTCGGCCGAATTCAAGAAATGCATTCGTGACCTCAAGGAAGACCCCTGGGAGAGGCTTCGCCTGGTCAGAGAGCGCATAACGAAGACGCCGTTACGCTTCATCCGCGGCCGCTACATGAGCACCTTCCAAATTGAGCCGGACTCGGTTGCCCCATTGTGGACAGAGCGGCTGGCGGCCAACGGCGTCCGCCAAATGCGGGTCTCCGATTGCTCCAACACGGTCGACCAATGGCGCAAACAGGTCACCGAAGCCAAGAAGTTCGGCATCGGCATTGTGCTGAACGTGATCTACTCTTTGTCGCCCAAGCACACCGACGATTACTACGCGGAGAGAACGCGGCAAGCCGCCGCTTTGGGCCCAGACGGTCTGTGCCTCAAGGACCCCGGCGCGCTTATCACGCCCGAGCGTGTCAAGACCCTGGTGCCCATCGTCCTGGCCAATGCCAACGGACTACCGGTGGAGTTCCACACCCACTGCGTCACCGGACTGGGGCCACTCTGCTATTTCGAGGCCATCAAACTTGGCATGAAATGCCTCAACACTGCCGTTCCGCCGCTGGCCGACGGAGCCTCCAATCCGTCCATCTTCAATGTCATTGCCAATGCCCGGGCCATCGGCATCACGCCCGAGGTGAACGAAGCGCTGCTGGAAAAGATCGAGAAGCATTTCACCACCATCGCCGAGCGTGAGGGGTTTCCAATCGGTCGTCCGCTTTCTTACGACCACACTCAATACCTCCATCAGGTGCCGGGCGGGATGATTTCCAATTTCCGTTACCACCTGTCCAACGTCGGGATGGCGGACCGTCTGCAGGCCGTGCTCGAGGAGACGGCCCGTGTGCGGGAAGAATTCGGCCACCCCATTATGGTCACCCCCTATTCGCAGTTCGTGGGGACCCAGGCTGCGCTGAACATCATCGCTGGGGAGCGCTACAAGATCATCTCGGACGAGGTGGTCCTCTATGCCCTAGGCTTCTGGGGCGAGGAAGAGAGCACCTCGATGGATCCCAATATCCGGGACCGCATCTTGAGTTTGTCGCGGGCCAAGGAATTGGCAAAGTGGGAATTGCCGCAACCATCCTTGAAGGAAGTACGGCAGCGGTATGGCGGACCGGGGGTATCCGACGATGAGCTTCTGCTGCGTCTGTCCACCGACAAGGAATCGGTGGACAGCCTGCGCGCCGCAGGCCCGCCCGTGAACGGCGAGCCGTCGCCTCTCTTGCGGCTGGTCGAACAGTTGAACCGATCGAAGGGCTGCCGGCAGATTCGGATCCAGAAGGAGGGGCTCTCGATCACACTCCGCCGCAGCGAGGAGCGGCCATGACGACGACTGGTCTCCAAGGTACGATGCCGAGGGAGCAACGCACATGTCGCGGCCGCGACCGTCTTAAGCACTGCTGCAGCGGTCTTTCCGCCGCGTCTGGTCGTACCCCCGGCGAGCCCGAGGATGAGCCGCGCCACGACTGGACCATCGATCAGGTCGAAGCGCTTTTCACCTTGCCGTTTCACTGCTGTCCGGTTGACGGCGAGGCGCGTTCTGGAAAGGGCTGATTTGGCAGGGGCTTGCTGGAAGGGTCAGCGAGGAGGATATCCTGGCCGGCCATTTTCAATCGACCCTTGATCGCAGCTGCCCGTGATCTCCTTGAGATCCAGGCTCTCCCGCACCAGACCAACGATAAACCGCGAGACGTGGTCCTTGGGCACGAAGTCCTGCACACTCGGCGGCAGAAGCATCGTCTGATCGATATTCCAGGGGCGAAAATGCTTGCTCATAGTCCAAGGTTGAATCTTTCCGTTTGCCACTGCCGGGTGCTTGGCGCGTCCTGGTGCGACATAGCCGTCGATACCATGTGCTACGAGCGCTTCGAGATTGGGTTCGCTGCAGTAG
>Ga0208080_1000891_pt1 | contig 14950 bp, 10 predicted proteins | sample NGESurdeep092012_3_FD_184476 | JGI IMG/M metagenome (GOLD analysis project Ga0208080, IMG submission 184476) | Arctic peat soil microbial communities from Barrow, Alaska - NGEE Surface sample 210-3 deep-092012 (SPAdes) | ecosystem: Environmental > Terrestrial > Soil > Wetlands > Peat ...
CCATCTGGCTGAGCAGCCAGCCGCCGAAAATATCGCCGTTCTGGTTGGTATCGGCGGGCATCGCCAGGGTGCGGATCGACAGATCGCCGCAGGGTTTGGTTTCCGAAATTGGCGGGGCGTGAACGGCTTGGGTGTCGGTCATGCTGATGCCCCGTCCAATCGATTGGAAATTGTTATTTAAAACTATCCCAGCCGGCGTCCGGCGCGAACCGGCCGCCGAATTTCGCCGCCAGTTCGCGCAGCGCCGACACCACGTTTTCAGGGCCCCGGGTTCGCGCGTAATTCAGCGGCCCGCCGCGAAACGGCGCATAGCCGGTGCCGAAGATCATGGCGCCATCGACGGTGTCGGCGTCGTCGACGATGCCCTCGCGCAGGCACGCGACGCAAACATTCGACATCGGCAGGATCAGCCGGTCGATCATTTCAGGCGTCGGCTGCGCCGTGGACGGCGAAGCGGCGGTCTTGTCGGCCTTGCCGTCTTTCCAGACATAGAAACCCTTGCCGGTCTTGCGGCCGAGATCGCCCTTGGCGACTTTCTCGCGCAGCCACGCCGGCGTCGGCGGCAGCAAATCGCCGAATTTCGAGCGCAGCATGTCGCCGACAGCAAGGCAGATATCGAGGCCGACCTGGTCGGCGAGTTCGATCGGCCCCATCGGCATGCCGAATTTTTCTGCGGCCGCGTCGATGGTGAGCTTGTCGATGTTCTCGTCCAGCATCACCATCGCCTCGAGCATGTACGGCGTCAGCGCGCGGTTGACGAGGAAGCCCGGCGAACTCCTGACCGGCAGCGGCAGCCGGTCGATGGCGCCGACAAAGGCCAGCGCCTGCTTCAGCATCGCGGGATCGCTGCCATCGTGGCTGACGACCTCGACCAGCTGCAGCCGCGACACCGGATTGAAGAAGTGCAATCCGACCAGCCGCTCCGGCGATTTCAGCGTCGAGCGCAGGTCCTGCAGCGGAATGCTCGAGGTATTGGTGGCGAGGATGGCGCCCGCCTTCATCCTGGGCTCCAGCCCGGCATAGACCTTCTGCTTCAGTTCCAGCTTTTCCGGCACCGCCTCGATGATCAGGTCGGCGTTGCGGACGCCCTCGCCGTCGAGATCGGGTATCAGCCGGTCCAGCGCGTCGCGGATGTCGGTGCGCTTGCGCATGATCTTGCCGAACAGGTCGGCGGCCCGCTTGATGGCGCCGGCGACCGGCTCCGGCTTCATGTCTGACAGCGTGACCCGCAGGCCCTGATGGGCGCACCAGGCCGCGATGTCGCCGCCCATCGCGCCGGCGCCGATGACGTGAACATGCTCGACCTTGTTGCCGGATCCTGCGAGCTTCTTCATCTGCTCGCGCAGGAAGAACACCCGAATCAGGTTCTGCGCCGTCGGCGTCACCATCAGATGGGCGAACGAGGTCCTCTCGGCCGCCAGCATCGCCGGCTTGTCGCCTCCGTGCTTCTCCCAGAGATCGATCAGCCCGTAAGGCGCAGGGTAGTGCTCGGGGGACGCCGCCTTTGCCGCCTCGCGACGCATCCGGTTCGCAAGGAACCCGCGTACCGGCGTGAAATTCAGGAGGGCGTTAAGCGGACCGGGCCTGGCGCGTTTCAAATGGCCGAACACCGCATCCTTGACCGCGTTGCGGACATGCCGCTCCTGCGCCACGGCGTCGACGAGGCCCAGGGACCTGGCTTTGCGCGCGTCGATGGTCTTGCCGGTCAGCATCAGGGTCATCGCCTGCATCGGGTTGACCAATGCGGTGAAGCGCGCGGTGCCGCCGAGGCCGGGATGCAGCCCGAGCATCACTTCCGGAAAACCAAAGCGCGCGCCCTCGATCGCAATGCGCGACTGGCACGCGAGCGCGACTTCGAGGCCGCCGCCGAGGCAGAAGCCGTGGATGACAGCGACGGTCGGAATCTTCAAAACTTCGAGGCGATCGATCACCGCATGGGCGTGACCGATCGCGGTCTCGACGGCGCGGGCATCGGTCGCGCCGCGAAATTCGTTGACGTCGGCGCCGGCGATGAAGCCGGATGGCTTCGCCGAGCGGATGACGATTCCGGCCGGCCGCTGGCTTTCCAGCGCCGCGAGCACGGCGTCGAACTCCTCGATGACATCTGATGACAGCGTATTGGCGCTGGCGCCGGCGCGATCGAACAGCAGCCAGGCGACGCCGTCGCCGTCCCGCGTCAGCTTGAAATGACGATAAGGGCCGTTCTCCTCGGGCTTTGGCCCGAGTTCGAGCACCCGATCGCCGAGCAGGTCCATGATCCTGGAGTCCATGATCACACCGTCTCGATCAACATGGCGCCGCCCTGCCCGCCGCCGATGCATTCGGTGGCGATGCCGCGCCTGGTGCCCAGCCGCTTCATCGCATTGACGAGATGCAGCACGATGCGGTTGCCGCTGCAGCCGACGGGATGACCGAGGCTGATCGCGCCGCCATCGACATTCAGCCTGGCGTGGTCGATCTGCCCGGCGGCGCCGTCAAGTCCCAAAATTTCGCGGCAGAATTTTTCGTCGTTCCAGGCGGCAAGGCAGCCCAGCACCTGCGTCGCGAAGGCCTCGTTCAATTCCCAGGTCTCGATATCGCCGAGCGACAATTTGTTGCGCTTCAACAGTTCGGTCGCCGACAAAACCGGGCCGAGGCCCATGATGGAGGGATCGAGCGCGGACCATTGGCTGTCGACGATCGCGGCCTTCGGCGTCAGGCCGTGCTTTGCGACGGCGTCTTCGGACGCAAGTATCGTCCAGGACGCGCCGTCGGTGATCTGCGAGGAATTGCCGGCGGTGACCTGGCCCCAGGGCCGCTCGAACACCGGCTTCAGCTTTGCCAGCGTCTCCGGCGAGGAATCCGGCCGCACGCCGTCATCGTGATCGTAGAACTTGCCGTCGCGCGCGAAGGCGGTTTCGACCTCGCCCTTGAGAAAACCCTGCGCCTGCGCGTTGGCCAGCCGCTTGTGGCTTTCGGTGGCGTAAAAGTCGGATTGCGCCCGGGTGATGCCGAAGAGATGACCGACGACTTCCGCGGTCTGTCCCATGTTGAGGTCGGTGATCGGATCGGTCAGCCCGCGCTCCAGCCCGATCACCGGCTTGAAGTAGGCCGGGCGCGCTTTCGCAAGCGCCGCGATCTTGCCGAGAATGCCCTTGGCGCCGGCGAGGCCCGCAAACCAGCGCACACCCTGCTGCGGCCACACCAACGGCGCGTAGCTCAGCGCTTCCGAACCGCCGGCCAGGATCAGGTCCGAGTTGCCTTCGCGGATATAGCGATAAGCCGTATCGATCGACTGCATGCCGGAGCCGCAATTGATCTGCACCGTGAACGCCACCATGGCCTCGCCCATGCCGAGCCGAAGGGCTGCGACACGGGCCGGGTTCATCTCGTCGGCAATGACATTGACGCAGCCGAGGATCACCTGATCGAAGGCCGTGGGCGCGAAGGGTTGCCGGGCCAGCAGCGGCCGGCCGCACTGCACGGCAAGATCGACCGGGGTGAACGGACCCGGCCCGCTGCGCGCTTTCAGGAACGGCGTCCGGCTGCCGTCGATGATAAAGACCGGTCGGGCCATCAGCTTGCCGCCCTCGTTTCACCAAGCCCCTGAAAGAATTGATGCACTTCGGCAGGCTTCTTGTAAATCGGCGACAGTGCTTCCGGCGCGAAGTCGTCGACCTCGATCACCTTTGCCGCCGCTTCATGTGCCGCCGCCAGCTGATCGCCCTCCGCTTGCGTGATGACGCCCTTCTTGACGGCCTCCTGCCAGTCGTGAACGTGCGCGGCGCGCATCCTTTTGGCGATATCCTCGGCGGCGGTGACCAACAGGAACGCCTTCTCCAGCCGCGCGACGCCGCGGTCGTCATCGACATGCGACAGATCGGATGTCAGGCGGTCGCGCGCCGCCGAGGGCTCCAGCACCAGCTGCGCGCATTGATGGATCACGAGATCGGAAGGCCCAAGCACGCTTGCGCCGAACGGCTGGATCAGGAATTTCAGCACCCCGGCGACAAAACGGTTGGGCAAATTCGCCAGGATTTCCGCAAAACGGTTCTCGATGGTGCGGAAGCCGCTCGCCATGCACCATTGAAGCGCGGCAAAATCCGCCGGCTGCCGGCCCTCGTCCTGCCAGCGTTTCAGCGCGGCGGAGAGCAGATACAGTTCCGACAGGATATCGCCGAACCGCGCTGACAGCATTTCCTTGCGCTTCAGCGCGCCGCCCAGCGTCAACAGCGCCATGTCGGCGCAGAGCGCGAAGGCCGAGCAGTAACGCGAGAGCTGGCGATAGAATCCGGTCGCGGCGCCTACGTCGGGCGCCGGCGCAAACGCGCCCCCGCTCCAGCTCCGGCCCCACGCCCGGAACAGCGTCGTGATGCTGTGGCCGATGTGTTTCCAGAACGCCTTGTCGAAGGCGTCCAGCCCTTTGGCGCGGTCCTCGTCGCCGAGCGCGTTCATCTCTTCCAGCAGATAGGGATGCGCGCGGATCGCGCCCTGCCCGAACACGATCAGGTTGCGGGTCAGGATATTGGCGCCTTCAACGGTGATGCCGACCGGCACCGAACGATAGAGGCTGCCCATGTAGTTCTGCGGACCGTCGATCACGGCCTTGCCGCCATGGATGTCCATCGCGTCGTCGATCACGATCCGCATCCGCTCGGTGGCGTGCAGCTTCATGATGCCGGAAATGACCGCGGGATGATGGCCCTGATTGAGCGCCGCGCAGGTCAGCCGCCGCGCGGCGTCGAGCAGATAGGCTGTAGCCGCGATCCGGGCGAGCGGCTCCTCGATGCCTTCGAATTTCCCGATCGGCACATTGAATTGCTCGCGGATCCGCGCATAGGCGCCGGTGGTGCGCGCGGCGTAAGCCGCGCCGGCCGCCGACAGGGATGGCAGCGAGATGCCGCGCCCGGCGGCCAGCGCCGTCATCAGCATTTTCCAGCCCTGGCCGAGGCGTGCCTGGCCGCCGATGATGTAGTCCATCGGGATGAAGACATCGCGGCCCCGGTTCGGGCCGTTCTGGAACACCTGCATCGACGGCAGATGGCGCTGGCCGATCTCGATGCCCGGCAGATGGGTCGGAATCAGCGCCACGGTGATGCCGAGTTCTTCCGCGGGGCCCACCAGATGATCGGGATCATAGGCCTTGAAGGCGAGGCCGAGCAGCGTGGCGACTGGGCCGAGGGTGATGTAGCGCTTGTGCCAGTTCAGCCGAAGGCCGAGCACCTCGCGGCCCTCGAAGTCGCCCTTGCAGATGACGCCGCTGTCGATCATCGAGGCGGCGTCGGAGCCGGCCTCCGGACTGGTCAGCCCGAAGCACGGGATCTCGCGTCCGTCGGCAAGCCGCGGCAGCCATTGCTGCTGCTGGTCCTCGGTGCCGAAGCGCATCAGCAGTTCGCCGGGGCCCAGCGAGTTCGGCACCATCACGGTGACGGCGGCGGTCAGCGAACGCGACGAAAGCTTGCGCACCACTTCCGAATGGGCGTAGGGCGAAAAGCCAAGCCCGCCATATTCCCGGGGGATGATCATGCCGAAGAATTTTTCGCGCTTGATGAAGGCCCACGCCTCGGGAGGCAGATCGCGCCATTCCCAATTGATCTTCCAGTCGTCGAGCATGGCGCAGAGCTCGTCGACCGGGCCGTTGAGAAAGGCCCGTTCTTCCGGCGTCAGCGTCGCCGGCGCATTGGCGAGCAGCTTCGACCAGTCGGGATCGCCGGTGAACAGGTCGGCGTCCCACCAGACATCGCCGGCCTCCAGCGCCTCGCGCTCGGTGTCCGACATCGCGGGCAAGACGCCGCGCGCCCAGGTGAAGATCGGCTTGGTGATGAAATCGCGACGGAAAGCATGGGAGCTCATGGCGATGTCCTCAGTGTCGGAGACTTGCGCGATCTGGCGGTCCCGCATATGCCAAAACACAGCTCATTTTAGCGGAAAGCGTGGGATTTCGGTGAATACTTCGCACTGAAAATAAAGCGAAATTGATCCAAAGCGCAGGGCTGCCTGATAACGGCAATCGAGCGCATCGGTTCCGAAAACCCGATTTCGCACGCAAACTTACGGCAATTCGCTCAGTCCGGCCGCGTCATCTCGAACATGTTCTCCGGCCTGATCTCGAAATAGTCGCCCCGGCGGCCGGCGCGCACGATCGGGCGGGCCAGCGCGGTCTGGTAGACGCCGTCCTTGATGAAGGCCTTGTCGATATAGACGGCAACCACCTCGCCGAGGGTGAGCCAGGCCTGCACCTTGTTGCCGTCGGCGCCCTGCAACTGGATGATCTGCGACAGCTTGCATTCGAACGCGACCGGGCTTTCCGCGACCCGGGGAACGTTGACGATCTTGCCGGGGACCGCCGTCAGCCCGGCGATCTTGAACTCGCTGACGTCGTGGGCGACATGCGCCGCGGTGGCATTCATCTGCTGCGCCAGATCCATGGTGGCGAGATTCCAGACGAACTCGCCGGTCTCCTGGATATTGGCGACGCTGTCCTTCCAGGAGGTCGAGGAAAATCCGATGATCGGCGGATGGTAATTGAAGCCGTTGAAGAAGCTGTAGGGCGCGAGATTGACGTTGCCCTTGGCGTCCCGGCTGGAAATCCAGCCGATCGGGCGCGGGGCGATGATGGCGTTGAACGGATCGTGCCTGAGGCCGTGGCCGTTGGCCGGCTCGTAATAGTGCAGGTCTTTCGGGTTTGATGCGTCCACAGCGGTATCTCTCTTCCAAATTCAACTAAATCGTCATTGCGAGGAGCGAAGCGACAAAGCAATCCATACTGCGTCATGCGGCTCTCCTGGATTGCGTCGCTGCGCTCGCAATGACGGACCGATCCTAGGCCTTGCCCACCGTTTTGCCGCGCGGCGCGAGGCTTGCGAGAATGAAGTCGATCATCTGGTCGATCGAGGGCCCCGGCTTGTTGGCGGTTTGCGCGATCATCTGCGGATGAAAGAATTTGATCATCGCCGCGCAGGAGCACAACGCCGCCGCCTGCAGGTCGGCGACCTCGAATTCGCCGGACGCGACGCCCTGGGCGATGACGTTGCCGATGGTCTGGGTGATCAGCTCCATATGGGCGACGCAGACGTCCCAGCTCTCCTCCATCGCGATCTCCACCATCTCGTGCAACTTGGAATCGCCGATATAGCGCTCCGAATTCATGCGGTGGACGGTTGTCATGAGCTCGCGCAGGCGGACGGCCGCCGGACCGGACCCGGCCGCGATGGCCTGTGCTGCCACCTCGACCTCACCCATCATGACGCGCGCGACGCCTTCGTGGATCGCCTTTTTCGAATCGAAAAAGCGGTAGACGTTCGCCGGGCTCATCCGCAGCACCTTGGCGATGTCGGCGACGGTGGTCTTCTGATAGCCGATTTCGCGAAACAGCCGCTCCGCCACCACGAGAATCCGTTCCCGTGTATCGGGTTCGATATGTTCCGAAACCAGCGTCATGTCAGTGCCCAACCCAGTCCACTCAATGTTCAATTATTCCGCGGCCGCAGCAAGCGGAAATGCGGGTTCTGCTTCATCTTGATGTTGCGGCGCAAGATCAATGTGTTCGCTCGGGCCGCTTTCTTCAAGGCTCTTGCGGAACCAGAGGGCATAAAGGCCCGGCAGGTACAGCAGGGTCAGGAAGGTCGCAACGAACAGGCCGCCCATGATGGTGATCGCCATCGGGCCCCAGAACGCGGAGCGCGACAGCGGGATCATCGCCAGGATCGCGGCGAGCGCCGTCAGCACCACCGGGCGGGCGCGCCGGACGGTGGCCTCGACGATGGCTTCCTTGCGCGTCAGGCCATGCGACACATCGGTTTCGATCTGGTCGACCAGGATCACTGCATTGCGCATGATCATCCCGGCCAGCGCGATCAGTCCGAGCAGCGCCACGAAGCCGAACGGCTGGTTGGCGACGTTCAGCCCGAGCGACGCACCGACGATGCCGAGCGGCGCGGTGAGGAACACCAGGATCAGCCGCGAGAAGCTCTGCAGCTGGATCATCAGCAGGGTCAGCATCACGATCACCATCAGCGGAAACAGGATGAAGATCGAGGCATTGCCCTTGGCGGATTCCTCGATCGCGCCGCCCATCTCGATTCGGTAGGCCGGCTGCAGATGATCGCGGATTTCCTGCAGTTTCGGCCAGATCTGGTTGGTCACGTCGGGCGCCTGCGCGCCATCGGCGACGTCGCCGCGCACGGTGATCGCCATGTCGCGGTTGCGCCGCCACATGATCGGCTCCTCGTGGGCGTATTCGATTCTGGCAATCTGCGTCAGCGGCACCGCGACCCCGTTACGCGTGGTGACGGTGAGATCGCCGACATGGGCGAGATCGAGCCGCTCGGACGGCACCGCGCGCGCCACCACGCCGACTTTTTCGATGCCGTCGCGCACCGTGGTGACCGGGACGCCCGAGATCAGCATGCTCAGCGCCTGCGATACGTCCTGCGGGGTAAGGCCGAGCGCGCGGGCGCGGTCCTGATCGACCACCAGCTTGAGGTACGGCGACTGCTCGTTCCAGTCGAGCTGCGGATCCCTGACCTTGTCGTTCTGCCTGACCACATCGCGCACCTTGTAGGCGATCTCGCGCACGGTCATGGCGTCGGGGCCGATCACCCGGAACTGCACGGGAAAGCCGACCGGCGGGCCGAAATTGAAGCGGTCGACGCGCACCCGGGCTTCGCTCAACGCGCCGTCACCGACCGCCTTCTCCAGCCGTGCCTTGATGCGCTCGCGCGCCTCGACATTCTTGGCGACGATCACGATTTCGGCGAAGGCTTCGTTCGGCAGCTGCGGGTTCAAGCCCAGCCAGAAGCGCGGCGAGCCCTGCCCGACATAGGAGGTGTAGGTCGCGATGTCCTCGTCGCCCTTCAACAGGGCTTCCGCCTTTTTCGCGGACTTTTCCGTGACGTTGAACGCCGTGCCTTCGGGCAGCCGCAGTTGCAGGAACAATTCCGGCCGCTCCGACAGCGGGAAGAACTGCTGCTGGATGTGGCCGAAGCCAAGAATCGAAAGCGCGAACACCGCGACGGTGGCCAGCACCACCTTGATGCGGTGTTCGACGCACCACTGAATCATGCTGCGGAGAATGCGGTAGACGCGGGTTTCGTACACCGCGTGGGGATCGTGGTTGTGGCTGACCGTGATGTTGGGCAGGAGCTTGACGCCGATATAGGGCGTGAAGATCACCGCCACGAACCAGGACGCCACCAGCGCGATCGCCACGATCCAGAAAATGCCGCCGGCATATTCGCCGACCGCCGAGTTGGCAAGACCAATGGGCAGGAAACCGGCAGCCGTGACCAGCGTCCCGGTCAGCATCGGGAAGGCGGTGGATTCCCAGGCAAACGACGCCGCGCGGACGCGGTCCCAGCCCTGTTCCATCTTCACCACCATCATCTCGACCGCGATGATGGCGTCGTCGACCAGAAGGCCGAGCGCGATGATCAGCGCGCCGAGGGTGATGCGGTGCAGGTCGAGCGACATCGCGTTCATGACGATGAAGACGATCGCCAGCACCAGCGGCACCGACAGCGCCACCACGATGCCGGTGCGCCAGCCCAGCGCGACGAAAGAGACGAACAGCACGATCGCCAGGGCCTCGATGAAGGAGTGCACGAATTCGCCGACGGCGTGCTCGACCACCTTGGGCTGATCGGCGATCAGATCGACATTGATGCCCTGCGGCACCGCCTTCATGAACTCGCCGGTCGCGTTGGCGACCTCCTTGCCGAGCTCGAGAATGTTGGCGCCCTTGGCGGTGACCACGCCGATGCCGAGCGCGGGTTTGCCTTCCTGACGCACCACGAAGCTCGGCGGATCGACGTAACCATGGGTGACGGTCGCGATGTCGCCGAGCCGGAACACGCGGCCATTGCTTTCGACCGGCGTCTCCGCCACGGCCTTGACGCCATCGAGCGCGCCGGTGACGCGCAGCGGCACGCGCTGCGAGGAAGTCTCGACCGTCCCGGCCGGCACCACATTGTTCTGCTTGGCGAGTGAATCGAACAGCGCCTGCGGCGTGATCCCCAGCGTCGCCAGCTTGGCGTGCGAGAACTCGACGTAGATTTTCTCGTCCTGGGTGCCGTAGAGATCGACTTTGGTCACTCCCGGCACCTTCAACAGGTGCTGGCGCATGCCTTCGGCAGCCTTCTTCAGCTGCGCGTAGTCGGCGCCGTCGCTGGTCATCATGTAGAGGATCGAATCGACGTCCGAGAATTCGTCATTGACGACGGGACCGAGCAGATTGGCGGGGAGCTGCGGCTGCACGTCGGCGAGCTTCTTGCGCAGCAGGTAGAACAGATAGGGCACGTCCTTCGGCGGCGTCGAATCCTTGAAGGTGACCTGCATCGCCGTGAATGACGGTTTCGAATAGGTCTGCACCTTTTCGAAATAGGGCAGTTCCTGCAGCTTCTTCTCGATCGGGTCGGCGACCTGGGTCTGCATCTCGGCCGCGGTTGCGCCGGGCCAGATCGCCGAGACGTTCACCACCTTGACGGTGAAGAAGGGATCTTCGGCGCGGCCGAGCCGCTGGTAGGAGAAAAAACCGGCGGCGCCGAGCGCGATCACCAGGAACAGAATGAGGGCGGGATGGCTGACCGCCCAGCCGGAAAGATTGAAGCGTTTCATCGCGCCCTCCTCCGTTTAAATTGGACGTCAAGAGTTGCCGCAACGGCGGTGCGCTCCCTCTCCCATCGGGAGAGGGCTGGGGTGAGGGGGTAAGGTCTATCGATGGAGCGTAACCCCTCACCCGGCGCCACGCGCCGACCTCTCCCGATGGGAGAGGTTAAGCCGATCGCTGGTTTCGATTTCATCGAACTCTCCCCGCTCAAAACGACAACGACGACACGACCCTGACCTTCTGGGCCGGATCGAGTTTCTGCACGCCAAGCACGACGACCCTGGCGCCTTCGTCGACGCCGCCGGTGACGACCACGTCGTCGCTCTCGTAGGATTTGACCGCGACCGGCCGCAGCGCCACGTCGCCTTCGGCATCGACGACATAGAGCGACGGATCGCCGCCCTGGCTGTACAGCGCCGACAGCGGCAGCCGCGCCACGCGCTCCGTCGCGGCATCCGCGAGCGACAGCGTCGCGGTCATGCCGAGCGAGACCGCGTCGCCGGCGCCGGGCAGCGAGAATTTCGCCAAATAGGTTCGGGTCGCGGGATCGGCCGTCGGCGCGATCTCGCGCAGCTTGGCGGCGTATTTCTTGTCGGGCTCGGACCACAAGGTCACGGTCGCCACGCCATCCTTGGCGCGTCCCACCAGGGTTTCCGGGATCGCGACCACGGCTTCCTTTTCGGAAAAGCGCGCGACGCGGACCGCGGTCTGCCCGGAGGCCACGACCTGTCCGGCGTCGATCAGGGTCGCGGTGACGACGCCTCTGCTGTCGGCGACCAGCGTGGCGTAAGACAGGGAGTTGTTGGTGAGTTCGACCGAGCGCTGGGCGCGGTTGAGTCGCGCGCGCGCTTCATCGGCGGCGGCCCTGGCCTGGTCCATTTGCGCGTCGGTGGTCCAGCCTTTGACGCGCAGGTCCCTGGCGCGCTGCTCGGCGGCGGCGGCCTGCGCCAGCACGCCGGTGGCGGCGCGGAATTCGGCCTCGGCCTGTTCGGCCTGCAGCTTGAGGTCGACTTCATCAAGGGTGGCCAGCGGCTGGCCGACGTCGACGGTCTGGCCAACCTCGACCAGGCGTTTTGCGACCTTGCCGGGGACCCGGAAGCCCATGTCGGTCTCGATCCGGGGGCGGATGGTGCCGACAAAACTGCGCGCCGGCGATTCCGCCTCGTAATGCACCGTGACCACTAAAACCGGGCGCGCCGGCGTCGCCTTCTCGGCGACCGTATCGTTGCAACCGGCTAGGGCAATCGCCAGCAGCGCCAGCGATACCCCCGCTAAAAGCCTGGAATAGCTCGACAAAATGAAACGGGCAAACATGACGGCTTCCCTCGATTAAGCGTGGAGAGAAGTGTCGATTGTTTAGTGACGATTGTCAACATTCGTCAGTGATCATGATTTCGTGAATATCAAGGCGGGAACCCGCCATTCCCGAGCGCGAGCAAAGCGAGCGAGCCCGGAATCCATAACCACGAGCGGGGGTTATGGATTCCTGGCCTGCACCGAATGGCGCATCCCGGAATGACGGCTGTGGATTGGTCCACCAGGTCCAGCAGTTACCGTGATTCCCCTACCTCGCGCCGGCGAATTCCGCCTTGGTCTCGTGGCCGCCGAGGAAGACCAGGAGACCCCCGATCAGCGGCAGCACTGCGAGCACTAGCAGGCCGGTCGAGGTGGAGCCGGTGGCTTCCTTGACCCAGCCGATCAGATAGGGGCCGCCGAATCCCGCGAGGTTGCCGATCGAATTGATCAGCGCGATCGCGCCGGCCGCAGCCGTCCCGGACAGCCACGCGGTCGGCAGCGTCCAGAACACCGCGAAGGTGCCGAAGATGCCGATCGCGGCAACGATCAGCGCCACCATCGTCACATAGGGATTATCCATGTAACCGCAGACCCCGAGCGCCACCGCGGTCAGCAGCAGCGGGAGGCCGACATGCATCACGCGTTCGCGGGTGGCGTCGGAGTGCCGCGCCCACAGGATCATCGCGACGGTGCCGAACAGATAGGGCACCGCGGTGATGAAGCCGGTCTGCGCGTTGGAATAGCCGAACGCTTTCACGATCTGCGGCAGCCAGAACTGCATGCCATAAAGTGCTGCGACGAATCCGAAATAGATCAGGCTCAGCGTCATCACCTTCGGCGACGCCAGCGCCTGCCCCAGCGTGAGGTGCTGCGCGGCCTGTTTCGCGGCGATTTCGCTATCGAGCTTTGCCGACAGCCAGGCCTTCTGTTCGGCCGTCAGCCAGTCCGCCTTGGCCGGCCGGTCGGTGAGATAGAACCAGGTGACGATGCCAAGCAGAACCGAGGGAATGCCCTCGATGATGAACAGCCATTGCCAGCCCTTCAGCCCCATCGCGCCGTCGAGCCCGAGCAGCAGGCCGGATATCGGCGCGCCGATCACGGTGGAGACGGGAACGGCGATCGCGAAGGCTGCGAGAAACCGCGCGCGATATTCGGCCGGGTACCAATAGGTCAGATAAAGGATGATGCCGGGAAAAAATCCGGCCTCCGCGACGCCGAGCAGGAAGCGCAAGCCGTAAAAACTCCAGACCCCGCTGACAAGCGCCATCAGGGCCGAGATGATGCCCCAGGTCACCATGATGCGCGCGATCCAGCGGCTGGCGCCGAATTTCTCCAGCGCAAGGTTGCTCGGCACCTCGAAGATGAAATAGCCGATAAAGAAGATGCCGGCGCCCCAGGAAAAGATCGTCGGGGAAAATTTCAGCTCGGCGTTCATGGTCAGCGCGGCGAAGCCGAGATTGACCCGGTCGAGATAGGCCAGGAAATAGGCCAGTACCAGAAACGGAATCAGCCGCCACGAGATCGCGCGGATGGTGGAGGTTTCGAGCTCGCTCCTGGCGGCGACGGGTGCGGCGATGGTGGTGGCGGACTGGCTCAAGGTTTACCCCCAGGTTCTTGCTTGGCGGAGGCCGCGGCACTGAGCGCGCCTAGCATCCGGTTGGGGGGTCATAGAGAAAGCGCGGCAGCGCCGGTAGCGTCGCGGACGCTACCCGGCTATGCGCCGGCGCCGGCGGGTGCGAGCCTGTTTGGTCTCCCGTTCGACGCCACGTGCTCATCGCCGCCGCTAGGCCAGCCGCCCGCGCCGATGCGGCGCCTCAGCGCGGTGAGCGCTTTGCTTGACGGGCTTTCTTCGCGGGCCTCTTCGCCGTTTTCCTGGTGGTTTTCTTCGCGGTCTGCGCCGCCTTCCCGGACTTTTTGGCCGGGGATTTTTTCGCTGCCTTCCCGGCGGATTTCCTGACCGCCTTCTTCGCTCCGGTCTTCTTGCCTGCCTTTACCGCCCGCTTCGGTGCACGACGCTTTGCTTTGCGGGCCGGCGCAGCCGCTATCGGCGGCACCATCATGGGATCGGAAACGAGACCGTCGCCGGCCAGCGGCATGCCCACTACCGGTCGCTCATCGGCTTTCAGCGGAGGCTCCTCGGCGTTCAGGGCATGACTGGCGGCGTTCGCGGCGATGTTGGCGATGTCTTTGACCGTCTCGGTGATTTTTTCCAGGATCGATTTGTCGTTGTCCATAACGCCTCCGCAGGGGCTTGATCCGGGCTAACCGGCAGGCAGGCCGCGGGTTCCAACGCAGGCCCCTCACTCCGCGAGCTGAAACCGTTCGAAGCGGTGCAGCTCTTCCTCGATGCGGCGCTTCAGATCCTTGCGCGCGCTCTTCGGCGCGCCGCCGCCGACCCAGCTCCATTTCTGCACCAGCAATTGCCGGATCTTGCGGTCGGTCTTGAGATCGAGCGCGGCCACGATGCTGTCGCCGGCCAGCACCGGCAGCGCGAAATAGCCGAACACCCGCTTCTCCTTCGGCACGTAGGCCTCGAAACGGTGCCCGTAATCGAAGATGAGATGGGTCCGCTTGCGCTGGATGATCAGCGGATCGAACGGGGAAAGGATGTGTACCAGTTCGGAAGCGGCGCCGCCGGCGTTCTCCAGCGTCTCGGGGCACGTCCAATGCTCCTGCTTGCCCGCGCCTTCGAGCGCGACCGGCACCAGCTCGTTGCGGCGGACTCTCGTCTCGATCAGGCGCCGAACCCGGGGCTTGCTCGGCGCATCAAGATGGCAGATCGAATCGAGGCTCACAAGCCCTTGCGCGCGCAAGGCACGATCGAGCAGATAGGCGGCGTTTCGGTGGCGGAGGCCGGCTTCGGCGGCCTGTCCCAGCCAAAGTGCCGCTGCATCAGCTCATAGGTCTTGAGCATGCCGTTGCGTTCGGAGATCGTCAGCACGCCGGTATAGAACGCCAGTTGCAGCGCCCGCTTCGACGGCTTGCGGCTCGCCCACAGATGTTCCTTGTCGACCAGCACGTCGTCGTCGATGTCGCGGATGGTCAGCGCGCCGTCGCGGCGGATCAGCC
>Ga0208080_1000892_pt1 | contig 14937 bp, 14 predicted proteins | sample NGESurdeep092012_3_FD_184476 | JGI IMG/M metagenome (GOLD analysis project Ga0208080, IMG submission 184476) | Arctic peat soil microbial communities from Barrow, Alaska - NGEE Surface sample 210-3 deep-092012 (SPAdes) | ecosystem: Environmental > Terrestrial > Soil > Wetlands > Peat ...
CCGCCGGTCTTCGAAATGTGCGTGTACTCCGCCTTGAAGTCCCACGAGGGGGTCGGCGTGAGCGCGAACGACATCTTGAGCGGATCCCAGATCGAGCGGATCGGCGAGAGGTACGGCGCGGCGCGCCACGCGGTCGAGTCGGGACGCGGCGACGGAAGCGCGTACAGGCTGCCGTTTCCGAAAGTGCCGAGCGAGCGCGCGTCCGTGGAATACGTGTGCACCATCCCGTCGTAGCGGACCTGCACGTCGTACGATCCCGGCTGGCTCGCGCGCGCAAAAACACTCTGGTCGCGCTGCAGCAGGTTGCGCCCGATGATCTGGTACGTGCCCATGCCATCCTTGGGCGTGAACATCAGGAGCGCCTGCGGAATCACGAGACCTTCCTTGAGGTCGCGGTACTCGAGGAGCTTGCCTAGCTGCAGCTGGTTCGGGACGATGGAAAAGAGCGGGTCGAACTGGCGCACGCCGACTTCGGCGGCAGCCTCGATCCCGGAAGCCGCCTTGGTCGTGTCCTTCGCCTGCGCCTGCAAAGTGGTCGGCCGCGCCAGCGCGATCGCGCCGGCGGCGAGGAGCATGGCCGCGCCACATGAGATGAGTTTCATGGTGTCTCTCCTGGTGGGCAGCATGCTACCGGTTGAAGTACCGGCCGCTGGGATGATTCGAGCCATGGATCTGGACGTGGCAGGTGGAGCACTGGCGGTTGAACACGAACTGCACGTCGGCGGGAAGCGAGAGGCCGCGCGGCGAAATGGGATGCCCGCTGCTGGCGTGGCACTGCTGGCAGAGCCGCGGACGCGTGACCTTGAGCATCTTCTCGTGCGGCGTGCCGTGCACGTCGTGGCAGTTCGCGCAGTTCTCGGTCACCGGCGCGTGCTCCCACAGGTAGGGCCCGCGCTTCTCGGTGTGGCAGGCGAAGCAGCTCTCGTTCACCGACGACGCCACCAGGAGCTTCTCGTTGGGTGAGCCGTGCGGGTTGTGGCACGAGGTGCACTCCATCTTCCCCTGGCCGATCGGCATGTGCGAGTAGTGCGTCTGCTTCGCCACCTGGGTCGCGTGGCAGCGGGCGCACGTCGCCATCACATTGCCCTTCTTCAGGTTCGCGCTCTCCGATTCCGGATGCATTGTAAGGTGGCAATCGGTGCAGGCCACGTTTCGGCTCTCGTGCGCGCTCCCCTTCCAGAGCATGCGCGCCGTCTTCTCGTGGCACTGCAGGCACGCGGCGTTGCGCTCCGCCACGGGCGTCTTCGTCTTCTTGCTGAAGTAGATGAGCGCGCCGCGCTCCTCGCCGCCGGACTCGGCGTGCTGCTTGCCCGGTCCGTGGCAGCTCTCGCAGCCGAGCTTTTCCTTTTCGTCACGCGGATGCTGCATGAGGAGCTTGCCTTTCGGCGTCGCCATGAACGCGGCGATCTCCTTCTTGTGGCAGTCGACGCAGGTCGCGTTGCCGGCGTATCCGGGCAGCGGCGCCGCCTTCGCGGCCTGCTGGGCCAGCGCGTTTCTCGACGCGACGAGCAGCGCGAACGCTGCGAGAAGCCAACGTAGGTGTCTCATGTCTCAGTGATTCATTCCTTCGCCGCCCGGTATTGGACGGCGACTGTGCGGGTGGGCCGCGACGTGCGTGGTCGTCGTGCCTGCGCTACGGGTGCGACTTCGAGCCGAGATCCCTCACGTACTTCGCGATCGCCATCATCTCAGCGGGCTTCAGCTTGTCCTTGAACGAGACCATGTCTTCGTTTTTGCCCTTGGTGAGGACCTTCACCACGGAATCGTCGCTGCGCGCGCCGACGAACGCGGCGTCGAACGTGAAGATCTTCGGGAATTTCTCCTTCATCGTCTTGGGCGGACGACCGACGACGCCGTGGCACTTCTTGCAGTGCTCGTCGTAGAGCGCCTTGCCGTCGGCCTGGGCGGCGGCGCGGCTCGCCGCGGCGGCACTGGTGAGCACGAGCGCGATCATCATTGAGCGGATTTTCATGGCTTCTCCTTGGGCTTTCTGGGCTCGGGAAACGTGTCGACGAACTCTTCCTTCGCGGTCTGCCAGTTCTTGCCGCGCAGCGAGGAGAGGTACCGCGAGAGCTCCTCGATCTCCTGGTGCGAGAGGACGGGCGGGCCGAACGCCGGCATCTTCGAGCCGGTGTGGAACCGCGACGGATCCTCGATGAAGCTGTGGATGTATGCCGCCGAGTGTCTCAATCCGACCTCGGTGAGCTCGGGTGAATCCTTGGCATCGCCCTTCCGGTCCGCGCCGCCCTTGCCGGCGACGATGTGGCAGCCGCCGCACTGCTGGCGCTCGAACAGCGCGCGTCCGGCGCGTTCCGGCGAGTTGAGCACGCGCCCGACCTCGGGCGCGATGGCGGTGGGCTTCGGCTCGCGGATGCTCGCGCCGAGGAGCAGCACGATGCCGCCGAGCAGGCCGAAGAGCGAGATCCGCGCCACCGGGCGGCGGTTGAACGCGCGCGCGCTCCGGCGGTCGAAGAACGGAAGCAGCAGGAGCACGAGCACGAGCACGCCGGGAACGCCGACCGCGGCGACGCTCTCCATCGAGCCCGGCACGAGCTTGAGCAGCTGGAAGAACGGCAGGAAATACCATTCCGGCCGCGGCACGTACGACGAATCTGACGGATCCGCGGGGAGCTCGAGTCCCGCGCCCACGAAATGTCCCACCAGGAAGAGCAGGAGGACGAGCGAAGTGGCGATCACCGCGTCGAGCACGACGATGTCCGGCCAGAAGCGCACGCCCGCTTTCTTGCTCGCGGCGTAGCTCTCGGCGTAGTAGCGGTGATACTCGGGGCTGTCCGTCCTCGCCGGCGCGTTCAGTTCGAGCACACCCGTTCGGGGCGCGATGCCGTTGCGCACGACGAGCGTGAGGTGCAGGAGCGCGATTCCGGCAAGCAGCGCCGGCAGGAGGAGCACGTGCAGCGCGTAGAATCGCGTGAGCGTCGCGACGCCGAGCTGTGCGCCTCCGCGCAGCAGCTTGACGATCACCGCGCCGACGATGGGCGTCGTGCCCGCGATGTTCGTGCCGACCTGTGTGGCCCAGTACGCCTTCTGGTCCCAGGGCAGCAGGTAGCCGGTGAATCCGAATCCGAGGACGATGCCGAGCAGGGCCACGCCCAGCAGCCAGTTGAGCTCGCGGGGGTACTTGTACGCCCCCATCGAGAACACGCGGATCGCGTGCGCGACCACGAGGATGACCATCGCAGAGGCGCCCCAGTGGTGGATCCCGCGAAGGAGCGCGCCGCTCGCGACGCTGTGCTCGAGGTAGCGGATGCTGTCGTAGGCGTGGTCCGGCGACGGCGCGTAGTACATCGCGAGGATGGTGCCGGTCGCCGCCTGCACCAGGAACACCGCGAGCGTCGCGCTGCCGAGGGTGTGCCACCAGGTGAGGTCGCGCGGCATCCTGCGGTCGAGCAGGGTCCTGCGAATTCCAACGAGGTCGATGCGCTCGTCGAGCCATTTCGAGAGTCGGTTCATCGCGCTACGCCTCGATCTTGTCGGAGACGCCGAGCCGGTAGTCGCGGTAGTTCACGAACACCGCGCTGTCGCGAATCTCGACCTGCAGCTCGTCGAGGGGACGCGGCGGCGGTCCGGCGAGGACTTCGCCCGTCTTGACGTCGAACTGCCCGCGATGGCACGGGCAGAAGAAGTGTTTCAGGTCCTTGTCGTACACGTAGCTGCAGCCGAGATGGGTGCAGTGTCCGTTGTAGGCCTTGAACTTGTCGCCGTCCTCCGTGTACAGCCACACGCCGTTGAGCGAGCGGCTCTCGACCCAGGCGTCCTGCAGCTCCTGCACGAAGTTCACGCGAACGGGAACGCCGACGTCGAGCAGGGCGATGTCGTCGGCGACTTTCACCCAGCCGTCCGCGCGCGGCTGCGGGAGGCTCGGCGAGACGAACGAACGAACGACCGGAAATCCGACGAGCACGGCGCTTACACCGGCGCACGCCGCGCTCACCTTGACGAGGAATCCTCTCCGGCCTTCATCCGGGCGCGCGGATTCAGCGCCCATTTCGACATGGTCATCCATGAGGGAGCAGTTTCGGTTTTGCGGACCCTCAATGGCATCGGGACTAACCCTGAATTTCTGTAGGACATTGCCCGACACGGCAAGCACTCGTCTTACGTGATCAGCTTTCTCCCTTCCGGCCTTCGTCCATTTTCCCTTCCATCTGGCGCCGCCACTTGTCGATTTCGGCGTGATTCCCTGACAACAACACGCCGGGAACCTCGTGGCCGCGATACTCCGGCGGGCGCGTGTAACTCGGCGCCGAGATGCCGCGGCCGAAGAAGGAATCCGTGCGCGCGCTGTCCATGTCGCTCATCGCGCCGGGCAGCAGGCGAACGGTGGCATCGATCACGGCGAGCGCGGCGGACTCACCGCCGCTCAGCACGAAATCGCCGAGCGAGATTTCCTCGGTCGCGAGGTGATCGGCGACGCGCTGGTCGACGTCCTTGTAGTGACCGCAGAGGAGCGTGAACTCTTCGAGCGTCGAGAACCGTTCGGCGTCGGCGTGCCGGAACCGGCGGCCACGCGGAGAAAGCAGGATGATCGGCGGCTTCGCGCCGATCGCCTCGACCGCCTCGAAGAACGGTGCGGGCTTCATGACCATGCCGGCGCCGCCGCCGTACGGCGCGTCGTCGACGGTGCGATGCTTGTCGTGCGTGTAGTCGCGCAAGTCGACGAGCTGGTATTTCACGAGGCCGGCGGCCGCGGCGCGCGCCGGAATCGAGAGCCCGAGCGGGCCCTCGAAGAACTCCGGGAAGATCGACACGACGCGAATGGTCAGCATCGCGCTCACGCGCCGCCGCCGAAGAACAGTTCGTCCGGAATCGAGACCGTGATGCTGCGATCGGCGCGATTCACGTGTCGCACGAACTGTTCGTTGAAGGGGAGTGCGACGTCGCCGCGGGCCGTGTGCACGTCGAGCAGCACGCCGTGCGGGACTGGGTACCAGGCGCGCACTTCGCCGAACTGTGCGCCGCTCTCGTCGAGCACGCGCATGCCGCCGAGTTCGTGGAGGAAGACTTCGCCGTCCTCGGGCTCGGTGAGTTCCCCGCGCGGCACGAGCAGATGGCGGCCGTTCCATCGCTCGGCTTCCGTGCGATCCGTGACGGCGTCGAGCGTGACGAGCAGGCCGCCCTTGAACGGCCGGCTCGCGAGGACCTTCAGCTCACGCGACTCGCCGGTGACCGGATTGCGAAAGATGTCACCGGAGACCGTACCTTGAAAAACGCGAGCGCCGGACGCGAACATCACGTCCGGCGCGTCCGTCAACAATTCCACCACGAGCTCGCCGCGCACGCCGTGCGCGCGGCGCACGCGGCCGACGAGCGCGTAGCCTTGCGTAGAGCTCAGCCTTCCTTCAGCGGCACGGCCTCCGCGCTCTTCTTGGCGGCAAGCCGCACTTCGTGGCGGTCCTTGAGGACGCCGGCCTTCCGGAGGAGCGAGCGCACGGTGTCGCTCGGCAGCGCGCCGTTGTCCATCCAGTAGTTGGCGCGCGCGACGTCGAGGTTCAGCGCGAGGTCACCGCTGCGAGGAGCGTACTGGCCGATGATCTCGATGAACTTTCCGTCGCGCGGGCTGCGTGAGTCGGCGACGATGATACGGTAGGTCGGCGCCTTCTTGCGGCCGGCGCGGCGGAGGCGGATGCGGACTGCCATTTGATTCTCCTCGGTAAGACGGTGACGGTACTGCGCCGAGCTCATCGCGATGCCGGAGTTTCCGGTACGCACTCGGGAACTGCGACTGAAAGCTGTCGACTGACAGCTGTCAGGTGACAGCTTCCAGACCTAAGGAATGCCTCCAAACATACCCGGCGGCATTCTTCCCCCTGTGGCTCCGGACATTTTTTTCATCATCTTTTGCATATCGCGGAACTGCTCGAGCAGCCGGTTCACCTCGCTGATCGGCCGGCCGCAGCCCTTTGCCACCCGCAATCTGCGCGAGCCATTCAGCAGATCCGGCTTCTTGCGCTCCTCATTCGTCATCGACAGCACGATCGCCTCGACCCACTTGATCCGGCGCGGATCGGCGTTCGCCTGTTTCAGCATCTTCGTGTTCACGCCCGGCAGCATCTTCAGGACGCCTTCGAGCGGGCCGAGCTTCTGGATCTGCTTCATCGCCGCGAGGAAGTCGTTCAGGTCCATCCCTTCGCGGCGGACTTTCTTCTCGAGCTTCTTCGTCGCCTCGGTGTCGAAGGTCTCCTGCGCCTTCTCCACCAGCGAGAGGATGTCGCCCTGCTGGAGGATCCGTCCGGCCATGCGGTCCGGGTGGAACTCCTCGAGGGCGTCCGTCTTCTCGCCTGTGCCGATGTACTTGATCGGCTTTCTCGTGACCCCATAGATGGAAAGCGCCGCGCCGCCCCTCGCGTCGCCGTCGAGCTTCGTGAGGATCACGCCGGTCACACCCAAGGCGGTGTCGAAACCCTGCGCGATCTTCACTGCCTCCTGGCCGGTCATGCCGTCGGCCACGAGCAGAATCTCATCAGGCCGCACCGCATCCTTCAGGCGGCGCAGCTCGTTCATCATCTCCTCGTCGATCTGCAGGCGGCCCGCGGTGTCGAGTATGACGACGCGATCCCGCTCGCGGCGCGACACCTCGAGTCCCGCGCGCGCGATCTTCACGACGTCCTGCGTGGAGCGGTCCGCGAACACGGGGATGCCGAGTTCGCCGCCGAGCGTCTCGAGCTGGTCGATGGCCGCGGGACGATAGACGTCGAGCGCAATCATCCGAACTTGTCTCCCTTCCGCCCTCAATCTTCGCGCGAGCTTCGCCGCGGTCGTCGTTTTTCCGGAACCCTGCAACCCGACCATCATCACGACCGTCGGCGGGACGCTCGAAAGCTTGAGCCCCTCGCGGCGCTCGCCGAGCATCGCGGTGAGCTCGTCGAAGACGATCTTCACCAGCTGCTGCGCAGGACTGACCGTGCGCAGCTGCGACACGCCAACCGCCCGCTTGGTGACGCGTTCGAGGAACTCGCCGGTCAGCTGGAAGTTGACGTCGGCCTCGAGCAGGACGCGCCGCACGTCGCGGAGCCCGTCCTTGATGTCGGCTTCGGACAACGTGCCACGGCCGCGGAGCTTCGCGAACGTGGCTTCAAGCTTGGAGGAGAGCTCGTCGAACATTGAGCCTTGAAGCTTACCCTGGAACGTGCCGTTATCCAAGGGGAAACAGCGGTCATTTTCGCCACAGACGAGTAATCGGTCGTTGGTCATTGGTCGTTGGTCATCAGCACAGCCAAGTACCAAGAACCAATGACCAACGACCGATTACTCGTTGTGGGGTCAGTCTCCCGCGCTAGTCGACAACCGCTCGCGGGACTAGTTTAGACCAACGTGACCGCGCCCCAGTTGCCGTCCGAGCTGCCGCTCCTGGCGCTCCGCTCGACGATCGTCTTTCCCCACGGCACCATCGCCGTGCAAATGGGCGCCCCCGACAACCTCGCGCTGCTGCGCGCGCATCCGGAGCCCGGCGCCCTGGTGCTGCTCGCCGTGGCGCTCGGCGACGATGCGCAGGATCCGGCACGGCTCGAGGCGCGGGTGGGCGTGTTCGCGCGCGTGAAGGATCGCAGCAGCGCGGGCGCCGAGACGATCCAGGTGACGCTGGAAGGCCTCGCGCGGGTGCGCATCGGCGCGCTGTCGAAACGCATCCCCTTCCCCGTCGCGCTGGTCGAGCGCACCGAGGAGATCGCCGCGCAGGGTGATGCGGCCCGCGCGCTCATGGACCGGATCGTCGTCACGGCGGATGCGCTCGTCGAGCGCAACGAACAGTTCCCTGCCGAGGTGCCGGGGCTTCTCCGCCGCGTGACCGGTGACCCGTCGCGATTCGCCGATCTCGCCGCGTCGCACGGCAACCTGCGCATCGCCGAGCGCGACGAAGCGCTGCAGCGGCTCGACGTCGCCGCGCGGCTCGAATTCGTCGCCTCGAGGTGGGAGAAGGAAGTCGCCCGCGCGACGGTCCTCGAGGAGGTCAAGCAGCAGACGGAGGTGAAGGTCGAGCAGCACCATCGCGAGTTCTATCTCAGGCAGCAACTGCAGGCGATTCGCGCCGAGCTGGGCGAGCGCGACCCGATGGAGAGCGACGCGCAGGAGCTCATGCGCCAGATCGACGCGGCCAACCTCCCGGAGCGGGTCGCGCAGGAAGCGCGGCGCGAAACAGAGCGGCTGCGGGCGCTGTCGCCGGCGTCGAGTGAATACCAGGTGCTGCGGAACTACGTCGAGTGGGTGCTCGCGCTGCCGTGGCACGCGCGCTCCGGCGACGAGGACATCGCGCTCGAGAAAGTGGAGGCCGCGCTCGACACACGGCATTACGGGCTCGAGGAGGCGAAGGAGCGCATCCTCGAATACCTGTCGGTGCGCAAGCTGCTCAAGCAGAGCGGCGGCTACTCGCACGGGCCGATCCTGTGCTTCGTCGGGCCGCCGGGAACCGGCAAGACGTCGCTCGGCGAGGCGATCGCGCAGTCGATCGGGCGCGCGTTCTATCGCATCTCGGTCGGCGGCGTGAGGGACGAGGCCGAAATCCGCGGACATCGCCGCACGTACGTGGGATCGCTGCCGGGACTGATCCTGCAGGCGCTGCGCCGCGTGCAGGTGTGCGATCCCGTCCTGATGATCGACGAGATCGACAAGATGCAGGGCGGCGGACCAAGCGGTGATCCGCTCGCCGCGATGCTGGAGGTGCTCGACCCGCAGCAGAACGCGTCGTTCGTGGATCACTATCTCAACCTGCCGTTCGACCTGCGGCCGGTGCTGTTCATCTGCACGGCGAACAACCTCTTCGACATTCCGCCGGCGCTGCGCGACCGCATGGAAGTCATTCGCATCGCGGGCTACACGGTGGAGGAGAAGGTGGAGATCGCGTGGCGCTACCTGTTGCCGCGCCTCGTGACCGAACACGGCATCACGGATCTCGACCTGCAGTTCACCGATGAAGCGCTCTCGACGATCTCGAGCAGATATTCACGAGAGGCAGGACTGCGCGGATTCGAGCGAAATCTCTCGGCGCTGATGCGGCGCCGCGCGCGACGCAAGGCGCAGGGCGAGCAGGGCGCGTGGATCGTGGACGCGGCGCGCATCGAAGAAGCCCTCGGCTCGCCCCGTTACTCTTCGGACGAAGCCGAAATCGAGCCGGAGATCGGCACCGTCACGGGCCTGGCATGGACCGCGGCCGGCGGCGAGCTCATGACGATCGAGGCGCTGCGCATGCCTGGCAGCGGCAAGCTCACCGTCACGGGACAGCTGGGCGACGTGATGCGTGAATCCGTGGACGCGGCGTGCTCGTACGTACGCTCACGGGCACGCGCGCTGCGAATCGTGGACGCGGAGATGAAGGCCACCGATCTCCACATTCACTTCCCGGCCGGGTCGGTTCCCAAAGATGGACCGAGCGCCGGCGTGGCCGTGACGCTGGCGATCGCGAGCGTGATGAGCCGGCGCGCCGTGCGCCGCGACGTGGCGGTCACCGGCGAGGTGACCCTGCGCGGACGTGTGCTGGAAATCGGAGGCGTGAAGGAGAAAGTGCTTGCCGCGTATCGATCGGGACTCCGCAACGTGATGCTGCCGCTGGCGAACGAGAAGGACCTGCGCGAGGTGCCGGCGGCCATCCGCGAGCACGTCAGGTTCTCCTTCGTGAGCACGATGGACGAGGTACTCACCGAGTTGCTGCTGCCGCCTGCGAGCTCAGCCTTCGCAGACGCCGACGCTGCGCCGGAGGATGAGGCAAGCGATGGAAGATCGAAGATGGAAGATGGAGGCAGTCTTGGCGTGAGGGCCGATACGTAGACCGCCGAGCCCCGGTAAACCGTCAGTCTTCGATCTTCCATCTTCCATCTTTCATCTTCCATCTTCGGTCGCCGTCATTGAACTACACCCGCCTGTGGCTCGACGTACTCCTCGGCTCAGTCTCGGGAGGCGTGACCAGCTGGGTCGCCGTCGTCCTGATCTTCCGCCCCTACGAACGAACGTTCGGCCTTCACGGCGCCATCCCGAAGAACAAGGCGCGGCTCGCGAAGACGATCGGCAAGACGGTCGGGGAGCGACTGCTGACGTCCGCGGACATCATCGAGGAACTGCAGCGCTCGGGGCTTCGCGAGGCGATCGAGGCGAAGCTGGCCGACGTCGCCGTCGCCGCGCTCGAGCGCGATCGCGGACCGCTGCGCGAGCTGTTGCCGCCCGCCGTGGTCGGCGAGCTCGAACGGCTGATCGCCGAGGCCGGCCCTGATACGGCGGCGGCGTACGAGCGTTACGTCGCGACCGAAGCATTCGAGGAGCAGGTGCGCGCGTTCGTCGCGCGCTCACGCAAAGACGTGCCGCCGGACGAAACGGGGACGGAGCTCACCACCGAGCGCCGCACGGGACTCGCCGGAAAGGCCGCCGGCATGGCGGCCGGCCTCATCGACGACGTGATCGTGCGGTGGGCGTTGCGGGCGGCGCGCTCTGAGCGGGCGCGATCGATGGCGGTGGAGGCGGTGCGCGGCGCGGGAGTCGCGCTGCTCGACCGTCCGCTCGGCAGGCTCGGCCGCTGGCTTCCCGACGATGCGCCGCGCCGCCTGGTCGCGACCGCGGCGCCGGCCGTGTGGGACCAGATCATCGAGAGGCTTCCGGCGCTCCTCGAGACCGTGGACATCCCCGCGATGGTGGAACGGAAGGTGCTCGGCTTCAGCACCCAGCGCGTCGAAGATCTCGTGCGCGGCGTGACTCAGCGCGAACTCAATCTGATCGTGCAGTTAGGCTATGTGCTCGGCGGGGCGATTGGGGCTGCGCAGTTCGTGCTGGAGTCGTTGGTGCGCCGGTGACGATCGTCTCGGTCGCTGGATCCCACCGCACGCACGCACCGAGGGAGACCATCACGGCGCAGAGCGTCAACGCCGGACGCCACACCCGGCGCAGCTGGATCCAGAGCACTTCGATTCGCGACCGCATCACGTCCTCCGGGACTCATGGCTTCATCAACTTCACCTTCGTGATATCGAACAGACGCGTCGCTGCGCCCGCTGGAACATCCGTGAAGAGCACCACCGGCTTTCCCTGCACCGTGACCGCCGCGAGCTCGACCGACCTTCCCTTCCCCGCGAACTTCCTCGTCGTGCCGCTGCCGCCCGCCGCGTGCGCCGTCTTGAAGCGTTTCTCGATCGTCTGCTCCATCAGGTCGCGGAACTGCGCGGCGTCGACCGGCGAATCCCACACGGTGAGCCAGGTGAGACCCGCGCCCCGCGATGTATTGACGACCAAGTACCGGTCACCTTCCCATCCTGCCGCGCCGCGGGCCGCGATGTCCGCGTCGCCGAGATGCTGGAACAGGTAGAGCCTCGTCTCGAACTCTCCCAGGTCGTTCTCATAGACGACCGAGCCGGCCTCGGGTTTCGGGAACAGCACCCGCGTCGGCACGTCGAGCGAATCGAGGAACCGGTCCGGGTGCATGACCTGCTTGGTGGATGTCGGCGGCGGCCTGAACGGCATCTGGCCCGGCCGCTTTTCCTTGAAGTGACGAACGAACTCGGCGCCGCTCAGGTACGGAAAGAGCAGGGATTCCTGGATGAACATCGGCGCGGTGGCGAACACGGGCATCGTGCCCTGGGCGTCACGAATCATCTGGCGCACGCGCTCCCAGCCGCCGGGCAGCGCCATCGCGAAGTTGTTGCCGCCGAGCATCGCGCTCATCTGCTCGAACACCGCCTCTCCCTCGATGACCGCCTGGACGGCGCTCGTGCGGTCGTTGTCGCCGTGCTCCTTTTCGAGCGAGTCCAGCGGGAAGTACTGGTCCTGCAGGGCGTGCACGAGCTCGTGCGTGATCGTGATCGTGATCATCTCGGGCGTCACCGCGCCCGGGCCGGTGCCTTCCGTGCCGACGACGTAGAGGACCTTCGTGGCCGGGTCGTAGTAGCCGGCGACCTGCTCGGTGAGGAGGCCGAGCATGAACTTGCGCAGGTCGAGCGTGTCGGGGATCAGGCCGAACAGCTTGTACGTTCGCTCGGCGCCGGCGAGTTCGAGCGCGGGAAGGTCCTCGTCGAATTTCTTCTCCAGGAAACTCCGGACTTCATCCTTCGATCTCGACTCGACTTTGGGAGGCGTCTTGAATTTGAGGCCCACCGACTTTTCGATGGCGGGAATCGCCGTGGCGACTTCCTTCGCGTACGGACCGGTACCGACGGGACGGTCCGGCTGGCAGGCGGCGAAGACCGGGAGAAATGCGAGGGCGAGTGTGGCCGCCGCGGAGGTGCGCAGTTTCATTCAGCCGATGACCCGGTCGAGATACCAACCGATGAGAGAGGAACCGAAGAGCAATGTGAAGAGCGCGGCCGGCGCGAGGAACACCCCGAACGGAACGAGCGGGGTCTCGAAGGTTTCGCCGCGTGTGCGCGCGCGAAGAAAGCCGACGGGATACACGACGAGGAGAAACGCCGCCGCGGCAAAGAACGCGCCGACGAAGATCGTGAGGAGCGCCCGGCTTGGCCCGAGCGCGACGCCGACCATCGCCATGAGCGTCGTGTCGCCGAAGCCCATCGCCTCCTTCTTCAGCGCCACTTCGCCCAGCCAGCCGATGATGGTGACCGCGCCGGCGCCGACGCACGCGCCGAAGACCGCGTCCACCGGCGACGCGAACGGATCCTGCACCATGAGCCAGGCGCCGATGAGGCTCGTCATGCCGCCGAAGACCAGCCCCGTGATCGTGAAGCCGTCGGGAATCAGGTAGTGCTTGGCGTCGGTCACGGCGATGCCGAACAGGATCGTCGCGAACACCGCGACCCGCAGCGCGATGAAGCCGGGACCGAACCACCACACCGACGCCACCCACGCAAGCCCGACCAGCGCCTCGACGATCGGGTAGATGCTGGAGATGGGGAGCCCGCAGCTGCGGCACTTCGCGCGGAGGACGAACCAGGAGACGACGGGAACGTTGTCGTACCACGCGATGCCGCCGCCGCAGCGCGGGCAGCGCGAGCGGGGACGCACCACCGATTGCTCCGCCGGCCAGCGCGCGATGCAGACATTCAGGAACGAGCCGACGCTCGCGCCGACGAAGAACACGAGAACGAAAAAGAAGGCGATCATGCGCGCAGCGCCCAGAGCATGATGCCGGCCGCGACCGAGACGTTCAGCGACTCGACGTCGGCGGCCATCGGCAGGCCGACGATCTTGTCCGACATTTCGCGCACGGTTGCGCTCAGTCCGGCGCCTTCGTTGCCGACCGCGAGGGCGAGGCGGCGCGGAGCCTTCATGGTGTCGACCGCGTCGCCCCCCGCGTCGGCGCCCCAGAGCGCGACGTGCTGCGATGCCAGAAATGCGGCCAGCTCCTCCGGCGCCGCGGGTACGGTCGGGAGACGAAAGTGCGCGCCCACACCGCTTCGCACGGCCTTCGCATTCCACAGATCGGCCGTGCCCGGCAGCGCGATGACCGCCGCCGCGCCGAGCGCCGCGGCGGTGCGCACGAGCGTGCCGGCGTTGCCGGGATCCTGGATGGCGTCGAGCACGAGGAGGCGCGTGGTTTCGGCGAGCGTGAGGGAGGACAGGGCGTGCGTGGGCACGTCGGCGACGGCGAGAATCCCCTGCGTATGCTCGGTGTCGGCCGCCGAGAGGAAATCCTTCTCGTCCACTTCGACGCATTCTATGTTGCGGTGCGCCAGCGCGTCTAGCAGGGCCGCTCCGCGCGGTGATCCGGCAACCGCGGCGGTACGCAGTACGCCGCGCACCGCGACGGGCGAGCGGAGCAATTCTTCGACGGTGCGCACGCCTTCCGCGACGAATTGCGATCGTCGTTCCCTCGCCTTGCGACGCTTGAGATCCCTCGCTAGGGTCAACAGTTGCACGTCACTCCTCTCGCCAAGCCGCGTTTCCGGTGAACACTTCCAACAAGCTATACCGGGTCTCCCTGAAGACGCTCCGCCTGCTCCGTGCGTTTCTCTTCCTAGCCCTTCCAGCGGCGGCGCTCGGCGCATGCGCGGTATCGCAGCAGAAGGAAGTGCGGATGGGCACGAACTACTCCGCGCAGATCGCGCAGCAGCTCCCGCTCATCAGGGACCCCGAGGCGCTACGATACATGAACGTGCTGGGCGACTCGCTCGCGAAAGTCACGGACCAGCGCGATCTCCAGTGGCATTTCAACATCGTGGACAGCAAGGAGGTCAACGCGTTCGCGGTTCCGGGCGGCTACGTGTACGTGAATCGCGGGCTCATCGAGCGCGCGCAGACCATGAGCGAGGTGGCCGGCGTGATCGGGCACGAGATCGGGCACGTGACGCGTCGCCATTCGATCAGGCAGATGCAGAAGGCGCAGGGCGCCAACATCGGCATGTCGCTCGGCTGCATCCTCACGCGCATCTGCGGATCCGGTCTCGCCACGACGGCGATGGACGTCGGCGCCGGCGGTCTCTTCGCGCACTTCAGCCGCGGCGATGAGATCGAGGCCGACGACGAGGGCATCCGCACCATGATCAAGGCCGGCATCGATCCGAACGGGATTCCCGAGATGTTCCGGGTGCTGCTCGACGAGCGAAAGAAGAGTCCCGGCGCGGTGGACGCCTTTTTCGCGACGCATCCGATGGAAGAGGACCGGATCGCGGCGGCGCAGGCGCTGATCCGCACGTTCCCCCCGGCGCAGTTGGAGGGGCTGACGAGGGACTCGCAGAACTTTCATGCGTTCAAGGAGAGGCTGGCTTCGCTACCGCCGTCGCCGGAAGTCAAGAAATAGTGGGGAGTGGCGAGACCAGTGCCGAGGGGCGAGACCAGTGGGGAGTGGCCAGGATGAGTGGGGAGTGGGGAGAACCGAGCGGGGAGTGGGGAGTCGCGAGAGAAGTGGCGAGTGATGCGACCTGCTCAGAAGTGGGGAGATCTCCCCACTCGCCTCTCGCTACTCGGTTCTCCCCACTCCCCACTCACCCTGGCCACTCGCCACTGGTCTCGCCACTCGCCACTAGCAGTTAGAGCCGTGAGATGAATTCCGTC
>Ga0208080_1000898_pt1 | contig 14866 bp, 13 predicted proteins | sample NGESurdeep092012_3_FD_184476 | JGI IMG/M metagenome (GOLD analysis project Ga0208080, IMG submission 184476) | Arctic peat soil microbial communities from Barrow, Alaska - NGEE Surface sample 210-3 deep-092012 (SPAdes) | ecosystem: Environmental > Terrestrial > Soil > Wetlands > Peat ...
AGATGATCAGGTGAAGCTCTGGCTGCCGGTCGCCGGTGGTCCCGCTTTCCTGGTCGGGCAAAACTTCCGTTCGGTCTATTCCTACAATCCTTCCACCAGCTACACGCTCGCGCTGCTCCATCTCGGCGACTTGGTCCGCGGCGATCCGCCGTTCCGGCAACAGTTTCCCGGCGGCGAGCGCGTGCCGACGCTGGAAGAGGTCAAGGAAATCCAACGCCGCCTCAACGAAAACGGTTTCAAGACTGACGGCATCGACGGGCGCACCGGAACCGATACGGTCAAGGCCATCATCGCCTTCCAAAAGAAGGTCGGCATGGAGCCGGCCGACGGCTATGCCGGATTGAAGGTCCTGGCGCGGCTGCGTCAGGGCTCTTGACGTCACACCGCAATGATCAGGCGTTTGCTTGCGCATGATCTTTTCCAAAACCGGTTCCCACTTTTCGGGATCACGCGCTAGCGGCAACCCGCACACTTGGCCGACGGCGGCCGATATCCTGTTCCGCCATCCAGATTTTCAGGAAATCGACAAAGGCTTGCACCTTGCGCGGTATGACCGGCGCCTGCGGATAGACCGCGAGCAGCGGACGCGACGCAACGCGATAGCGCGGCAGCACGGTGACTAAAGTCCCGGCCGCGAGATCGTCGGCCACCGCATAGCGCGGCACCAGCGTGACACCCAACCCGGCGACCGCTGCCTTGCGCAACGTTAGCGCCGCGTTCGAGAAGAACGCACCGCGCACCTTGACGGAGGCCGGCCCCTTCGGTCCCTCGAAACGCCAGATGCTGTCGTTCGGCGAAACATCCACATGCAGGAGGCACGCATGGTCACCGAGATCGGACGGGCTTTGCGGCCGCCCGGCGCGCGCAAGATACTCGGGCGATGCGCAGACTACCCATTCGAGCGTCGCGATCTCCTGCTCAACCACGGACGATCCTCGCACGGTCGAGAAACACAGCACCAGATCAAGCCCGCGCTCGGCAAAATCGTAAGAGCCGCGATACGGCGTGTTCTCCAGCATCAGCGACACGCGCAGGCGCGGCTGCACGCTGGCAAATGCGATGACGGCGTCGGACAAATGCATGGTGCCGAACGATTTCGGCGCCAATAGCTTGAGCATGCCGACCGGCTCCAGGCGCGTGCGCAGGATTGAGCGCTCGTTGCTTTCGATGTCGCGGAACACCCGCTCGCAGAATTCTAGATAGGCGGTCCCCTCCTCGGTGACACTGAGCGAGCGCGTGGAGCGGTTGAGCAGACGCACGCCGAGCCGCGCCTCCAGGTCGCTGACGTGGCGCGACACCAGGGCACGCGACAGACCGAGCTGGCTTGCTGCGATAGTGAAGCTGCCCGCGCGCACCACGCGCACGAAGCTTTCCATGGTGCGGAAGCGGTCCAAGCGCACTCCTTATTGTTGTATAATATGCAACAATAATGTTCGCATTTAGCGGCTTCTACACGCCAATGTCAAAGCCTATAGTGTGCGACAAAGACAAACGGCGCGGGGCAAACACGCGCCAATTCGTGGGGAGAACGTCAGCCGAAAGCAGCCTGCGACCGCAGCGGTCGAAGGCGCGACGGCTTGAACACATCGCATGTCAGTTTCCAGTCCAGGCAACGCCGCCACTTGCGCACAAACCGCCACCGCCATCTGCGCCGTCGATCGCCCGATTGCGGCCGGTGTCAACGCCGCCGGCTTCGGCAGCGACGTGGTGGCCGACGCGCTACGCGCGCTCGACATTCCCTATATCGCGCTCAATCCGGGCGCGAGCTACCGCGGCCTGCACGACAGTTTAGTCAACTACCTTGGTAATGAGCGGCCGCAGATGCTGCTCTGCCTGCACGAGGAAAGCGCGGTCGCGATCGCGCACGGCTATGCCAAGGTCACCGGCAAGGCGATGGCGGCGGCGGTGCATTCCAATGTCGGCCTGATGCACGCCACCATGGCGATCTTCAACGCCTGGTGCGATCGCATGCCGATGGTCATTCTCGGCGCTACCGGGCCGGTCGACGCGGTGAAGCGGCGGCCGTGGATCGACTGGATCCACACTGCGCGCGATCAGGGCGCGCTCGTTCGCGGCTACACCAAATGGGACGATCAGCCGGCCTCAGCCTTAGCTGCGCGCGAAGCCGTGCTGCGCGCGGGCTGGATCAGTAATACCGCACCGCGCGGGCCCACTTACGTCAATCTCGACGCCGAGATGCAGGAATCAAAACTCGCCGAGCCGGTCGCCCCGATCGATGCCAAGCGCTTCATGCCGCCGGTCGAAAACGCGGCCGCTGCCGATCTCATCAAGACAGCCGCCGACCTGCTCCGCAATGCCAAGCATGCGCTGATCCTGGCCGGCCGCGTGTCGCGTGATCTCGATGCCTGGAACGCGCGCATCGCACTCGCCGAGCGGCTGGGCGCGCGTGTCGTCACCGATCTCAAAGTGGGCGCGGCATTCCCGACGCACCACCCGCTGCATGCCGGCGCGCCTGGCGGCACCGTGCTGGCACCGGAAGCCGTCGAAGCCATCCGCGCCGCCGATGTCATCCTCAGCCTGGACTGGGTCGATGTGGCGGGAACGTTCAAGCATGTCGGCGGCAATGTGAGCGCCAAGGTCGTGCAGGTCTCGATCGATCATCATCTTCACAACGGCTGGAGCATGGACTATCAGGGCCTGCCGCCGGTCGATGTGTTCATCGCCTGCGAGCCGCAGGCCGCCGTGCCGGCGTTGCTCGCAGCGCTCGGGCCTGGCGGCGCGCGCGCCGCCGCAGCGGGCGCGAAGGAATTTCCCAAGCCCGCCGGCGACAAACTCACCGTCGATCATCTCGCTGATGCGCTGCGCCGCGCGGTCGGAGAGCGGCCGACCTCCCTTACCCATGTGTCGCTGTCGTGGAACGGGGCGAGCTGGGCGTTGCGCCATCCGCTCGACTATCTCGGCTCCGACGGCGGCGGCGGGGTCGGCGGCGGCCCGGGCATTTCGGTCGGCGCAGCATTGGCGCTCAAAGGCTCCGGCCGGCTCCCGGTTGCGGTCTGCGGCGATGGCGACTTCCTGATGGGTGTAACCGCGCTCTGGACAGCGGCGCATTACCGCATTCCGTTGCTGATCGTGGTCGCTAACAATCGTTCCTTCTTCAACGATGAACTACACCAGGAGCGGGTCGCCCGCATGCGCAACCGGCCGGTCGAGAACCGCTGGGTCGGACAGCGCATTTCCGAGCCCGACATCGACCTGGCCGGCATCGCCCGCGCCCAAGGCGCGCAAGGCTTCGGCCCGGTGACCGCGATCGGCGATCTCGGAGCCACGTTCGCCAAGGCGATCGCCGCAGTCGAGGCCGGCAACGTCGCGGTCGTCGATGTGCGCGTGGAACCGGGCTACACCGCCGCGATGACCGCGGTGATGACCCGCAAGAGCGAATAGGACGCAGCTTACGATGTCACCCGCATCAACAAGCCAACCCGACGACGCCATCCTGGTGGTTGACAATATCGTCGTGCGTTTCGAGACGGCGGAAGGTCCGGTCGTCGCGGTCGATGACGTTTCCTTCGGCGTCAGGCCTAGCGAATTCCTGTCGGTGATTGGCCCATCCGGCTGCGGCAAATCGACCGTGTTCAACGTCATCGGCGGGTTGCTCAGCAACCATCAGGGCGTGGTCAGCGTCGCCGGCGAAACCATCTCCGGCCCGCACAAATCGATCGGCATGGTGTTCCAGGAGGAATCCACCTTCCCCTGGCGCACGGTGGTCGACAATGTCGCCTTCCCGCTCGAACTGATCGGCATGCCGAAGGCTAAACGCATCGAGCGCGCGCGCCATTTCATCGCGCTAGTCGGCCTCGACGGCTTCGAGAACCGTTATCCCGGCGAACTCTCCGGCGGCATGCGCCAGCGCGTATCGCTCGCCCGCACGCTCGCCTCCGAGCCGAAGATCCTGCTGATGGACGAGCCGTTCGCGGCGCTCGACGAACAGACGCGGCTTCTGCTCGGCGACAAGGTACTGCAGATCCAGCAGCAACTGAAACAGACCACGCTGCTGATTACCCACAACATCACCGAAGCGGTGCAGATGTCCGACCGCATCCTAGTGATGACCTACCGGCCGGGCAAGGTGAAGCGCATCGTCGAGATCGACCTGCCGCGCCCGCGCACCTCGGAGATCGTCGGCAGCGAAGCCTTCGGCCGCTATGTGGCGCAAATCTGGAGCGACCTTCGCGAGGAAGCGAGCCGCGGCATGCGCGACGAGGAATCGCACGTGCTGCATCACGAAGGCACGTCGTCATGACCGCGGCAGCGCCGGCGAAGAGTTCAGCGCCCAACAGTTTTGCACCCACAGCGGTCGGCCTTGGGACGCTTGTAATTTTCTTGCTCACGGTCGAGATCCTCATCAGGACCGGCGTCATCAGCCAATTCATTGTGCCGCCGCCCTCGGAAATCATCGGCAGCTTCTACCGCGTGATCGTCGAGGAGCATGTCTTCAACCGCTTCGTACTTACCCTCACCGAATGCCTCACCGCCGGCGTCATGCTCACGGTGTTCGGCGTCGCCGGCGGCGTGCTAATGCACCGCTTCAAGCTGCTGCAGCAGGCCTGCGAGACCTGGGTCGCCGCCATGGCGTCGGCGCCGATCGTGCTGATGTATCCGCTGTTCCTGGTGATCTTCGGACGCAGCGCCTGGACCATGATCATGATGGGCTTCATCGCCGCGCTGCCACCGGTGATCCTGAAGACCGTCGAGGGCATTTCCGGGACGCGCAAGGTGCTGGTCAATGTCGGGCGCAGCTTCAATCTCACCCCCACGCAGCAGTTCTGGAAGATCCTGTTCCCGGCGGCATTGCCGACGATCTTCGTCGGCGTGCGGCTTGGGCTGATCTTCGCGCTGATCAATATCGTCGGCGTCGAATTCCTGATCAATTTCGGCGGGCTCGGCCAACTTATCAACGATCTGGCGGAACGTTACGACCTCGCCGGCACCTATGCGGCGATCTGCTTCGTGATCCTGGTGAGCGTCTTGTTCTTCATGGTGTTGGAAAAGGCCGAGCGATGGCTGAGACCGGTCCACTGAGACGGGTGGCGGTGCCCGCGCCGGCGTTAAGCCCGGTGACGCTGCTGCGCATCGCCATCATCCTGGCGGTGCTGGCGGTCTGGGAATTCCTTGCCCATTCCGGCTGGCTCTACCGCGACGTGGTGCCTTCGCTTCTGTCGATCGGCCGCGCATTCGCCGACCTGCTGTCGCACGGGGACTTTTATTTCAATCTCGGCGTCACCACCGGCGAGATCGCCACCGCGCTTGCGTTCGGCGGCTTGGCGGGGCTTGCGGTCGGCATCCTGCTCGGCGCCAACCAGTTTCTGTCAAAGGCGTTTGAATCTTATCTCTACTATCTCGGGCCGACGCCGAAGATCATCTTCTTCCCGATCATGATCATGTGGTTTGGGGTCGGGCCCGGCTCCAAGATCGCGCTCGGTACCCTGTCGTGTTTCTTTCCCGTCGCGCTTAGCGCCGCTGCCGGCATGCAGCAGATCGACAAGGTGTTGATCCGCGTCGGCAAGAGCTTCCGCGCCAGCACAGCCCAGATGGTGTGGAAGATCTATCTGCCCGCAATGCGCCATCCGATCATCAATGGCGTGCGGCTCGGCCTGGGCGTGGCACTGATCGGCACGCTGCTCGCCGAAACCAAACTGTCGAACAAAGGCATCGGCTTCCTGATCATCCAGGCTTACAGCATTTTCGACATGCCGCGCATGTACGCCATGCTGATCGTGCTGTTCGTGCTGGCAATCGGGGCGAATGCGCTGGTCGGCCGGCTCGGCGGGCTCCACAGCATCAAGAGACTTTAACGCTCGAAAAACAAAGGGAGGATTTGTGACATGAAACATATTCGGCATCTTGCGGGCGCAGCGGCGATCGCCGCTTTCGCTTTCACCAATCCGGCCGCAGCCGACGACCTTGTAAAATTGACCATCGGCCAGCGTGGCAACTGGGATACCGCCATTCCCCATCTCGGCGACAAGGCCGGCATCTTCAAGAAGCACGGGCTGACGCTTGAAATGATCTACACCTCCGGCAGCGGCGAGACGCTGCAGCCGGTGATTTCCGGCAGCGTCGATTTCGGGCTGGCGGTCGGTACGCTCGGCGCCATGGCGGCCTATTCCAAGGGCGCACCGGTGCGCATTATCGGCGCGCAGGCGACCGGCGCCGCCGACTACTGGTACGCCAAGAACCCGGCGATCAAGACCCTCAAGGACACCAACGACAAGACCATCGCCTTCTCCAGCAACGGCTCCTCTACCCAAAGCGTGGTGCGCGCCTTCATCAGCGAATTCAAGCTGACGGCCAAGCCGCAGGCAACCGGCAATCCGGCTTCGACCCTGACCACGGTGATGACCGATCAAGTCGATGTCGGCTGGGCCTCGCCGCCGTTCGGTCTCAAGGAGATCGAGGAAGGCAAGATCCATATCGTCGCCAAAGCCACCGACGCGACGCTAGTACGCGGGCAGACCATTCGCGTGGTGGTCGCCAATGCCGACGTCCTCACCAAGCGCAAGGACGTGGTCGAACGCTTCATGCAGGCCTACCGCGAAAGCATCGATTACATGTATTCGAACAATCCGCAGGTCATCAAAGACTATGCGGAATTCGTCAAAGTATCGGAGCCGATGGCCAAGCGCGTGCGCGACGAGTTCTTCCCCAAGAGCCTGGTCGACCCGGATCAGATCCACGGCCTCGACTCGTTGATGGCGGAAGCGGTGAGTCTGAAATTCATTCCGGCGCCGCTGACCAAGGAGCAGATCGCCGAGCTGGTCCAGATTTCGCCGCGCAAATAATTTCGACGGCGTTTACAGCGCGTGTCCGCGGGCGTATTGGCGCCTGCGGACACGCGTTCAGAAGTTCGAACACAGGTGATGTGACATGACCACTGCAGTCTCTCCGCAAGCGGCCGCAGCGCTCGCCGTGGTGCTGCCGAAGAATCGCTGTGCCTATTACGGCGGCGCCTGGCACCAGCCGAAATCCGGCCGGTTCGTGGACAGCATGAACCCCGGCACCGGACTGTCGCTCGGCCAGGTGGCGGACGCAGGCAGCGAAGATATCGATGCGGCGGTGGCGGCGGCGAAGGCCGGGTTCAAGGAATGGCGCCGCGTGCTGCCGCTTGAACGCGCCAAGATTCTGCGGCGGATCGCGGAGATCCTGCGGCAGAACGCCAACGAACTCGCCATGATCGACGCCGCCGACTGCGGCAATCCGGTGCGCGAAATGGTGAGCGACGCCATGATCGCCGCCGCCCAAATGGAATTCTTCGCCGGCTTCGTGACCGAGATGAAGGGCAGCTCGATCCCGATGGGCCCTGATGTGGTCAATTTCTCGGTACGCGAGCCGCTCGGGGTCGTTGGCCGCATCATTCCGTTCAATCATCCGTTCATGTTCTGCGCCGGCAAGTCGGCGGCCCCGCTTGCCGCCGGCAACACCGTGATCGTGAAGCCGCCCGAGCAGGCGCCGCTCTCCTCCCTGCGCCTCGCCGAACTTATCGGCGGCCTGTTGCCGCCCGGGGTATTCAACGTCGTGCCGGGTGGCCGCGAGGCCGGCCAGCGGCTCGCCAGCCATCCCGACGTGGCCATGATCGCGCTGATCGGCAGTGTTCCGACCGGCCGCGCGGTGATGAAAGCCGCCGCCGACACCGTCAAGCGCACGATGCTGGAGCTCGGCGGCAAGAACGCGCTGATCGCCTATGGCGACGCCGATCCCGACGAGGTCGCCGGCGCGGTGATTGGTGGGATGAATTTCACTTGGTGCGGGCAATCCTGCGGCTCGACCAGCCGCGCCTTCATCCACGAGAACATCCACGATGCGGTGATCGAACGCATCAAGGCGCGCATCGCTCATTTCAAGCCGGGCATCCCCACCGATCCGGCCACCACTATGGGCGCCATCATCTCCAAGACGCAATTCGACCGCGTGCTGAGCTACATCGACGCCGCCAAACAAGAAGGCGCGCGCGTCATCGCCGGCGGCGGCAGGCCGGCCGACCCGGCGCTGGCGAACGGCTTCTATATCGAGCCGACCATCTTCGCCGACGTGAACATGTCGATGCGGATTGCGCGCGAGGAAATCTTCGGCCCCGTGCTCGGCGTGTTCAAATGGAGCGACGAGGCCACGATGCTGGCCGAGGTCAACCAGGTCGAATACGGGCTCACCGCCTCGATCTGGACCAATGATCTGAATACGGCGCACCGCACCGCCATGGCGGTGGAAGCAGGCTTCATCTGGATCAATGAATTCGGCAAGCACTTCCTCGGCGCGCCGTTCGGCGGCTTCAAGCAGTCGGGCCTGGGACGCGAGGAATGCTTCGAGGAGATGCTGAGCTTCACGCAGGAGAAGAATATCCACGTGAAGCTGAGGCCGGCGAAGGGCTAAAGCTTGAACGACTCGTGCGTGCCGGGATGAAACATTTCGTCCACCGAGACCAGCCGCGGCGACAGCCCTTGCGAATGGTGGTGACGCAGGAAAATCTCCAGCGTCTTGCGGTTGGGTGCGATGCCGTAGGACCAGAAATCCGGCCCCATCAGCGCGCGCGCCTCACTCAGGCGCTCCTCGATGAACGGCAGCGTCACCTTGGTGGCCGAGGTGTCGCTTAACTGCTCCAGCGCCACCGCCTTGGATTGTTCGAAGGCCTTGAGCACCGCCCCCGGCAGCCAGGGATGCTGCTCCGCAAGCGAGCGCCGCACGCCAACCAGATGCATGATCGGAAAAACGCCGGTGCGCTTGAAGTAGTCCTTAGCAGCCGCCACCGGATCCGCGAATAGCCAACCGACATTGGGCGTATTCTTCGGCAGCGACGGCGGACGCGGCGCGATAAAGCCGTCGATCGCGCCCTCCGCCAGCAGCGCGGAGATCGACTTGCCCGGCGGCGCATCCTCGAGCTTTACATTACCCGGCAGCTTGATGCTGATCTTTTCCGGCCGGTCGGCATCCTCGATGCCGCCGCGCACCCACTGGATATCGGACGGTTTGACGCCGTGGTCGTCCTCGAGAATGGCGCGCGCCCACACGTTCGCGGTGAGCTGATACTCGGGCACGCCGACCTTTTTGCCCTTGAGGTCCTCAGGTTTCTTGATGCGGTCGGTGCGCACATAGATCGAGGTGTGACGAAAGGCGCGCGAGACGAAGGCCGGCACCCCAACATAGGGGCCGCCCCCCTGCGCGGTCTTAACCGTAAAGCTCGACAGCGACAGCTCGCAGATGTCGAATTCGGCATGACGGAAGGCGCGGAAGAAAATTTCCTCCGGCGACAGTGTCATGCAGGCCGGCGTCACGCCATCGATCTGCACGGTGCCGTCGATCAGCGCGCGCGTGCGGTCATAGGGGCCGACGGCGAGCGAAAGATTGAGTTTGGCCATGAAGCTTCCCGGTCTAGGCAATGCGTTCCGGCGAAAGTCATAGGCGAAAGCGTGCGCCGACGCAAAGCGGCGGCCGCCGGCGTGTGCTAGCGAAAAAGCCACATCGCCGCATTCCCGGCTAGAGCTTATGGTCCTATATCTATATGTCTTCTCGTCAAAACCCGGTGAAGATCGATACCGTCCATTGCTCGCGCCGCAATCCTCGTTGTCGCCTTGTGGACGAGCGCCGCCAATACCGACGCCTTGGCCGGCGAGCTTGCCGATTCCAATGCCGCGGTCGAGACCGCATCCGCGCATAACCGGGTGGCGATCGGCCATTTGCGCACCGGCAATACCGACCTGGTGTCGCTCAAAATCGACCGGCTGCGCGTGAACGGTTTAGTGTCCACGCGCCGCGACGGCAAAACAATTTATTACAGCCTCACCAACGCAGAGGCGCGCGTCGTCATCGGCGCCATCTACGAGCTATTCTGCCGCAAGCCGCGCAAGAGCCAGCGCATGACTTTTCCGAAAACCGGTTCCCATCCCGCATCAAGTCCGGGCCAGGCATTTTCGGAAACCTGCGCTAGAGATTTACCGCATCGAATGCGCGCACCCACATCGCGCAAACGCCCGACCGCACTATGTCCTCGCGCACGAATTCGATCAGCGGGACCGGCAGCATCTGCGACTTGATCAGGTGGATGACCGTGCGCAACCCGCTGGCCTGGTCGAGATCGCATTGGCTGACGTCGCCATTGATCACCACGGTGCAGTCTTCGCCGATGCGTGTCAAAAACGTCTTGATCTCGGCCGGCGTGCTGTTCTGCGCCTCGTCGAACAGTACAAAGGCATTCTTCCATGAGCGGCCGCGCATGACTTCGAACGGAACCATTTCGATGTCGCCGCTCTTGAGCGCGATCTCATAGGCAGCCTTGCCGATCCGCTCCTTGATCGCCTCCACCACCGGCACCGCCCAGGGCGCGAACTTTTCCTCCAGGGTGCCGGGGAAATAGCCGAGCGAACGTCCACACGGCACGTTCGGCCGGGTCAGAATAATTTTGTCGATCTGTCGGTTGCGGAAAAGGTCAGCGGCATGGGTGGCGGCAATCCAGGTCTTGCCGGTACCAGCCGGCCCAAGGACGATCACCTGCGGGCTGGTGCGAAGGGCATCGAGGTACGTCGCCTGCGTCGGGTTCAGCGCCTTGATCGGAGGCAGCGTGCGTTCGGTCTCGAATTTGGAGCCTTGAAACTCTATGATTTCAGCTGTTTCAAAGCCTCGAACATTACGACGGCGTTTTTTGCTGAAGTGCTTGTTGCTGAAGTGCTTACCCAAAGGCCGACTCCTTTTGCTAGACCCAGAGGATTAGTCATGCGCAAGCGCACCCCGCGCGGAAGCACGGAGCGATTGGATATTGCAGATGAAGAGAGATGTTCGGCAGACAACGCCGCGGGCGCCGCAAACGACGGTATCCTGCTTGGGATCCGTCGATCTTCTCATCGTGGCGCAACCTTACGAGCCGTCATGCGAGAGCAGTATAAGCGATTCGCATGACAGTTCATTGTCATCGTTTTAGGCAGCAACAGCCGAAAAGACTGGCGGCAGGACCCTGCCCGGCGCCGTGCCCGAGAGCTGGCGAAGGCCCTGCGGCGGGCGCCCCGCGATTCGGCTCAGTTAATCGACAGCGCGAGCGCCTTGACCATCTTACCCCACTTCTCCACTTCGGCCCTGAAATAGGATTCCGCCTGCGCTTGCGATCCGTTGATCGGATCGAACCCGATCGATGTGAGTTTCTGTTGCAGTTGCGGATCCTTCATCACCTCTTCGATCGTTGCGTTCAGCTTGCCAACGATCTCCGGGCTGGTGTTGGCCGGCGCAAAAACGCCCACCCAAGACGCGGCTTCGAAGTTGGGGTAACCGGCCTCCGCGTAAGTTGGCACGTTCGGGACGACCGCCACCCGCGTCGCACTCGCAACGCCTAGACCCTTGAGCTTGCCGCTAGAAATCTGCGCCGCCGCACCGCCGCCCAAGGTCGTTGCCAGCAGATCGATCTGGTTGCCGATGGTGGCGTTCATTGCCGGCGCGCCGCCTTGGAACGGCACATGCACCGCCGAAATCTTGGCGATCTCCTTGAAGAAATACTCGGCCGCAATATGCGAGCCGCTGCCGACGCCGGCGGTGCCGAAATTGATACTCTTGCCCTTCGCCGTCTGCATGAATTCGGCGAGGTTGTTGGCCGGATTGTCGGTACCGGTCACCAGCGCCTCCGGGCTCGACGCAACAATGGCGATCGTCTTGAAGTCGCTCGCTGAAAATCCCTTGTTCGTGCGCAAGGTCTCGTTGATTGCCAATGCCGTGGTCGAGACCAGCAACGTGTAGCCATCGGGCGCAGCGCGGGCGACCGCTGCCGCGGCGATATTGCCGCCGGCGCCGCCGCGATTTTCGACAATGACATTGCGTTCCAGCCGCACGCCGAGGCCTTGGCCGACCAGACGCGCCAGCGTATCGGCAACGCCGCCCGGCGCAAAGGCGACAATGAATGTGATATCCCGCGCCGGATACGGCTGGGCGCTAGCTTGTCCGAAGCCAAGCATGCAGACCAGCGTGGTCACAGCGGCAAAAACGCTTCTAAAAAACCGCATATTCAGCATAGCATCGCTCGCGAGCGCCCGCATCAGGCCTGCGTCCATTCCTCGGCGCTTGCCCCGGCAAGGGCCTGAACACGTGCTTCGTCCGCGGCAAGCTCGCGGGCGGTGCCCGAATAGACGACCCGTCCGTCATCCAATACATAAGCGAAATCGGCGATTTCGAGGCTCATTCGCGCATTTTGCTCAACAAGCAGGACCGAGATTCCTTCGCGGCGCATCTCCGTGACAATCCGAAATACTTCACTTACGACCAGCGGCGCCAAGCCCTGGGATGGCTCATCGAGCATCAGAAGCTTAGGATTCACGAGCAGTGCGCGCGCGATCGCGAGCATTTCCTGTTCACCACCTGAGAGCTGGCGGCCTCGGTTCATTTTCCGTTCGGCAAGCCTCGGGAACAGCTCGTAGATCCGCGGGATCGTCCAAGAACCGCTCCGCTCTATCGGGACGCGGAGATTTTCGTCGACCGTTAAATTCGCGAAGACACGCCGGCCTTCCGGCACATATCCCACTCCCAGAGCGGCAATTTGAAATGGCGCCATCTGCGTTGTATCGGTTCCGAAGATGGTGATTTTCCCCTCGCGCGCCGGCGTGAGCCCCATGAGGCTTCGGAGCGTTGTCGACTTGCCGGCGCCATTGCGACCGAGAAGTGTCGTGATCTTACCTTCGGCGACCTCGAGGTTGACACCGTGGAGAATGTGGCTCTTGCCGTAAAACGTGTGAATATTGAGAGCTTCGAGTGCTGCGCTCATGCGACCTTCCCCAGATAGGCGGCCTGAACAGCCTCATTCGCCGCGATTTCCTGCGACGTGCCTTCTACCAATAGCTTGCCCTGATCGAGAACCGTAATGCGGTCCGCCAAGTGAAACACCACGCGCATGTCGTGTTCGATGAGAACAATGGTGAAATTGTTGTCACGATGCAGGCGATGGACAAGTTGGGTAATCTCGTAAGTTTCCTGATCTCCCATTCCGGCCGTGGGCTCATCAAATAGGAACAGCCGAGGCCGTAGCGCCAGCGCCATGGCAATTTCAGCGGAACGTTGATCGCCATGAGCCAGCTCGCCGACCAGACGATTGGCCTTGGCGGTCAGTCCGACAAGGGTCAGTGTCTCGTCAATCCTGCGTGTCACTTCCGCCGATTCGGAACGGCTGATCCAGGGTCGCAGGCGATAGCCGGCCTCGACCTCAACGGCAATCCGCACGTTTTCATAGAGCGTGAGCTCGGGAAAGATTTCGGTAATCTGAAAGGTGCGCGCCATGCCGATCTTGACGCGCTCGTGAGCTGGCAGCGCGGTCACATCGCGTCCGTCGAACACGACGCTGCCGCTGGTCGGGCGAAGAAAGCCACTGATCAAGTTGAAAAACGTCGTCTTGCCCGCACCATTCGGTCCGATGATTGCGCGCAACTCGCCTGGCTTCACGGCGAGCGATACGTCACGCACGGCGACAAGATTGCCGAAGGTCTTGGTGACGTTCTTCACTTCCAGGAGATTCATGTTTCGCTCTTTGGCCGGATGACGCCGAGAAGGCCGCGAGGAAAGAACAGCACCACAAGCACAAACAGAATTCCGATAAACGACATCCAATTGACGGTGACGCTCGAAAGATAATCCTGCAGAACTACGAAAACCGCGGCGCCCAGTAGCGGCCCCCAAAAACTACGCATGCCGCCCATCACCGCCATCATGACGAAGTCGCCGGATTGGCTGAAATGCAACCCCTTCGGATCGGCGAAATTGTTGAGGAGCGCATAAAGCGCTCCGGCAAATCCCATGAAAAAGCAGGACAGTGTGAACGCGATCCAAATGTGACGCTCCACCGGAATTCCGAGGAAGCGGGCCCGGCGTTCGTTTTCGCGGATCGCAAGCATGGTACGCCCGAACGGCGAACGCAAAATAAAACCCATGATCGCTACGACGATGGCAAAGCAGAATAGGACAAAATAGTAGAATTTATTGGTATTCGATAGGATATCGATCGAGAACAGCCCGAAGTCGAGCGGCTGGCGGGAAAAGCCGCGCAGGCCGTCATCGCCCCCGGTCAGCGAACTCCACTGGAATGCGATGTAATAAAACACCTGTCCAAAGGCGATTGTCACCATGGCGAAATAGACGCCGCGCTGGCGCACGATGAGCGTTCCGAGCAGTGCGCCGGCGAGTCCGCCCAAGAGCATACCCAGTAACAGTGAAATCGGTGTACTCGCCGCCACGAACTTCAGTGTCAGGCCCGTGCCATAGGCGCCAAGACCGAAATAGGCGGCATGGCCGAAGGACAGCACCCCTGTGAATCCCAAAAGAAAGTTCACCGACATGGCCGCAAGTCCGAGCACGAGAACGCGCGTTCCCAACGCGGTGTAGCCGCCCAGCGGCGGCATCCAATAGGGCACCAGCAGCAACACCGCCCAGATGCAAGCGAGCGTGATCAGTTTGCGCGCATTGACCTGATTGCTCATGTCATCATGCCTTCTTCGCCCAGCAATCCGCGCGGCCGGATGAGCAGCACCACCGCCATCAGCACATACATGATGGCTTCGCTGGCAGCTGGTAAAAACACCGCTGTGATGCCGGACGCCACGCCGATCAGCAGGCCGCCCAGCAGCGTGCCGGTGAGGCTGCCGATGCCGCCGACGATGATGGCGATGAAGCTCGGCATCAGCAGCCCCGCGCCCATGGTTGGCTCAAGACCCAGCTGACCGGCCGCGAGCACGCCGCTAAGCCCGGCGAGATAGATTCCGGCCGCGAAATTGAGCGAGCGCAGCATGCCCACGTTGATGCCGAGCGCCGATACCGTTTCGAGGTCGAGCGTGCCAGCGCGAATGCGGATGCCGAGGCGCGTGTAGCGCAACAGAACGAACAGCAGCGTTACCGCCAC
>Ga0208080_1000899_pt1 | contig 14857 bp, 15 predicted proteins | sample NGESurdeep092012_3_FD_184476 | JGI IMG/M metagenome (GOLD analysis project Ga0208080, IMG submission 184476) | Arctic peat soil microbial communities from Barrow, Alaska - NGEE Surface sample 210-3 deep-092012 (SPAdes) | ecosystem: Environmental > Terrestrial > Soil > Wetlands > Peat ...
CGATTCAGACTTTTAGCGATTCGGGAACCCCCACGAGTCATCCGTTCTCGCCGCTGGTATTAGACGATATTGAGTTTCAACCCAATATAGCCGCTCGGGATGGGTTAATATCGCCACGTATCCCGACGCGTGTAGTTTAAATACATATTCCTCTAATTTTGGCAGCGGTGCGTAGTGAGGCGGTTCTAGAAGAAGATACCGGGAATTGTTAAGGGTGTGAACTCGGCCATTCTCGAGCTCCTCAGCGAGGTTCATGGACGTCGGCTCCGCTCACTAATCGAAGCGGTATCTCAGCCCTGATAAGCTCTTTCTGTAGATCAAAGACTGCGGCTTTGATGTTGGGGCCATTGTTGTCATAGATGCTCGGAAGGATATGTGGGGTGCATGGAGTGATGGTTATGCCATCGCCACACGCGATCCGGGCCATTTTCAAGGATATCCCGAGAGTTTTTGCTCCGTCGTCGACTCGTGGCAAAAGATGACAGTGCAAATCGATCAAATATTCACCTCAGATTCGGCAGCCAGCAAATGCACACTTACAGCGTGTGTAAATGGTGATTTTATACTGTAATTAAACTAAATTTGCTACAGTTGGTTGGGGCGGTTTGGTGCCTCGCTAGGAACGCGAAGTCGGATGCGTATATGGTTACCAGCATCTTATGGATCTGTGACGATTCGCGTCTCTGTTTTTGATGCGACTTGGGCCTTACTCTCGCCATGGCTCGCATTGTGGATTCGCGGCGCGCTGGCGCTATCAACAAACGACTGGTCCGTAGCGGCATTCTATTGCGCCATATCATTTATATCCTCGCTGATCGCATTTCTGATTTTTCGTACCCGCGAGGGAATGACTCACCTGTTCTCAGTTTACGACGCGCTGGAAGTGGCAAAGGCCGTCCTTGTTTCTGAATTCATGACTTGCCTCGTGCTTTTTTCGGTGACCCGGCTCGATGGGATTCCACGTTCTACACCACTGATCCACGCACTGATTTTGGCGGCGGGCTTACTCATTGCTCGCGCGTCCTTACGAACAGCCCATTCGGACTCAAATGTATCGGTACCGAACGGCCAAGTCGCGACCGAGCATATCATCGTGATTGGGTCAAACAAACTCTCATCGCTCTACATAGATCTTCTGCGCGCTTACGCGCGAGATCAGTACAGCGTCCTCGCCGTGCTCGATGATCGAGATGAAATGATTGGCCGATCCATTGCAGGCGTGCGGGTGCTTGGGCCGTCTCACCATCTCCTGCCCGTCATCGAAGAATTTAAAGAACATGGAATCGGCGTGGATCGGATCATCGTGGGAGGCGATCGAGATTTACTGCCACAAGAGGCAATGGCGGAGCTCGATCGCATTTGCCGTGAATATAAGATCCGGTTGGATTTCGTTCCCCAGCTAGTCGGCTTGAGCGCATTGCAGGCCCCGATTTCCCAATACCAGGCGAAGCCTAAGGTTTCGACTCTCATAACTTTTTCACTACCGCACTATTTCTGGGCGAAGCGGTACGTCGATTTCTTTTTCAGCTTGCTACTAATTGTTATTCTGCTGCCGGTTTTGCTCGTCGTGGCAGTTGTAGTGCTTTTGGATGTCGGTTCACCGATATTTTACTGGCAGCGGCGCATCGGAATGAATGGAATAATTTTTCAGATACATAAATTTCGAACATTAAAACCAGCATTCGATTGGCGCGGACGGCCGATCGGAACTACCGAGCGAATTTCATGGATCGGCGCCCAACTGCGCAAAGTCCGGCTCGATGAGTTGCCGCAATTGTTGAACGTGCTGGTCGGCGATATGTCACTGATTGGGCCGCGTCCTTTGTTGCCTCATGACCAACCACCAAATCCGACATTGAGATTGATGGTTCGACCCGGAATTACCGGCTGGGCCCAAGTGAACGGCGGAAAGCTGCTCACGGTGGCGGAAAAAAACGCGCTCGATGAATGGTACATCCGTAATGCCTCTTTGGAGCTTGATCTCAAGATTGTCGCCAAAACCGTGCTGTTCATGCTCAGGGGCGAGCGTCTGAACGCAAAGACCGCAGAGCCTGAGGACAGACCAAAGCGCCACCGCAGGGCGGCGCACGGGTCCTAGGGCTCCGGTATCAGTCCCTACTCATGGCGCGCATTATTTTCCTCAATCGCTATTTCTACCCCGACCATTCCGCCACCAGTCAGATCCTGAGCGATTTGGCATTTCATCTCGCCGCGGCCGGACAAGACATTCACGTCGTCACCAGCCAGCAAATCTATGATGACCCGGCGGCTCGGCTGCCGCCGAGCGAGATCGTCCGTGGCGTACAGGTTCACCGCGTCGCCACAACGCGATTTGGCCGCTCCAATTTAATCGGCCGCGGTTTGGATTATCTCTCCTTTTACTGGTCGATGTGGCGTTGCATCATTTCGTTTGCCGAACCCGGCAATGTACTAGTGGCCAAGACGGACCCGCCATTGCTCTCGGTGCTCGCAATATCTGCGGCCAAACGACGTTCAGCGCGTCTCGTCAATTGGCTGCAGGATCTCTATCCCGAAATCGCCATCGAACTCGGCGTGCCGTTGCTCAAGGGACCGGTCGGCCGCGCGATTGGCCTTTTGCGCAATCGATCATTGCGGCTGGCCGATGCCAATGTCGTGCTAGGGACATCCATGGCGGCTCGCGTGCGCGCCTGTGGCGTGGCGCAGGATCGTATCCACGTCATTCCCAATTGGGCCGATGACGAGGAGATCGTTCCGGTCCCACCGGCGGAAAATCCGCTTCGCCGCGAGTGGCAACTCGAAGACAAGTTCGTAGTCGGCTACTCGGGCAACCTCGGCCGCGCCCACGAGTTTGAAACTGTGCTGGCCGCGGCAGAACGTCTGCGCGACGATTCACGTATCGTTTTTGTTTTCATCGGCGGCGGCAAACAATTCGATGAGCTTGCAAAACGCGTCCATGTGCGCAAGCTCGATCGGACATTTCGATTCTTTCCATATCAAGATCGTACCGTCCTTAAATATTCTCTCTCTGCGCCTGACGTGCATTGGGTATCGCTGCCGCCGAAGGTCGAAGGGCTGATCTTTCCGAGCAAGCTTTACGGCATCATTGCCGCCGGCAGGCCGGTGATCGCGGTGACCGCGATGGAGGGCGAATTGGCCTGCCTGGTTCGAGAACACGACTGCGGATTTGCGATCGCACCGGGCGATTCCGACAGCCTATGCAGGACGATTTTGTTCCTCGCCGAGGATGTCAAAACTCGCACTGGGATGGGCACTCGGGCGCGTGCGCTGCTGGATGCGAATTTCACGCGGCAGCTCGGATTTGCCCGCTGGCGGCGGTTGCTCGCAACCTTCTAATCGCAGCATGCGTCCTGGGTGTCGAGGGTACGATCGAAACTGCAGGGATTGAGCCTACCGCAGTGCAATTAGCGATCATTGCGAATAATATTTTTCGTAGCTTTTCCCGTGGTAATATTCACCGCCATATTTCTTAGCACGATCTTGATTGACGGAATTGAAGACTACCCCGGCGACGCGCTTCTGAGTCGACACTTGCTGTAAGGAGGTCTCGACCAACTCGCGGGGCGTTGCGGCCCACCGAACGACGAAAATGGTCTTATCAGCCAGATTCGCCACGATAACAGAGTCGACAACCGGACCGACCGGCGGCGTGTCCAGCACCACGTAATCGAATGTCTCCCTCAGGCGGGAAATAAGCACTTTCATGTGCTCCGACCCAAGCACGTCGGGTGGGTTTAGGCTTTTACTGCCCGCTGGTAGCACTGTCAGTTTGAGATCTCTATTAAACCTTAACACGTCGTCGACGGTCGCGGCGTCAATCAGCAGATCGACGAGCCCCTTTTCCTGCTCCAAGTTGACAATGCGCGACGCCGAGCGGCGACGAAGATCTGCATCGACAAGCACGACCTTCAGGCCTGAAAACGCGGCTGAGATTGCGAGGCTCATCGCAATGGTTGTTTTGCCATCGCCGGGACGCGCTGAAGTAACATGGATAACTTTGGGCGGCTGATCGACGTCCGACATGTGGATGCTACTGCGCAAGGTGCGCATGGCTTCGCTAAAAGGCGAGAGCGGGTAGTGTATCTGGTAGAATGGCACCGGGATGCTCTTTCCGTCCTTGACGAGGTGGTTCTTTTTCAGCTGACGCACAGAGGCAAGGACGGGAATTCCCAGCGCCTCCTCGACTTGGCGCGGGGTCGAGAAGCCGGCCCTTAACATTTCCATTGCAATCGCGCCGCCGACGCCGAGCCCGAACCCGGCCAACAGCGCGATCAATACGACTTTTCTTGTGTTAGGAAAGCTCTGACCGCCAGATCGTGCCGGCATGATGATCCGGACGTCGCGCGCCCGAAACGTTGCCTGCTCGTCCGTGATTTTGGCCTTCTGCAGAAAGTCCTCAAACAGGCTCTTGTTTACCGCCGTTGTTCGTTCCAATTCACGCAGTCGCACGGCATCGTCATTATCTAGCTCGCCTTGTCCGGTCGCTTCACGCATGGACTGTTCCATTGCATTGAGGCGCGCCTTCGCGAGTGCATATTCGCTCCTCACAGTCTGCGCCATGCGCTCTGTTTCGGCGGCGATGCTCCGCTCAATATCCCGCTTTTCCGCCTCGACGTTCACCACTGCCGGGTGGCGGCTATTGTAGCGAGCCAACAGATCGGCTTCGCGCTGTGAGGCGTCCGCCATCTTCGCGCGCAGGGCCCCCATGACGCTGGACGCGGACAGCATGGAGTCCGGCAAGGATTCCAGCGTCTTCTTACCCGCGGCGAGATCAGCGAGAAAATCGACTCGCGCCTTTTTTTCCGCAGCATCGGTGCGTGCCGCGATTAGCTTGCTGTTCAGATCCGTAAGTTGTTGGTCATTGAGCGCGACCGTCGGACCGCTGCGCGTGAGTCCGTGCTCCTTGCGAAACTTTGCTACCGCTTCTTCCGAGTCGCGAAGCTGCCGGCGCAGTTCGATCAGGCGGTCGCTCAACCAACTCGAGGCCCGCTTGGCCGACTCGAGACGAGCGTCGAGCTGGTCGACGACATAGGCATCGGCTACCGCATTGGCGAGCTGGGCGGCTCGGACCGGATCTTCCCAGGTGATGGCAATGTTGAGTACTTGAGCCACCTGTCCCTGGCGCGAAACCGTCAACGCCCCCCGCAGGCGATTTATTCCATCTATGATCGCTCCTTCCGCCGACGCCGGATCCTCATTGTTTTGCGCCGCAGCCTGCGATTCCTTTGTAGTCGGCGATGCAAGGTTCTCCTTGATGACGACCCTTCGCAGCAGCGAATCGGACCGCAGAATGGCAAGCTGGTTGTCCACATACGAATAATTGCGGATGAGGGCATCGTTGACGACGGCATCCAGGTTTGGTGCGCTCTCGCGCTGCTCGAGCAGGACTTGGGTTGTCGCGGTGTAGAGCGGGGTTGCGCCCACGAGATAGATCACGGCCAGCAGGAACGCGAACGTCGTAACTGAGGCGATGAACATCCAATGGCGCCAGATGAAATTCAGATATTCGCGCAGGTCGAATGTGCGATCCGGCGGCTCAGTGCCGACCTTGGTGGGAATTCTAAATCCGACGTTCATCGATTGGGATCCGTTATCCGGGAGTAATGCTGAGACGAATTCCCGACCGCGCCGAGTCGGAAGCCTGGGCGACCCCAGCGCCCAGAATCGACACGGAGGTCAATGCTGAATTTGCACACTGACGTCGACGAGATGCACCCCCAAAAACAATAGAGATATTTGCCGCGACCAACGAGAAAGACTCGCTACGAGCGCAAGAAAGAGAAGTAATGTAGCACCGTCTTTCATGGCAAGTCGAGATCCACATAGGGGCCCGAAGGGTCCGGCTTGCCGGTTCTAAGACGCCCATTGCCGCCCCGCGCCTCGACATTTCGCTACACCTCATAGCCACGCAGCTGCAGGAAACGCCGCTGGTCTTTTTCCAAAACAAGGCAGGTCAGGAGGCCGGTCGCGTATGCGGCAGTGTCAATTCCGATCCGATTGGGGTGAATCTCTAGGGCGACCGAAGGCGTGTGACCGTGCACGACTAGTTTTCCGTACTCCGCCTCACTGGACAGGAACGGGCCTCGGATATTCAGTAGATCATCGCGCTCCTGGCGATCGAGCGGCACTCCCGGCCTCACCCCTGCATGACAGAAGAAGTAATCGCCGATGGCCGTTGAAACCTTGAGCGTTTCTAGGAAGTGCCGATGGCGTTCGGGCAAACGGGCCGCGAATGCCGCTTGAACTGCTCCGAAATCGCGTCCGGCCATCGCCGGGCCGACATCCACCCCATAGGAATGCAGAGTTTCGAGTCCGCCGAGAGCTCGCCAGGCTTCGAGGACCCCTTCGTCTTTCAGGAAGGCCATCAGAAGGGCCTCGTGATTGCCGGCCAGGGCGATCATGGGGGTTGGCCATTCGCCACGTGCAAGTCGTTCGATCACGCGCATGGAGCCAAGACCGCGATCCACGTAATCGCCCAGAAACACAGTCACGGCGTGTTCGAATGACCGAGCTTTCATATCGGCCTCGACGCGCTCGGCCATCTCCCGGAGCAAGTCGTCACGACCATGAATATCGCCTACGCAGTACACCCGAGTCCCATCCGGGACACGACGCGTCGTCGTGACCGGCGGCGGCGCTTTCCCAAACGCCTTCCGGAATTGATTCGCCCACCGCACGGATTTCCCCTTTTTAGCCGGGTGGTCAGCTACCATAAACGGTAAATCCTGAATTAGTTGAGCGGCCCGTTATCTTTAAAACGTTTTACGTCGAGGCTCGGTCGGAACTCACCTTCGGCCGCAAAGCTAAAACCCCAGTCGTTGTTTGATCTCTTGCGGCGAAAGCCCGGTGGCGAGAAGGGCTTTTCGTAGCTCGTTCCGCACCCCCTCGGGTTCTGAGGAAAGAACGGCCCGAATTTTCCCGTTCTCAGTTATCTCCCCCCCAGCCACATCAATGGCCGCGCGCCTTTTAAGATCTGCCGACAAAATGTCCCATAGTGAAACACCAAAAATTCCTCGCTCCGCCATGACGTACCCTTCATTGGGTCCGGTCAGCATCGACAACTTAAGGCTTTCCAAGACCTGCTCCCTCGGCTGATCCGTGACCAACTGTATATTGGATAGCGACAGCCAATCGACCGAAGACAACGGCTTGATCGAAAGGATCGCCGAGAGTGCCTGACGCCGGCTATTGGCTGCCTTCGGGTCAGAAGTGTTGATCTTCTCCCTCAGTTCAGCTTGCAAGGCTTCCGAGGCAACGTCTGGTACGGCAGTCCACGAATGCACGGCCTCCGCCCGGTTTTCCAAGGAGTCGATACTCACCATAGCGAGAGAGAAATGAACAATACTCCAGCCCCGGGCGACTGAGAATCCGCAAATCCCGATTATCGCAATCGCCGTCCAGAAACGGACATCTGCGCGCATCGCTACTAATCCGAAGAGTTACTTATTGTGACGAGACTCGTCGTAGCTCGCATATAAATATTTTGGGATTTAAGCACTGAACGATTTCTTCGGAGGGCTTTTTTGGCAGTCCGCTTCAACCAAACGGCTTTCCTTCTAATCCTCGAGCGCCAATCGAGAACTTTCGGATTGAGCTACGCCCGCCCCGAGCAACGCCATAAACGTGATGGCGACGGCCTGTATTTGTAGGCCAAAGTCTACCAGCGCATGGAGACCTAAGAGAAAGGCAGCGCTCGCCGCCACGCACGGCAGCGTCTCGTTCATTTGCCGCGTCAATGCCCCTTTGGCACAACGCAAGACCAGCAGGCCGACGCTTGCCACCAGCATCGATCCAAACAGCAGGCCCAGTCCTTGGAATACTTCCAGATAGGTGTTGTGGGCCATTTGCCATTTACCCCAGGTGCTCACGGATTGATCTCGGAACATTGGGAAAACGTCAGCGAAGGTCCCGTATCCATAGCCGATCAAGGGAGCCCCCAGGATGGATCTCATCGTGATCGTGTAGACCGCCATGCGACTCTCATCGCGGAAGCCTTCCCGCGTGATCTTCCCGACAACGACATCGCCGAAAACCAGAAAAGCTGCAGCCACTAGCAGCGCGCCGACGACAATAATGGCCTCGCGCTGCTCCGCAAATTGTTGTTTGCGCAGCCGTAACGTGAGTGCTCCCAAAACGAACAGACCCAAGGCCGTGGAGGTGATCCCCCCTCGCGATCCCGATAGCAGGAGGGCAACCAGGATCACGCAGGCGCCCCCGAGGAGTGCCACGCCCTTTTGTCCAGTGACTTCGATAAAGGTAGCAATCCTAAATCGAATTGATCCGCCTACGGTTGTAAATTCATGGCGATAGAGCCGCAATATGAGGCCACAGATCGCGACGAAACCCATGCCCGCATACGCCGCAAAGGAGTTAGGATTAAGGAAAGTCGAAGTGACAAAGCCATGCGTATACGGATTTTCAAACCAGAGAATACGCCCCGGCGTCAGCGCAAAGGCGAAAAGACCATAGGCAGCGTAGGCGCAACTGATTGCGGCAACGGACCAGAGAAGAAAGCTCGCCCGCGAGGCGTCTCGGCACAGTTGAATGGCAATCCAGAAGACGCTTGCAGCTGTGATAAGCCTCAGAAGCGCTAAATTCGTCAGATCGCGATTGACACTGATGCTGCCATCAATCGGTCTATTCAGCGCAGCCGCGGTCATTTGCCATATGGGATGATGCAACCAGTCAGGCGTCCATGTCGCATTCTGGATTAAAGTCCACAGCACGACGGCAGCAAACAGCGCAGCGGGCACCTTGATTTGCTTCATCGCCACTGGGTGGCGTTCGCCTCTCATCAGCAGCGAGAGTTCGTAGATCGCAACGAGGCCGGGAAACAGAACTGCATTAATCCCCCAAGCAAGCAGGACATTGCTGCCGAACCAAAATGGACACCATGCCAGCCCAGCAATGAACGCCCACAGGAGCGCGCGCTCCACAATGGTGCCCTCGGCCGGGAGGCTGTTTGCCCTCGAAACCCCGGGCGTCACCGCGTCCATATGTTCCATCTCAAGGCAACCCAAGCCCGGTACGCCCGCCACGATCGTCGCTCATGAGCGACTCTCCTTGCGGCAGCGGAACAATTTGACTGCAATCAGCGCGCGCTAGGCTTGCACACGCTACCGCCATTCGGGTGAAAATCGCCTTTCCACCCGCCAAACGGCTCCTTAACCCCGCTCAGGCAGGGACGATCGAGGTGGCCGTCTCGGGCAGGCCCCCTCCGCCGAATCTCGATAACATCTTAATAATATAGGCGATTTCAGCCGCAATTGCGGCTATCGCGCCCATGTGACCGAGCAGACAGCGGAGTGGATGCCGTATGCCGCCGGCTGAGGGCCCCCAAAAACTAAGCTTTGTCCCGCAAATGCTTAGGCGGGACCTAGCTCTGATTTCGGGACGAAACTACGGCCTCTGGACGCCTCCAAGGCTCTTTGTGTCCCACGATAAACTCACCAGCATCCAGCGCCATAGGTCTCCGGACATACTACTCCGCCTATCCGCAAGTCGGTGAGCCTGGGCTCACGCAGGGCGGTGTAACTGGCGGAGTGACTCCCCCACTAGGGGGTGGGGTGCCGCCGCCTCCGCTCGCCGGCGGGGTCGCCTGCGCGGCCGTAAAACTGAGTATCGATTCTGAACTCGTAAATAGCACCATTTGTCCACCCTGAGTGAAACAGGCAGCGCTGTTTGCAGTCGTTAGATTAGCAACTTTTCCGCTTTTGTGTTGGTACGTAGCGCCGGCGCCCTCGACCAACCGAAGGACTACTTCGCAGTCTTCCGGGCATGGCTTCCCGGCCTGGGGTGGTCGCCCGTCCCTGCACAGCTTCCCTGTTTCTCCTGGGGGTTTAACCACCATTTCCACGACCGAGTGCTGCTGGGCAGAAAGGGTGACGCTATCACCCGGCGCAAGATCGAGCGCGGCGGGCGGCGCATAGGCGAGTGCACCTTGTCCGACAAGGGATCGGATCTCGCCTAGCTTATGGGTCCCGAGCAGACCAAGCGTCCCATACGGAGTGTTAACGCGGTGGTCTTGTGAGCCCGTAACAATTCGGAATGTGCCACGTGTGGCTTGCGAAACAAGGATGCCGGAAGAACCGATCGAATCGTATACGAACTTGTCGAGCAGGACCTCTGACGTGGGTCCAACAGTCAAATTGGTTTTGTCGAGAAACACTAGGTCCGCCATGCCGAGATTTCCGGTTCGAACGGTCTCGTTCGCGTAGAGCTCGCTACCAGGCGAAAGAATCTTTGAATCCGCTCCGATGATGCCTTCTGCGTTGGGTCTTGTAGAGGCGGCCACCCCGATTCGGAGCTCCTCGGCGTTAGAGGTCGTCGATTGCATTGCGAACAAAACCATTAACAGCAATGCGGGAGTCCATCTGGGGTTATTCATGGCTCACTCCTGCAAATCCCTCGGCTCTTCATCTCAGTTCAGTTTCGCGCCGGCCATCGAGACCACCTTGCTCAGTACTTGTATGTAACGCCGGCAGTGTACTGCTGGCGCGTAAAATCGGAGAGCGGCGCATCCGAGCGTCCATTCGTGTATTGGTAATCGAGCGTCAGCAGCAAATTCCGCCATATTTGATAATTGAATGAAGCGCCAGCCATCCAAGCATGATTATTCTGCCCGGAGACCCCGAACAAATAACCTTGAGTGTAGCCGACCCGGGCACCGACCGCCCACTCCCTCGAGAGTCCATAATTCGTCTGTAGGATAGCAGTGGTCACCCGGGTAGGAGCTCCCTGCGGAACGGAGGGCGCCAACGTCGTCGAAATGCCCAATGTCTCGTCCACCTGCGCCGTAACCGTCCAGTACTGGGTCGGTAAATAAGTAAGACGACCACCAAAGACAGGGCTGTTGACGTCGGTGGGGACACCCGAGCCGATCACAATCTCATTTTGCTGATTCTGAACCTGATATCCGCCATAGACTTCGCCACGGAACAAGCTTTGTGGGTCGTCTGATCCAACGCCCCCGATTACTTTGTATCCGTTCGTGTCGAACAATGAATTGTTAAAACGTTGGAAAATCCCGTCGCCTTCGGCAAACACGTAGAAGGACGGCATGACATGGTAGCCGACCTTTCCAGAGATGTAATAACTGGCACCATCATGGGAGGTTTGGAACGGAGCCGGGATATTGTCTGGATGGTCGAACGCAATATAAAAAGCAGTCCCACTTAAACTCACGAAGGCTTGGTCGATCGTTTTCGTAACCGATGCCCCTCCTGTGAACTGATTGAAGGGAATGGGATTGACACCTGGCGTCGTTCCAAACGGATTGATGATGATCGGAATGTTGGGGTTAGGGCTAGCGGTTGGATAAATTGCGCCGTTGTTGAAATTCTGCGCGTTATTGAAAATATCTGTCTCTCGAGTGTAATTGCCATAAAAATTTAATGCGAGATCCTGCATCGGTTGGTAAGCGTGCGCAAATCCGGCAGTGGCAGCGACCGTATTGGTGTTGAAAAATTCAGCGTCAACAATCCCGTAAAAAGTTGTTTTGTGCATTCCACCATCATAGGTGCCAGCCAAGTGTGGGGTAACCCGCAAACTGGTGCCAGAATTGGTGTCGGTTCCCGTTTGATCAATGTTGTTATTATAAACGGCACCAACGAAAATGCTTGGAAAGACCGTCCACCCGTCCACGTGAAGGCCTTCCTTGTATTCACCGGTTGGAGCGACCTCCTCGGCAAACGAACGGGGGACCGCGCCCAAGGTCAATGCCATGGATGCGAGGACGACCCATAGGAACAAAAATTTAGCCATAGTCCCCCGCGCCCCCCTGAGTGACGCATTTTAGACAAACCTCCGGGTTGCGGCCTCAAAAGTCCAGAGAATTAGGGTGTTTGTGGTTAAGGACTGGAATTTTATTGCATTTTTGCCACAGTGCAGAGGTATGAAAATACCTCTCCAGCCTCGTTAGGCTGATCAAAAGTAACGTTGAGGAACTCGAATCACATCGCCGGGTAAGATTGGAACCGATACTGATATTGGATAGTCGCGCATGCTGGTCTCGCCCTGCCGCTGGATCTGAACTGTAGAACGGCTTGCACGATATGTGGGGCCGCCGGCGATGGCGAGTGCGGTGAGCACGTTGAGCCCACTCTTGTAGGGATATTCGCCCGGTTTCTCCACTTCGCCCATCATGTAAAAGGGCCGGAGCGTCGTAACCGAAACGGTTACTTTCGGATTTTTGAGGTATTCGCTGCGGAATTTCTTGGCCAGCGCCTGCTCAAGTTGGGTCTGTGTCAGGTCCTGCGCCTCAAGGGTGCCGGCCAGAGGCAATGAGATTTGACCACTCTGATCGATTTGGTAGTCACCGCTGAGCTTGTCTTCCCCAAATACCGTAATTCTAATTTTATCACCCGGCTGAAGCTTTGGGGGTGCGGCCGCGGCTGCGGCCAAGGATTGCTGCTCGGGCTTATCGAGAGACCCGACAGCACAGCCAGAAACCAAAAGGGCCACAGCGAACAGCACGCTACAGATGAAGACCCTAATCATTGCAAATGTCATCCCCCTCGCCTACCAGTAAGAAACGCGTTTAACTGCGCTCCCAGCGATGCTTTTCTGCAGTGCAGCGTAAAGCACGAGCCAGGAATTGATATCACAGGAAATGAATTTTCTGGTGTTTGGGATAATCTTGGGGATTTCATCCGCCTGATTGTATCCATACTTATAAGCCGGCCATCCCCCTCAAAATGTGTGGACTTGAGGGTGGAAATCGGGCCAAGTTGTGGCCGAGTGTACCAAATGGCTTAGGTCATCCTTGCGTCACTAGCGATATACCGCTATAAGTTGTGCATAGGGAGTACAGAACATGCAAGGCCGCATTTACACTTCAGCCTTTGTGCTGGCGGTGTCGCTGGCACTGCAATCAACAGCCTCTAATGCAGAACCCATCGGAAGAGCCACCTCTGTGAAACCTGACGCGCACGCCAATACGCGGATGCTTGCGGCTGGAACTGAGGTTAATTCCGACGACACGATTCGCACCGGAAAAACTGGCGTGGCGGACCTGCGGTTTAAAGACGAAAGCAATCTTAGTGTGGGGCCGACGTCGGTCGTTCGGCTCAACAAGTTTGTGTACGATCCAAACAAGGGTTCCGGCACTGCTGTTATTGAGGTCTCACGCGGGGCGTTCCGGTTCGTTACGGGCTCACAAAGCAAAGGCAGCTACACGATCAAGACGCCATCCGGCACTCTCGGCGTGCGCGGTTGAGTTAAAAGGCGCCTGACTCTCCGGACTGTTAAAGCCTCAACTTCAGCTGGGCGCTGCTGGCATCCTGGCGCGCCGCGAAAAATAGCACCAATAATGAGTGCTGCCTAGCTTGCTCGACGAGCGAGTCCTTGACGCCATTTTGCATTAGTAATTCCATTGTCGCCCATGCGCTCGCCTGGGAGAAGCGGGTGTCGAGCAAGCGCGAGAGGGCAGCGGCCTGACCGCACACGACACGGCGCTTAGCGATGAATTTTCTACCAGCCCTTTTAGCTTGAAAAATCCCCAGGCCGCAGGAGAAACGGCCGCATAAGGTTGCTCAATCATTCACCGCGTAGCATATTACCTTCTCCTGATCCTTTCTTCTCCAAGGGGCCGCTATGGAGCCAAGTAAGATGGGTCTGGAAGAGGCCCGTCAGCTGCTGGGCAACTGCATTCTTTTCCGCGGTTTTAAAGGCAGATGAGCGTGATGCGATTCTCGGCCGGGTGCGCACTCGCGTCTTTAAGGCCGGCGAGACAGTTTTTGCAATCGGGTCGCCCGGCGACAATATGATGGCCGTGTTGAGCGGAACCATACGAATTAGCGTGCCGGCGCCGGATGGCAAAGAACTTTTGCTCGCAATTCTTCAGCCTGGCGAGGTGTTCGGCGAACTTGCCGTTTTGGATGGTAGGGAGCGATCAGCTGATGCAATTGCAAATAGCCCGTGCACATTGGCGGTTTTGGATCGCCGCGATATGCTATCGTTCCTCGAGCAACGTCCGGCGGTCTGGCTGAAACTTATCACCGTGTTATGTGAGCGCTTACGCCACGCTGATCAACAGCTCACTGAAGTGGCATTGCTGCAACTCCCAGCACGACTTGCAAAAACAATGTTGCGCATCACAAAGAATGAGCCGAGATCGACGGCTTCACCAGCACAACCAACAATTCAGTTAAGTCAGCAGGAATTGGCAAACATGGTGGGAGGGACGCGGGAAAGAGTAAACAAATGTCTTGCAGCGTGGCGGCGTGAAGGCATTGTCAAAATGAGTGGCGGGACAATTATAATTTCAAATATGCCAGCGCTTCAACTCATATCAGAATAGTGATGATCGGACTTCCGTCGATAACGTCGGCATCGCCAGCGGTGAATGCCACCGAGTACAATCTACCTCCCCTTCGCGTGCTATTTGCCTTGAAAATCTAAATTGATCCGCCGGTCGAAGGCCAACCGCAATCCCACCCGATAGTCAGATCAAGCCACGAGGGGGATAATTCGCATTCGGCCGTGGTAAGGTCGATTCTGTGGAAGCTGGTCTCTTCCTCCGACTACCCTCGCGACACTGCCCGCATGCGTCTTTCAGCGCATCCGAAATGTTCGTGGATGGGCCCCAAACGTGCCGCGCGAGTATCTAAATATTGAATGGGATTAAAACTTACGCCACAATTATCGAACGCTCAATCAAACGGTCAAACATGAAACGAGGCTTAGCTTACATCTCCCTTGTGTCCGTACTCATCGCGGCGGCTCTCCTGCTTCGTTACATTGATCCATTCTTCGTTCGAGCATTACGCCTGATCGCATTCGATTCTTACCAGCGGCTCAATCCCGAGAAGTACGATCCAAGTTTGCCAATCCGCATCGTCGATATCGACGAACAATC
>Ga0208080_1000905_pt1 | contig 14788 bp, 10 predicted proteins | sample NGESurdeep092012_3_FD_184476 | JGI IMG/M metagenome (GOLD analysis project Ga0208080, IMG submission 184476) | Arctic peat soil microbial communities from Barrow, Alaska - NGEE Surface sample 210-3 deep-092012 (SPAdes) | ecosystem: Environmental > Terrestrial > Soil > Wetlands > Peat ...
CGGCCGGCGGCACCTCCTCGGCACGGACGAGCTCGGCCGCGACGTTCTCTCTCGCGTCCTCCACGGCACGCGGCTCTCCGTCGCGGCGGGCCTCCTCGCCTCCGCGCTCGCCCTCGGGCTCGGAGCGGCGCTCGGAACGCTCGCGGGCTGGGCCGGGGGGCGCACCGATCGCGCCGTGATGCTTTTCCTCCAGATCGTTCAGGCGCTCCCGGCGCTCGTCCTCGTGATCGCCGGCGCGGCGTTCCTGAAGCCGTCGTTTCTCATCGCGGCGCTCCTCATCGCCCTGACGGGCTGGACGGATGCGGCCCGCCTCGTGCGCGCGGGCACGCAGCGCCTCAGGAACGAGGCGTTCGTGGACGCGGCGCGGGCGTCGGGCGCCTCGAACGCGCGCCTGCTCTTCGTCCACGTTCTCCCGCATGCGCTCCCGCCCGCGCTCGCGACGCTGCCGTACGTGCTCGGTTCGGCCGTTCTCACGGAGGCGGGGCTGTCGTTCCTCGGGCTGGGCGCTCCGCCGCCGGCCGCGTCCTGGGGGCGCGCGCTCGCCGAGGCGCGCAATCTCCTTCCGGGCGCCTGGTGGTGCATCCTGCCGCCCGCCCTCGCGCTCTTCTTCCTCGTATGGACGGCGCGCCGCCTCGGCGACGCGTTCCTCGGCCGGCGAGGGGACGTACAATCCCGTCTCGCGTGAAGCGCACCGCCGTCTACCCGGGCACGTTCGATCCCATGACGAACGGCCACGTCGATCTCATCCGGCGGGGCTGTCACATCTTCGACCGCGTGCTCGTCGCGGTCCTCATCGACACCGAGAAGGCGCCGCTTTTCACCGTGGAGGAGCGCCTTCACATGATCCGCTCGATCTTCCGGCGCGAGCCGAAAGTCGTCGTGAAGTCGTTCAGGGGCCTCCTCGTGGAGTTCATGCGCAAGGAAAACGCGCGCATCGTCGTGCGTGGCCTGCGCGTCGTCTCGGACTTCGAGCACGAGTTCCAGATGGCCCTCATGAACCGCCGCCTCGGTCCGGAGGTCGAGACGCTCTTTCTCACGCCGAAGGAGGAGCTGTCGTATACGTCGAGCCGTCTCGTGAAGCAGGTCCACCAGCTCGGCGGCGACGTCTCGGGTCTGGTTCCGGCCGTCGTTCACCGCGCGCTCACCAGGAAGATTCCGAACGGCGGCTAGGCTAACCTTCGCCCGGCTTGGTACGCGCTCAGATCCGCGCGAACTCCCGGAATGCCTTCGCGATCGGGTCGGGCACGGTGTGCGGCCGGCCCGACGCGTCGAGAAACAGGTGCTGCGTCTCTCCTTCGGCGGCGAGCGCGCCGTCCGCGAGGACGATCTCGTACTGGAACGTGCAACCCCGGCTCTTCAGCTCGGTCATCCGGGCCCGGACTCTCACGGTGTCGCCGTAACGCACGGAGCGGCGGTAGCGCACGCGCGCCTCGGTGACCGTTATGAACGAGCCCTCGGCCTCCATGTACGGATAGGGATAGCCGGCGCGCTCGCAATACGTGGTGCGCGCGATCTCGAACCAGATGATGTAGTTGCCGTGATAGACGACGCGCTGGGCGTCGGTCTCGGCATAGCGCACCTGGATGGAGGTCTCGACTGCGGGATGGGGGGCGCTCACGGTCCCCCTAGACTAGACGATAGCCATGAGAGCGCTTTTCAACGGGGATGGTTGGGGAGGGGAACGGGGAAGAACCGGGGATTTCTTGGAAGGTGAAGAGGAGATCGTTCGCGCCGAGAGGCCGGAGCAGCTGGCTCAGGTGCTCGCGCGGTTGGACGCCGTCGCTTCGTCGGGGGATCCGGATCTGCTCGCCGTGGGTTTCTTCTCTTATGAAGCGGGAGTTTTCCTCGAAGGCTCGACGGCTCTCGCGCGCCCGCATGATTTTCTTCCCTTCGCGGAATTCTCGATCTTCAATCTGAAAACCGCTTGTCGAAGCGCTCCGCCGCCGCCCGCCGCTCCCTCTCCATTCACCTTCAAGGAACCTTCGACCGCGGAGCGGTCGCTCTCTTCGGACGAATGGACAAGGGGAGTCGGCGCCATCCGGGACGGCATCGCCCGCGGCGACGTCTACCAGGTCAATCTCTCGCGCCGCACGCGCTTTGCCGCCCGGGTCGAGCCGTTCGCCCTCGCGCGCGCTCTCTATGCCGACAATCCGGTGCCCTTCGCCTTGGCGCTCGTTGAGGCCGGCTGGGCCGTGGTGTCGAACTCGCCGGAGCTGTTTCTCGACGTGGACCTCGCGGCGCGGCGCGCGGTCACGAAGCCGATCAAGGGCACGATCGCGCGGGGCGCTACCGACGCCGAGGACGCCGGCCGGCGCCGTGAGCTTCTGGCCTCCGCGAAGGATGCGGCCGAGAACGTGATGATCGTGGACCTTCTCAGGAACGACCTCGGCAAGTTGGCCGAGCCCGGGCGCGTCGAGACGACCGCGATGAGAATGCTGAAGTCGTTCCGCCATCTCCATCACCTCGAATCCACGGTGGAGGCGCGCCTGAGGCCGGACGCGCGGCTGTCCGACGTCCTCCGCGCCACGCTGCCGGGAGGCTCGATCACGGGCGCGCCAAAGCGCGCGGCGCTGCGCTTCATCCACAACCTCGAGAGGGTGCCGCGCGGTGCCTACTGCGGAGTCGCGGGGTTCGTGCGCGGCGACGGTCTGGCGGTTTTCAACGTCGCGATCCGGACGGCGATCCTCAGCCGGGATACAGTGGACTATCACGCGGGAGGCGGAATCGTGTGGGACTCGAACGCGGAGGCCGAATGGCGCGAGACGGAGGCGAAGTCGCGGGAGCTCGGGGCGGCGATGGCGGCGCTCGGCACGGGCGAGGTGCCCCGTGAGCCTTGAGTACGCGCCGGTCCCGTTCCTCTCGCCCGCCGTGCAGCGCGGCTTCGGCTTCTTCGAGACGGCGCTTCTCGCGGGCCGGCGCGCCGTCCTGTGGGAGCCGCACCTCGACCGGATGCACCGCATCCTCTTGGGGCTCGACCTCCCGAAACCCTCGCGCGAGCGCCTCAACGCCGCCGCGAAGCGCGCCCTCGACGCGTCGCCGGCGAAACCGGCGGAGCAGCGCGCGCTGCGCCTCACGTGGTTCGCGGTGGGCGACGACCTGGACGACCCGGCGTCGTTCCGCCTCGAAGCGCACCTCATGCCGATTCCCGAGAGCCGCCTCGCCCGCCGGAGCGGCTCGCATTCCGTCTCGCTGCCGCTCGACCTCCAGCGCGATACGCCGGGCGTGAAGTCCACGAGCTATTTCGCCGCGGTCCAGGGAGGACGTCTCGCGAAGAAGAGCGGGGGCGACGAAGGGCTGCTCCGCTCTCCGGACGGGAACTACCTCGAGGGCACGACGACGGGTCTCGCCGCGTGGAACGGCGGCACGCCCGTGCTCGCGCCGAAAGGAGTCCTCCCGAGCGTGACGGCCGCCGCCTTTTTCGGCGGCCACGCCGCGTTGGCGCCCCTGAAAGCGGAGAACCTCCGCGAGGGGTCGATCCTCCTCGGCTCGCTGACGATGGCGACGCCGATCCTCACGCTCGACGAGGCGCCGTGCGCGCGCCCTCCCGAGATGCTCGCGCGCATCGCGGAATTCAATCGCCGTCTGCTGGAAGATCCGGCCCTTGGCACGGAGCTCTAGCACGGACTACACTTTCATTCCTATGGCCAGGCCCCGCCCCACCTCCCCGTCCCGCCACGTCCTTTTCACGGGCTTTCCCGGGTTCATCGGGGCGCGGGTCATCCCGCGCCTCCTCGAGCTCGCACCCGACACCACCTTTCACGGACTCGTCCAGGAGAAGTTTCTCTCGGCGGCCGACGCGTCCGTCGCCGCCCTCGCCGAGGAGCATCCCGGCACGAAAGGGCGCATCCGCCTCGTCGTCGGCGACATCACGTCGCCGGGCCTCGGCCTCGCGGCGTCGAAGGCGAAGGAGCTCCAAAAGAGCCTCGCGGGCTGCTTCCATCTCGCGGCGGTCTACGACCTCGCGGTCGCGCGCGACGTGGGCATGCGCATCAACGTGGAAGGCACGAAGAACGTCCTCGAATTCCTCGGCGGCGCGCCTTCCTTTCACCGCCTCGACTACGTCTCGACGGCGTACGTTTCGGGCACGGCCGTCGGCACGTATCGCGAGACGGACCTCGACGTGGGGCAGAACTTCAAGAATTTCTACGAAGAGACGAAGTTCCTCGCCGAGGTGGCCGTGAAGGGGAGCGGCCTTCCCACGGCGATTTACCGGCCGGGCATCGTCGTCGGCAGCTCGAAGACGGGGGAGACGGCGAAGTTCGACGGCCCCTACTACTCGCTGAACGCCATGGGCGTCCTTCCGTCGCCCGGCGCTTTCATCAAGGTGGGTACGGGCGAGGCGCAGGTGAACCTCGTGCCCGTGGACTTCGTCCTCGAGGCGATCGCCCGCCTCTCGACCTGGGAGGGCGCCATCGGAAAGACGTACCACCTCACGGACCCGCACCCGTCGACCGCGTTCGAAATCGAGGAGATGTTCGCAAAGGCGCTCGGGAAGTCGTTCGTCTATGTGCCGGTGCCGCACGTCGTAGCGAAGCTGCTCTTCACGCCGTCGCTGATCCAGAAGTCGTTCGGGATGCCCGTCCAGTCGCTCGACTACTTCGACCATCCCGTGAGCTACGACTCCACGCAGGCCACGGCGGACCTCGCGCGCTTCGGCGTCGCGTGCCCGCCGTTCACGGACTACGTCCAGAAGCTCGTCGCCTTCTGGCGCACGAAGAAGGACACGATCAAGCGCGGAGCGATGATTTGAGGCCACCGTTTCCCTTCACGAACGCGCCGATCATCGACGGTCAGGACGTGAAGACGGGCGCGGCTTTCGCGGCCGTGAACCCCGCCACGGCCGAGCCGTTCGCGGAGGTGGTCCGGGCCGGCCCGCGCGAGATCGACATGGCCGTCGCTTCGGCGCGGAAGGCGTTTCTCTCGTGGTCGAAGACGCCCGTGGCCAACCGGCAACGGTACCTCGCGCGCCTGCTCGAGGAAGTGCGCCGCGCGCACGACGACGTGGCCCGCCTCATCGCCACCGAGCAGGGCAAGCCCGTGGGCGAGGCGCGTGCCGTGGACATCGTGCCCGCCGCCGACACGCTCCGCTATCTTTCGCGCCACGCGGGCGATCTTCTCGCCGAGCAGCCCATCGACTACGCGCAGATCCTCTTCGCGCACAAGAAGGGCCGTTACCGCTTCGAGCCTCTCGGCGTCATCGCGGTCGTGACGCCCTGGAACTTTCCGTTCGGCATTCCGTTCGTCGAGATCGCGGCCTGCCTCGCGGCGGGCAACACGGTCGTGCTGAAGCCCGCGTCGGCCACGGCGCTCACGGGCCTCGCGGTCGGGGACCTCTGCCGCCGCGCGGGCCTGCCGCCCGGCGTCGTGAACGTCGTGACGGCCGGCGGCGCGGACACGAACGTCCTCATCGAGCACACCGGCATCGCGAAGGTGCTTTTCACGGGCTCGGTCCAGACCGGCGTCGAGGTGATGCAGCGCGCAGCGAAGAACCTCACGGGCGTCGTCCTCGAGCTCGGCGGCAAGGACGCGGCCGTCGTCGCGGCCGACGCGGATCTCGACCGCACGGCCGCGGGTCTCGTCTGGGGCGCGTTCGTGAACGCCGGCCAGACCTGCGGCTCCGTCGAGCGCGTGTACGTCGTCAAGGACGTGGCCGCGGAGCTCATTTCGAAGATCGTCGCGCGGACGAAAGCGCTTCGCCTCGGCAATCCGCTCTCGAGGACGACGGACATGGGTCCGCTCACGACCTCCGACCAGCGGGACCTCGTCGAGGAGCATCTTCAGGATGCCGTCTCGCGGGGCGCGAAAGTCCTCACGGGCGGCGAGCGCCCGCGTGCGAAGGGATGGTGGTTCCCTCCGACCGTCCTCACGGGCGTCGACCACGCGATGCGCGCGATGTGCGACGAGACATTCGGGCCGCTCCTGCCCGTCATGTCGGTGGACTCGCTCGACGAGGCAATCCGGCTCGCGAACGACTCCTCGTTCGGCCTCACGGCCTCCGGGTGGACGCGCTCGCGCCGTACGGCGCGCAAGCTCGCCGAGGAGCTGCAGGCGGGGACGGTCACGATCAACGACCACCTGTTCTCCTTTGGGGAGCCCACCGCGACGTGGGGCGGCGTGAAAAAGTCCGGCATCGGCCGCAGCCACGCGGGCTTCGGCCTCCACGAGCTCGTGAACATCAAGCATGTGAGCGTGGACCTCGCGGACACTCCGGCGATGCCGTGGTGGTACCCGTACGACGCCGCATTCCATGCGTTCACGAAGAGCGCCTTCGGAACGCTCTACTCGAACGATCCGCTCACGAAGGTGCCGGACGCTCTCGGGCTCCTGCGCAGCGGACGATTCTTCGGATACGTGAAGGTCTCGGCGCTCGCCTCGCAGCTCGGAAAGGTGTTCTGACGAGGGGGCATCGTAGAATCGTGGCGTGGGAAGCCTGCGATATCCGGAAGACGCGCGCAGCTGGCCGGTTGACTTCCGGCTCAAGGAGTCCGACAGCTTCTTCGGAGAGCGCGGAGTCGTTCACAGGACTCTGCGCACGCTGGCTGATCGGCTGCGGGAAGAGACCATTCCCTTCGCGATCGTCGGCGGGATGGCGCTCAACCTTCATGGCTATCGGCGTGAGACCGTGGACGTGGACATTCTGATGACGCGCGAAGGCCTCGCGCGATTCCACGAGCGCCTGGTCGGGCGCGGCTACTCACTCGCCTTTTCGGGGGCGCGAAAGACGTTTCGGGACCCGGACACGGGCGTTAAGGTCGAGGTGCTCACGACGGGCGAGTTCCCCGGCGACGGCAAACCGAAACCCGTCGCTTTCCCGGATCCCGCGCACGTGTCGGTGAACCTCGAGGGCTATCCGGTGATCACTCTCGAGAAGCTGATCGATCTCAAGCTGGCCTCGGGCCTTTCCGCTCCGCATCGCATGGGCGATCTCGTTGACGTCCAGCGCCTCGTCGAGGAGCTTCACCTGCCGCAGGATCTCGACGCAAAGCTTGACCCGAGCGTCCGCGCGGAATACCACCGCCTCTGGGAGCTGGCGCAGCACGCCGGCGAAGGACCGCAGGAGAGAGGCTGAGGGCCATCTCTCTAGAATCCGGACGTGGGCGCGCCTCCGGATCTCTCCCTCTATCCCGACCAGCCTGGCATCTACCTCTACAAGGACGCGAAGGGGAAGATCCTTTACGTCGGCAAAGCGCGGTCTATCCGCAAGAGGCTGGCGTCGTACTTCAACACGGGCCCGAAGCACGTGCGCACCGAGGCGATGCTCGCCGAGTTCGACACGATCGACACGGTCGTCGCCAAAACCGAGAGCGAGGCGCTCGCACTCGAGAACGCGTTCATCAAGAAACACAAGCCGCGCTACAACATCCTCCTCCGCGACGACAAGACGTACCCCTACATCAAGGTCACGACGGGGGAGGACTGGCCGCGCGCGTTCGTGACGCGGCGGGTGCTGAAAGACGGCGACAGCTACTTCGGACCTTTCCTGCCGGCGCGCACGTGCCGCGGCGCGATGAAGATGGTCCAGCGGATGTTCCAGATCCGCACGTGCCGCATCGAGATCGACGGCACGCTGCCGCGCCCGTGCCTCTACTACGACATGCACGCCTGCCTTGGCCCGTGCGTCGCCGGCCTCACGACGAAGAGCGCGTACGACGACGCGGTGAAGGACGTGCTTCTGTTCCTCTCCGGACGGAACGAGGAGCTGCGGCCGCGGCTCGAGGTGAAGATGCGCGCAGCGGCCGAATCGGAAAACTTCGAGATGGCCGCGGCATACCGCGATTGCCTGCGCACGGTCGAGGAGCTCGCGGAGAAACAGCGCGTCCAGTCGGTCTCGGGCGAGGACGTGGACATCTTCGGCGACTTCTCGGACGGCGGCAACGTCGCAGTCGCGCTGCTCTTCGTGCGTGGCGGGGTCGTCCTCGACTCGCGAGAGTACTTCTGGGAGGGCCTCGGCGACGTGCCAGCCGAGGAGTTCTGGGTGTCGCTTCTGTCGCAGTACTACGACACGGTGGCCGAGGGCGCATCCGGATCCGCGGGCGGGACGACGTTCCTCCCGCGCGAGATCCTTCTGCCCGTCGACCTGCCCGAACCCGCCCTCGAGCCGATCGAGACGTGGCTCACGGAGCGGAAGGGGTCGCGCGTCACGATCAAGACGCCGCGCCGCGGCGCGGCCTTCGAGCGCGTCCAGATCGCCCGCGACAACGCGCGCCAGAATCATCTCCGGCGCTTCCGGCGCGTGCGCGAGCGAGGGGAGAAGGCGACGCTCGCCCTCGCGAGGGCGCTCGACCTTGACCGCCGTCCGTCCCGGATCGAATGCTTCGACATTTCACACCTTTCGGGGAGCGAGACGTATGCGTCCTGCGTCGTCTTCGTGGACGGTGAGCCCGCGAAGGACGAGTACCGCCTCTTCCGCATCGAGCGGCCGGGCGTCGACGACTTCGCGTCGATCGCCGAGGCCGTTTCGCGTCGGTACGCGCACGCGAAAGACGAGGGGAGACCGCTGCCAGACCTTCTCCTGATCGACGGCGGCAAGGGCCAGCTCTCGGCGGCTCTCGGGGCGCTCGACCGGATCGGAATCGACATGGCGGCGGCCTCTCTCGCGAAGCGCGAGGAGCAGGTATTCGTGCCGGGCCGCTCCGCGCCGATCGTCCTCCCGCGGACGAACGCCGGCCTCAAACTGCTCCAGCGGACCCGCGACGAGGCGCATCGCTTCGGCCTGAAGACGCACCGGCGGGCGCGCGGCAAGCACGCGCTCGAGAGCCCGCTTCTCGCGATCGGCGGCCTTGGCCCCGCGCGCGTGAAGACTCTTCTCGCCGCCTTCGGTGGCTCCGAGGCGGTCCTCGCGGCCACGGACGAAGCGCTCGCGGCGGTCGCCGGCAAGGCGGTCGCCGCCCGGATCACGCGCTTTCGGGAAAAGCGCGTCGCCGAAAGATCCATTGCCGCTGCTACACTTTCCAAGGAATGACGCCCCACAGCAGCGACAGCCGCATCCGGATGCTGACCGGCGGGTCCCTCGAGCGCATCCCGTTTGCGGAGGTCGTTCGAAGCCTCTATCGGGAACGCGCGACGGCGAAGCTGCTCGTGTCCCGGAGCGGTGAGGAGCGGACGTTCTCGTTCGACCGGGGCCAGATTCTTTTCACGAGCTCGAATCGCGAGGCGCAGCTCGTCGGGGAGCTTCTTCGCACGTTCGGCCTCGCGGACGAGAACCTTCTCCTGTCCGCCTTCGAGAAAGCGCTCAACGAGCCCGGTCAGGGCCTCGCCCGGGCGCTCACCGAGTCGGGAGCCGTTCCCGGTTACGTCGTGGAGGCCGCCGTCCGGGCCCTCTCGGAACGCCTCTTCTTCGACACGCTCAAGTGGACGAGCGGAGTCTTCACGGTGACGCCCCTCGACGCGGCGCCCGACGTGCCCGCGAAGATGGATCGCCCGACGGGGGGAATGCTTCTCGAGGCGCTGCGCCGCCTGCCCGCGCCCGCGTCCCAGCTCAACTCTCCTCTCGATCCGGGGGCGCGGCCGGTGTTCGCTCCCGATCTCCTTCTCCGCTATCAGGCGATTCTCGTCTCGGCCGCGGAAGCGGAAGTGCTCGGCAAGGTGGATGGGGCCACGACCGTGGAGCAGATCCACCGCGACCAGCGCATCGTCGCGCGGCTCGCGGCCACGGGCCTCGTGCAGCTCGTGGCTCAGGGGAGGCCCATCGAAAAGAGCAGCGTCGCCGAAGGTCTCCTGTTCCTGAACGTCGAGATTGCGGGCGCGCAGCCTCCCGCGCGCGTCGCCGAGCAGCACGAGCTCCAGCGCGAGCTCGTCTGGAACACCTACCGGCGCCTGGATTGGGCGTCGCACTACGATCTCCTCGGTGTCGAGCCCGGGGATCCGAGCGAGGCGATCGTGAAGGCGCTCCACGAGCGCGCACGCCTCTTCCACCCCGACCATCATCTGAAGGCGCATCTTGGGGACGCCCGCAACGCCCTCGAGGCGCTGTTCGCCCGCCTCCGGACCGCCGAACGCGCATTCCGCAGTCCCGAGGCGCGCGCGGCATACGACCGGACGCTCGAGGTGAGCGCGGACACCATCGCGCTGCCGGGCACGGCGCCGACCATGGAGGTCCAGAAGGAGATCGCCCGGAAGAACTACACGCGCGCGAAGGTGCTGTACGAGGAGGAGGACTTCTACCCGGCGTACGAGATGACACGCCAGGCCGTCGAGTTCGACCCCGGCCAGAAGGAGTACTGGGTGCTCCTCTCGAGAATTCAGCGCAAGAACCCGAAGTGGGTGAGGCAGGCCACGGAGACGATGCGGCGCGCCGTCAAGTACATCCCAGACAACGTCGAATTGTGGTGGGAGCTGGCGGAGGCCTGCGGGCACGAGCGGAACGAGCCGGAGCGCGTGAAGGCCCTGGAAGAGGTCATGCGGCTCGACCCGGCGAACCGCCGGGCCCAATCCGCGCTCTCCGAGATCTCGGCCAAGGCGAGCCGATGACGAACGGACTTCCCCAGCTCTTCGGGACCGGGCTCGGCCTGTCGGCGGCGGCGGGCCTCAACTCCTATGCCGTGCTGCTCGTGTACGGAGCCATGGCGCGTTTCTTTCCCGAGGATTATCCCGGTGCGATCGCCCGCCTGCTCGCCTCGACTGCGGCCCTCAGTGTGACGGCGATCCTCTTCTTCATTGAGTTTTTCGCCGACAAGATTCCGGGGCTCGACCATTTCTGGCATCTCCTCCACTCCTTCGTCCGGCCGGTCGTGGGCGCCCTCGTCGCTCTCGCCGTGGTCCAACCCGAAGGGTCGGCCGTCCTGAACGTCGTCGCGGCCGGGTCGGGCGGAACGGTCGCCCTCGTCTCGCATCTCGTGAAGAGCGCCACGCGCCTCACGTCGACGGCCCTCACCGCGGGCATCGCGAACGCCGGGATCTCCCTCGCGGAGGACATCGTCGCGTTCCTGCAGAGCCTCGTCTCGATCTTCCTGCCGCTCGTGGCGCTCCTCGTCGTCGCGGCGATCGGCCTCCTTTTCGTTCTCGCCGTCCCGCGCATGGCGCGGTCGATCGATCTCTTCGGCCGCCGCCGCTCCGGAGGGCCCCCGGCGGGTGCGGCCGTTCTGGTCCTGCTCTTGCTCGCGGCGCACGGGGCCCTCGGCGCGCGGCCCGACGACGCCCTCACGAACGTGGGCGGCGTCCCGCCCGAAGTCGCCGGCGCCCACGACATTGCGCGACTCGACGGCGACGCCCGCCTCGATCGCATCCTCCTCGTCCTGCCGCATCGGAACCCGGAAGTCCTCGCGCGGCTGCTCGCCGACCAGCAGGATCCCGCGTCTCCGGACTTTCGGCGGTGGCTCGCTCCCGCGGAGTTCGAGCAGCGCTTCGGCGCCTCGGACGCGGACGTCTCGGCGCTGCGCGACTGGCTGACGAGCCACGGTCTCGAAGTCGAGGACGCGCCCGCCGGCCGCGCCGCTCTCGTCTTCTCCGGCCGCGCCGCGGACGTGGAGAGCGCCTTCGACACCGAGCTTCACGAGCTATTCGTCAAGGGCCAGGTCCGCATCGCAAATGTGCGGCCGGCGCGCCTTCCGCTGGGCCTCGCACGGCGGGTTGCGGGCGTCCTGTCGCTTCATTCGTTTCCCCGGCGGCGCCCGCTCGCGCACCGCGCGCCCGCGTACACCCAGGGAACCAACCACTACCTCGCGCCGGCCGATTTCACCGCGATCTACAACGTCGACGCCCTGCCGGCGGGGATCAACGGCAGCGGCCGAACGATCGGCCTCCTCGCGCAGACGAACGTCAACGTCGCGGACACCACGTTCTTTCGCAGCTACTTCGGCCTGCCGGCGAACGATCCCATCGTAAGGCTCAACGGATCGGACCCCGGTATCCAGAAGGACGACGAGATCGAGAGCGATCTCGACCTGCAGTGGTCCGGAGCGATTGCCCCGGCGGCCCAGATCCTCCTCGTCGCGTCGCAGTCGACGGCGACGGCATTCGGCGTGGACCTCTCGGCGCTCTATGCGGTCAGCACCAACCTCGCGGACGTCCTCTCGCTGTCGTACGGAGCGTGCGAACTTGAATTCGCCGACGTCGACACCGCCTTCTACACGAACGTCTGGGCGCAGGCCGCGGCCCAGGGCATTTCCGTCTTTGTCGCCTCGGGCGACTCGGGCGCCGCGGGCTGCGATCCGACCGGCGTCAATGCGTCGAGCGCGAGCGTGAACGGCCTCTGCTCGTCGCCCTACGCCACCTGCGTGGGCGGGACGCAGTTCAACGACGCAAGCAGCCCGTCGACATACTGGAACCCCTCGAACGACCCAACAACGAAGGGATCCGCGAAGGGCTACATCCCCGAGACCACCTGGAGCGGAAGCGGCGGCGGCAAGAGCATCCTCTTCGCGCGCCCGCCCTGGCAGAACGTCGCCGGTCTGCCCGCCGACAATGCCCGCTACGTGCCGGACGTCTCGGTTGCCGCCTCGACCAACACGCCATACATGGCCGTGCAGGGACACACCACCGGCTCGACCGGCCTCGTCCTCTATGGCGGAACGTCCGTCTCTTCTCCGGCCTTCGCCGGGTTGGCGGCGCTCCTCTCGCAGAAGGCGGGCACGCGCCTCGGAAACCTGAACCCGCTTCTCTATGCGACCGGTCGCGCGCAGTACGGCCTCGCGAACGCGTCGAGCGCCGCACCTCTCGCGGCCGGTTCGCCGGTGTTCCACGACGTCACGACCGGAAACAACGCGGCTCCCGGAGTTGCGGGATACGCCGCCGGCCCCGGTTACGATGCCGCGACCGGCCTCGGCTCCGTCGATGCGTTCGCGCTCGCCTCCGCGCTCCCCGCCCCCGCTCCCTCCTCGACGGACTTCACGCTCGGGGCGAATCCCGCGACGCCGGTTCTCGCCGTGGGAGGAAGCGTGGTCGTGAACCTAACGCTCTACCAGATCGGCGCCGCCGATGGAGACGCCGTCGTCACGGTGACCCTCGCGGGCCTTCCCTCGGGCGTGACGTCCGAGTTCAGGCCGGGAAATGCCGCGGACCCCGCAACCGGCGTTCTCTCGCGAGCGCAGCCTGCAACGCTGACCCTGAGCGCCTCTCACGGGGTCGCAGCGGGCACTTATCCCCTTCAGCTCCAGGCCACGTCCGGATCGGTCGTGCGCAGCCTCACGCTCTTCCTCACGGTCGGAAGCGGCGCGGCGACGCCGCCCTCGGGGGCGGTCGTGCAGGCGCCCGTGGTCCTCGACGTGTTCGGCGCCGCCTCCTCGCACTACACGTCGGATTTCGTGGCGGTGAACCGGAGCGCGTCCGACGCGACGCTCATCCTCGTCTACGTTCCGGCGTCCGGCACCCCCGGCGCCGGCGGACCCGCCGTGGCGCGCACGCTGCCTGCCGGGCGGCAGCTCTACGTTCCCGACGTCATCGCGTTCCTCGCGGCGAATGGATGGGCGCTGCCTTCGGACAGCTCCGGCAAGCTCGGAACGTTCTTCGCGACGTTCGTCGGCGTGAGCGACCCGGCGGCGGTTTTCGCCGGATCGCGCACCTCGACCCCGAACCTGTCAGCCTCCGTCGGCGGGGCTTTCGGGCTATTCGAGCCGGCCGTGCCTTCCGGAGGCGCGAACGGGTCCGGGGACACCTGGATCTACGGCCTGCGGGAAAACACCCTCTTCCGCTCGAACCTCGCGGTCGTCCATGCGCCGGGCACGGCTTCCAGCGCGACGTCCGGCCCCGTCTCCCTCGAAATCCAGCTCTACGACGGCGACAGCGGCGCGCTGGCGGGAGCGCCTCTCACACAGACCCTTCAGCCGGGCGAGTTCTTCCAGTTCAACTTTATCCTCCGGTACACCCCCGTGCTGGTCCAGCTGGGGATCACGAACGGCTACGCGCGGGTTAGGCGCACGTCGGGCACCGACCGCTTCATCGCCTACGGCGTCGTGAACGACGGCGGCAGCGCTGGCGGCGGCACCTCGGACGGCAGCTTCCTCGTCGCGAACGCGACCGAGGGCCTCGTGCCGATCCTCCTCGACTTGCCCGGCCCGCCGCACTTCACGACGGACCTCACGCTCACGAACCCCACGTCCGCGCCCGTGACCGTCACCCTGACGTACACGGCGTCGTCGGCATTCTCGGGGCTGGGGAGCGGGACCGTGACGACGACGCTCGAAGCGAGGCAGCAGCTCGTGAATGAGAACGCGCTCTCCTACCTGCGCGGGCTCGATCTCGCGATCCCCACGACCGGCTACCAGGGCGGGACGCTGCTCGTGAGCGGCGCCGTTGCCCAGGCCCGCACGTCGAACCCAAACCCCGACGCGATCGTAGGCGGCTCGTACGGGCTCTCGTATCCGGCGGTCGCGACGTCCGCGCGCGCAAAGGGAGAGGCATGGGTCTACGGCTTGCGCCAGGACGCGGACGTCCGCAGCAATCTCGCGATCGCGGACGCCCGCGCCGGAAGCAGCGGGACGGTTACCTACGTCGTTGACGTGTTCGACGCCGATACCGGGTCGACGACGCCCGTCCAGACGCTGACTCGACCGCTGACGGGCGGGCAGTGGACGCAGATAAACGGAATCCTCTCGGGCGCCGGCATCGCGCACGGCTACGTGCGCATTCGGCCGGACTCGGGCACGTCGGACTTCGTCGTCTACGGCGTCGTGAACGACGGGCCCTCGATCGGCTCGCGCACCTCGGACGGCTCGTACGTCCCGATGGTCGTCATCAACTGATATCCTCGCCTCGACTCGGGCCGGACAGGCGGTCGCCGCTCTCGACGCTTCGGCGGAAGGAGGGGAGGAAAGTCCGGACTCCCGCGGGCAGCGTGCCGGAGAAATTCCGG
>Ga0208080_1000908_pt1 | contig 14760 bp, 11 predicted proteins | sample NGESurdeep092012_3_FD_184476 | JGI IMG/M metagenome (GOLD analysis project Ga0208080, IMG submission 184476) | Arctic peat soil microbial communities from Barrow, Alaska - NGEE Surface sample 210-3 deep-092012 (SPAdes) | ecosystem: Environmental > Terrestrial > Soil > Wetlands > Peat ...
CACTTTCGCGCTCGATGAACTGATGTCGGCCGCTCTCGACGCGCACGCCAAAGTCGTCCTCGTCGGTGACTGGGCACAACTCTCCAGTGTGGACGCCGGGGGAATGTTTCGCACTCTCGTGCGTGACCGGGGTGACGGTGCCGCGACCCTCGCGGACGTTCGCCGCTTCAGGGCCAACTGGGAGAAGCAGGCCAGCCTCGAGGTCCGTAGCGGCACGAGCTCGGCGCTTGGCACGTACGCGACGCACGGGCGACTCGCGGACGGAACTCGCGACGACATGCTCGACGCGCTCTATGCCGCGTGGAAGAGCGACACGAAGCGTGGCCTGCACTCGTTGATGCTGGCCAGCGACACCGCGACCGTCAACGAACTCAATGCTCGCGCCCGCGCGCAGCGTGTCGCCAGTGGCGAAGTCGTCGAGGAAGGGGTCAACGTTGCCGGTGCCATGACTGCTGGCGCCAATGACCTCGTCGTGACGCGCGAGAACAACCGACGTCTTTCAACGGACACGGGCTGGGTCAAGAACGGTGACGTATGGACCGTTTCGGCGACGCACGCCGATGGTTCGATGACCGTCACTCGAGTCAATGGACACGGCACGGTCCTCTTGCCAGCCAGTTACGTCGCCGAGAACGTCGAACTGGCGTACGCCTCGACGGCACACCGAGCCCAGGGACGCACCGTGGACACCGCGCACGCGTTCGCCAGTCCCACCACCACTCGCGAAGTGCTGTACGTGGCCCTGACGCGAGGATCTAACTCCAACCATCTCTACGTGGACACCCACTACGACCCCGATCCGTCAACCGGCCACGACGGGATGACCGAAATCCCATGTGCCATCGAAGTGCTCGCCGGCGTACTGCGCCACGAGGGAGCCGACGTGTCCGCTACCGACATGATCCGTCTGTCCCAGACCCAGTCAATCGCCGCACTCGTTGCCGAGTACGACACCATTCTCACCTTGGCCGATGGTGGGCACTGGGACGAGGTGCTTAACCAGTCGGGGCTCAACGCCACCGAGTTCGCCCAGGCCAAGGTCTCCCCCGCGTACGCGGCGCTTCTCGCGCAGCTACGAGACGCTGAAAATCGCGGATTCGACATTCACACCGAACTGCCCATGCTGGTCGCGGGTCGTTCGTTCGACGACGCCGATGACGTCGCTAGTGTTCTGCACCACCGCATCGATCGCTACGTCACCGGCGTGGGCTGCCCCAGCCCACCGGCGAGTGAACTCGTCGCTGGCATCTTCCCCCGGCCGAGCGGGATCACCGACCCCGACATCGTGCTCGCACTTAACGATCGCGCCGACGCCATCGAGGAGCGGGCCCACGAACTCGCCACCATCGCCATTGAACATGGCGACGCCTGGGTGCAGGACTTCGGCGATCCTCCTGAGACGGACGAACAGTACGAGCAGTGGGTACTGGAAGTTGCCACCGGCGCGGCTTACGTTGATCGATGGGGTATTGACAACCCTGACACCATCCTCGACGATGCAACCGTTAACCACGAGCAAGGAGCTCAGCGAAGTCGTGTCCTGGGTGCCGCCCAGAGGGCCAATGTGCTCACCGTGGTTGAGACGCCACCGGCGAAGGCCGCATACGTATTTTCCGGCGACGACCTCCTGGAGCCGCCCAACCAAGATTTTGAACTTGACCTGTAGCCCGAGCGCGTTGGCGATATTGACCACTGTGCAAGTCTGAGGGAAGCCTTACGCCTTATTGCAAGGCCACAATTCAAACTGGCCCTTCCAGGGCAGATTTAGGAATTCGGTTCGTGAGAATTAATGATCACTCAGTCAGCCCGCACGGACGGCTTGGCGCTTCGCGCACGCCGTCCTCGGGTTGGAGGACTTGGAGAAGTCAGTGACTCAAACAGCGGTGCGTGATGAACTCGCATATACGTCAAGAGACCTCACTCCGGAATTCACCGGAGCGAGAGATCGACGTCGCGGGTGGACTGTGAATCACACCGTTGATAAGTGATTCCATTACCGAGTCACCAGATATTCAGCATGTTGGAGGTTAGAGCCTGTACCGTGTCATCAGGAGATTCCCTATGGCACAAAACGAGCTCGACTGGGAGGGTCCCGCTTGGGAGTCACACTGCCTTGACCTGCTCAGACTTCGTTACAAAGAGCCTGGACACTTCCAAAGAATTCCCTCCAGGGACCAGGGTGATCTCGGGATCGAAGGGTTTTCGATCGACGGTTGCGTTTATCAGTGTTACGCACATGAGGGGGCTCTGCCAACTAAGGAAAGATACGAGAAGCAGCGCAAGAAATTGACTACCGATTTAAAGAAATTGGTAATTAACGAGGTCGAACTGCGAACGATTTTGGGGACCGTGAAGATTCGGACATACGTTTTCATGACGCCCATTCACGACAGCAAGAGACTCAATGCGCATGCCAAGACTAAGGCAGCCGAGATACGGGGGATGGACCTTTCGATTTGTACAGAAGATTTTGACATCATCATCCATACGGAAGCTGATTATCCCGTTGAAAGAGCGGAAATACTCAACCTTGGGCTTGACCGTTTTCGGTTCCCGCCCTTTTCATCGTCGAGTCAGGCCGTTGACCATTTCATCAACACCAATCCAGAATTCTTAGCAATCATTACCGAGAAGTTAACTCGAATTCGTGAACTTGATCGGGACGAAATTGAACAACTCCTCAAACACCTAGTCAGCCAAAAGCTCGATGCAGATAACAAACTGAGTGAGATTCGCCGCACCTATGTTGATGGTTGGGAACGAATCCAATCTGCGCGTGCAATCAGGGAGACTTCTCTAGCCGTAAGTTCAATTCTCAGCGTTTTGGACTCTAGAGTTCTTCTTTCAACAACATCTATGGAATACAAGCAGATGCTCTTAAGCGAATTCGGCTTTCTTTCCGAAGAAGCTGCCGAGGTTATTGCGTGGGGGACTACCACAGACTGGCTAGCAGAATGTCCGCTGAACTTTCGCACGGCAGGTAGTCGATGAGCCCCACCATTGACTCAGACGTCGAGGCACGTGAGCCAAATTCCGGATTTACATTCGTAAGAAGACCTACTTCGGTTCCGCCTGACATTAGGCCCGAATGGAGAATTCCGTTGGTTCTTATGATGGTCAAGCAATGTAGAGGCGGCAAGGCAAGTCGCGAGCAGTTGCACGTGTTGAATACGATTTTTCTGAATCGAGACTCCTATACGAGCTTGATTATGGAATTGAATGGACACTCTGCTCCAGTTTCGACCATCGTTCAGTACGAGGCAGCGTTTGATCGTGCACTGAATTGGGCAGAGGGATTTGGTTTCCTGATCATTAACGACAGCAACAGATTTGTCTTGACTGAACTCGGAAATTCCATTGTCACAGCCATCAATTCAAATGATTCATTGTTCGCGTCGGAACGAATTCTGCTCGATGGATTGCCAAGGTCGTTGACTCAAAATTCAATAAGCCATGTATTGGCAGAAAGGCGCCAATCGTGAGGCTTAGATTAAGGCAATTCGAATTCCGAGCAGTGACGTCGAACGGGGACTACGGAGTGACCATCCCGTTCTCGACAGGCCTAGTGGTATTAAGGGGTGACAATTCGAGTGGAAAATCAACGTGTCTTCAAGGTGTTATTTACGCCCTAGGAATGGAAGGAATGCTGAGCTCGTCACAATCGATTCCCTTGCCGCACGTTGCCACGGCATTCTTGACAGATGACGATCACAACACAACACACGCAGTTTTGGAGAGTAGCGTCACTCTTGAGTTCGAAAATGAACGAGGGCAGGTAGCGACAGTACGTCGATACGCCAAGCACGATACTTTCGATACCCGCCTAATTAGGATGTGGGAAGGGCCACTTCTTACCGGCGGCGGCGCGATACCCGAAAAGTCATTCTTTGTGCGGAGACCAGGGTCAGCCCAAAGAGAAGCCGGCTTCTATCACTGGCTGGCGGAATTCATTGGTTGGGAGTTGCCTGAAGTACCACGTTACGACGGAACTCAATCTCTTCTTTATCTAGAGACGATATTTCCCCTTTTCTTTGTTGAACAAAAGAGAGGCTGGGCGGGAATTCAAGCTCAAACACCTACATATTTTCGAATCCGTGACGTTGGACGACGGAATGTTGGATTTGTCCTGAAACTCTCTGGCAGCGATATTGCGGAGAAACGTCAAGCTCTTAAAGAGCGAATGGCTCAGTGGAGAAATAGGTGGGAGGAGGCTCTTTCGGCCTTCAAAGAAGGCGCATCCAATTCGGGAGTCATCGCGCAAGGCATGCCTGAGACCCCTCAGGTTGACTGGCCATCGGACATTGCTCCGACCTTATGGATTGTGGGAAAGGATGAACTCATTCCGATTGATTTGGAATTGAGCCAACTTAGGACTGACATTGAAGCGCTGAACGGCCGACTGATACCAAGCGCTGGCGCAAAAGCAGATGCAGTCTCAGAAAGTCTGCGGCGAAATCTTGATGAACTTCATGAGATATCGAACTTGATTAACGGGCTCTACAGAGAAGTGGTAATGGAAGAGGACCAGATTCGAAGTCTCGCAAGTAGGTCCCATTCGCTTCGTCATGACGTCCAAAGAAGTCAGGATATCGAAACATTGAGGACCATGGGAGCTCCTGCTGACGCGTTACTGCAGGTGGATTGCCCGACATGTCACCAAGAACTTCCTTCGACTCTGCTCGATCCGTCTTCCGCAATTGTCGCGATGCCAATTGAAAGAAATATCAAACTGCTGAAAGAACAGATTGAGCTATTTGTAGCCATGGAGGAAGATTTAAACAGCGCTGTTCTCGGCAAGAAGCAGCGCTTAGTGATTTTGGAAGAGAGACAAAGAGAACTCCAACAAAATATCCGAGCTGAAAGGGAAACCCTGGTGTCGCCTCAGAATGCCCCTTCCATTGAAGATATCGAGGCACGAGTCCGAATGAGAAGCCGAGTTGAGGCTCTTGAACTCTTGCAGACTCGACTGGGCCAACTGATTGAGTCCTTAGAACCAATCTCGCTGGGATGGATGGAATGCGTCGAAGAGCAAAATCGACTTCGAGAATACGGAACTTCTGCCGACGATTTGCGTCGACTTTCGGCGCTCCAAATTAGTCTCATTGATCAACTGAGAGAGTACGGATTTTCGAGCGTGCCAAGCGAGCAGTTGTCAATTTCCGAAGACACCTACCTACCAGAACACGAAGGGTTTGACCTTGCATTTGATCTTTCAGCGAGTGACATGGTTCGGACTATCTGGGCGCATCGAATTGGTCTACTTGAAGTTGCAAGGAACTTTGAAAGTAATCACTCGCAGTTATTGGTATTTGACGAACCTCGGCAACAGAGTGCGGATCCGGTTAGCTTTAGTGCACTATTGCGCCGAGCTTCTAAGTGCGCCGAATTCGGCCAACAAGTTATCTTTGCGACGAGTGAGCCAGCCGAGGTGGTTCAGGAGATGCTTTCCGGCGTTCCGCATAGTTACATCGAGTTTCAAGGGAAACTCATTAAGAAAATCTAAGTCCGTTGGGACTACTTTCTCTTTCAAAGATCAGGCGTTTGAGCGATGAACCTTGTCAACTGAGTCGATCGATAGTTACCTCGGTCGTTGAAATACAAATAAACCGCGAGGATACGGCCGTCAGTTTAGTTGTCACCATGATCTCAAGTTACTTGCAAGAGGACGGCTCTTAAACTGGCTAAAGACATTCAGCGCGATCCGAGGGCTAACTCTAAGCGAAGGTCAACGCGGGGTAACTTCAGCAGTTGACTTGAATTTAGGTGAATTTTGATGAGCGGAGATGAATTGAAAGCCCAACCATCACAACCTCTTTGGACTTGTTTGGACCCTAACGCACAGGTCTCGAGCCGATGGCACGCAAGGAGTCAACGAAGCACTCTCGAATTGCCCAACTAAAACGCCTCCGCATAAGAAAAGGCGAGGCTTCGATTGTTTTTTCGTCGCTATCTAGCCAGACTCAATGCGAGGTTTCCGGAGATTGGCGAGATTGGATTTTCCGAGAGATCGGCCACCCAGTTCATGGAACGAACCCCGGGCGTCCTCGTCGGGCGCGGTACCTCAGATGCCGCGAAGATGACAATTGATCGAAGCGACGCTTCAATATCGAACCTGGGCTCGCCAAAACTCTCAATCGGAGCCCTTAGGCGTGGAAGCAACTTCTCAATCAGAACTGCCTCAGACTGAGGGTCGTTGAAAGCGCTCCGAATCTTGGCAACCAATTCGCTGACAGACTCCCCAATCTCGACAAGCGAAAGGAGCACAGACGCAACCGAAATCTCGCAACCCGATGGACCAGGAATTTGATTAGAAGAGAAGTTATGTGAACGAAGGTTGGTCACGGTCGTCTTCACTTCAATTCGCTCACCCTGCGTCGAGAAATCGAAGTACGCCAGATCGTCCGTATGCCAGCACCGAACCAGACGATCGGGATCCGAGGAGCGAAGTATGACCAATAACTCGCCGACGACACCACTCAGTTCCTGGGCACTGATCTCCGTTTTGAACCGATTTTCGAAGAGACTCGTGATTTCGAGAACGACACGTACAACATCCACTCCTTCTTCCTGTGTAAGTTCAATCAACGTCCTGAAGATCGCCGAAAGTGCCTCGATGTAGTCGAAGTCGTCTGGTTCACCGTTTGTCACCGCTAGAAGCGCTACATCGTCCACAGCGCCAAATTCAACGATGTCGAGGTCACAGGAACTCCAAAAGAAGAATCTCTCGCCTTTCCTATTATTGCCAACGGAGCCATTTCCCAGCACTAGGACGGCGTATCCTTCAGAATTCACACCAACGCCTACACGCCTCGCGCTGTCCCACATGGGTAGGAAGATTTTTCCTTCGCCAATCTCCCCATTGAAAGAGATGGCAGTTTTAACCTGTTCATAGGAAGGAGTATTCACGAGGTCGTCTACGCTAACAACTGGGCATCTTCGGCCGTAACCCAGAACGATACCGAGTAGCCCTTCGGTGCGACGATTGCAAGTTCAAGCGCAATAGCAACGGTGCCATCATCCAACGGGCTCTTTCGTATCCTGAGTGGTTCAACTATGAAGAGAACGGTATTTGAACCTACCTCAGACTGAAGTTTCCTTTGGCCGCCACCTATGTATTCGATCTCGCCATCAGTAATCCACTCGGGCACAAAATCTTGGGATGGATCGAGATATCTGTTGCTCCAATCACTCCACATTGATTGAGAAGTGAAGTCCTTCACCAATTGTTGGTCCTGGGTCCGAAATGAACGAACTCCCAACTTCATTTTCTTCAAAGCCTCCGGGTCGCCGTTCTCGCCAAGCTGTCTGATTCCTTCAGTACCTCTGACCGCCAACCGTAAATCGCATCCAGAAAGGCCGAGCTCTTCCAACTTTGGATCAAAAACTTCCCTCACGTCTGCAAAGCCACGCGTTCTACTTCTCCACTTGAACATGAGCTCAAGTTGCGATCTTGCCAGGTCATACAACTCCCAATTGCCATCCACGTTTAAATAGTCCTGATTTCCTATCAGTGAAGTAAGAAGAGCGGCATTTCGGACCGCATATTCGGGAAGCAAAATCTTCCTGTCGATGAAGAGCCGACTGCCTTTATTTAGAACCTTGATGTTTGGAGCCAATACGCCTCTTCTCGTTGGCTCCAGATTGCTGGTGCCGTCCTGAACATATATTGCCATCGGTCTGCTCTTATGTAGGTCCGTTTCTTCCCTATCCCAGAGGTTCGCATAATTGAAAAGTATTCGATCTGTTTGGCGCACCACCTTAAAGCGGTCAATGATCGCTCCGGGAGCAAAAATTGTGACTAAGTGGCGATACGCCCGTCTATAACCACAGAATCGCATCTGTTGACTCAGCGTGTCAAAGTTCATCACTTTTGGACTTCGCAGGAAATACGTGGTCACAAGTTGTGGAATGGTCACACCACGACCAAGGATGTCTCCCCCAACGAGTATCCACTGTTTCCGCTTGCTCCAACCTTGATCATCAAAGGGCATTTCGTTATTGCTGCTGTTGACAATCTCGATATTCGTGTTGCCCTCAAGAACCACCGACATTTCCTCGATCCAATCAGTGGGGATTCGACTTGGCAAGTTGCCTTGAAACGGATTCGCTCGTCTGAGCACCCTTTCGTAGGCCGGATTGAGCTCCTGCTTAATGAAATCCTCATTGGGACCACTTATTTGATCTTCAATCTCTTCCTTGATTCTTTGCATCCAACTTGCATACTTTGAATGATCGGCCTTTCGACCAGAAGGATGAACGAGCATTTGAACACTCATTCTTTCGTCACTGTCAACACCGACAGTCAGGTCAGCCCTTCCTGCGTAGAAAAAGTCTGGAGCCCTTCTCCGAATTTGGGCGACAACTAGGAATTCTATGAATGCGCTCTTCAGTGATGAGGGGATCGCGGTCTGCTGCATTGTCGGGACATCGTGGAGCTCAATGAGGCGTGAGGAGAATTCTTCGCTGCAGATATCCTCAATGCCGAAATACTGACTTCCAGCGCTAATGACGGAGCACAACCTTGGTCGAAGGACGGAATCGTCCGAAGTGAGCAAGACGGCCTGGGGTGTAGCCGTGTACGATAGGAGACAATTTTTCAGGTCGCTCTGGCGTATTGACTCAAGATACTTGTAGATCTCCGACTTCTCCCGTCTATTCGCTTTCGCATTCTGCGACGCTTGATCTGCCTCATCGTCAATGATGACAACACTGAGTTGGTCACCGAAATCGCTACGGAGTTCATCGAGGATAATCTTGAGGGCCTCAACACGCTTTACGTGTTCCAGCATCGCGAGAACCGGAAGAACACCAATCTTCGAACCTTTCTCCTCGCGCGCAATACTTTCGATTCGCTTCTGGACCATCCTCTTAAGCTCAACGAGCCAACCCGCCTTCGTTCCAGACAATTCCGTCGAAGTGGGAATTGGGCGGACAAGGACCTTGTGGCTCTGCAATCCATTCACATCGGTTTCGAGTCGGTCCCGTGTTTGAAAATTCAATTGACCTGTCACGCCAGAAATCAGTACGACCAAAGTGCATGGAGTGTTAACCAGCGATGAAACGATTCCTAACATGTGTGCGGTTTTGCCACTCTGTATTTTTCCAAGAACCAGATGGCTGTCGTTAGTGACATCTTCGAGTCGAAGGAATGCGTCAATTCGTTTCGTGACGTGCTCGATGTCGCGAGCTAGACCCGCAAAATCTGACAGCCCAACTGACTCTCCATTAAATCGAATCAACTTTTTCTTCTGGGCGGCGAGATATTCATCAAGAACAGACGAGTTGCTGTTGCGAATGGATGCAGTCGGCGCCATCAGCCACCTTCTTTGTGATCGATTCGACCCCGCTTATCTAGCAATGCATTCATCTTCCTTCGAAATCGGGAGCGCTCTTGCGCGGATCCCGATAGGAAGATCTCAGTTCCCGTGATAAAGAGCGCGAACCTCAAGAACAGTCGACGAAGGTCGCCCTCCAAGGGAGGGAGATCCGAAAAAGCCAAGTGATGATCATTGACAATTGCGTGATGGTTGAATTCTCCGGCATTCTGGTCAATCACCTCCAAGAACTCAGCGTCGGGGTCACTCGAAAAGTCAAAGGTCACCTTGTGGATGTGACCTTCAAAATCGGCCAACGTCATGTTCAAAGACCTTCCAAGATCCAGTTGAATTGGCGAATTCACCTCATTGTTTGGTGCCTCATCACCATGTGATGTGCCTCCATCGACGATCGTCTTTTCGAAACTCTCAACTTCCTCGGTAAAGACGACTTGATCAGACTTAATAGCACCTTGAGTTCTTTTTCGACGACGTACGTTGAGCGCCTGCGACAAGTAATCCTTTCGCGGCTGCTTCAAGAACTCGGTCAAGGCTTCAACAAAACTTGACTCTTGTTCGGCCGTCCAAGTCACTGAGTCGGTCGTTATCGACTTACCGAAGGCACTGACGTCAAATTCACCTACGAGTGTTTGGTCGATATAGCCGCCTGGTTGTCCAAAGATCCTTTCAGGCCGGTACGCACCGCGTTCGAGAGATAAATCTGAAGTGTCTATGTCCACGCCTGCAGCGATTCCAGCAATACCCTTGCCTCTGTACTGCAGAACGAAGCCTGCAAGATTCCGGCTCATCCGTTCAAGAAGTCCGACCCAACCTTCTATAACAAATCCATCCTCAAGCACCAGTCGGACTTGATCGCGCCAGAAAATCGACTCTCCACTTCCAGGCCCATCCGGTGAAGGCCAGAAAGGTTCCTTTAGAAGGGCCGGCGGGGAGTAAGACAACTCTTGATCGTTATAGAAGAGTCGGAGAAGTACGTTGTCGTTCGAGGGGTTGTTTGAATCGGGTCCACCGATAAATGCTCTATAGATCGAAGGCAAAAGAGCCTGAACTGAACCGCTTGTCCTTGTTTTAGGTATGCCATCCCATAAACCTGACACCCGAATGATCGTTCCAGGGAAGCCGCGGTGAGGGATGGCGATTGCTGGAATTAGGCCGGAATCATCGGCCCCGATTTCTGCGAGATCAATCGACATAGTCCATCCACAGAGTTCGTCCAGCGGATGAGTCTCGATCTCAAGTTTTCGCCCCCACCAAAACGAGGCGGCCTTCATTCCTACGCCATGAAGACTCAATCCCTTCGAAGTGTCAATGGGCGGTTCACTTGTCGCAAGCGCACGAGCCAAATCACTCTGTGCAATTCCGGCCGCGTTATCACTCACTTCAAGAGAATTCGTCTTCTGGTCGAATTTGATCCGAACTTGCAGGGAGTAGTTGGGACCTAAACTCGCTTGCAAATTTTGTGCATTCAATGCAGCGCTGGTGATGCTGTTATCGATGAATTCGCCAAGCGCGTACCAAGGTTTAAACGTGAGGCTTCTGAAGATTCGAAGTGCTGACGCCTTAGGCCGAATATCAATGTCAAAGTTGTCGTTCGAGAAACGATTGCCAGTGCGGTTCCCCTTCGTCAATAATTTGACGCCCTCCTCAAGACGCATAAGCCCTTCAAGGGTCACTGTTCCACCACCACCCGAGTTGGACGACGAAGAATCGCACGACGCGTCCCACTTGAGACCGGCTGCGGTGACAATCTCCCGCGAGATTTCCGATTTTGTCGAAGCGGCATCCGATACGACCCCGAGTCGCATGGCAACCGCGTGAAAGAACGCGCTCGGTTCAGTACTGCCAGCAGAAACACTGAAAGGACCAATCCCAAGCATCAAGCAAACTTCATCGATAACGGACTGCTTGGTTCGTTTTCCGATCGGCTTCACCATTGGCATTCTCAGCGTTACCCCTCGCCGCGTTGCGAAGAACCAGCCTTCTCTTTCAGGGGTCCGACCATCTCGCTAAGCCGCTGATCCGGGCTCTCGGGAGAACCGAGTATGGCACGAGTGAGCCTGGGGTTCAATTTTTTGAGTAACTCTTCGTCTCTTGCCACATGCGAACGCAACACGTGCCATACAGCTCCGACCGAGACTCCATTACCCAGTTGCTTGTATGTGGAGGGTGCACTCTGATCACCAAAATTGAACCACTCAGGCAAGCCTTGAAGTCTGGCTGCTTCCCGTGTTGACAGTCGTCGTTCCCGCGAGCCAACAATGCTCGTCTGAGTTATCGCCACAAGGGTTGGAATATAACTTGCCTTCTTGGCTCTTATGCCCGACGGACGTAAGTGGATCAAGGTATCCCAAAGACTTAGGGTGTCTTGCGCTTGCCACTCTAGTTTGCGCCGAGAAGCTGGAAACGCGTCAGAGAAAACGCCCCATTTTCTGGCCCACGCATCTAGCACCGCTTTGTGCGCCGTATAAAACTCGGCATTCTTTATCAGGAAATTGATCTTCCAGTCTGGCAATCCTTCCAATTTCTTTGCATTCAGCTTCTTTCGGTCCACCCATTCATCGGCCCAGATTGGGAACCCAGGCAACCGGCGATCGGGGCGAGCTTTTCGAATGATCCTCACGAAATCGTCCCAAGCATTTAACCAGTTGACTTCGTCATCGGTAAGAGTGCAGCCTTCAACTTTGTGATCTGGATCTAGAGGAAGGTCATCCACTAGATTCCAAGTCTGTGGATCCCAGCCAGAAACAGGCAGAAGGGAGACCGCCGGTTGAACGTCGACGGCGCTTAAAATGCCCTCTGGAAGCCGAGTCGCAGTAATGAATACGCGTTCTCTCCGCTGTGGTCGTCCTCCCCTGTTAGGGGGAAGCAGGTGCGGAGAGAAGATGGCGGGCTCTTCAGATACTTGGTATCCCTCTTCTTTAAGAGTCTCAATAATCACCTGCCACTCATGGCGATGACGTGGCCCCGCCAAATTTCGAACGTTCTCGAGCAAAACTATCGCGGGCTTCTTTTCCTGAATGACTCTCAAGATGTTCCAATACAAGGTCCCTCTTGTTTCATCCATTCCTCGCTGTGCTCCACTTTTTGAAAAAGGTTGGCACGGAAAACCTGCACACAAAATGTCGTGATCGGGAACGAGGACCTCTTTATCACTGGTCACCTTGGTGATATCGCCCAGAGGATCCATTCCCCAATTCCTCTTGTAAACAGCCGCCGCAAAAGGATCAATTTCAACGGCGTATACGCACTTGCCACCCATTGCTGAAAGGGCCGCATGAAATCCACCTATCCCGGCGAAGAGATCAACAAATTTGAAGGCTGCTCTGGTCACTCTCCGAAAGTTACTCGCAACCTGTCTCATGTTGAAGGACGGTGAAAGATGAGCTCGAGAGCACTTACCTCCCGAGAACTTTCGACCTAACGACGGGCAGTCAGAAAAATTCCGAGCCTCGAACTCCGAAACCAGAGAATAGGCCCGAAACTTTCAGTGTCCGCCCCGCATGTACTCCGCGCGGTTTTCAAGACGCCTCGAAAGTCTTGCGGTTGTCGTGTCTATCCGCTGAAACTGGAGGTCGTGCTCCCAGACCACCCAAACTCCGATTCCGAGTTGGCGCAAAGATCGCTGGATTCGCGCGTCTCGAGCGGCGTTTGAGTCGAGTTTTGGCCACCAGTACTCGGTATTCGAACTCGGACGAGATCCGTGCTTTCTGCACGAATGCCAGAAACACCCCTGAGCAAATATCGCGAGCTTAAGAGAAGGAATGTAAACATCTGGACTACCTGAAACGGACTTAAAGTTAATTTCAATTTTCCGCCGAGGAAGAGCAGATTTCACAATGCTATGTAACGCAAGTTCGGGCTTAGTTCCAGTGCCGCGAATCTTTGACATTACATCGCTTCGTTTTTCCGGAGATAACCGGTCCATGATCATCATGTCTAACACCCGGCATATCCGTCGAACACAAATGTTTAGCTTTCGAAAAGGGCAATCTAGTTCTCGCCTAATCGAATTTCCCAACTCTTGCCGTCTGCATTCTCAAAACGAACATTGGCTAGACCGATGTACGAACTTTTGTCAAGCCAATCGTCTAGCCAAGAGATCAAGCTTGGGAGCATTTCAGAAAACGTTGGCGAACGTCCCACCTCGTTTGACCAGCAGATTTGGACGTTGAGAAACGGCGCTGGATCAGGTGGAATGGCTCCCAAGGTGCCAGGGGCGAAACCTGCGCATGCCATGCTTCTCACGTCCTTCACCAATCGTCATTGCCGTAGTCAACACGAGCGGAGAGGCATCGACTCTTAAGCGCCCATGGAGCGCGCAAACCGCAAAACTGAAAGGATTCGGAGTCTGAAAACAGCTCTTTATCAGTAGTTTTACGCAGCGCCATTGTCAGAAGGCTCCACCCTTTCAAGGTGGTGTCCCGACGTAGTAACGCCTGACTAACGAAGGGGGTAGGAAACATACGATCCGACGTTCCCTCAATTGGGCAACCCTGCGAAAGGTTCAACTTCTGCTCAAGAGTTCATTCGAAAGCAGCCCTCCCCCAAAGTCCGAATCATTAAATATTTCGCTGACGGTGTCTACGAGTTGCTACCAAAAGCGAACTGTGCGTCAGGATCTTCAAGTCCGTCTCTCTCACCAGGCCAAAACCACTGTCCGTGGTCACGAGATATTCAACACCAATAGTTAATGCCGATGCAGCGTGCACCGAATCATAGGATCCAAGTCCTCTTCGCATAAGAGGCTGCACCTTTCTTGACACTTCGTGCAATTCAATAACGCCCCATGTGAAGGCCCCAAGAACGCCGCTCCAAGCTGACGACAAATTCTCATAGAGACGACTTGCTCGGCGAAGCGCTCGACCGTCACTTCGCATCTTGCGATCTCGCTTGCCTCCAAAGCGCTCTCTCAACGCAATCTTGTATGCAGCTTCGGCGAACTCAAGTTCGAGAAGCCTATTGAAATAGATAGTCGTTCCTGCGGTCGCTAGTGCCGCCAAGTAATCACTCGCGTCAGAATGCCGATTCTGTCCCGTGAGCATCGCGTCCACAACGAAACTAGTGTCCAGAACGACGGATGACGGCAGCGGTGGACTATCAATGTCAAACGGGACGACACCGCGCTCCAAGGGCAATCGTCCCAGAGGAGTCAACTAACGCCCCCTGACCACCTTGACGAAGTCAACGGATTTCTTCGTACGAACGGCGGCTGTCGCTGAGACTGACGCAGCGCGATGTTCCTTTTTCACCGTGGGCTTGACCACACCAACATTCACTGAACTAGCCTTTGAAGATCCCTTTGCAATTGTCCGTTGCTTCTTTGGGAGCGTCTGACTAAGCGCGCTTCCTGCGGCTGATTTTTCAGTTCGCGTGGCCTTTGAATTCGTCAGTGTCCTAGCTGCAGCCGTGGCAGCTCGAGGTCCCG
>Ga0208080_1000919_pt1 | contig 14725 bp, 8 predicted proteins | sample NGESurdeep092012_3_FD_184476 | JGI IMG/M metagenome (GOLD analysis project Ga0208080, IMG submission 184476) | Arctic peat soil microbial communities from Barrow, Alaska - NGEE Surface sample 210-3 deep-092012 (SPAdes) | ecosystem: Environmental > Terrestrial > Soil > Wetlands > Peat ...
CACTTGGTGCTGCGAAGCATGCCGGTCACGAGGAAGGTTGACGGCTCCGCAATCTGAGGACTGAATTCGGTCATGCAGAGCTTCGACATCCACCCCGGCCAGGAGTACGGCTATCGGGACTCACCCAAGCGCCGAGACGACCTCCAACGCGTCAAGGTCATCGAGAAGGTGAGGGCCAAGTGGAAGGTCGAATGGGTTGAACCCAACCCGGGCCTTCAGGACTACGTCAAATCAGTGCAGCTTGTCGTGCCCTGGGGGAAGCGTCGGGCATTCCTCAAGAACGAGGAGTGACAACCTCTTGTTCTGTCTGCCCGATGGCCGTGGTTTCCACCCAGAGCGGTTCTCTCGGGAGTTCGACCGAAAGCAAGCCACCTACAACCGGCTATATCCGTTGGCACCACTCCCCCGGTTGCGCCTCCATGACTTGCGCCACAAGTGGGCCACCCTCGCGCAAGTTTCGTAGCCGGCGAACATCCAAAGGTCGTTGCTGAGCGCCTCGGACATAGTTCGACAAACGTCACGCTCAATACGTACAGGACTCTCGAATGCCCTGATCGAGTCGACCAACACCAAGCTGCGTCTCCTCACCCGAATGGCCTACGGGTTCAAGTCCACCGACAACCTCATCGCGCTGTGCCTGCTCGACCGAGGCGGCTACTGCCCGCCGCTACCCGGTCGTCAGGATGCTGCGTAATCCACCCACGGATACGTCAGGAGAGCCAATTTGTCAACGGCCGGCGGGCCGTGGAGATGGCAGCTTTGTCGGGTTTCGGCCGGCATTCCCGGATCTGGGCTATTCCACTCTCTCTGGTCGGTCCGGCCGACTTGCTGCGATTGGACCGGATATTCGAGAATCGCCAGCCTCTTGATCCAGCTGCTGCGCCTTGTCCAGAGACGAAGGCGGAACGTGACGAGGGATACCCGAATGAATGCGTCTGGCGGTACATCTGCCGCGACGACGCTCCAACGATGTTCCTTTCTCTCATCCTCCGGGTCGTCGCCCCTGGTGAAAGATCCGAATCGGCCGCTTGGGCGTCTGCGACGCTCAGGGACCGGAACCTGCTGCCAGCCGCACCATCATCACCGGCGTCAGCGGTAGAGCCGGTACACCGCCTGGGCGGCACAGGCCGGCTTGGTTCCCCCATCGATCTCGACCAGACAGTCGATGAGCACCTGGACCCCACCGGCCACCTCCTCCACACCAGCCAGGCTGGCCTTCAATCGCACCTTCGACCCAACTGGGACCGGGGTGGGGAACCGGACCTTGTTGAGTCCGTAGTTGAGAGCCATACTCACCCCTTCGACCTGCAACATGTCGGTCAGCAGCGGGACGATGAGGGAGAGCGTGAGGTAGCCGTGGGCGATCGGCCCCCCGAACGGCCCCTCAGCCGCTCGTTCGGGGTCGACATGGATCCACTGGTGGTCATCAGTGGCGTCGGCGAACGTGTTGATGCGCTCTTGGGTGATGTCGAGCCACCCGCTCTCGCCAAGTGGCTCTCCCACCTTGTCGACGAGATCATCGATCGTGGGGTTCGTATCTGTCATAGCGTGTCCCTTCCGGTTCAGTGATCGTTCTGTTGGTCGTCTTCGGTGTCGAGCGGATCCACCATTCCCTGCTCCAGCCACAGGTGCTGTCCGTCGAGGATCTGGCGGGCCAGCCGGTAGCCCTGGTCATCGTCATTGGACCACAGGTCTCGGAAGAGGCCTGTGGCTCGGCGGCGTGCTTGCCGACAGAACAGGTCGGCGACTGCCAGGACCTCCTCGCGAGTGTCGGGCTGCTCGTCCTTCAGTGCCTGGGCATGCACGACGGTACAGGTGATGGCGAATAACTCGGCACCGATGTCCACCAACCGCCCGAGGAAGGTCTCCTTGTTGGCCAGTCCGCCCTTCCAACGGGCCATGCCGTAGAAGGTAGATCGGGCCAGCCGCCGGGCGTGACGCTCGACGAACCGAAGGTGCCCCGCCAGCTCACCGAACTCTTCATAACTGGAAGGCAGCTCGCCCTTGCCGACCGCGAGCTTCGGCAGCCACCCTGCATAAAACCGGCTGGCGGTGAGTGCCACTTTGGCCTTGTCGCTCGCCGTTCCGGGGACCAGCAGCCCTCCAGCCACCCGGAGATGCTGGTCCACCGCTTCGCGGGCGACCGACAACCGCATGATCTCCGACGTGCCCTCGAAGATACGGGTGACCCGCATGTCACGCAGCACCTGTTCCACCGGAACCGGCTTGTCTCCGCGGGCCCTGAGCGACTCGGCTGTCTCGTAGCCGCGACCACCGAACACCTGCACCAGCTCATCGGCGATGCGCCAGCCGAGCTCGGAGGCGTACAGCTTGGCTACGGCGGCCTCGATGCGGATGTCGTTGCGCTGGTCGTCGGCCAGACGGCTGGTGAGATCCACCACCGACTCGAGGCCGAAGGCGGTCGCCGCGATGAAGGCGATCCGCTGGGCAATGGGGTCGTGCTGACCCACCGGTTTGCCCCACTGGACCCGACTGTTTCCGTACTCGCGTGCCACTTTCGTCGCCCACTTGGCGGTCGCCATGGCCATGCCCGGTACGGACAGCCGGCCGGTGTTGACCGTGGTCAGGGCGATCTTCAGCCCGTGCCCCTCCTGCCCGATCAGGTTCTCGGACGGGACGAACACGTCGGTGAAACGAGTCTCGGAGTTCTCGATCCCCCGCAGGCCCATGAAGGAATTCCGGTGCTCAACGGTGACCCCTGGGCTGTCGGAGGGAATGATGAAGGCGGTGATGCCACCGCGTCGCCCCTGGCTCGGGGGAACGGTGGCGAGGACGACGATGACATCAGCCAGCGTCCCGTTGGTGCCCCAGAGCTTGGTCCCGTTCACCACATAACCAGTGCCGTCCTCGGTCGGTGTCGCCGTCGTGGTGAGCCGGGCCGGGTCAGAGCCGGCGTCGGGCTCGGTCAGCATGAAGGCCGAGATATGGGTGCGTGCCGCCAGGGGCAGCCACTTGGCCTTCTGCTCCTCGGTCCCGAACAGTCGCAGGGGCTCGGGCACGCCTATTGATTGGTGGGCCGAGAGCAGCGTCGAGATGGCCGAGTGGTAGTTGCCGGCCAGGCCGAGGGCCCGACTGTAGTACAGCTGCGACAGGCCGAGACCTCCGTAGCGCTCCTCGATCTTCATCCCGAGCGCCCCGATCGCCTTCAAGCCGTCGATGACCCGCTCGGGGATTCTGGCGTCGCGTTCGATCTCCATCGGATCGACCTCGTGCCCGAGGAAGTCGCCGAACTTCTCCAGGAATGCCTCGCCTCGACGCCTGGCTTCGGGGTCGATCGGTAACTGCGGGTAGATCAGATCCAGCCGGAGATGGCCGAGGAACAACTCCTTGCCGAAGCTGGGTAGCTTCCACTCCTGCTCACGCGCGGCCTCCGCGGTCTGACGAGCCTCGTCGGCGCTCACTTGTACTGCCATCTCACGCACCTCCTCCGGTCGGGGGCGCCGACCGCTTGTCACCATCCATATGCGGGGTTGTCTCCGTCCTCGGTCCTCGGCCCGGAAGGGAACGGCCTTCCACGATCGAGCGGAGCCCACCCCATCGAGGGTTGAAGATCCCGCTCGGCATCAGCGCGACCTCATCTGCGACCTTGGGATTGAACCCCATCTGGGCGAGCACCTCGAGCTCAAGGTCGATTCCCGGGGCGATCTCGATGAGCGTCATGCCCTCTTCGCTCAGCTCGAACACCGCACGCTCGGTCACATAAAGGACCCGCTGGCCGCGCTCGATTGCATGGGCCCCGCTGAAGGTGATCTGCTCGACACGGTCGAGGAACTTCTGGTGCTTGCCTTCCTGCACCACCCGCATCTCGCCGTCTCCTGTCTCGACCTGCAGGCCACCGGCGGTGAAGGCACCGCAGTAGACGATGGTCGGGCTGCCCTGGGTGATGTTCACGAATCCACCGATGCCCACGGCGCGGCCGTTGAATCGGCTTACGTTCACGTTGCCGTATTGATCGGTCTGGGCCAGGCCGAGGAAGGCGATGTCGATGCCCCCTCCGTCGTACCAGTCGAACGTGGCGTGATGCTCGATGAGGGCATCGGCGTTGAAGGACGTTCCGAAGTTGAGGTCGACACCCGGCTCCCCCCCGATCGCTCCAACCTCGGTGGTCAGGGTCACCAGACCCGCGACGTCCTCTTGGGCGGCCACGCTGCCGATGCCGTCGGGGTAGCCGAATCCGGTGTTAACCACCGCCCCGGCCACCAGCTCCATGGCCGCCCGGCGGGCGACCACCAGGCGCTCATTCATGGGCAGGGGTGGGACGCTGGCCAGTGGCACCTTCATGTCGCCGGACAATGCCGGGTTGTACGCCTCGCCTGCGGTCTGAGGATGGAACTCGGGCGAGGAGGCCACCACGACGTAGTCGACCAGCGGGGCGGGCACCCGCACGTGCTTGGGATGGAGCGACCCACCCTCAGCCAGGTACTTGACCTGGGCGATGACGATGCCGCCGGTGTTCTTCGCCGCCTGGGCGAGGGGAAGCTGCTCGAGGAGCAGCGCCTCCTCGTCCATGGCCAGGTTCCCCTTCTCGTCGGCAGTGGTCGCCCGGATCAGGGCCACGTCGATGGGGAACGAGCGATAGAAGAGGTACTCCTTCCCTTCGATCTCGAGGACCTGCACGTAGTCATCGGTCGTGACCTTGTTCATCTTGGCCCCTTCGATGCGGGGGTCGACGAAGGTGCCCAGGCCGACGGTGGTGATCATCCCCGGACGATGGGCGGCGATCTCCCGGAACAGTTGGACCACCACCCCCTGGGGGATGCAGTACGCCTGGCACTGGTTCTCTTCGATCAGATGCGCCATACCGGGTGCTACACCGGTGTGGGCGCCGAACCACTTGGCCACCAGGCCCTCGTGACCCAGATGATGGGTCCCCGCACCGAGAGCATTCCCGATGCCCGCTCCGTGGACGAGGGTGAGGCCGCGCGGATGGCCGCCATCGAGGAACGAGGTCTCGATGGCGGTCCCGACCTCTTCGGCCCAGCCGCAGAGGCCGAGCCCGCTCACACCCAACGTGGCGCCGTCCGGGATGCGTGCCACCGCCTCTGCTGCCGTGATGACCTGTGCCATGGCTACCTTCCTCCTAGGTCTGTCGTTGTCACTGTTGGTTCTCCCGCACCGCCCGAGCGGCGGCGGCGCAGTACCAGACCGAGTGCGATCAGGACCACACCGATTCCACCGACGACCCACGGCACTCCATCGACGAGGTCCATGGTGCGGATCTGGCTCTGTGCGAAATTGGCCATCTGCTGCGACGAGGTCCGTGTCTGATCCCACATGTAGTCGACCACCGTCTGGGGCGGGGTGGCCGCCAGCCGAATGAGCGCGCTCGACAGGGTGGCGACGGCAGGAATGGCGATATTCTTGTCGAGCAGGGGCCGTAGCCGATCCACACCGGCCAGCGACGGCGCCACTTTGACGCCTTCGGCGGTGGTGTCGACCCAGATCATCGCCCCGGTACGGGGTTCTACGCCCACGATGCCCCGGTAGAAGTACGTGTAGTTCAAGGGAACCGGAGCGGCCAGCACCTGGTCGACCAGTGAGCGCTGAGCCGGGGTGAGCACCGGGAGGAGTGTGCCGAGCACGGCCGGCACGTTGACGCCTAGCGCTTCGAGGCGCGGCTGGAGCTGGGCGGGCGTGATCGAGCTGGGGAATCCGTTGTGGACCAGCCACTGGTGGTAGTAAGGGGAGACCGGACCGGTCACGTCACTGGTGAACTCGATGACCTGGACGCCCGACACGCCCGGCAGAGCCTGGGGCCCGCGCCCATCGGTCACCGCCACCGCTTTGTCGGTCTCGGTGTTCCACACCGGGTAGCTGCCCGAGGCAGTGGTGCCGAGGGGAAAGTTCACCCGGTAACTCCCGGCGATGTCGGTCTTGGCCGGCTGGTCGAACATCATCGTCTGGGGTCCGTTCTCGAAGGCCATGGTGCGCCGGTTCATCACGTACTGGAAGTTCTGGTGGTAGGTGAGCGACCCTGGACGGATGGTGTTCTGCTCGGTCACCACCGCCGTGGCGAAGCTGCCATTGCGGACCCTCACCTGGCGGCTCACGGTCAACGGCAGGATCGTCGGCTTGGCCAGTGGCTCGAGCGTCGACTGGTTGACGAAGAGACTGAACGTGCCGTTGTAGTGGACGGTCTGGTCGGTGGTGAGCGGGAGGCGCACCAGTGCCGGGATCCCCACAAGTGCGAAGACGACAGCGAGGACCACCAGTAGGGCTCCGACTCTCATCAACCAGGCGGAGGCTTGGTGATGCCGCGACGCGGGGCGCTCTCCCGGCGGCACGGACGGGGCCCCGGGCGGCGGAGGCTCCATATGGTGGGTGGGTACAGGCGTATCGATGGACATCAGAACTCCAGCGCCGAAAGCTCGGGGATGGTGCCCAAGGCCCGTTGTCGGGCCGCTGCCCAACCGGCACGATCCAATTGCTGCTGCGGTTCGACGACCGTCCGGGGAAGCACAGTGGATGTGGCCTCGCCGAGGTCGGACCAGACCCCCAGCTCGACACCGGCCAGAAATCCGGCACCAAGGGTGGTCGATTCGGCGACGGCCGCAACCTCGATCGGGCGCCCACCCGCGTCGGCGAGTGCCTGGGTGAGCACGGCGCTCTTGGACATGCCTCCGTCGACCCGTAGGGTTCCGATCGAGTAGCCGGCGTCCTTCTCGGCCGCCTCGACGAGATCGATACCACGATGGGCGATCCCCTCGAGGACGGCGCGGGCGATCTGTGCGCGGCCCGTCCCCCGCGTGATGCCGAGCAGGGTCCCCCGGGCCCCGTAGTCCCATTCGGGCGTGCCCAGACCGAACAGCGCCGGGACGAACCATGTGCCGCCACTGTCCGGGCACGAGGCTGCGAACTCGTCACACTCCTCGGCCGAGCTGATGATGCCGAGGTCGTCGCGCAGCCACTCCATGCAGGTGCCGGCCGAGAGCATCGTCGCCTCGACACCCCAGGTCGTTCGTCCCGCCCGGCGCCAGGCCACGATGGGGAAGGTGCCGTGCTTGCCCCGATCCTCGAAGGATGGGCGACTCTGCCCGACACACAGGTCGAGCATGCCTCCCGTGCCGAAGGTGATCTTGGCAGAGCCGGGGAGGATACAGCCCTGCCCGACGAGGGATGCCTGCTGGTCCCCGACGATCCCGGCGATGGGCGGATCACCCAGCAGGGCGGTCGCCCGTCCCACCGTCCCCGATGTGTCAACGATGGAGGGACACGCCCCGGAGTTGATGCGCAGGGCGTCGAGGACCTGCTCGTCCCACTGTGAGCCGTCCACTGTCACCAGACCGGTCACCGCGGCGTTGGTGGCGTCCTCGACAAGAAGGCCTCCCTCGGACAAGGTCCACGCCACCCAGGTGTCGACCGTTCCCCAGCACAGGTTTCGGCGGCGTTCCGGGTCGGCCGCGTCGAGCAGGTACGCGACCTTGGTGGCCGACTGGCTCGGATTGAGATGGATGCCGCGCCCATGGAGCTCGAGGCAGGTGCCCGCAGTGCGGACGTCCTGCCACCCGAGGCCTGGGCCGACCGGTTCGCCGGTCGACCGGTCCCACACGATCGTGGATGCCCGCTGGCAGGCGATACCGATCCCGTCGACGGCTCCGGCCTGGGCGAGAGCGGCGCGAGCGGTCTCCAGCACTGCGGCGGCCAACGCCACCGCGTCGAATTCCGAAAGTCCCGGCGCCGGGGAAGTGGCCAGCACCTCACGTCGGTGGGCGCAATCGATGCTGGCGTCCGAACGGACCACTGACACTCGCACATCGGTCGTGCCCACGTCGACTACGAGCACACTCATGACCGCGCCCCGCCGTCGTGCGGTCCTTCGGCAGTGGGCCCCTGACCGCCCCGCTCCGGAGAGGTCGAAGGGTCCGGCTCTGCCCACGGCGAGGACCCGAACCGGCACGGCAGTCCGAGCTTTCCGGGATTGAGAATACCTTCCGGATCGAGGGAGGCCTTGACGCCCTCCAACACCGAGAACCCCTCCCCCAGCGCCTGGCGAAGGTAGCCGGAACGGACCAGTCCGATGCCGTGGTGGTGGCTGATCGATCCGCGGTGCCGCAGGGTTGCCTCCATCACCGCCGACCAGGAGCGCCGGTAGAACTCCTCGCGGGCCGGCAGATCGTCGGGGCCGGTCCCCTGGCCGGCGAAGGTGAAGTAGAGACACCCACCGTCGACGTATGAGTGAGAGCCATGGGCCGAGCCGAACAGGTTGCCAGGGACCTCGGACAGAGCGGCGAGAGCGTCATGGTAGAGGGCGGGCAGTTCCGACCAGCAAGCGGCCACCTCGATGGTGTCGGCGACGATGCCGAGCCGGGTGATCTCAGTGAGTTCCGAGACGTCGTTGCGCTTCTCGAGCCACCGCCCGACGACGGCTGGGTCGAGGGGTGTCGCGTGCCGGCATTCCTCGGCCAGCACCCGCATGGACGCCTCGATCACATGCTCATCCCCCTCATCGAGTGCGATAAGCAGGTGCCCTTGGTCCACACCCCAGCTGCGAGCGGCCTCGGTGGTGTCGTGGAGCCTCACCACGGCCGGGGTCGCGCCGCGCTGAAGCGTGCGCCGAATTGCCTCGAGACCCTCATCGAAGGATGGGAACGCGAACGCCGCCCGGCGCTCGGTCGGGGGCAGTGGCCGAGCCCGCAGTTGGGCCGAGGTGATGATCCCGAGGGTGCCCTCGCTGCCCAGGAACAGTTGGGTGAGATCGGGTCCCGTCGACGACCGTGGACCGGCGCCGGCAAGCCCGCCGGTGCGCACCACCCGGCCGTCAGCCAACACGACCTCGAGGCCGTTCACGATGTCCTCGATCTTCCCGTACCGAGTGGAGTACTGGCCGACGGCGCGGCATGCCACCCAGCCACCGACCGTCGAGACGTCGATGGACTGGGGCCAGTGCCCGAGGGTCAGCCCGTGACGCTGTTCCAACTCCCTTGCCAGCTCCGGGCCATAGGTGCCGCACAATGCGGTCACGAGGCCTGAGGTCCTGTCGACCCCGGTCACTCCGGCCAGGCCGCGCATGTCGAGCGCCACTCCACCGAAGACCGGGATGGCCCCTCCGGTCACCCCGCTGCGTCCACCAGCGGCGGTGACCGGGATGCCATGTGCATTGCAGACCTTGAGGACATCGACGACCTCATCAATCGAGCTGGGCCGAGCCACGGCCCCAGGGCGCCCACCGACCTCACCGGCGAGTGCCCAATGCAATGAGATCGGCCACCAGTCCCGACCGGCGCCGACCAGTGCTTCTGGCGCTGTCTCGACCACGGCACAAGCGTCTCGGAGCCGGCCGATCACTGCATCGTCGAGCCGGACCCGTCCGTCCCCGAAGCGGTCGGTGACCTCTGCCGGTGCGGCAGCCACGGCGATGGGCGGCTCGCGGGAGATCACCGTTTCGGTCATCGCGATCCCTCTGGGTCCAGGGATGCCGTCCCTGCCGGCCCGGCCAATGCCGGCCCGCTGCGCACCACCGCCAGGGTCGACGCCGCCAACGCCGTGAAGCCGGCGACCTCCTCCTCGATCCGTTCCTGGCCCCAACCGAGCTCGGCGGCCAGGAGTTCCGCCACCGGGAGCGCAACCGAGGAGGCAGCTTGGGCATCGAGAGGCAACATCCGCGTCCGTCTCGACAGGACATCCTCCACCGTCGTCGCCATCTCGTGACGGACCGCGTAGACCACCTCACCGGCAAGGAACCGCAGGCCGGGAGTCAATCGCTCTCCGAGTTCGGGACGCTCAGCGATCACGTCGAGCACCGTGGGGGTCTCATCGCCGTAGCGTGAGAGAAGGTGGGCGAAGATCTCTTCAGAGACCCCGTACCGGTCTGCGACACCGGCTTGACGAAGCGTGTCGATGCCGTTCGATCCCTGGATGGTCAGATGCTTGGTGGGGCAGCACCCCACCTTTTCTCCAAGCTGGCGCAGCACGGCGTCCACCGTGTCCTGTGCCATCTTGCGGTAGGTCGTGAGCTTTCCACCGGTGATGGTGACCAGTCCGGACTCAGACGGCAGCACCGTATGGCGTCGGGAGAGATCTGCGGTCCGTTCGCTCGGTGGACGCCTGCGCCCCGGTGAACTGGCGAGCAACGGCCGCAATCCCGACCACGTGCCAGTGATATCCTCGCGCCCGACAGGATCGGTCACCGCGGCATTCACCGCCTCGAGCAGGTAGGCGACGTCATCTTCCTCGACGGTCGGGTGATCGAGATTTCCCTCGTACCCGGTGTCGGTCGTCCCGATGTAGGTCATCCCATCCCACGGGATGACGAAGACGTTACGACCATCGGACGGCGAGGGCAGGACCACGGCGGCGTCGCACGGCAATTTGGCATTGGGCACGGCGATGTGGATGCCCTTTGCCGGTCGCATCACGTGGCGATGGGGAGCATCGAGATCCCTGAGTTCGTCGGCCCAGACACCGGTGGCGTTCACCACCACCCGGGCACGCACATCGATCTGATCGAGCGACGTGTGCTTCGGGGCGACGCGTGCGCCGCACACATGTCCTTTCGGGTCTTTGAGGATCTCAACGACCGGCGCATAGTTGACGGCGGCCACGCCGTACTCCACGGCGCCCGTGCGGGCAATGGCCAGGGTCAAGCGGGCGTCGTCCGCCCGGGCGTCGTAGTACAGGAAGCCAGCGACCAATCGATCCAGGCGAAGCGTGGGTAGATGGTTGTGCACCTCCGTGGCCGTCACCCGTTGATGGAGGTGGCCGATGCGGAAGCCCCCAAAGAGGTCGTACATCCACAGGCCCAGCGAGTACGTGCGGGCGATCGTCTTGTCGACCACTCCACCCTTGCCGAACAGCGGGATCACAAAGATCAAGGGCTGCACCAGGTGCGGTGCGTTGCGAAGAAGAGTCTGGCGCTCGGAGAGGCTCTGGAAGACGAGCCCGACCTCGTACTGCTGCAGGTAACGCAGTCCCCCGTGAACGAGCTTGGAGGACTCAGACGAGGTCCCCGAGGCAAAGTCTCCCTTGTCAACCAAGGCGGTGCGCAGGCCCCTGGCCGCGGCATCGAGCGCAACCCCTACTCCCGTGATACCGCCCCCGACCACGAGAACATCGAACTGCTCCTCACCCAGTCGGCGTAGGGCCTCGGCCCGATCGAAACGTTCCAGCCGCTGAGCCATGTCTGCCATCCCATCTCCGCCTCCGTGTCGGAGGCGGGCCGACACTGTTCACGAGGACACAGGTCAACCGATGCATCCACCCACTGGAACTCGGTCACTTGACCATCTTGAACTGTTCCCGTCACGATGGTCAGGGACGAAGGTCCCAATTGCGAAGATCATCCCGGAGGTGGTCGCACTCTGGCGAAGTCGCGCTCTGGCCATGGCTCTTTGAGCCCTTGGACACTCTGCGATGGCGACGCCACCCCGCCCCCGTAGATTCGAATCAGTTGGACGATGACCCATCCAGTGTCACTGGGGATGAGAGATGCCCCGAAATCGATTGAGCGCCTGCCGCACGTCCTCGACGAACCGGCTCGGGCCCATCACCGAAGCGCTGAACAGTGGGCGGTTCCAGTTGAGCTCCACGTTAAGGATGACAGCGTGCTGGAGCTCCTTCATGCTGTAACCAGTGCGATCGGCCATCACATGACCAGTTCTTGGGCCAGTAGAGCCACCGCTCCGAGCACAGCACGGTCAGGTGCTCACGGTATTGCCTTCTCCGCATCCCAGCCGCCTGCGCTGCCAGCAAGTCTACGGGAGCGTGTGCCAGCATGCTCAGCCACGCCCATTCAGGGACCGGGAGCCCCTGAGCTTGAAGAACAGACGGATACCGACCGACGAAGAAGCTCTCGCACTCGTTCCCTGCTGGCCGGTTTGGGATGCGAGGCGGCGATCCATCGACCACTCCAATGGCGACCACATGGGCTCCTCCCTTCGGCACGCTCCAATGTGGTCATCCTCGTGCCAGGCGGCAGTGTTCGGAAGTGCCAAGGGTCCCAAAGCCCTGGTACCTCGGGACGATGACCCGCAGCCCCACAACGGGCAACCGAGGTCAACAGGGCTTGATGCCGGTGACGGACAGGGCGGTGCTCGTACCGATCACACAACCGGACAAACATAATGTGGGCCGCCCGGCAAGAGACGTACTATGGCCTTTCGGCCCTACCGGCGGAACCGATTGAGCATACGGTTGGAAGTACGGCGACCAGACCGATCGGAAACGGAGGACGGCGATGGACTCGTACAAGCTCTTCATCAACGGCGAATTCGTGGATGCGCGAAGCGGTGACACGTTCGAGTCGGTCGACCCGGGGAGCGGCGCGGTCATCGCGCAGGTGGCAAAAGCGGGCACCGCCGACGCCGAGGACGCCATCGGCGCGGCGCGACGCGCCTTCGACCAGGGAGAGTGGAGCGGTCTGGCGCCGGACGTGCGGGCGCGCCGGTGCTATGAGTTCGCGGACCAGGTCGCGGCCCAGACCCTTCGGCTGGCACTCATGGAGTCCATGGACTCCGGCCAGGTCATCGGGCTCAGCAAGTTCTGGGGAATGCTCGCGAGCGGGACGCTGCGCAATCTGGGGTATCACGCGGCGACGAAATTCCCGTGGGAAGAGGAGATCCCCTTCTCCGGCAACTTCCTCGCACCGGGTCGGGAGTACATCCGCCGCGAGCCGATCGGGGTCTGCGTCGGCATCATCCCGTGGAACTTCCCGATCGCCATGGCGTCGTGGAAGATCGCGCACGCCATCGTCATGGGGAACACGATCGTCTTGAAGCCGGCGTCGCTCACGTCGATCACGGCGCTCATCATGGCTGAGGCCGCGCAGGCTGCCGGCATCCCCCCGGGTGTGATCAACGTCATTCCCGGATCGGGCGCCGAACTGGGGGAGACGCTCTGCACCCATCCCGACGTCGACAAGATCGCGTTCACCGGTAGCACCGTCGTCGGTTCGGACATCATGCGGATGGCGTCGGGCACGGTGAAGAAGGTCACGCTCGAGCTGGGTGGAAAATCGGCGAACATCATCTTGGACGACGCTGACATGGAACTGGCCGTCGAAGGGGCCATCTTCGGGACGTTCTTCCACCAGGGGCAGGTCTGCGAATCAGGGACCCGAGTGCTCGTCTCTGGGACGATCTACGACGAGTTCGTCGAGCGCATGCACAAGCGCGCCGACCAGCTCCAGGTGGGTTACCAGCTCCTGCCGACCACGCATCAGGGACCGTTGGTGAGCGTCGGCCAGCTGGCAACCGTCGAAGGCTACGTGCAGGTCGGGATCGACGAGGGTGCCGAACTCGTCACCGGTGGCAGGCGAGTCCGGCCAGAAGGCTTCGAGGAGGGCTACTACTACGCACCGACCATCTTCGCGAACGTCAGAAACGACATGCGTATCGCGCAAGAAGAGATCTTCGGCCCGGTGGTCTGCCTGGAGCGGTTCGACACAGACGAAGAGGCGGTCGCCATCGCCAACGACTCCATGTACGGATTGGCCGGCGGCGTCTTCTCGAACAACAACGCGAGGGCCGAGCGGATCGCCCGTCAGGTCCGGACGGGCACGATGTGGATCAACAATTTCCATATCTTCGGTGACTTCGCCCCATTCGGTGGCTACAAGCAATCCGGGGTGGGCCGCGAATTCGGCGGCTCGGGTCTCGAGGAGTACACCCAGGTCAAGCGCATTCACCTGAGCGGCGCCGCGTCGCTCAAGGCCAACTTCCAGATGGTGAACATCTTCTCGGACGATCCCCGGATGGACGCGCTGCAGTACAAGGCCCCCACCAACGTCATCGCCGGGCACGGCACGCTCGCCGGGCTCCCACAGGCGGTGGTGGGCCTCGGGTGTCACCGGGCCATGATCATGACCGATGCGGGCGTCACGCAGGCGGGGCTCGTCACGCTCGTCCAGAACGCGCTCTGCGATTTTTATGTGGGCGTCTTCGACGACATCCCGTCCGACAGCGACCTGGCGACGGTCGACGCAGCGACGGCGAAGGCCCGGGCACTCGGGGCCGACTGCATCGTGAGCGTCGGCGGCGGCAGCGTCATCGACACGGCAAAGGCCGTCTGCGTGACGCTCAAGAACGGCGGCGAGGTGAACGACTACATGGCCTACATGCGTCTCACGGAGCCGCAGACGCCACACATCGCCATTCCGACGACCGCCGGCACGGGGAGTGAGGTGACCAACGTCGCGGTCATCCACAACACGAGGCTCGACCGCAAGGTGTACATCGTCGATCCCAACATCATCCCGAATGTCGCCATTCTCGACCCGCGCATGACGATGGGGCTCCCCGCCCGCCTGACGGCGGCAACGGGGATGGATGCGATCACTCACGCCGTCGAGGCCCTCACGAGCACGCTCGCGGAGACGGTCTGTGACGGCCAGGCGCTCCATGCGCTCCGCCTCATGAAGGAGTTCCTGCCGCGGGCCGTGGCGAACGGCGAGGACGAGCAGGCACGTATCAAGGTGTCGGTCGCGGCGTGCATGGCGGGCTGGGCCTTCTCCACCTCGCAGGTCGGCCTCGCGCACTCCATGGCGCACACCATCGGGACATTGCACCACGCCCACCACGGCACCGTCTGCGGAATCGTGCTGCCGAAGGTGATGCGCTTCAACGCCGACCACGCCGCCGACAAGCTCGCCATGGTGGCGCAGGCGCTCGGAGTCGACATCACCGACATGACCGATCACGACGCGGCGCTCGCTGCCGCTGACGCGGTGGAGGCCCTGATGCGGGAAATCAAGCACCCGATGACCCTGCGC
>Ga0208080_1000926_pt1 | contig 14699 bp, 11 predicted proteins | sample NGESurdeep092012_3_FD_184476 | JGI IMG/M metagenome (GOLD analysis project Ga0208080, IMG submission 184476) | Arctic peat soil microbial communities from Barrow, Alaska - NGEE Surface sample 210-3 deep-092012 (SPAdes) | ecosystem: Environmental > Terrestrial > Soil > Wetlands > Peat ...
AACCGAGGCCACCCGCCTAGCTTGGACCGCCCCCGCGCCAGACGACCCTGGCGCGATACGCCCTGACGAAGCGAAGTCGGCTCAGATGGATAGCCCTGCGGCGCATTTCACTCGCAAGGGTCACCAACTCTCTGTGGACCTCGCCCGCGGCAAGGTCCACAGAGGCGCCGCGGAGGGGGTCCAAAAGGGGGTCCATGGGGTAATCTAAGTCACGTTGTTCAGAATCACCGGATCGCCAAGGAGGGAGTTCCCTGAGTGGCCTACTGCAACTGACGTGATCTCGCCGTTTCGGAGGGCGTGAATGAGCCCACCTCTTCTCCTCCACAGCCTGATCGCTAGCATGCGCATCGGCGCGTCATTTAACAAGGGGACGGCGCGTGACTTAACAAGGGGACAATCATGACGATAATTGCGGAGAAGCGCGGCGATTGGCTGTATCGGTGGGCGTGGTTGCCGTTCGATAGTGCGATCTGGCTCGTTGCGATCTATGGCGCCACCTGGCTGCGGTTCGACTTCCAGTTCGGCCCCGTGCTCATGGGGACCACTGTGGAGTTCGCGATCGCCGCCGGGATCGGGCACATGCTCGTCGGGATAGTCATCGGCCCGTATGCAGTCGGCCATCGGCGGGGTTCCTTCGAAGAAGCTACAGACATCAGCCGCACTGTCGTCGTCGTCACCGCCGGGCTCATGGTCTGGGCATGGTCGGCCAACCCTTTGGTGGTCCCCCGCAGCGTCCCGGCGGTCGGTGGATCCTTCGCACTGGTGGGCATGTTGGCTGTGCGTTTCGTGGTCCGCGGCTGGCGCAGTCGTCACCTTGCGTCTCGAGGGGACGAGCGGCGCGTCATCGTGTTTGGCGCCGGCGATGCCGGCCGCCGGCTGTTGCGCTCCATGATGCATGACGCAGGGAGCGGGTTCTTTCCGATCGCGCTCCTTGACGACGACAAGGCCAAACGACGCCTGCGTATCGATGGGGTGCCGGTGCGCGGCACCCGCGCGGACATCAGCGCCGTGGCACACAAGTACGACGCAGCCGCCCTGGTCGTGGCACTTCCCGAGGCCGACGCGGCGATGATCCGGGAGCTGTCGGACCTGGCCGTTGTTGCGGGCCTGGATGTGCTGATCCTGCCGCCGTTGCGGGACATCATCGGCGGTCAACCCAGCTCACATGACCTGCGCGACGTCAACCTTGAAGACCTCCTGGGCCGCCGGCCGATCACGATGGACACCACGGTCATCGCCGAGCAGCTTGTAGGGCGATCGGTGCTGGTCACCGGCGCCGGTGGCTCGATCGGCTCGGAGCTCTGCCGCCAGATCGCCCGTTTCGGCCCGGCCAAGCTCTATCTGCTCGACCGTGACGAGTCGGGCCTGCAGGCCACCCAGTTGAGCCTGACTGGTCAGGGGCTGCTCCAGGGCGACGAGGTCATCCTGGCCAACATCCGCGACGAGAACACCCTGCACACGGTGTTCGAGCTTGCGCGACCCGACATCGTCTTCCATGCTGCGGCCCTCAAACACCTGCCGCTGCTGGAGTCCTTTCCGCTGGAGGCATGGAAGACCAACGTGCTCGGCACCGCGAACGTGTTGACCGCGGCCGCGGAGGCCGGTGTGGGCACCTTCGTGAACATCTCCACCGACAAGGCCGCCGACCCGACCTGCGTGCTCGGCTACAGCAAGCGGCTCGCCGAACGGTTGACTGCAGACTTCGCCCGCACCCAACCGGGCCGCTACGTCTCGGTGCGCTTCGGCAACGTGCTGGGCTCACGTGGCTCGGTGGTGCATGCGTTCAGAGCACAGATCGAGGGCGGCGGCCCGATCACTGTCACCCACCCCGATGTCGAGCGCTTCTTCATGCTCATCCCCGAGGCCTGCCAGCTGGTCCTGGAGGCAGCCTCCATCGGCACCGACGGCCAAGTGATGGTCCTGGAGATGGGTGAGCAGGTCAAGATTCTCGAGATGGCCACAACGCTGATTCGCCTGTCGGGTCGCAAGAACATCGACATCACCTACACCGGCCTGCGCCCCGGTGAGAAGATCAGCGAGGACCTCTTCTCCGCCCGCGAGGATCGCCGGGCGACGACCAACCCGCTGGTCACCAGCGTCGACGTGCCCACCCTCAGTGTCGACGAGGTCCAGTCACTTCACATGCCCGATCACAGCGCAGCAGCCCACTGGATGCGCCACCAGTCGACACAATCCGTACAGGCCAAGGCATAACGATGCGCTGTGGCTGAGTTCCTGGTGAGTTTCGTCGTCGCCATGGCCGCAGCGCCGTTGGTGTTGCGAGTCATGCTTCAGCGCGGAGTGTTGGACATCCCCAACCATCGATCGTCACATATCATACCGGTGCCCCGTGGTGGAGGAATCGCGTGCCTAGCCGGAGTTCTCGCCGGGTTGGCCCTCGCTTCAACTCAGCACCAAGACGTGCCGTGGTTGGCGGTCTCCGGAGCGGTGCTCCTGGCGATCGTTGGCTTCGCCGACGATCGCGGCACCCTTGCCGCTGCACCACGACTCGGTGCCCAGGTGGCTGTTGGAGCCTTGGTCGGTGTTGCCTTAGGCGGCGACTGGTGGATCCTGGCCGGGGTGATCTGCATTCCGGTCGTGGTAAACGTGGTCAACTTCATGGACGGCATCAACGGGATCACGAGCCTCAACATAGCGGCGTGGGGCTTCGTCGCGATGGCCGTCGGATACACCCAGCACGAGCTTCCGCTGATGGTCATCGGCGCGGTGACCGCCGGGTCGACGACGGCGTTCTTGCCCTGGAACGCCCCAGTAGCCAGGTTGTTCCTGGGCGACGTAGGCAGTTACGTGCTGGGGGCGCTGGTCGGAATCGGGCTCCTTATTGGGGCCAGTCGGACGCCGTCAGTCGTGGTACTCCTGGCGCCCTTGTCGATCTACCTGGCCGACACCGGCACGGTTCTGTTGCGGCGTGCCCTTCGCGGTGAACATCTGATGACTGCCCACAGGCAGCACGTGTATCAGCGTCTCGTGAGCGAAGCCGGAATGTCCCACACCTTTGTCGCCGCGGTCACCGTCGTTCTCGCCTTGGTGATCACCTTGGCGTGGGTCCCAGGATCCCCCTTCCTGGGAGTGCCCGTGACGCTGGTGGTCCTCGCGATATACCTCGCGTCGCCGGCCGCCCTGGACCGCACCGTCAAGTCTCGTCGCCAACGTACGAACGCTGGGAATTGACGTGCGCATAGCAATGATCAGCCAGTGGTACGACCCCGAACAGGGCTCGGCCATCCTGTCGGGCAACATTGCCAGGGCGCTCACGGATCATGGCCATGAGGTACAGGTCGTCACCGGTTTTCCCAACTACCCGGCCGGACAGTTGTATCCGGGATACCGGGTCCGGCTATATCAAAGGGAGCAGTTGCAGGGCATCACAGTGCACCGGGCACCCCTCTATGTGAGCCACGACGCTGATCCCAGAAGGCGGGCCACGAACTACCTCAGCTATGCCGCGAGCGCAAGTGCGATCGCTGTGACGCGCCTCGGAAGAGTTGACGCCACCCTCGTTCACTCGACACCTGCCACCGCGGCAATCCCTGCGATGGCGCTCCGGGCGCTCAGGCGCACTCCGTATGTTGTGCACGTTCAAGATCTTTGGCCGCAGACCGTCACCGCTAGCGGCTTCTTGGCCGATGGCCAGCACGGTCGGGCCGAAGGCTTGTTGCATCGGTACTGCGACGCCGTCTATCGCCACGCAGCATCAATTGCGGTCACATCACCTGGTATGGCCGACCTCATCCAAGCGCGTGGCATCGAGTCACGAAGGATCTCCCTGATCCCGAACTGGGCAGATGAGCGCTACTTCCGGCCAGCGACCCCCAGTGCGGACATCGTCAATGAACTGGGGCCTTTTCGACCGTTCACCGTTATGTATGCAGGAGCGATGGGTCAGGTGCAGGCCCTAGAGGTGCTGATCGATGCAGCGGCGATGCTTCGTGATCGCCGCGATATCGGCTTCCTACTTGTTGGCGGCGGAGTCTCCGAGGCATCGCTGAAAGCCCAAGTATCTGACGCAGGATTGGACAACGTGCGGTTCATTGGACATCAGCCCGTTGAGCGCATGGCTGAAGTACTCGCCTTGGGAGACATACAGATCATCAGTCTGAAAGACCTGTCGATCTTTCGCACCACCCTCCCGAGCAAGATCCAGGCGACGTTGGCCGCCGGGCGGCCGATCATTGGTGCAGTTGCTGGAGATGCCGCGGTCCTAATCCGCGACTCAGGCGCAGGACTGACCGCAACCCCCGGCTCGGCTGCCGAGTTAGCAGAAGCCATCCTGAAGGCTGCCGCGATGCCCGCCGAAGAACGGCGGGATTGGGGCGATCGCGGACGTGACTACTACATCGATCACCTCAGCCAGGAGTCCGGAGCACAAGCGCTTTCTGACCTCCTGCACTCCGCTGCCAACGGAGGCACCCGGTGACAGAAAGACCGACCATAGTTGTCTTCGGCGCGACGGGTTTCGTGGGACGAGCAACCGTTGACGAGTTGGGCAATCGCGGCGCCGTGGTCAAGGCGTTCCGCTCGCCGCGATTGCCGCCAACTCACGCCAGCCAGGTTCGTGAGGCGCTCAAGGGTTATGACGACCTCGTCGCGGACATCGCTCAGAACGTCGCCGGAGCGGACGCCGTCGTGAACGCAGCGGGGAACCCCGACGCCTCACTTCGCGACGAAGCGTCCTTGATTGCCGTAAACGCACTACTCCCAGCCGTGTTGGCCAGGGCTATCCACTCAGCGGGAGTCCCAAGATTCGTTCACGTCAGCAGCGCCGTTGTCCAAGGCGCCGCCCCAAGGCTGGACCAGTCCACCCACACCGCGGCCTTCTCCGCCTACTCGAGGTCCAAAGTGCTTGGCGAGCTTCTTGCACAAGAGTTCGCGGCCCCGGCGACAGTCGTCTACCGCCCCCCGAGCGTGCATGCACTGGATCGTCGAGTCTCCCGCATGACAGCACGGATTGCTCGCTCGCCCATCTCGAGCGTGGCACGGTCTGGCTCTTCCCCCAGCCCCCAGACTCTGTTGAAGAACGTCGCGGACGCCATTGCCTTCCTTGCAACCACTGAGTTGCAGCCACCGGCCATCGTTGCGCACCCGTCCGAAGGGCTGACAACGGCGAGCGTGCTGACCTTCCTTGGAGGCCGACCACCGCTCGAGATCCCCCGCGCGCTGGCCAAGGCCGTGGTCGCCATGCTCGTCGCAAGCGGCAAGGCAGTGCCACAGATCGCGGCGAATGCCCGACGGGTTGAGATGTTGTGGTTCGGACAATTGCAGGCACCCAGCTGGCTGACGGATGTCGGCTGGAGTCCGCCCGACGGCCACGATGCGTGGAGAGAACTTGGACGACAGTTGGCCGATAGATCGGTGAGCCTGAAATGAACCTCCTACGAAGATGGTGTCACCAGCGATGAACAGGCGGCCGTTAACCTGGAGACGTGTCTGCCAATCAGGCCCGCTGGTGTTGATGGGGGCGACCGCTTCCATCGGAAGGCACCCGCAAGTCTGGCTGCGCGCCCTCGCGGATTCGAGGTCGTCCCTACTGCGAGCACGCCCGCCGCGACCAGTTGACGGAGGGACTGCACCCTCGCCGGATCCGCGCAACGCGGGAGCGCGGAGGCGGTCTGTGCGGTCACGTCATCGTGGATCTCGCCATCGGCCACTGGGCTCTCCGACGACGGCATCTGCTGAAGCCAACCTGTGGCGTGACACCCACGTGAACCTGAACGAAACGCACCCAGCTTTACGGCCACGGCCCAGCGGAGGAAGTGGGTCTTGGACCGTTCCTTCGCCGACAACTGGGAAGTGGGCGAGGGCTGCAAACCGGATCAAGTACGCCTCGTTGTCCCAGGGGGAGTTTCGGGGATTTGGCAGCATGTCGACAAGAACGGGAGGGGCCACCAGGTCATGACCCCGGTCGGGATAGGTCATCCGGCGGCCCTGTACGTTGTGGATCATCAAGCGTCACAACGCGCTCGATGGTCTCGGGGGTATCCACCGCTTCGACGACATGCAGTCCAACACGCTGAGCTAAGTAGGAGTGAAATGAGCAGGATCCTGGTCACCGGAGGCACCGGAGTTGTCGGCACCAAACTCGTCGCGAACCTTCGCGCGAAAGGTCACGACGTCTGGTTCTCCGATCGCGGTCATCACTTCGATCCGAAGTACGTGCGTGCCGATATCAGCGAGTTTCGCCAGGTCCAGAACCTGATGGAGAAGTCGCGGCCGGAGCTCGTCTTCAACGCAGGCGCCGAGTTCGGGCGTTGGAACGGCGAGGCATATTACGAGAGCCTGTGGCGGAGCAACGTCATCGGGCTCAAGCACGTACTCATGGTGCAGAAGGAACAAGGCTTTAAGCTCGTCCACTTCTCGAGCTCCGAGGTATACGGGGACTACGGCGGCGTCATGAGCGAAGACGTCATGGACAATGTCGAGATCAAACAAATGAACGACTACGCGATGACGAAGTGGGTGAACGAGCAGCAGATCCAGAATGCGGAGCAGATGCTGGGTAGCCAGACGGTGCGCATCCGAATCTTCAATACCTACGGCCCCGGCGAGTACTTCTCCGAGTGGCGCTCGGTCGCCTGCCGGTTCATCTACGCGGCGCTCCACGACCAGCGCTACACGGTGCACGATGGCCACACACGCACACATACGTTCGTCGACGATGCGGTGGAGTGGATCTCGCGCGTCCAAGACAACTTCAAGCCGGGCCAGGTCTACAACATTGCCGGCTCGCACCGGACCGACATCAAGGAACTCTCGGACACGATCCTGAAGGTCCTTGAGCGCTCCGATGATCTCGTCGACTACGCCCCGCCGGAGCCGATGACGACCAAGGACAAGATCGTCGACAACAGCCGGATGCTGCGCGACTTCGGTTCGCACCCCGAAGTCCCCTTCGAGGAGGGCATCCGCCGGACTATCGACTGGCAGCGCCGAGTCTATGGAGTCTGAGCCAGTGCCGATGAATTATGTCGTCGATTCGGCGTGCGAAGTCGCCGTCATCGGGCTCGGGTTCGTCGGGCTACCGGCGGCGATCATGCTCGCCCGGGCCGGCAAGAAGGTGATCGGCGTCGATATCGACGACTCGCTGATCCGGCGGCTCCACGCAGGCGAGTGTCCCATCAACGAGCCGAGCGTCGCAACCGTGTTTCACGATGCCGCAACGAGGGCGAACTTCACGGCGACCACCACTGTGCCAGTCGCCGACACGTATATCATCGCCGTACCGACCCCGCTGCACGCGCGCAAGAAGGTCGCGGCGCTCGACGCGCTCGAGATCACGACCGCTAGCATTGTCTCCAAGCTGCGCCGCGGGGCACTTGTCATCGTCGAGTCGACGATCCCCCCGCGGACCTGCGAAGAGATCATCAAGCCGATCCTTGAGCGGAGCGGCCTGAGGGTGGGCGCCGACCTACTGCTCGCGCACTGCCCGGAGCGGCTGTATCCGGGTAACGTCGCCGACGAGATCATCAACAACGATCGCATCATCGGCGGCTGCAATGACGCCGCGAACGAGCGGGCGAGCGCGTTGTACGCGAGCTTCGTGAGGGGCAAGTTGCTCTCCACCGACATGCTCACGGCCGAGTTCTGCAAACTGATCGAGAACACCTACCGCGACGTGAACATCGCGCTCGTCAACGAGCTTGCGATGGTTGCCGAGCGGCTCGGCACGTCTATCGACGCCGCGATCGATCTCGCGAACCTGCATCCTCGGGTCTCTCTGTTGCGACCCGGCATCGGGGTCGGTGGCCACTGTATTCCGATCGACCCTTGGTTCATCGCCGAGGTAGCGCCCGAGCAGACCGAACTGATCCCGGCGGCTCGGCGGATCAACGATCGCATGCCTTACGTGATCGCCGGGCGCATCCGTCACGCGCTCGCGGGAATCCACGATCCGTCGATCGGGATCTACGGAGTGACGTACAAGCCCGATGTCGACGACCAGCGTGAGAGCCCGGCCTGGGAGATCGTGCGGCTCTTGCGTGAGGACGGCTATCGGGTGGACGTTGCCGATCCAATCGCGCATCTCGGCGAGGCGAAGACGCTTCTAGAGTTGGCTGCCGGCAAGGACGCGTTGATCGTGCTCGTGCCGCATCAGCAAGCTCGCAGGGAGCTCGCCGAGCAACGAGACGAGATCGTGAGCACCCTCCGGCACCCGATCCTGATCACGTTCGGGTCGAGCAGCTCGGACGGCACACGATGAAAATCGCGGTGATCGTCGGCACCCGCCCCGAGGCCGTGAAGATGGCGCCCGTCCACCGAGCGCTCGTGGCCGCGAACCTTGAGCCCGAGCTGATCTCGACCGGCCAGCACCTCGATCTACTGCGCAGCGCGCTGGTTCCGCTCCAGGTCGTCCCGGCGTATGAGCTCGCGCTGATGACGCCGAACCAGACGCCAAACGGGATCGCCTCGCTCATCCTCGAGCGCATGCCGCCGTTGCTGATCGAGATCAAGCCGGCCGCCGTGCTCGTCCAAGGCGACACCACGACCGCTTTCGCCACCGCGCTCGCCGCTTATCACCTCGGGATCCCGGTTGGCCACGTCGAGGCGGGCCTCCGAACGTACGACGATCTGAATCCGTTTCCCGAGGAAGCGAACCGGCAACTGATCGCGCGTTTGACCCGCTGGAGCTTCGCGCCGACCGAGCTCGCGAAGCAGAACTTGCTCGCCGAGCGGATCGACGCCGGGCGCATCCACGTCACCGGCAACACCGCCGTCGACTCTGTGCTTTGGATGCTCGAGCACCGGGACGAGCCCGCGAGTGCGCCGGAGCATGCTCCATACCTCCTGCTGACGCTGCATCGCCGCGAGTCGTTCGGCGAACCGCTGCGAGACATCCTGGGGGCTGTCACTGACTTCCTCGTCTGCGAGCCTGCCGCGGAGGTCGTGTGGCCCGTCCACCCAAACCCCGCGGTGCGCGCGCTCGCGACCGAACTGTTCGAGCACCATCCCCGGGTCCACCTCGTCGCACCGCTCGACTACGACGTGTTCGCCTCGACGCTTGCCGACGCGCGTACTATCTTGTCCGACTCTGGCGGCGTTCAGGAAGAAGCACCGTCGTTGGGCAAACGCGTCCTTATCGCGCGCGAGACCACCGAGCGTCCCGAGGCGGTGCACTCCGGGCACAACGTCATCGTCGGTCGCGAGCGCGCACGGATCCGGAGCGCGTTGCTGGCGGCGTGGCACGACCCGCCCTACCGTGGTCCGCTGCCCAGCCCGAACCCGTACGGCGATGGTCACGCCGCAACGCGGATCGCGAAAATTCTCACAAACGATCTCGTCCCTTGGATTGACAAGGCGACTGAAGCGGGTTCGATCGCGCCGGCGGTGTTGGCATCGTGATCCGCTGGGGCCGGATGTTCACTGACGAAGTTATCGACTTCGAGGGGATCGAACCAGGTGGTGTCTTGGGATTGGAAGTAGAGCCTGCAACCGCCTTAGGCAAGGTGGCCGAATGATCAAAGTAATGACCAACGTCGTCACCCTGCCGGAGATCATCCGCCTTTCACGGGTCATGGCTCGGCTCAACGAGACAGCCGACGATGTTCTCATGCACACAGGTCAGAACTACGACTATGAGCTCAACCGGCTTGCGTGCCTTGTCGAGGTGAGGGAGAAGTGGGGCCTGCCGATTTACGTCTCCACCCACCCGCGAACCCGCAAGCGCCTTGAGGAGGCCCTTCCAGACTGGACCGAGCCCGAGGGCATCGTGTTCCACGAACCGTTCGGCTTCCATGACTTCAACCGGCTGCAGCTCAGCGCCGCCTGCGTGCTGTCCGACTCCGGCACCATCGCCGAGGAGTCCACGATCCTGGGGTTCCCGGCGATCACACTGCGCGACTCGATCGAACGACCAGAAGCGCTTGACACCGGTGGCATCGTCATGACCGACCTTGACGCACACGATGTCGTCGAGGCCGTCACCGTGGCCACGAAAGCCCGGCGGCCCGAGCACGGCGTGAGCACCGTGACCCCTGGCGACTACCTGATTGAGAACACCTCGGTCCGTGCAGTCAACTTCATCCTGTCGACTTCACGACGCCACAAGTCTTGGGCAGGCATCAGATGACCGCCCTGAACTCCCCCCCGGCGACCCCGAAGGTCCGCAGGGTTCTGGCATTCACCGGCGTCTTTCTTCCAGGCTACAAAGCTGGCGGGCCGATCAAGTCCATGGTGCAGATCCTCGAGGACCTGCCAGATTCGGTGAAGGTCACCCTCGTGACAGCTGACCGGGATCTAGGCGACTCCGTGCCCTATCCAGGCCTGTCAGGGCGAGTCGCGCGCCGCGGACCCCACGAGGTCTACTACCTGAACTGGCGCGACCCGCGTCAGTGGATGGCCCTTCTGCGCTGGGCACGACGCAACCCCGCGGACTTGCTTTATGTCAACAGCCTGTGGTCACCGCAGTTCACCATCTTGCCGATCCTGGCCCATCGTCTTGGACTGCTGCCGTCAAGAGAGGTGCTGCTGGCCCCGAGAGGTGAGCTCTCCACGGGCGCGCTGGGCATCAAATCCGCAAAGAAGCAGGCTTTTCTGCGCGGCTGGGCTCCCCTGCTGCGTCGAATCGACCCGATCTGGCATGCCTCTACTGAGAAGGAGCAGACCGATATCCATCGGCTGTTCCCTAGTGCCCGCACCGTTATCCAGCCTGACAGCCGAGGCGATGAACCCCGCACCCAACTCATCGAAAGCGGCGAGCGCGCCCGGTTCGTCTTCATCAGCCGAATCGCGGAGATGAAGAACCTTCTTGTTGTACTACAGGCGCTGCGAGCGGTGGGGGCCGAAGCTGATTTCGACATCTACGGCCCCGTGGAAGACGCCCACTACTGGCGAAAGTGTCAGCATGTGATCGCTGACCTGCCAAGGAACGTACACGCCAGGTATCTGGGCGAGTTGCGGCCCGAACAAGTCAAAGACACGTTCGCCCAGTACGACGGCTTTATCCTTCCCACTCGCGGAGAGAACTTCGGGCACGTAATTCCTGAAAGCTTGTCGACTGGTTGCCCGGTGATCTGTTCGAAACACACCTCATGGACTGAAGTACTCAATCAGGGAGGGGGTGCAGCTCTGGACAAGCCAGACGTCGAGACGCTTTCCGAGGAGATTGAGGCGTGGGCGAACCGCACCCCACTGCAACGCGACGCGGCCAAGCGAAACGCAATTGCGGCCTATGCCGGATGGCGGCTGCGACAAGAGAGGACGTCGGCAGTAGAGCGCGCGCTCGAGAGCCTACTTGGCGACGACCAGATGGATGCTGTGCTGTGAAACACAGCCAAATACTGAAGTTCGCTCCTTCTGTCAGCCAGACCCGCGTTCTATTGGCACCGCCGAGCGCATATACGGAACTGTTCAACCCGGAACGCCACCGATGAAATTTGGCAAGGCTGGCAAGCAACGGTCGTTCCTTCACAATGTCGGCAGGACAGCGGCCTTCCTCCTCGCGGCCACGACCGTCAGCGCTGTCACGGGCGTTCTTCTCGCTCGTTGGTTGGGCCCGAGCGGCCGGGGCGACTACGCCGCCGTCACGGCATACTTTTGGCTCTCACTGCTCTCCTTCGAGCTTGGGCTCGGCTCCTCCGTCGCGTTCCACGTCTCCAAGTACAAGGGCGCCGACTACGTCTGGACCGCGATGGGGCTGCTCATCCCCCTCACGCTACTGGCTGCGGTGGCTACAGTCGTAGTGGGTGTCACCGTATTCGGCGACTCCCCCTCCCGCCGCGCAAGCTTCATAATCCTCCCGTTCGCCATCGCCCTTAGCTTCGCAAGCGCCCCGGTAACGTTCGCCCTGCTGTCGCTCGATCTCGGCAGCTTCAACCTCGTCCGCCTGAGCCAGCCCGTAGCATTCGGGCTTTTGACCGTTGGCACCCACCACGTGACGACGCTCAGCGTCCCGCTCGTCATCATTCTGATGACTGTCGCCCTGGCATTCCAGACTGCGCTCGCCTGGTGGCTGTACATTCGGGTGTGCTCGCCTCGCGGGCACTTCGTTTGGAAACATGTCCGTCCCCTGCTCCGCTTCGGGATCTTGAACTTGTCATCTACGGCGCCCAACGCCGTGAACGGACGCTTCGACCAAATCGTGCTAGCCCTCGTAGTCTCGTCTGCCGCCCTTGGCCAGTATGCCGTGGCCGTCTCCCTGAGTATGCTCGCCGCGCCATTGGTGACGGCGTTCGGCTACGTGGCCTTTCCGGACCTGGCTCGCGGAGAGCGCATCTCGGAGACGATCAGGGCCGCAACGCGCGGTTCGGCCCTGGTCTCGATTGTGAGTATCGCCTTGATCCTGGTCGCGGCCCCCTTCATAGTTCCTGTGCTCTTCGGCCCAGGCTACGAGTCCGTGTCGCGACTGCTCCTGGTCCTGGCGCCGGGCGCCGCCGTGGTGACGGTCAACCAGGTGTTTGGCGACATCCTGCGAGGCTTGGGGCGTCCGGGAGTCGTTGCAGTCTGCGAATCGCTCGGTGTCGTTTCGACGGTCATAGGGCTTGTGCTGCTCATCCCACATCTGGGTGTGATGGGCGCAGCATTAACATCGACAGCCACGTATCTGTTTGTCTTTGCCCTGTTACGCCACTTGGTGTCACGACATGCCGCTGCCATCCGCCTGGAACCAACTCCGGCCGTTCCACTAACGAAACCTGATGAAGCATGAACATGCAACCGAGGGGTTCCCTGATGCTTATCGCCTGGAGCGTCATCGGGGTCTCAGCGAACGCCATGGGCGCCTTCGCTCCGTCGTGGGGCATCACTGTGCCGGTCCTGGCTGCGGCCGGAATGCTTCATTGCACCATCGGGTTCTGGCATGACGGTGGCCGGCGGATCACAGTCCCCGGGATCTACTTCTTCGCAGCTGGGCTGTTCATCTACTTCCCTGCGCTGAGCCTCGCGTTCCACGAGGCGAATTTCCGACACGGACCGGCGGCGACGATGACCGCGCTCAACATCTGCTATTTCGCCCAGTTGCTTATGTACTCCCTGTGGTGGGAGCCGCGAGACGACGCTACTGATGAGCTTGTTCAAGCTTCCACTTCGAGTCGCACTGCCGCATGGGGTACGTGGTGGGGTGTCACGCTCGTAACCCTGGGCACGATATCTTCCCGCATCGGCGGTGACCAAAGCGCGTTCGTCCTTGCCAACGGTGCTGCGTTCAGTGGCGTCGTTCTCTTATCCGTCTCGCAGTTCGGCGGGGCGAAGCGCACCTCGGCGCTGGGGTATGCGGCAGTCGCGGGGTCGTTCTTCGCTTATGTTGCGTTCGTTTTCACCGGCTTCGGCCGTTTGCAGATCGGAGCCTTGGGTTTGGCCATTGCTGTCCCCCTTGCCCCTCATTGGCGGGGTCGCAGGCTGAAGGCTGCAGTATTGCTCGCCATCGCACCGACCATCGCCTACCTTGCCGCGTCCAGAGCCGCATTCACAGGAAGTCTGAACCCGAACCAGGCGGCGAACATCACGGGACTCGAATCTGTGATCAGCCCGTACGAGAGGTTCGCCGAACTGCTCTACATGGCATCCCAAGGAAATATCAGTTATAACTACGGGCAGTCCTTCCTCGCCTCTCTCGTCTCAATGGTCCCGCGCCAGCTATGGTCCGGGAAGCCTGTTGGGTTCGGTGCGGACCTGGCCACGCTGTTCGACCCAGAGTTGGCGGGGACGGGGCAATCTGAAGCGGCCCTTTTGTTCGGTGAATGGTTGTTCGCATTTGGCGTCCTCGGCCTGGTGGCCATGGTCCCGCTTACCGGGTACGTGCTGAAGAGACTGGATCACGTCCTACTTCTCTCACAATCACGAGGACTCAACGACCGCCGGGACCTCCTTGCTGTAACCGCCTCTGTCGTGTTGTGCTCGAACGTCGTAGATTTGCTATGGGGTGGAACGTTCACCTATGTAGCCAGAGTCGGCCCTCGATTGATCGTGATTCTTGCGCTGTTTATGCTCACCGTTTGGAGAGAGCCGAGGCCGCACGAGAAGACTCGGCACATCGCATCGTCTTGGCAGGACGAGGAGAAGGTGACGCAGTCGTAGACCATGCCGACCGCACCGAAACCCACTCAATCTCGCCCCGACGCTTCTGCCGGGCCTGTGCTCGGGCTTGAGCGGACCGTCCTGCGCGAAGTGCTTGACACCAAGTTCCGACAAGAGGTCGACCTCCAGAACGTCGCTGACGCGTCCGTGCTCACCCGCATCGGCTATGACGAAGATGCACCCTCCCGCTCATCGTGCTGACGAGGCTCGGCGTCGACGAGGGCCACTCGCGATCAACCCCGCCATCACACTGGCTGACGCCGGCTCGCCCGTTGGGCTTCGGCGGTGCTGATCCCGACCCGCCGCGAGAGGACTTGTTCACTGGCTGGTGGTCATCAGGCAAGGACCCTGGCCGCGAGGTGCTGGTCTGCCGGCCCGGGGACCCGGACATCAAGGGGCTGGTCGAGCGGTCGCGCAACTACCTGAAACGCTCGTTCTACCAGTCCGCGTGTTCACTTGCCCGGCGGACCGCGACACCCAGATCGAGAAGTTCCTGGCCCGCGCGAACACCTGCCACGTCAACAAGAGTCTCACCTCGAACGTTGACCACATGCGCGACGCCGAGCTGCTCACGTCCGGCAACTCCTGGCAACCCGCTCCGGACACGCCACCATCGGCGACCAAGGAACCTCCCAATGGCTCTTCCCCGGCGGACGGCCCGGCCGGCCTCT
>Ga0208080_1000929_pt1 | contig 14674 bp, 4 predicted proteins | sample NGESurdeep092012_3_FD_184476 | JGI IMG/M metagenome (GOLD analysis project Ga0208080, IMG submission 184476) | Arctic peat soil microbial communities from Barrow, Alaska - NGEE Surface sample 210-3 deep-092012 (SPAdes) | ecosystem: Environmental > Terrestrial > Soil > Wetlands > Peat ...
GATTCAATGACCGGAAAGCTGACCATACGCTGCCCACCGGAGCCGTTGATCCCGCAAGTGCCAGGATGTCTGTGTGCTTGTCGAGGAACGAAGTCTGCTGAGCCGTGGATAGTGTACTGAACGCTTCATGCGCTCCGGCATCTGTCAGCACAAACGACAGATCCGGCTTCAATAATCGCACATATGCGGCCAGATCATAGGTATCGGCGTAATTGACAAGGAAGTGGTTCTGCTGGGTGATCGTAAGCTTGCTGAATGCATCCAGCGCTGTTTCAGGTGTCAAATTGGAAGACAGACCCGGCTTCAGCGATACCACATACGCCATCAAATTATTCTGCTCGGCCGCGCTCACAAACTTTGCAAGCGCCTGGATATTGGCGGCTGACTCCATGACAAGGAACGGACTCTGCTGGACGAGGGACAGTTTGAGGAACGCCTCCAGCGCTGCGTCAGCTGTCAGGCTGACCGGAAGGTCGGGCTGAAGCGAACGCATATATGCAATCAGATCATTCTGCTCAGACGTGGTCAGCGTCGTGGGCAAGGGAGTCAAATTATTGACCGAGCCATATTGGGCAAGCCAGCTAACAAGCTGCACATAGTTCGGCTGCGCCCCTGCCACGATGTTGATACCGGCGCCAACGTCGGGAAGATAGGGATTGTCGAGATTGCCTCGTGTAACCAGGCCTCCACGGTTGCCGAAATCGACATTGCGCCCGGCGCTGATGTCGATGCGACCGGGGCCATTCACGATATTCTTCATAGAACTGGGGACGCTAAATTGTTGAACAGCCGCAGACGTGGTTTCGATAAAGTCGCGTCCGGCTGTCACCGTTGTCACATCCGCCGCACTGTTTTGCTGGATACTGAAACCCATGTTGACGATATCCATGCCTGCCAGTATTTCCGAAAACTTGGGCAAAATTACAGTGGCCGCGTTGTTGCTGTCGCCAGTGATGTCGCCCGTCACGGCAACGATCTCCACCGGCGTCGCGTCGCCCGTATGCAGGCCGTCCAGCATGTGCGCGGCAATACCGGTGGCCGTACCGTTCAGCACATTGACATCGGCAGTATTAAGCAGATGCGGCGAGTACAGGTCAGGCAATGTACCCGGATTGATGTCCAGCATGCGGATCGCACCGATCGGGCCATCGGTCATATTTATAGAACCGACAGCCAGCAAATCGAGCTGGCCTTGCGGCGAGGGCATCATGATGAAGCCGTTCGAGGAAGTCAGGTTGCCGCTCAATGCTGCTGCGCTGAATGTAGCAGGCTCCAGAACATAGAAATTCGGGAAGACATTGCCGCTTGTATTGACAAACTGGTTTTGAATATCGTTTCCACCGACCGACGCCAACGTGCCGGCGTCATTGGATACCAACAGATCGCCGCCCACCGCCGTCAAACTGACCGCACTGTTTGCACCATAAGTCGAAAAGTCGCTGAATTGGGCGTAAGTTTGCCGGTAACGAATAGCGGCGGTCGTCATATTCGTCACATCCCAATATGGGCTGCCGGCGGAAAGTAAGCCATAGATCGGGTTTAATCCTGGCAAGCCTGGCATTCTCGCGCCATTCACGTTATTCACGCTCTGCTCGGTGAGCATGGGGTTGTAAGCCGTCTCGATGGCGACATTGTCACCGGCTGTGACGTTGACAGTAGCATCGCCCAAGGCCAGCACCGGATTCAACGGTGTCATCGAACTGCTGGCAGACGGCACGTAATCGCCCGCCGTGACCGAGCCATCCGCACGCAGCGTCGCGGCGCCTTTCTGCACATAGAAGCTGCCGCCCAGAATGTCACCACCGGCGCGCACCAACAAGTTGCCGCCGCCATGTTCTACCAGCGAGGTGGGCGCGGTTCCCGGCATATAAGCGTTTGTGGCGACGCTGGCTGATAAATCCCTTACATCGCCAGCAGCGGTCACTTGGACATCTCCCCCGCCGAACGTGGCAATTCCCGCGTTGAAGTAGTCATAGCGCGACCACCACGCCGTATTCAGCGTCGTTCCGTTGCCGAGCACCTCGAATACGACATTGCCGTTCGCATCGACATAACTGCGGCCCTGCCGGAACAGCCAATCGTTGACCAACTGCGGGACAACCGAGGGCAACATCGCTGTAGTGCTAGGTATCGCAGGCACTGCGGGGTAAGCTGGATAAGCTGGATCATACGGAACTGCTGCCACATAATCGGCATTCTGGTAGCTCCATGAGCCGCTCAGGTTTTGCGGGCCGTATACATTGCCTCCGGCATTAATGGTGATAGCGCCTCCGCCGGAGCCGAAAGCTGCGCTAGATGTCGCGGCAGGGGTGGACTTTGTGGCGGTGCTGGCGCCGTAATGGCTGTTCAACACATTCTGCGGTGCGGTGAAACCCACCAAACTGGTCGCCTGACCTGCCGTATAAACCGATGCGCCGTACAGGCTAACTTGGTAAGAACCAGTTGATGAATTGACTGAATTGTAGATGACTGGCGTTCCATTTATCAGGGGATCACTGAAGATCGCACCGTTTATATTGGGATTGCTAATAACAGTATTATTTATATAGACAGTACCTTTTATTCCAAGATTGGTGAAAACTGAAGCATCTATACTGAGATTGTTGGAGTTATTGACAAAGAAATTCGCCATTCCCCAAGTGACATTGTTCCCTGCAGCAATATTGATACTCCCAGTGCCGGTTCGCACCAGCGCCACGGGAGCATCGCTATTCGTCAGCGGGGCGTTAATCTGCGCCAGTGTAACGTTGCTTGATGTCAATGAACCGTCGGTTGACTGCCATGGAACAGCAACAGAAACGGTTGCTAATACGTCCCCGGCCTTATTTAATATATCAACCGAATCCGCGTACGATATTGGAACGCGGTCAGCAAATCCGAAGTAAACGTTACCGCTGCCAGTGTTCACAGCCAAGGGATTCGCCGCTGCCAGATCAGCCCCTCCTGCAAAACGATAACTTGCCGAAGCGCCCGTACCCAGGCTCCAGTCCGGCATTGCCAATACGGCGTTGGAAGGCTTGAGAAAACCGTCGCTGATCGAACCGATGATGTCCAGGTTGCCAGCCGCGCGCAAAGTCAATGTCACCGGAACCAAGTCAGCGCCAAAGCGCCAGGCATCCAGGTTCCAGCCGCGATCCGCAGCACTGGTCGCAAACTCGTTGACCGATACGGTCAGGTCGCCCGTCGAACGCACCTCGATACTGGGATTGATGCTGAGGTTGGCCGCTCCGCCCAAACGGGCCAGAATGCTCGCCTGATTGGACATGAAGCTGGCCGCATCGGTATACATGATGCCGCTGGTGGACGGATCCAGATTGGTTGCGAAATTGACGCCCGCAAGATTATTGGCTACCGGATCGGTTCCCATTATCGTGGTCGCTTGGTAGACGTTGTAGGCCTCGATCGCCGTCGCCGAGCTGTTCTGGATATCGGTGTTCAGGCTGGCTACCGCGACATCGTTGCCCCCGCCTGTTCCTACGCGCGGAGCGCGCAAGATCACAGTGCCATTGGCGTTGCTGCCGCCGACATCAATAATTCCGCCCAACAAATTGATGCTGCTTCCGCCGCTGACGCCGTTTGGATTCAAGCCATCGGCGCTGCCGGTCCCGATAATTACCTTGCCGCCATTGCCGGTCGAACCGGCAGTGCCGCTTACGTTTGAATTGGCATTTGCGAGCAACTGAGCATTACCGCTGAGCGTAACGTTGCCGGAATTGCCGCTGGCTGTCGGCTGTGACGCATACAGGGCGATGCTGCCACCTTCTGCACCCGAAGCGTCAATCATTGCATTGCCGCTGATGGCGATACTGCCGTTGTCGGCGGCAATAACAACCTGATGCGCGGTGATGTTGTCGCCTCCCGACAGCGTGACATCGCCGTTATGGAAATCGAATTGCCGCGACTCGGTAAATCCATCGGCATTGAGTTGGGCGTTCAGGGTGCCAAAATCAAGCGGAGCGTTCGGGGTGCCGCCGTTGCTTTGGTCGGTAACCAACGAAAACTGGCCTTGAGTCGGCACTACATTATTACTCCCTGCCGTAGCTCCGCCCTTCAATGTGCCCGCCAATTGCACCGTAGCGCTGCCATCGGCCTTGACTGCTGTAATTGCCAGCGCCCCAGCAGCAGCTCCGACAGCCGACACATCGAGTATGGCCTGATTGGCCACCGTTACGTCGCCGCCATTGAGTAATATTGTTCCGCCGGGCGCATAGGCAGTAGTGTTGCCAAAGATCACCTTACGCCCAGCGGTGGAAATTTGGCCGCCAGTAATATCGATTCCATTGTTGCCCGACATCACCACTTTACCCGACGGAGCCTCAATGAGTGCGTCAGAAGTAATGCTCGCTGCGGCAAAATTCAGTTGGCCTCCCATTCCCGGGGAAATAGCAGTCGTCAAGGGATTGGCGACTTGGGTCAACACCAAGTTTCCGCCAGCAATGAAGCTGGCGGAAGAAGCGCTTGCAGTATCGATAAGCCCTGCAACCAGCGTCAGGTTCTGATCAACCGCCAGCTGTCCCGCTGTGCCAACCGCCGTCAACTCTCCCAAGGCGGTCAGCGTGCTATCGACATATCCGTGGATGGCAAAAGCATTGTTGCCAATTTCCAGTGTATTCGCCTGCACCACCAATTGCCCGGAAAGCGCTGCCGTTGCCGGAGCTGCGCTCGCCGCTGTACCGGTAAAACTCACGGTGTCGGCGGCAAAATTAACGGTTCCGCCGTCTCCCTGGAAGCCAGCGCCCTGAAACGACAAGGAACTATGAGTTGTGCTGGCGAGGGAGAGATTGACCGTGCCATACAGATTGATGGGCGAGGCATAGCTGTTTAACGACAGGTATGACAAGCCGCTCAACATCTTTAGCATGTCTGTCCCAAGCTGCAAATTGGTGTCCAACGCAGGAATATTCGAACCTATGCTGATGCCTGGCGCACCAAGACCGAGGGCACTGCCTGGTGCCATGGTCAACTGGCCAGCCAAAGTGACGCCGCCAGTTGCATCGAGATAGGCCGATCCGCTAGCCGTCACCGTTGCGCCAGTAGCAACGTCCAGCGTGCCTGTTGTTGATGTATTGGCTCGCGTTACGGAAACCGGCCCACCACTGCTGACACGCAATAATGCGCCGCTGCCATCAAGGGTCAAATTCTGCGGAGAGCTACCCAATGTTCCGCTGCTTTGCAGGGAAGCACCAGAATCCAGATTGATGCTGTCATTGGCCACAAGAATGACCTCGGGGCCACTCAACTGCGCATTGCTTCCGATAGTGACATTGCTGGCGCCTACTGTCAGGTGTGTGCTGCCGTTGCCCGTATCGCGCAAACCGCCGAGCAACAGGCTATCCGCTCCCAGCGCAATCAGATTATTTGCCACCAGCTGGATGGCGTTACCTGTACCTTGGCCGGGATCGGAAACCACTTCTATCTGCGGCGCCGATATGTCCACTATGCCAGCCCTTCCACTGGAAGCTGCGCTCAACCCTATGGCTCCAGTCCAAGTCGTATTGTTGAACGTTGGATCGATGACCGTTCCTGTAGCGGCACCCAGACGGATAATACTGTCCATCATCAGGGCGGATGAGTTCGTACCCGTAGCATTAAAAGCAATATAGCCGCCATCGACCGGAAGCTCCGGCACAGCTACGCCAGCAACCATAGCTTGGCTCGTAAAATAAGTCGTCGCATCATAAATTGTAAATTCAGATTTGCTGCTGACCACGGAGCCTGAAGAAACGATGAAGCCATTGGAACGCGTGCTGCCCGTCGCGGAGCCCGACTCGGTCAAATGCCCGGCAACCAGCATCGATCCGTCAGCCAAAACGGTATTGCTGCTTGATTGCATGTCGCGCGAGTTGGCGGCCATGGTGACACTGTAACCGCCAGGCAGCAGAGCATAATGTGCTGGCAGCAAGGTATAAGTTCCAGCTGGCAGTCCCGGCATACCGGACAGATAGACGCTGTCCCCCGGCTTTAACCCGACGCTGCCATAATTACTGTCGATCGGCGCCACGCTGCCTTGAAAATTTGGGTTGATGGCGAATGTTGTCGTGCTGTCCAATACGTCTTTCGATCCACCTTTGCCCGGCGTGAATTCGAATGCTAACAGCGAGCCTCCGCCGGACAAATCTTGCACCGAGCCACTATCCGCATTGATGATTTGGGCATTCGAGATGATTGCTTTGCCGGGTAGCGGCCGCTCGGGCAGCCCCCCGCCGCCAATGGATGACTGTACGAGCGAGAATGTTGTTGTTCCCCCGAATTCCCAGGTACTTGCCGAAGGTACGCTGCCGTTGATTACATTGCCGAATGGCACCACGCCGGAACCCGCGACCGATGTTACGCTGCCGGACTTATATTCCAGATCGGTGGTGAGAATGGCTTTGGTTCTGTTGTCAGGTTTAATTAGCGCACTCGGATCAAAAAGTGCGCCGTAAACAACGCTGGGCGACCAGGTCCTGTCGAGATTGCCCATCGTGATCGAACCGAATGGCGCCACCACTTGGCCATCCTGAATAATGTGCGGCGCAATGGCTGTCAGGCTGCCCCCGGCTGACAACACTTGCTGTGGGATGTTGCCATTGGATGCAAAAGTCAGCGTACCGGAGGTAGCATCCGTTCCATTGCCGGCGACCATGAACGTATAATCGTTCAACGTGGTCGGGTAGGTTTGCGCGTCCGTCAAAGTCAGATTGCCGGTCATCGCCAAGGAACCTTGCGAATATCCGGTCGTCTGGTTATTTGCGTCGACAGTGCTAAATCCGGCCAAGCGGATGTCAGCCTTGGCATTCAGGTTGGCAGCGCTGAATCCCTGAAGCGAACTGTTGCCGATCAGGTCTATCGTCGTGCCGTTCGCATCCAGTTGTGCGTTGCCAGTGCTGCTGGCATCGGGCAACTGCCAGTTCTCGTCGGCGCTGCCCAGTTCAATATAGGGAGCAGACAACGTCAATGTATGGCTGTTGGAAGAAGAAGTTGTCGTCGAATTGTTTGCCGAATTATTGAAAGCGCGCAGGGTCGGCGCATCCAGAATCAGCGCATCCTTGGCGGACAGTGTCAGGTCTGAGCTCCCCAAACCGAACGCCAGTACGTCCTGACTTTTGAAATCCAGGCGACCGAAGCCGCCATGGGAGAATGACGTGGCCGGTATCCAGCCCTCTCCGACAGACTTCGCATTACTTAGGCTGGAAATGGTAGTAAGACTGGAAGAACTGGTCAGCACCCAGAAATCCTGTCCGCTTAGTGCACCCGTACCCGTCTTGTCTACAACGATATTTTGACCCAACTGCGATATACTCGGCGGCACATTGTTTGGATCCAGGTTGGTCGGCACGATGCTGCCATTATCGTTCGGTAATATCGTCAGTATGCCCTCCGGGCCCAGCGTGTCCCGATCCAGCGCCACAGTCAACGAACCGCCGCTGGCTCCCGCGCCTCCGGCTGAACCTTTAAGGGTGCCGTCAAACAGCAGGCCCTCAAGGGCGCGGACTTCGATACTCCCCCCGGAACTCGCCACATCCTGTTTAGGCGTGATAGCGCCATTCGATTTGAAATATAAGCCCAATGCCGCTATGCCGCTGACATCGAACACCGATCCCGGCTCGGCGACCACATAGCCATCGGCAGCCGACAGCACGCCATTCTGCATATAGCCAATCTGGATCGTGCCGCCATCAAGCACCTCGCCGCTGGTGACACCGTCCGCATTGGTGTAAAGGCGTTGCCGCGAGCCGAGGGCCAATATGCTGGCATTGGGGCCGAACCAGATACTGCGTGCCGGATCGAATGGCGCAGTACTCGCGCTCGCCGTCAGCCCCAAAATAATTTTGCCTGCAGGCGCACTCAGGGAGCCGTCTACCGTCAACTGCCGTCCTGCGTATAAACTCAAGTTGGCGCCGGGATCCAGAGCCAGATTTGCACCATCATCTATCATCAGCCGTCCCGCGCCGGCTACCCGTTGCGACAAGGCCCGGAATGTCACATTGGTGGCCGGCCGCGTACGCACAGGTCCGCTCAGGTCAAACAAATAGGGCGTAGCCACTGTGGACATCGCCCCAGATGAAAGGATAGGAAACAACGCATTGAACAACCAGCTCGATGCCAGCGGTGTGACCGTATTGGCCAGCATTTCGAAATTAACGTTGGCGGCAATATCGTAGCTGGTAAAACCGCCCTGTTGGAAGAACGCCGGCTGTAGCCACAAATCGCCGGGGTCAGCACCGGCGGACGGTGCGCCAACAAATACGTTGCGGCCCACCAGTTTGAGTGTGCCGCCGGAAGAAAATCCATAACCAGACAGGCTCAGCCCAGAACCGAGTTGCAAGAAAGCGTTGGAAGGCACCGACGAATCCAGCGGATCGGCTTCAAGAGTGATGCTTCCGGCACTGCCTTGGGTGATTTTTGCTTTACTGTCAAGCCAGGCGCCTGCCGAAACATCCGCGCTGACGTTGTTTCCGACAAGCAATTGATTCGCAAACAGGCTCAGTGCGCCACCCTTCAGAACCAGCGGGGTGACCCGATTGCCGTTCGCATCAAGGGCTGGCGACGCCAGTATTTGGTCGTTGATCCATAGACCTGCCAAGGTAATATCTGTCCCGTCAGCGAGCTGCAGAATACCGGAAGCCGCCGCTGTCACAGAACCACCGGGTATCGTCACAGGGGCATTGAATTGGATATCCCCCCCCGGAGTAGTGTTCAGCAAGCTCTGTCCCGCGCCCAGCCACAAATGGCCGCCCGGAGCCAACTTAACCGGCACGGCTACATCGATGTTGCCTGACGTCAGCGCCGTAATGCGGCTGAAGCCGGCGAGCGCCAGTGCTGCGGGATCTAGATTCAGGCTGGTGGCCAACAGACTCTGGTCGGCATTGGTGAGAGCGAATGGAGCATCCACGGCCGGTGGCGCCGCCGTCTCAGTAGCAGTACCGCCAATCTGTAAGTTTCCAGTGTAGACGAACAGGTTGCTATCCGCTGAATTGATCTGAGCTGATATATTGGCCTTGCCGGTCTGTGGATTGACCCAGTCGGACACATCGCCAATCTGCAGCTGACCACCTTGAGGATAGCCGAATACGACTTTGCTAATAGGGCCGTTAAGATCATTCAGGGAGCTTACCGCCGTCACGTCGCGCTGCAGTGGGCCGACCGAGGCTTGGCCGCTCAGGTCGCCCTGCTGCACCACAATCGGCGCCGAGAAATTCACCGTTCCCGCGCTGCTCCCCTGGCGATAACCGATCTCGTAATTATTTGGGCCATTGGGTAAATTGACGGCGGCGGTGTACAAGGTATTCGCCGTTGCCGATCCGATATCGACCAGTTTGTCACCGAATTGCAACTGGGTGGTATTGACATAGCCCGACTGGTAATCCACCCAACCGCCATCCACATTGATCTTGCTACCCGCGCGCTGGATGATGGCTCCATCTGCGCTGACATTGACCGTGCCTCCAGCGGCATTCAGCTGGCCAAGGTTATACTGGACCAAATCGAGCCACCCACTGATGTTGGCGACCGGCGTGCCATTGCGGATATCGACATTGACCGTAGTTCCGTAGAGAGGTGAATTACGCAACACTGGATTGTCAGCCAACTCGGTGCCGCGCAAGTCGACCGCAATGACGTTACTTGACATCGGCAGCTGCGTGCCGCCACTGCCGGAAACGTCGATGAGACTGCCCGGAGCAAAATCGACGCGGACGATATCGGTCGCAGGATCAAGGATATGCGGAGTGCCGTCAGGGTTGGTTGAGATGGCATTGTTTGCCAGGCTCCTTGCTCTGATCGCGACATCGCCGCCCGGCGCGACAATGCTGGCGTTCTGTTGCAACTGGATGTCCACTCCGTCCAGTTTGACAACCGATTTGTTGAAGGTGGTGGTCGCGCTGATCGTCGACGTATCGCTCAACGTCGGCAGCACTTCGGTGACACTGTCCGGCCCCAGCACCAGGTTACCGGTTCGCGAAGCCTGCCATGAACCGTTGGCGTCAGGAAGTACTGCCTGATCTCGCGCGTACAAATAGATCGACCCGTTGAGATTCACTGATGTCGTGGCCGAGATTATGCCCATTTGGTTTACTGCATAGCCGATCATTGTGGCATTGCCTTGGCCGACCGTAATCTGCCCTGCTACGCCGTTTTCCGCCGTGCTGGTGCCTCCACTCGCCGTGAGCGGCACCGCCGTAGCAGTCGGGTTACTGACCTCGACCAGCAGACCGCGCAAACTGGTGCCGGTCTGACCCACATTCGGCGCTGCCAGATAGACCTTGTTGCCTGCGGCCAGAATCACCTGACCGTCGGGAGCATTCAACAGACCATTGTTGACAACGTTAGGTGCGGCCAGCAGAATCAAACCACCATTGCTCGAATTCAGCGTTGCGTGGCCGCCGGAGTCTCCTTCCACCTGCACATCGCCGGGCACGCCGGAATAGTTTGGATCGGCACCCAGCACCGGCGTCTGTCCGGGCTGCAGCAAGCCGCCGATTACCCGCGTCTCGTCGAATTTGAGGGAACTCGCAATCAAGGTATCGACGTTGACCGTCGCGGTCTTGCCAAATAAAACGCCGTTAGGATTGTAAATATAAACCCGGCCATTGGCATTGAGCATGCCGTCTATCGTGGTTTTGTTGAGATAGGCGCCGCCGTCCACCTTGTTTAGCATGACGGCAGTAGACGAGGGCTGAACGATATTCACGCTGGCGGCAGAGCCGATGTCGAAGCTATGCCAACTGACGATATTGGTCGGGGCGGTCTGCGTGATCGTGGCGCTGCCGCCGGTTGCGCTGGTGGAGGTTTGATAAGTAATGGCCGCGCCGTATTCTGTTGTTGGCGCATTCGGCAATGCGTTGACGGGTATGCGTGGAGCCGCTTGCGCCCAGGGGCTACCGCACAATAATCCGACAGTCGCCAGCAGCGCAGGCAGGCGTGGCATGCCGGTATGCCTGGCTGGATGCAAAACTGCCACATATCTGTCCAATACCATTAGAACGCCCACAAGGCACGTGCATGCACGCGCTTTTCCCCGGCTTTGGTGATATCGCCGTTCCGAAGGGCGCGGGCAGCATCTACCTCAATAATCAATCCTCGCGGGGCGGCAAATCGCAAGCCGAAACCATTACCGCGCAACTTTTTCACTTCCTGCGGCGGAATTCCCGGCTGCGGATGGTTCGACAACTGGGCCGCATCGGTAAAAATCAAGCCTGACAGACGCCACGCCGAACCCTCTCCACCAAGATTGATTTGCGGCGTACGCAATTCAAACGTAGCTCGCGTACCCGAATCGCCGGCTTGTTCGCCTTCCAGATAACCACGCACGCTCTCAGCGCCGCCTGCAGTAAATTGTTCCGTGGGCACCAGCGGTCCGGAAGACATCTGATTCTCCAATCTGCCGAACAGAGCCCAGCGGAACATGTTTTCGGTATGTTGCAAATCAGTATGCAAAACCATGAAACTTGCCGATGCTCCACTGCGTTTGGCATTGAATTCCGCATCGTTGTTGCCGAAAAAGCCGCGCAAGCCCGAGGTGGCTGTAATATTGAGCGTCGTGCTGCGGCTCTGATTGAAAAGGTTGCCGGTATAGGTCGCCACCAGCGGCGTATATGAGATAGGCGAATCGCTGTTTCCCCCACCTTGCAGCACCAGGGTCTGCTTTACTTTCTTGTAATCCAGGCCAACCGAAAAGGTTTGCAAATAATTTTCTTTGCCGGGCAGCAGCGGCGAATAACGTCCGCCTATAATGTCCGTATTACCGAGCAGTCCCAGACCGGGCGCACCGTCAAGACTGGCAAACTTACTGCGCGAATGCACCGCATAAAATGTCAGCATGTCGCCCGCAGAATTGACAGGCAGGACATAGGTGCCCGCCAGTACACGCGCATCCGACGGTCGCTCCGGAGCAATTTGCATGGTCAGTCCAAAACTATGGCCACGCTGCCACAGGTTGTCGTAGCGCAACGAAGCTGACAGACGCTGGGGAGTCGTGTTGGGGGCTTGGCGGTTGCTGTATTCAAGACTGCCATGGAACGGTAGCTGGTCTATCACATCCAGTTGCACGTCCACCGTGCCCGGCAGCCTGCCAGCTCGCAAAATCGGTGTAACCTTGACATTGGGATCACGGTTGAGCGCCGTCAGTTCCGACTGCACCGTGTTGAAATTCGGCACTTTGCCCTCGGCCAGCTCCGGCACGCGCGATTTTATTTTTTTGGGGGACGTGTATTCCCCGCCCTTAACCACAAGCCGGCCTATGCTCGCCTCGACCACATGCAGAGCGACTGCTCCTTCGTCAACACGCTGCTCGGGGATAGTCACCACCACGCTCATGTAACCTGCATCATGATAGGCGCGTTCCAGTGCCATGCGGGCGCGTTCCACATCGTGTAGCGTCTTGTTCTTACCCATAAAAGCAGACAAGGAATTTTCAATGACCAGACCGGACAACAGGCTGTTCCCATCGATCACATATTCGTATATGTCGAAGGCCGGTATCCGGCTTGCCGCAGGAACCTCATGCGCCACAGCGGGCGCTTCGCCTTGGGCAGGGGGAGGAACCGATACCGGCGTATCAACCGCCGCGGCCAGTGCAGATTTTATAGCTATCCCCGGCATGAAAATGCTAGTTACCACAACAATCACCAGGCAGCGCAGAACATCAGTACATACTGACAAAGTCGGGAATTTCGTATCGAACATGATTTTGCTTTAAGCATAATGTGAGGATGTTATCCAGCCATTGTGACAATCACATGACCATCAGATCATCCATGCTATTCAACCAGATCGATCGGATGGATCAGACCATTCGACATTCTCGGCAAGTCAGTCCCGTAGTCCGAGGCCGGGCCTGGATCCTCCGTTCCCGTCAGATCCATCGGGTTAATGTATTTCCCGCCAGGCGCACCGGCTACCTGCTGACTGGTAAATACCCAGTCCTGATAAGAAGATTTTCCTGTGAATCCCTGAAGGCGCAAATCAAAATTTCCGATTTTGATCGGCTTGGCATCCGACAGGCTGAATACACCGGCAATACCTTTCATATCTTCCGAACGCTGTATTCCCCATTCCTGACGGCCGGTGACCGGATCATAGTAAAGCTTGCGCAAATGACGCACCACACCTGGGAAGCGCGGATCCTTCAACAAATCCTGCAAAGTCGAAGGCTCGTCCGGCTGCCCTTTCGGCGTCACCCGCCTGTAACTCTCAAGCGCCTGGCTGAATTCCCTGCCCACATCGAGTAGAGCTTCTTCAGCCGCGCGACGATGCATGACGGCGCCCACTTGCAAGGCGGTTGCGCTTACGATTCCGATGATCGCCAACAGAAACAGCAAGCCCAGATAAGTAAATCCCGCATCGTGTCTCTTGCTGAAGTTTCGCGGCAGCTTTCCCGCCAGGGATTTATGTTTCCTGCCGCTGCCGCACGGGCAGGGATCGTTGCGTCCGGTTTTGCTCATGATGTTCTGCGGATTGAGGGACTACCTATTGTGTTTTGCCGGTGGGATGTAAAATTTGTTTTGTTCGAACTCCCGCTAATCGCAAAATCCGCTGCATGGCGCACATTGCCCATTTCACATGTCCGCGTATGGCTGGCCCAAGCGGTTATTTCCCGCTGCGCCGCTGTGAATGTTGTACACATTTCCTTTCGCCCCGCCCTGCGGCGGCAAAATGATCCATGTCTTTGTGCTCTCGGTAATGGGATCGACCGGCAGCGACCGCAAATAATTCTTTCCCACCAGTTGTTCGAGCGATTCCGGGTATTGCCCCGTGTCGCCGTAGAACTTGTCCAGCATCTCCCGGGTGGCGCGCAAGTTTTCCGCCAGCATGGTTTCCTTGGCCACGTCTACACTTTTCATATAGCGGGGCAGTGCAACAGACAGCAGCATGGCGATGATTGCCAGCACAACCAGCAACTCGATCAATGTGAATCCGGCAATGCCCCGGCGAGCTCTTTTCAGGTTCTTGCGGATATTGATTACACCGGCGCCATTCATGATCTTCACCATTGCGAATAAGGAACGCCGTTCAGCCCGACTTTGGAAGAAACGGAATACACATCGTATATGTCCGATCCCTCCCGGGGATCCGAAGCTTCGCTGTCATAGCTGCGCTTGCCCCATGACTGTTCGTCAGTCAGCGCGCTATCCGTCTGCATCGGATCACGCGGGACACGCCGCAAAAAAAATAATTTTGCATGTTTGGGATTGCGTTGATCCTGCACACCCTGCACCAGAATATCCATATCCTGGGGATAGCCGGTGCTTCCGGCAGTCTTGGGTATCCTTCCGTCATCAGACGCCTGCTTGTAGCTATCTATGCCATGGCGGATGTCCCATAAGGCGCGCCTCAAATCCTGTTCCTTGCTGCGCTGCAACTCGATTTGCGCCACGGGCATAACCAGCAGCAACAGTACGCCAAGTATCGCCAGCGTGACCAGCAATTCGATCAACGAGAAGCCACGATTCCATTTTTCGTTAACACGCATTTTAATTACCCGGTAAACGGTGGCCGTGCTGCCTACTCCGTCCCAGCCTTGTCGCCAGCCGCCGCTGGCGACGCTGCCGGTGCGGGCTTGGGCTCGGCGTTTGCCGGTTTCGCGGCAACGGTTTCAGGTGACGACGGCACACCCGCAACTGCCGCCGGTATCGCTGCCGGTATCGCTGCCGGTATCGCTGCCGGTATCGCTGCCGGTATCGCCGCCGGACTG